>Ga0255338_1000909_pt1 | contig 69210 bp, 61 predicted proteins | sample MeOH1_35cm_T4_19_FD_203715 | JGI IMG/M metagenome (GOLD analysis project Ga0255338, IMG submission 203715) | Sandy soil microbial communities from University of British Columbia, Vancouver, Canada - MeOH1_35cm_T4_195 | ecosystem: Engineered > Artificial ecosystem > Sand microcosm > Unclassified ... | reverse complement strand
AGCCAACACAGGCACATTTCCTCGGCTCACACCCCAAAGAGGCTCCGTTCACCCACCACCGTCCGCCGGTCCATGCCATCCGAGCAACCCGCGCCGGGTTTCGTCAATTGATCAGCGCTTCCCTAAGAGTGGTGCCGCCAGTACTAAAGGTATCGACCTCCCAGTTTCTCCCAAGAAGGCTTGCTCTTTTAAGACGGTCAACTCTACAGTGGCAGTCTTTGTGCGCCCACTTTTTCGCCAACTCTTCATTGATAATTTCAAGTAGCCGCTGCTCTGAGAGTAAATCTTTTGCCATGCCAGCCTTCCCAAATAAGGTATTCACATCCATGTGACCAATGGCCCGGTGTTCAACCCGCGTGGACGCGCTGAGGTACGAAGCGCATCAATCGAGGATACAACTCGACTGATGCGCCTCCTGCGTCGGCACATCCTGCGGTCCGATCAGCTTTCATTGCATCGTATGATAGTAGTCCCCGCACTCAATCAAACACAATCACCCCACGCGCATTGCGTCCGGCTTCCAGATCGGCGAATGCCTGGCCGGCTTCGTCGATGGTGTAGGTGCGGGTCACCATGTGGTCCAGGTCCAGTTTGCCGGCGCGGTACAGGTCCAGCAGCATCGGGAAGTCGACCTTGAAGTTGGCGCTGCCGTACATGGAGCCTTTCACGGTCTTGGCGGTGAACGGCAGGATCAGGCTGTTGAAGGAATAGCGGTCGTCCTTGCTGCCGACGCCGACCACCACGGTCATGCCACCGCGGCGGGTGGCCTTGAAGGCGGTTTCGACCAGTTTGCCGATGCCGACCACCTCGAAGGCGTAGTCGGCGCCGATGCCGCCGGTCAGGCCCATGATTTCCTTGACCGGATCGCTGCCCGGCTCAATAGTGTGGGTGGCCCCAAAGCCCTTGGCCATTTCCAGCTTTTCGCGGGATAGATCGACCGCAATCACCATGCGTGCGCCGGCAATGCGTGCGCCCTGGATCACCGACAGGCCGACGCCGCCGCAGCCGAACACGGCCACGGTGCTGCCGGGCTTGACCTCGGCGGTGTTGATGACGGCGCCAACGCCGGTGGTGACGCCGCAGCCGACCAGCGCCGCGGCCTTGAACGGCACGCTCTTGTCCACGGACACCACGCAGGCTTCCGGCACCACGGCGTACTCGGCCATGTTGCCCAGGAAGGACATGGTGTAGAAGCGCTTGCCGTCCTGGTGGATGCGGCTGGTGCCGTCGAACAGCGTGCCGTCCGGCGGGCTGACCGTGCACAGGAACGGCTGGTCGTGCAGGCAGTGAAAGCACTCGCCGCAGCGTGGCACGAAGGACATCACCACGTGATCGCCGGGCTTGACGGTGCGCACGCCCTCGCCGACCTGCTCCACGATGCCGGCGCCCTCGTGGCCGATGACGGCCGGGAACGGCTGCGGGATGGTGCCGTTGATGATGGAAATGTCCGAGTGACACACGCCGCAGGCCTTGATGCGCACCAGCACTTCGCCGGTCTTGGGCGGGTCCAGGTTCACGGTCTCGACGGCGTACTGGTTCTGGTCGCGCACGACGACGGCTTTCATCGACAGCATGGCTTGGCTCCTGCACTCGCGCCGCGGCCGGATGCCGGCGGCTGGTGACGGCATTGTCGGCGGCGCCGTGCGCCCGGTCCAGCGACGCGACCGAACGACCGTTCTGGTGCTGCTACCATGCCGCAAAAGGCCGTGGCAGGGACGCCTGGACCTATCCGCCACGGACGGACAAGCGTTTGATTAAAGAGGAGAACATCCATGGCCTACGACCTGGTCATCCGCGGCGGCACGCTGGTGGATGGCAGTGGCAGCGCCGGTTTTGCGGCCGATGTGGCGGTCAGGGACGGCCGCATCGTGAAGATCGGCGAGATTTCCGGTGAGGCGACGCAGACCATCGACGCCCGCGGCCGGGTGGTAGCGCCCGGCTTCATCGACCCGCACACGCACTACGACGCGCAGTTGTCGTGGGACCCGCTGGTCACGCCCACCGCCTGGCACGGCGTCACCACCACCGTGATCGGCAACTGTGGCGTGGGCCTGGCGCCCTGCCGGCCGGACACGCGCGAACGCGCGCTGTGGGATCTGATCAACGTCGAGGCCATGTCGCGCGAGGTGCTGGAGGCCGGCATCGACTGGCAGTGGGAGTCGTTTGGCGAGTTCATGGCCGCCACGCTGGCGCGGGGCAGCGCCATTAATCTCGGCTTTCTGGTGCCGCTGTCGCCGCTGCGCACCTACGCGCTGGGCGGCGCGGCCAGTGAGCGGGCCGCCACGGCCGCCGAGACCGACACGCTGTGCGGCCTGCTGGGCGATGCGCTGTCGGCCGGGGCGCTCGGGTTCAGCTCCTCGCAGCAGCCCAATCACGTCGGCTACAACGGCACGCCGCTGGCCAGCCGCCTGACCAGTAACGATGAATTCGCGGCTTACGCGCGAACGCTGGGCAAGCACGGCCGCGGCGGCATCGAGATCGCCGTCACCAAAAAACTGGCGCATTTGCAGGACGAGGACATCGCCCTGCTGGAACTGCTGTGCGAGCAAAGCGGCCGGCCGGTGACCTGGCTGACGCTGCTGGACCTGAACTCCAGTCCGGGCTGCGCGTTTGCCGCGGTGGAGCGGGCCGGGCACCTGACCGCCAGGGGCTGCTTTCCGCAAACCGTGGTGCGGCCGTTCATGGCCGAGGCGGACGTCAAAAACCCGTTCATGTTCGCGCCGCTGCCGGCCTGGAAGGCGGCTTTCAACCAGACGGTCGAGGTGCAGAAAGCGCTGTATGCCGACGCGGCATTCAGGCGCACCTTCCGCGCCGACATGGCCGAGGGCCGCTCGCTGGTGCGCGACTGGAACCACTTCGAGCTGCTGTCGGCCGACAACCCCGACCTGCAGCCGCTGCTGGGCCGCACGGTGGCGGACATTGCCGCCGAGCGCGGGGCTGATCCGTGCGACACCTTCCTGGACCTGGCGATCGCCGACGACGTGAACACGCGCTTTCGGGTGGCGGTGGCCAACTCCGACGACGCCAACCTGGCCCGCATGCTGACCGACCCGCGCATCCGCATTGGTCTGGGCGACGGCGGGGCACACGTGGACATGCTGTGCGAGGCTGGCTACACCACGTATCTGCTCGGCTACTGGGTGCGCGAACGCCAGCTGATGAGCCTGGAGCGCGCCGTGCAGCGCATCACCTCGGAGGCCGCCGGCTTGTTTGGCATCCGCGAACGCGGCCTGCTGCGCGAGGGTTACTGGGCGGACATCGTGGTGTTCGATGCGGACACCATCGGCTCGGATCGCCGCCCGCATCTGGTGGCCGATTTGCCGGCCGGCGGCAAACGCATGATCGCCGAGGCGCGCGGCGTGGACTGCACCATCGTCAACGGCCGCCTGGTGTTCGACCACGGCCGGCACACCGGCGCGCTGCCCGGCGTGGCTGTGAACTGATTAGACGGTCTGAATCAGTCCATCCTGGACTGCTCAGACCAAGGAATCCGAAAGATGTGACTTTCGGATTCCTTCCAACTCAAGGCATTGAGCCTTGAGTTGGGCGGCACATCCATGTGCCGCGTTGTGCGTAACCCGACGGTATTGGAGGGCCTTCCATGGACATGCGAGCAAAAGAAACCGCCCACCCGGCGCTGACCGACCCCGGCCGCTATTTCGTCGACCAGCCGGCGCAGCGCCAGTTCAACGTGCACCGCGACCTGTTTCGGGACGGCGAGCTGTTCGAGCTGGAAATGGCGCACGTGTTCGAGGCGAGCTGGGTGTACCTGTGTCATGAGAGCCAGTTGCCGAACGCCCACGATTACTACACCACCCACATCGGCCGCACGCCGGTGGTGGTGTTGCGCGGCGAGGACGGCGCGCTGCGCGGCTTCGTCAATGCCTGCCCGCACCGCGGCACGCGCCTGTACACCGCCCGCCAGGGCACAGCGCAGGTGCAGATGTGCCCGTACCACGCCTGGTGTTTCGACTCGGCCGGTCGCTGCGTCAAGATCAAGGACCAGCCGCAGGGTGGCTACGCGGCGCCGTTCGAGCGCCAGAACCATGACCTGGCGCCGCTGGGCGCGCTGGCGAGCTACCAGGGCTTCGTGTTTGGCGCCCTGCCGGCGAACGTGCCGGCGCTGGAAGACTATCTGGGCGACACGCGGTTTTTCATCGACACCTTTGCGCAGCAGTCCGCGCAGGGCATGGAAATCCTGCCCGGCGAGGTGTCCTACGTGTTTCGCGCCAACTGGAAGCTCCAGGTCGAGAACACGATGGACATCTACCATCTGACCACCGTGCACTCCACGTTCGCCAGGATCGTCCAGCAGCGCGGCGCGCGCGAGGCGGCGGCGGCCGGCGCGGACAAGGTGAAGGCGGTCAACCTGGGCGCCCTGTCCGGTCAGGAAGCCGGCACGTACACCTTCCCGCACGGCCACACCGTGTTCTGGGGTACCGATCCGCTGCGCGAGAACCGCGCCCTGTGGGCCATGCGGGACGACCTGCTCGGGCGCGGCATCGACACGCGCAAGGTGGACTGGATGTTCCGCCCGCGGGTGGTCAATTTCTTCCCCAACATCCAGTTCGTGGACAGCGCCTGCATGCAGCTGCGGGTGATCCGCCCGCTGGCCGCCGACCGCACCGAGATGACCATGTTCTGTCTCGCCCCGCGCGGCGAGCCGGCCGCCGGCCGGCGCCGCCGGCTGCGGCAGTACGAGGATTTCTTCAACGCCAGCGGCATAGCCACGCCGGACGACGTGGCCTGTTACGAGGACATCCATGCCGGCGGCCTGGCCCATGCGCAACACGAGTGGATCCAGGGTTTCGCCCGCGGCATGGACACGGTGATTGCCGGCCCGGACGCCCACGCCCGCGACATCGGCATCCGGCCGCTGGAGTCGTGCAGCGGGGTCGAGATCCAGGACGAAACCGTGTTTCGGGGGTTCTACCGCGAATGGCTGCAACGGATGCAGGCGGCCGGTGGCGCCGTGCCCGCGCAGGCGACGGTCGGAGCGCGTGCATGAACCCGATCGAACTGCTCGATCAAGCCCAGCGCCTGCTATTTGACGAGGCCGCCGCGCTCGACCAGCGTCGCTGGGACGACTGGCTGGCGCTGTACACGCCCGACTGCGAGTTCTGGGTGCCGGCCTGGAAAAGCGAGGACACGCCGACCGCCGATCCGGGCGGCGAGGTGTCGCTGGTCTACTACGACAGCCGGGCCGGGCTCGAAGAACGTGTCTGGCGCATCCAGTCGGCTGCCGCCCCGGCGCACCGCGTGCTGCCGCGCACCTGTCACGCCGTGCACAACGTGCGCCTGCTGGACAGCGCGGCCGATCGCCTGACCGTGCACGCCACCTGGCGCGTGGACAGCTACAAGGAAAAAACCGCCACCAGCCTGTTCGGCTTTTACGACTACCTGCTGACGGGTCGGCCCAGCGCCTGGCAGATCGCGCGCAAGAAAATCACCCTGATAAGCGACTGCGTGCCGTCGTATTTCGATCTCTATCAGGTGTGACGGGCAGGCGTGACCGGCTTCACCGCAGCGCGAGCCTGTAATCGCCCGCACCGCTGCTGAAGGGCTTGACCTGCAGGTAATAGGTCGAGCCGGCCGTGGTGTCGACGCTGAAATCGAGCGAGGCGCCGGGCGTGCCGTCGTAGCGCGTTTCGATCTGGGACCGTTGGGCGTTGTAGACGACCACGTACGGGCGCAGTGTCGTCGAGCGGTTTTCCAGCGTTATCCCAAGGGACTGGCCGGGCGCCGCGGCGAGCCGGTACCAGTCGTTGTCGAGATCGTCGAGGATGCCCGCGTCAATGCTGTCGCCCACGGTGATTGGGGTTGGTGTGTCGCGGATCGGATCGTCGTTGGGTTCGAAGCGGTCATACGCGGCCTGCGGCAGTACGCTGAGCGTGTACTGCCCGGTGGAGCCGTAGGGGTTTACCTCCACGTAATAGCGCTTGCCCGGCTCGGCCGTGAAGGCAAGTTCCGTATCGGCGCCGTGGGTGCCGCTGAAGGACTCCGCGATTGCTGCCTTGTCCGGGCCGAACAGCTTGATGTACGGCGACAGGGTGTCGGAGCGGTTCTGCAGCCGAACGATGACCCGGTCGCGCACACGGGCACCGGACGTGAACGTGAAGTTGTCGCTGTCCTCGGTGCTCGCGATCTCGCCGTCGGTGGGCGTGTTGATGGCCAGCTCGGCGGCGCTGGCCTTGCTGTCGTTGGGCTCGCCCTCGGAGCCGCTGCGGGCGGGGGCTTGCGGCGCATCGGACGAGTTCGGGTCCAGTTGCGCGACCTGTCGGCCCAGCGCCATCACCTCGCCGGCTGCGCTTTTGAGGCTGCTGGCAATCTGCGTCTTCTGCTGTTCGACGACGGCGGTCTGGCCCTGCGCCTGCGCCGTGGCGGCGACATCGACCTGGCGAGCCGTTTCCGCTATCTGCCGGTCGTACTCCGAAGCGCGGGCGAGGCACTGCTGGAACTGGTCCGGGTTCAGCTTGCCGCCTTCAAGCACGCTGCAGCAGGTTTTAAGGTGCAGGCCCACCTTCTGCGCGCCTTCGGTCAGCTCCTGCACTTTTTGCTGGCTGACGGCGAAGCCGCCCTTGTTTTTTATCAGTTCGATATTCGCCTCAAGCCGCGGCGCGGTCTGCTCGAACACGCCCTGGCAGGACGAGCGGCCCGGCTTGAGCAACACCAGCGCCGCGCCGCCAGCCAGCACGACGATGCCCAGGCCGATCAGCATCGCCTGCAGGCGCCCGCTCATGGCGCGGGAGGGGGCGGGGTCGGTCATGATCGTCTCCTCGTGCGGGTGGTCATTATGTCCAGGTGCGGATTAACGCACAGCAGGCGGGCGGCGTACCCGGGTCGGTTGGGATGCGGCTGCGCCAATCGCCCGTACCGCCGCCCGCAGAGCCCGTCCAACGGCCTGTTAGAATGCCGCGAACCCTGCAGCGGAGCGCTTTTTCAATGCAATTCGAGCTCACCCGACGGCCCGCCACCGACCAGCCGGGCGGCTGTGTGGTGGCCGGCGTGTTCGCCTCGCGCGCTCTGACGCCGTCGGCCAAGCTGCTCGACAAGGCCACCGGTGGCGCCATCAGCGCCGCAGTCAAGGCCGGTGACATCAGCGGCAAGCCGGGTGAGACGCTGCTGCTGCGCGGCCTGGATGGCATCGCCGCCGAGCGCGTGCTGCTGGTCGGCTGCGGCAAGGCCGGCGAGCTGAACGAAGGCGCCTACCAGCGCATCGTGGCGGCCGCTGCCGCCGCGCTGGGCAAGCTGCATGGCAGCGAGGCCGCCGTGTACCTGACGGAACTGACCGTCGCCGGGCACGACGAAGCCTGGCGCGTGCGCACGGCTGTTGCCGCCGCGGATCACGCCCTGTACCGCTTTACCGACTACAAGCAGGAGCCGGCCCGGCGGCACCTGAAGGCGCTCGCCATCGCCTGCGGCGCGCGCCAGGCCAAGACCCTCGACGCCGCGCTGCGGCAGGGCCAGGCCATCGCAGGCGGCGTGAAGCTGGCGCGCAATCTGGGCAACCAGCCGGCCAATGTGTGCACGCCGACCTATCTGGCCGAGCAGGCGCAGGCGCTGGCCAAGGCGCACGGCTTGCACATCGAGGTGCTGGAACAGGCACAGATGCGCGAGCTGGGCATGGGCGCGCTGCTGGCGGTGGCGCAGGGCAGTCGCCAGCCGCCCAAACTGATCGTGCTCAAACACCTGCGCGGCAAGACCAGGGCGGCACCGTTGGTGCTGGTCGGCAAGGGCGTCACGTTCGACTCGGGCGGCATTTCCATCAAGCCCGGCGCCGGCATGGACGAGATGAAGTTCGACATGTGCGGCGCGGCGTCCGTGCTGGGCACGCTCAAGGCGGCGGCCGAACTGGAGCTGCCGGTCAACCTGATCGGCGTGATCCCGGCCAGCGAGAACCTGCCGGATGGCAACGCTGTCAAGCCCGGCGACATCGTCAGGACCATGGCCGGCAAGACGGTCGAGATTCTGAACACCGACGCCGAAGGCCGCCTGTTGCTGTGCGACGCGCTGACCTACGTGGAGCGCTTCAAGCCGGATGCCGTCATCGACATCGCCACGCTCACCGGCGCCTGTGTGGTTGCGTTGGGTGGCCACGCCCACGGCCTGCTCGGCAACGACCAGAAGCTCATCGACGCGCTGCTCGCCGCCGGCCGCACGGCGCACGACCGGGCCTGGCAGCTGCCGCTGTGGGACGACTACAGAGAGCAGCTCAAAAGCCCCTTTGCCGACCTGCCCAACGTGGCCGGGCGCGAGGCCGGCACCATCACCGCGGCGGCCTTCCTGGCGGCATTCACGGAAAAACTGCGCTGGGCGCACCTGGACATTGCCGGCACGGCCTGGAAGTCCGGCAAGGACAAGACCGCCACCGGCCGGCCGGTCGGGCTGCTGGTGCAATACCTGCTGGACCGCGTCGCCGGCTGATGTCGGAAGTCGATTTCTACGTGCTGGCGGGCGACCCGCCGCCCGACCCGCAGCAGTTCGTGTGTCGCCTGCTCGATACGGTCCACCGGCGCGGCGGCGAGGTGCATGTGCACGTGGCGGACGAAGCCGCCGCCCGCGCGCTCGACGCCCAGCTGTGGAGTTTCAGCGCCGGTTCCTTCGTGCCGCACCGCTTGATGGGCATGCCCGGCCGGGCGCCGGTGTGGATCGGCTGGCAGCCACCGGCACAGCCGGGCGAGGTGTTGCTGAACCTGAGCGACGACGTGCCGCATTTCTTCAGCGGCTTCCGGCGCGTGCTGGAGCTGGTGCCGGCCGATCCGCCGGGTCGCGACCGTGCCCGGGCGCGCTACCGCTTTTACCGCGAGCGCGGCTATCCGCTGCGCCAACACACGCTCGGAGGTGGCGCATGAATGGCGAAACCCGCGATCCGCAACTGCCGGACGACGACGACATCCCGACCCTGACCGAGATCGTCGTGCCCGGCCGGCTGCGTGCCCAGTCGCCGGCTGCCGACGGGGCCGATCCGGCGCCGCCGGAGTTCGTGTTCGACATCGCCTTCGCGCCGACCGATGTGCGCGGCGAGCAGCCCTACGACTTTCGCGCCCAGGCGCTGGCCGCGGAGCCCGAGATCGAGCCGGCCTTCGATTTCCCTGGCCAGCAGGCATCGCCGCCGGCTCAGGACGCCGAGCTGCCGCTGCCCTGGGCCGACCAGAGCCCGCCCGAGCAGGTCGAGACGCAAGCCGCCGCGCCCGCAGTGCAGCCCGACGAGACGCCGCCGCCGATCGTCCCACCGGACATCGCGCCTGCAGCCACCGTCGAGCCGCCCGACGCGGACGCCCAGGCCCTGCTGCGCGCGCTGCTGGCGGAAATCGGCAACGGCCTGGAACAGCGCCTGCACGACGAACTGGTCATGACCGAACAGCGCCTGCGCGCTGCCGTGCGCGAGGAGCTCGATACCCGATTGCGCCAACTGCTGGCCGGCGTCCCACCCACCGTCTGATCTGGCGCCGCTGGCCGGCGCTGTGCCCAATGGACAAGAACTACGACCCCAAGGCCCTCGAACAGCGCTGGTACCAGCACTGGGAAAGTTCCGGCTACTTCGCGCCGAGCGGCCAGGGCGAACCGTACTGCATCGTCATCCCGCCGCCCAACGTCACCGGCAGCCTGCACATGGGGCATGCCTTCAACAACATGGTGATGGACCTGCTGATCCGCCACGCGCGCATGTGCGGCAAGGACACGCTGTGGCAGGTGGGCACCGACCACGCCGGCATCGCCACCCAGATGGTGGTCGAGCGCCAGCTTGCCGCAAAGGGCCAGTCGCGCCACGACCTGGGCCGCGAGGCGTTTCTGGAACGCGTCTGGCAGTGGAAGGCCGAGTCCGGCGGCGCCATCACCCGGCAACTGCGCCGCCTGGGCGCGTCCTGCGACTGGTCGCGCGAGCGCTTCACCATGGACGCCGGCCTGTCGAAGGCGGTGTCCGAAGTGTTCGTGCGCCTGCACGAACAGGGCCTGATCTACCGCGGCAAGCGCCTGGTCAACTGGGACCCGGTGCTGCAGACGGCCATCTCGGACCTCGAAGTCGTCAGCGAGGAAGAGCAGGGCCACCTGTGGCACATCCGCTATCCGCTCAGCGACGGCAGCGGGCATCTGACCGTCGCCACCACGCGCCCGGAAACGCTGCTGGGCGACACGGCGGTGGCGGTGCACCCGGACGACGAACGCTACCGGCACCTGATCGGCACGACCGTGCAGCTGCCGCTGTGCGACCGGCAGATCCCGGTCATCGCCGACGACTACGTGGACCCGGCGTTTGGCACCGGGTGCCTGAAGATCACCCCGGCGCACGACTTCAACGACTTTGCGGTCGGCGAGCGCCACGGGCTGCCCAAGATCAACGTGTTCACGCCGGATGCCCGCATCAACGACGCCGCGCCGGCCGTCTATCAGGACCTGGACCGCTACGAGGCGCGCACGCGCATCGTGGCGGACCTGGAAGCCGCCGGCCTGCTCGACTCGGTCAAGGCTCACACGCTGATGGTGCCGCGCGGCGACCGCACCGGCGCCGCGGTCGAGCCCTACCTCACCGACCAGTGGTACGTGGACCTGACGCGCGAGACGCTGCCCGATGGCCGGCCCGGCGGGTTGGCTGTGATTACCCGCCCGGCGCTGGAAGCGGTGCGTAACGGCGATATCCGGTTGATTCCCGACAATTGGGAAAAAACCTACGCGATGTGGCTGGAGAACATCCAGGACTGGTGCATCAGCCGGCAGATATGGTGGGGGCACCGCATCCCGGTCTGGTACGACCAAGTGGGGCAAGCCTATGCGGGTCTCGACGAGGCCGACGTGCGCGCCCGCCACGGTCTGCGTGCGGACGTGCCGCTGCACCAGGACGAGGACGTGCTCGACACCTGGTTTTCGTCCGCCCTGTGGCCGTTCTCGACCCTCGGCTGGCCCGATCCAACCCTGGAGCTGGCCCGCTATTACCCCACCAATGTGCTGGTCACCGGCTTTGACATCATCTTCTTCTGGGTCGCCCGCATGGTGATGATGGGCCTGCCGTTTGCCGGCGGGGTGCCGTTCCGGGCCGTCTACGTGCACGGCCTGGTGCGCGACCACGAAGGCCAGAAGATGAGCAAGTCCAAGGGCAACGTGCTGGACCCACTCGACATCATCGACGGCGTCGATCTGGACACCCTGATCGCCAAGCGCACCGCCGGCCTGATGCAGCCGCAGATGGCCAAAAAGATCGAGCAGGCCACGCGCAAGCAGTTCCCGCAGGGCATCCCGGCCTACGGCACCGACGCGCTGCGTTTCACCTTCGCCTCGCAGGCCACGCTGGGCCGGGACATCAAGTTCGATCTGGCCCGCTGCGAGGGCTACCGGAATTTCTGCACCAAACTGTGGAACGCCGCCCGCTTCGTGCTGATGAATACCGAACAGCCGCTGGCGGACGGCCCGGTCACGCGCGGCCCGGCGGAGCGCTGGATCGAAGCGCGCCTGGCGGCCACCGTCGGCGACATCGACCAGGCCATCGCCGACTACCGCCTCGACTACGTGGCCAGCGCCCTGTACCAGTTTGCCTGGGACGATTACTGCGACTGGTACATCGAGCTCGCCAAGCCGGTCCTGAACGATCCGGATGCAGACATCGCCGTGCGCCGGGGCGTGCGCCAGACCCTGCTTGGCGTGCTCGAAACCCTGCTGCGCCTGGCCCACCCGCTGATGCCGTTCATCACCGAGGAAATCTGGCAGCAGGTGGCGCCGCGTGCCGGCGTGGCTGGCGACACGGTGATGCACGCCGCCTGGCCCAAGGCTGCCGACTTCACCGTCGACACCGCGGCGGTGGCCGAAATCGAGTGGCTGAAGGATCTGGTGCGCGCCGTGCGCAACCTGCGTTCGGAACTGAACCTGCCGCCCGGCCAGCCGGTGCCGGTGCTGCTCAGCGGCGCGGGCGAGGTGCGCGCACGCCTGGCGCGAAACGAACACCTGCTGCGGCGCCTGGCCCGCCTGGCGAGCATCGAGTGGGTGACTGACGATGCCGCGCCGCAAGCGGCCGTGGCGCTGGTCGGTGACCTGACCGTGCGCCTGCCGCTGGCCGGGCTGGTGGACGCCGCGGCCGAAATGGATCGCCTGGGCAAGGAAATCGCCCGGCTCGACCAGGTCATCACCCGCGCCGAGGCCAGACTTGCCAACCCGGCCTTCGTGGACAAGGCACCGGCGGACGTGGTCGCCACCGAACGCGCCCGCCTGGCCGAGTTCGGCGAACAGCGCGCCACGCTGGCAAGTCAGCGCGAGCGGATGGCGGTGCTGGCCGGCTGAGCCGGTTCAGTTCGGCCCGCGCGTGATTTCCCAGGGTGCGATGTCGCCCGGCACCACGCTGAACAGGGGGTGCGGTTCCAGCGCCGGATCGCCTGTGAGCCGGTCGAGCCAGGCGGCGGCGCGCAGGCGCAGCTTGGCGGTCAGATGCTGCCACTCGTAGGCGAGCTGGCCGGCGCTGACGGCCAGCGTCGGGCTGGTTTCGCCGCCGCGAATCTTGCCGGCGTCGAACCGGTAGCCGCGGCGAACGGCCTCGGCGTGAACCGGCCACAGATACGCCGCGATGCCCAGCGCAGGATCGGCACACTGCCGGAACCGCTGCAGCTGCGGATGGTGGCGGTAGCCCCGCGTCAGGCCATTGAGCACCGCCTGCGCCAACAGGGCCTCGCGCCACAGCGCCACCAGGCCGGTGCTGTCCAGGTAGCGTGGATGCAGCGACCACAGGCGCATGATCAGTCTGCCCGCGCGTCGGCCGCCTTGCGGCGAAGTTGCTGCGCCAGCTGCTCGACGTCCCTGAAGATCGTCACCCCCGCGGGTGGGCGCTTCAGTCGCAGGGCCGACCTGCCGCCGCACCAAAGCTCCGTGGCGGCCGGCAGACGCAGGCGCAGCTGCCGCACGCCGATACGCACCGCGCCCGGGTCGCAATACTCGGAGAACGACAGGGCGACGACGTCGGCGCGGTAGGCCTGCGCGGCGGCCGCGATCTGGCTCTCCGGCGTCTGCGCGCCCAGCGAGATGCAGGCCGCGCCCTCGAGGCGCATCAGCGCCAGCGCCAGCATGAGGCCAAGCGTGTGCGGCTCGCCGCACAGGGTGGTCAGCAGCACGCGCGGGGCCTCGATGCCCGCCGGAAGCTGGGCAATGGCTTCGCGCAGCACGGTGTCGAGCTGCATCGAGAAATGGTGCTCCTCGAATACCTCCAGATCGCCACGCGCCCAGGCGTTGCCCACGCTGCCGAGCATGGACGGTGCGGCATGGGTGACGAACTGCCGCAGTCCGTCCCGCAGCAGGCGGGTGCGCAGTTCCTGTCGCAGCCCGTTGTCGTCGTGCCGCTTGATGATGTCCAGCAGCCCCGGATCGATGTCACCGATGGTGGGCTGCAGCTCCACCGCCTGCTCCAGCGCATCGGCGCTGAGCGTCAGCACCTGACCCGGGCGCAGGCCCTGGTCCAGCAGGCGGCGCACCTGCCGCAAGCGGGCGACCTGCTGCGCCGGATATCGCCGTTCGCCGCGCGGGTTGCGCACCGGCTGCGGAAAGCCATAGCGCCGCTCCCAGATCCTGAGCGTGTCCTTGGCGATTCCGGTCTCCAGCGCGAGGGCGGCGATCGACAGATCAGAAATTTCCATTTGTCCAAGCTGAGCAATTGACAAAACGAAAATGCGCGCCTATTTTGGCCTAAAAATTTTGTTTGTCTAGGACAAATAATGGAATTGGCGAGCGATCAACCCACGCGGACTGTTACTTCGATGGCGTCGACAGACTCGCGCGCCGACGCGCCGCAGGCCGGCGCAGGGCCGATGCAGTTCGACGTCGCGGTGGTCGGAGCGGGCCTGCATGGCGGCCTGATCGCGCTGGCGCTGCTCGACGCGCAGCCGGGTCTGCGCCTGGCGCTGGTGGAGCGCGACGCCCGGCCGGCCGGCAACCACACCTGGTGCTTCCACCGCGGCGACGCGCCGCCGGACGTGGGCGCCTGGTTCGAGCGCCTGCCGCTGATCCGCTGGCCGGGCTACCAGGTGGCGTTTCCGGGCTTCGCGCGCGCGCTCGACCTGCCGTATTGCTGCCTCACGTCCGACGGTCTGGCTACGGCGCTACAGGCGGCCTTCGCCGCTCACGACGCGGCGCGGCTGATCACCGGCTGCGCCGTGCAGGCGCTCGATGCCGGCTCGGTGACGCTGGCCGACGGCCGCCGGCTGCAGGCCTCACTGGTGATCGACGCCTGCGGTGGCGGCAAGCCGGGCCGCGGCGGTTACCAGAAATTTCTGGGGCTGGAGGTGGAACTCGCCGCCGACAGCGGTCTGGACCGGCCGCTGCTGATGGATGCCTGCCTGCCGCAGGGGGCGCAGTTCCGGTTCATGTACGTGCTGCCGCTGACACCCCGGCGGCTGCTGATCGAGGACACCGCCTTTGCGCGCACGCCGGACATGAACACCGCCGAGCGGCGGGCGGCGATCCACGATTACGCGGCCGCCCGCGGCTGGGTGATCCAGCGCGTGCTGCGCGAGGAAAGCGGCGTGCTGCCGATGCCCTGGCGCGGCCTGCCGCCGGCCCCGACGCAGCCGCTCAAGGTCGGCTACGGTGGCGGCTGGTTTCATCCGGCGACCGGGTATTCGGCGCCCTGTGCGCTGCGCATGGCCGACCTGCTGGCGCGTCACTGGCGCGCGCCACACGCCGCGCTGCGGTCTGAATGGCGGCGCCACAGGCGCCAGTTCCGGCTCGGTTTGCTGCTGAATCGGCTGGCGTTTCGCGGCTTTGCGCCCGACCTGATGTGGCATCCGTTTGCCCGTTTTTATCGGCTGCCACTGGCCACCATCGGACGGTTCTATCGCATGCAAAGCACGGCCGGGGACGTGGCGCGGCTGCTGCTCGGGCGCCCGCCACGCGGCTTTGGCAGTGCGTGGTGGCCAAACAGAAGAATCCGGGAGGCGTGTCCATGAAGATGGTTGCGGCAAGCGGTCGGGCGCATGCGGCGATGTTCGTCGATTCATCGGACCGCCGTGAGGCGCGCGCCTCGGTCGCGGACCGGTGCGCTGCCTCGACGGTGACTTTGCCGGTCGATCTGGCCGGGTTTTTCGATCGCAAGCTGCCGTTGTTGACCGGCGTGCAATCGTCCGCCGCGGCGCCGTGCCAGCCGGTCTGGCAGGGCACCCTGTACGAGCCGCTGCGTGAGTTTCTGGGGCGTCCGAGCAAGAACCTGCGGGCCCGGCTGGTGCAGCACGGCTGGCGCCTGGGCGGCGGGCGCGGCGCGCCGCCGCCGGACCTGTGCCTGCTGCCGGAAATCCTGCACAGCGCGTCGCTGATCGTGGACGACATCCAGGACGGCGCCCACACCCGTCGCGGCGGCGCCGCCCTGCACCGGCTGATTGGCGTCGAACAGGCGCTCAATGCCGCCAACTGGCTGTATTTCTGGCCTTATGCGCTGCTGCCGGCGCTGGGGCTGCCGGCGGCGCGGCAACACCGCTGCGCCGACCTGGTCACCCGCGCGCTGCTGGACTGTCATCGCGGCCAGGCGCTCGATCTTGGCGTGCAGGTGTGGGCGCTGGCGCCGCAGGTGGTGCAGGCGGTGGTGGCCGAGCAAAGTCGCCTCAAGACCGGTCGCCTGACGGCGTTGTGCACGGGCCTTGGCGCCATCGCGGCCGGCGCCCGGGCGGATCGCGTGACGCTGTTGCAGCAGTTCGGGGAGCAGGTCGGCGTGGCCCTGCAGATGCTGGACGACCTGACCGCCGTGCTGCTGCCGGCCCGGCACGACAAGGCCGGCGAGGACTTGCGCTGCGGCCGACCGACCTGGGCCTGGGCGCTGGCGGCGCGTGCGTGTTCGCCGGATCACTACCGTGACCTGACGGCGCGGGCGCAGCGGGCGGCCGACGACGGCAACTGGCAGCCGGTGTGCGCCGCGCTGGCCGTCGTGCTGGCGCCGGTTGGCCTTGATCCGGCGCGAGACGCGCTGGCCGCGGCCGGCCGGCTGCTCGCGGATCGCCTGGCCGGCGACGCGGCGCTCGCGGAGCTGATGACCGATCTCGATGGACTGGAACGTGCGTATGGCTGATCTGAAAGCAGCCGTCATCGGCAGCGGCTTTGGCGGCCTGGCGGCGGCCATCCGCCTGCAGGCGCGGGGTATCGCCACGACCATCTTCGAGGCCCGCGCGCTGCCCGGCGGGCGCGCTTACGCGTTTGCGGAAAAAGGCCACGTGTTCGACATGGGGCCGACGCTGGTCACCGCGCCGCAGTGTCTGGAGGAACTGTTCGCCCTGGGCGGCGCGCGGCTCGCCGACCGGGTCGAACTGCTGCCGCTGGACCCGTTCTACCGCCTGCAGTGGGAGGACGGCACGCACTTCGAGGCCTTCGAGGACGAGGACCGGCTGGCCGCGGAAATCGAGCGCATCGCACCGGGTGACGCGGCCGGCTACGCGCGCTTCAAGCGCTACAGCGAGGCGGTCTACCGCGAGGGCTACGAGCACCTGGCCGGGGCGCCGTTCGTGACCGTCGCCAGCATGCTGCGCTCGCTGCCCAAGCTGGTCGGCCTGCGTGCCGAGCGGTCGGTGTACGGCGCCGTCAGCCGCCGGGTGCGCGCCCCGCATCTGCGCCAGGCGCTGTCGTTTCACCCGCTGTTCGTGGGCGGCGACCCGTTTTCCACCAGCGCCATCTATGCGCTGATCAATCATCTGGAGCGCACGCACGGGGTGTGGTTCGTGCGCGGCGGCACGCATGCGCTGGTGCGCGCCCTGGTGCAACTGTTCGAGGAGCTGGGCGGCCAGCTGCGCCTGGAAACGCCGGTGGCCTCGGCCCGGCTGGACGGTCGTCAGCACTGCCTGACGCATGCCGCGGGCGAGGACCGCTTCGACCTGGTGGTCTCCAATGCCGACGTGATGCACACCTACCAGCGCATCTACGGCGCGCACGCGCAGGGTCGGCGCATGGCCCGGCGCCTGGCCCGCTCGCGCTGGTCGATGGGCCTGTTCGTGGTCTATTTCGGCACGGATTGCCAGTACCGCGACCAGGTGCGCCATCACACCATTCTGTTCGGTGCACGCTACCGGGAGCTGATCCGCGAGATTTTCAACGGCCCCGAACTGCCGCCCGATTTCAGCCTCTATCTGCACGCGCCGACCGTCACCGACCCGACGCTCGCGCCGGCCGGCGGCGATACCTTCTACGCGCTCTCGCCGGTGCCGCACCTGGGCAACGCGGACCTGGACTGGGACCGTATCGGCGAGGCCTATGCCGAGCGCATCCTGGCGTACCTGGACGAACACGCCATGCCGGGCCTGCGCCAGCACCTGACGGTCAGGCGCTGGATGACGCCGCGCGATTTCGAGCGCGAGCTGGGCGCCTTTCACGGCAACGGCTTCTCGCTGGCGCCGGTGCTGTGGCAAAGCGCGTACCTGCGCCCGCATAACCGCGACCGGCGCATCCCGGGCCTGTACCTGGTCGGTGCCGGCACGCACCCGGGCGCCGGTGTGCCGGGCGTCGTCAACTCGGCCAAGGCGGCCATGACGCTGGTGGACGAGGACTTTCCGCGATGAACGACCCGGTCGCAGCGGTCATCCACCTGCATTCCAAGAGCTTTTCCCTGGCCTCGCGGCTGCTGCCTGCGGCAGTGCGGGACGAGGTGGTGGCGCTCTACGCCTGGTGCCGGCGCGCCGACGACGCCGTGGACCTGTCCGCCGATCCACCGGCCAGTCTGGCCCGGTTGGAGTCCGAACTGGATGCCGTCTACCGCGGCCAGCCGGGCGATGACCCGATCCTGCGCGCCTTCGCGCGTCTGGTCGAGCGCCGCAGGCTGCCGCGCCACTACCCGCGGGAGCTGCTGGCCGGCATGGCCATGGACCTGCGGCCCGATCTTTACGCGGACGATGCCGCGCTGACGCTGTACTGCTACCGGGTGGCCGGCGTGGTCGGACTGATGATGTGCCACGTCATGGGCCTGGCCGACGACGACGCCCTGCCGCAGGCGGCGCAGCTGGGCATGGCCATGCAGCTGACCAACATCTGCCGGGATGTCGGCGAGGACTGGGCGCGCGGGCGCCTGTATCTGCCATATCGGGGTCTTGGTTTCGCCGACGAGGCGCAGGTGCGCGCTGCGCTGACCCGGCCGATCGACGCCGACCTGCGCGCCCGTCTGCCGCCGCAGGTGCGCGCCGCGCTGGCGCAGGCCGACGCCTACTACCGGGCCGGCATGGCGGGCATTCCGGCGCTCGACTGGCGCTGTGGCCTGGCCGTGCGCTCGGCGGCGCGCATCTATCGGGGCATCGGCGCGGCGCTGGCGCGGCAGGGCCACCAGCCGCTGGCCGGGCGCGCCTATCTGTCCGGTCGGGGCAAGGCCTGGCAGGTGCTGGCAGCCGTGCTGGGCCAGGTGTCTGGTGGCGCCGCGCGGCAGGCATCGACCCGCCCACCCGGCCGCCTGGTCGAATTCGGAGCCCAGCTGTGCCGACCGGCCGGCTGATTCTGGGCGCGGCCCTGCTGGCCGGCCTGTGCATGCGGAGCAACGCCATGGACGTCGAGGTCATCGCCAGGGGGCTGCGCAACCAGCAGGGCAGCGTGCTGTTCGCGCTGTTTCTGGAGCCGCGCGGCTTTCCCGACCAGGGCGAGCTGGCGGCCCAGCGCATCGAGGCGGCGATCGACGGCGCCGAGGCGCGGGCACGCTTCACCGACGTGCCCCCGGGGCAGGCGCTGGCGGTGGGCGTGCTGCACGACGAGGACGGCGACAAGCGCATGGCGACCGGCCTGCTGGGCATCCCCAGGGAAGGCTTTGGCGTGTCCAACAACCCGCGCATCCTGTTCGGGCCGCCGCGTTTCGAGGCGGCGCGTCTGGTGCCGGTGCCGGGGCAGCCCATCATCATCGACGTGCGGTATTTCTGAGCATGCACAAGCCCGACGTTCCGAACGCCTTCGACGCCGTGGCGCCGCGCTATGACCTGATGTGCCGGCTGAATCCGGGCTATGTCGGCATGCTGGCCGATGCCGCCCGGGCGCTGGCGCCGCTGCCGCTGCCGCGCCTGCTGGACCTGTGCTGCGGCACCGGGCTGTCGACACAGGCGCTGCGCCGGGCCCATCCGGGCGTGCCGATGGTGGCGCTGGACGGCTCGCCGGGCATGCTCGAACAGGCCCGGCGCAAGGTGCTGGCGCCGATCGAGTTCGTGCAGGGCGACGCGCAGGCGCCCGGCCGGTATCTGCAAGGCCCGTTCGGCGGCATCCTGATGGCCTACGGCCTGCGCAACGTGGACGATCCGGACCGCTCGCTGGTGGAGCTGCACGGCCTGCTGGCGCCCGGCGGGCTGCTGGCCATCCACGACTACAGCCTTGCCGGGCCAGGCGCCGAGCGCCTGTGGCGTTTCATGTGCCGGGCCGTGGTGCGGCCGTTTTGCGCCGCCGTGTCGGGCGCGCCGCAGCTGTTTTCCTATCTTGAGGACAGCGTGCTGGGCTTCGACCGCCGCGACGCGCTGGCGCGGCGCATCCAGGAGGCCGGCTTCGAGCTGCTGCGGGTGATCCCCGGCCGCCTGTGGCAGCGGCAGATCGTGCACACCTTCCTGGCCCGGCGGGCGCCGTGAGGCCATGGCCGCAGCCTGCGTTCGGGCGCGCCCGGCTGGAGCGGCCGTTCAGTGTGGCCGTGCTGGGCGGTGGCCTGGCCGGCGTGGCGGCCAGCTGCATCCTGGCCGAACGCGGCGCGCAGGTGACGCTGCTGGAGAGCGCACCGGGCCTGGGCGGCCGGCTGGCGGCCTGGCCGGTCGATGTGGCCGGCGAGCGGTTCGAGATGGACCGCGGCTTTCACGCCTTCTTTCGCCACTACTACAACCTGCGCGCGCTGTTGCGGCGGGTCGATCCGGCGCTCGGCGGGCTGCTGCCGCTGACCGATTATCCGATCCTGACCCCGGCCGGGCCGCTGTCGTTCGCCAACCTGCCGGCCAATGCGCTGCTCACGCTGTGGCCGCTGATGCGCCAGGTGGGGCTGGGCATCACCGATCTGGCGCGGGTGCGCATCCGTAATGCGCTGGCCATGCTGACCTGGCATCCGCAGCGCACCCCGGCGCGCTGGGACGGCACGAGCGCCGAGCAGTGGCTGCGCGAGCTGAACTTTCCGCCTGCGGCGCGCATGCGGCTGCTGGACGTGTTCGCGCACAGCTTCTTCAACCCGACCGGTGAGCTGTCGGCGGCGGATCTGCTGATGCTGTTCCATTACTACTTCTTCGGTAACCGCGAAGGGCTGGTGTTCGACGTCGCGCGCCGACCGTTTGGCGAGTGGCTGTGGCGGCCGTTCGAGGCGTACCTGACGGCGCTGGGCGTCGACCTGCGTCTGGGTTGCCCGGCGCAGGCAATCGGCCGGCAGGGTGGCCGCTGGGGGGTGCGCACCGCGGCGGGCGACATCGCTGCCGATGCCCTGGTGCTGGCGCTGGACGTGCCTGGCCTGCGGCGCCTGCTGGACGCCAGTCCGTCACTGGGCGCGCCGCTGCTGGCACCGCTGGCGCCGGTGCAGCCCACCCGGCCGTTCGCCGTCTGGCGCTTGTGGCTGGACCGGCCGGTGCAGCGCACGGCGTTTGCCGGCACCGCCGGTTACGACATCCTGGACAACGTGTCCGTGTACAGCGCCTTTCACGAGCCCAGCCGCGATTGGGCGCAGCGCCACGGCGGCGCGGTGCTGGAGCTGCACGCCTACGGGCTTGCCAGCGACGACGAGCCCGATATCCGCCGCCGTCTGCTGGCGGCGCTGCACACGCTGTATCCGGAAACCGCGTCCGCGCGGGCGATTGGCGAGCAGTTTGTGCTGCGCGCCGACTGCCCGGCCTTTGCGCCTGGCAGCGCCGCCACGCGGCCGTCGGTCGGTACCGCCGATCCGTCGCTGGTGCTGGCCGGGGACTTTGTGCGCCTGCCGTTTCCAAGCGCCCTGATGGAGCGGGCCACCGCCAGCGGCGTGCTGGCCGCCAACACGCTGCTGGCCAGCCGGCAGGTGGACCCGGCGCCGCTGTGGGTCGGGCCGCCGCGCGGGGTGATGTCGTTTCTGTCGAGGTTCGCCTGATGCCGCGCACGCGCGACGCACACGGCAAGGCGCTGTGGCTGTTCGGCCAGACGCTCGGCGAGCTGCCACCGGCGCTGCGCCCCGACTGGCAGGCCGCCGAGCCGAGCTGGATTGCCGGCGCGCTGGCCAGGGCGCTCGATCGCCCAGCCGGCGGCTGGCATGTGGTGGGCGCTGCCGCGGCGCTGCGCCAACGGCCGCTGGCGGTGCAGGTCGAAGGCCGGGCGCTCGTGCTGTGGCGCAGCCCGGCAGGCGTTCACGCGACCGACGATCAGTGCCCGCACCTGGGCGCCGCCTGGTCGCACGGCCGGCTCGTGCAGGGCAGTCTGGTGTGTCCCTGGCACGGCCTGCGCCTGGACCCGGCGGCGCCGTGCAACGCGCTGTATCCGACCCACGACGACGGCGCGCTGCTCTGGGTGCAGCTGCCCGGCGAGGCGCCGCTGCCGCGGCCGGTGCTGCCGCTGCGTCCGGCGTCGGCACTGGTGTCGGTGATGAGCCTGCCGGCGCGCTGCACGCCGCGCGAGGTGCTGGAGAACCGCCTGGACCCGTGGCACGGGGCGCATTTTCACGGCCACAGCTTCGCCCGCCTCGCGGTGCGCGAGCAGACCGACGACAGCATCACCGTGCGCGTAGCGTTTCGCGTCGCCGGCCCGCTGGCGGTGGAGGTCGACGCCCGCTTTCACTGCCCGGACCGGCGCAGCATCGTCATGACCATCGTTGCCGGCGAGGGTGAAGGCTCGCTGGTGGAGACCCATGCGACGGCGCTGTCGCCCGGTCGCTGCCTGATCACCGAGGCCGTTTTCGCCACGTCGGCGCGATCCGGCTTTGCCGTGGCGCGCCGCCTGGGTCGGTTGTTTGAGCCCTGGATGCGCCTGGCGGCGCGTCGTTTGTGGGTCCAGGACGCGGCGTACTGTGAACGCCGTCATGCGCTGCGCGAGCGTGCGTCCTTGCCCGATCCGTCATGTGTGTCGCAGGAGTCACTGCCATGAATGCAACCGTGCTCGATGCCATCCATGATCCGGCCGACCTGCGTGCGCTGCCGGCCCCGAACCTGCCGGATGTTGCTGCCGCCCTGCGCGAGGAAATCGTGGCCCAGGTGGCCCTCAGCGGTGGGCATCTGGCGTCGAGCCTGGGCGCCGTCGAACTGCTGGTGGCCCTGCATTACGTGTTCGACACGCCGCGCGACCGCCTGGTGCTGGACGTCGGCCATCAGGGCTATGCGCACAAGCTGCTGACCGGGCGGCGGGCCGGCTTCGCGCGCATCGGCAGGGACGGCGGCCCGGCCAAGTTCCTGCGCCGCAGCGAGTCGCCGTTCGATGCCTTTGGCGCCGGCCACGCCGGCACGTCGATTTCGGCGGCGCTCGGCATGGCCCGTGGCCTGCAGGCGGCTGGCGAGGACGCCTGCGCCATCGCGCTGATCGGCGACGGCGGGCTGACCGCCGGCATGGCGCTGGAGGCCATGAACCACGCCGGGCACCTGAAGCAGCCGAACCTGCTGGTGGTGCTGAACGACAACGAGATGTCCATCGAGCCGAACGTGGGGGCGCTGGGCGCCTTCCTGTCGCGCAAGCTGTCGGCGCCGTCGGCGCGGCGCCTGCGCCGGTTCGCGAAGGACGTGCTGGCGCCCCTGCCGCAGCCGCTGCAGCAGCTGGCGCGCCGCGCCGAGCAATCGGCCAGGGCGCTGCTGACGCCCGGCACACTGTTCGAGGCCTTCGGCTTTCGCTACATCGGGCCGGTCGACGGTCACGATCTGCCGCGGCTGCTCGAGACGCTTGGCAATGCGCGCGGCATGCTCGGCAACGGCGAGGGGCCGGTGCTGGTGCACGCCCTGACGCGCAAGGGCGCCGGCTATGCGCCGGCCGAGCAGGACCCGCTCAAGTATCACGGCGTGACGCCGTTTGACGCCGCCACCGGACACATGCCCAAGCCCGCCGCGCCGGCCCCGTCCTACACGGCGGTGTTTGCGGGGGCTTTGCTTGAGCTGGCGCGGGCGGATGAACGCATCGTGGCGATCACGGCGGCCATGGCGGGTGGCACCGGACTGACCGGTTTCGCGCAGGCCCTGCCCGAACAGTTCTTCGACGTGGGCATCGCCGAGCAGCATGCCGTGACGTTTGCCGCGGGTCTGGCCACGACCGGCATGCGGCCGGTAGCGGCCATCTATTCGACCTTCCTGCAGCGTGGCTACGACCAGATCGTCCACGACGTGTGCCTGCAGAACCTGGACGTCACCTTTGCGCTGGACCGCGCCGGGCTGGTCGGCGCCGATGGCGCCACGCACCAGGGCCTGTACGACATCGCCTTCCTGCGCTGCCTGCCCAACATCACGCTGATGGCGCCCAAAGACGAAAACGAGCTGCGGCACATGCTGCGTACGGCCGTGGAGCACCCCGGGCCGGTGGCGCTGCGCTACCCGCGCGGCAACGGCCTTGGCGTGCCACTGGATGCCGAGATTCGGACGCTGCCGATCGGCCGCGGCGAGCTGCTGCGGGACGGTACGGACCTGGCGATCGTGGCGCTGGGCAGCCGCGTGGCCCCGGCGCTGGAAGCGGCGCAGGCGCTCGCCGGGGCGGGCATCAGCGCGGCGGTGTTCAACGCCCGCTTCGTGAAGCCGCTGGACGTGACCGCCATCGCCGAGCTGGCCCGCCGCTGCGGGGCGCTGCTGACGGTGGAAGAACACGCCCTGGCCGGCGGCTTTGGCAGCGCCGTGCTGGAAGCCCTGGCGGGGGAGGGGATCAGCGCGCCGGTGCGGGTGCTGGCGGTGCCGGATGTGCTGGTCGAGCACGGCGATCCGGCGGCGCAGTTGGTCGCATTCGGTCTGGATGCAGGCGGTATAGCAGCTGCCGGGCGCAGGCTGGTGGGCAGCCTGACCGGACGTGGCGCCCCGCCGAACCTGCGCGCCGCGGGGGTTTGAGGGACCCGCCGCACCTGCGACGCCGCGTTCACCCGGCCGGCGATTTGTAGGAGCGGGCCATGCCCGCGACCTGAGCGCTGGCGGGAGTCATAAACCGTCGGGATTGACGCTGATGCACCTCGGAATGCCACGCCATGGATGGGACGGCGTGCCGTTCAAAACTGCGCGCGTGGATCAAGCGTCGCGGTCGCGGGCATGGCCCGCTCCTACCGGGAACGGGCCGGCCCGCGGATTACGCAACAGGCGCGCCGGGCGTCATCGCAAAGCCCCGATAGCCCTCGGCCGCCACCTGGTCGCAGATTTTCCGGTAGGCCGGGGCGCCGCCCACATACACCAGCGGCGCGCGCGGCTTGCCCGGCACGTTGGCGCCCATGTACCAGGAGTTGGCGCGCGGCAGCAGGGTGCCTGCGGCGACCTCGTTGGTATGGGCGATCCAGCGGTCTTCGGCGTCCAGAGTTGGCTCGATGGTGGCCAGGTTCCGCGCGCGCAGGTAGGCGATGCAGTCGGCGGCCCACTCGACGTGGTCTTCGATGGCCAGCGGCATGTTGTAGAGCACCGACGGGCTCTGCGGCCCGGTGATGACGAACAGGTTCGGAAAGCCCTGCACGGCGATTCCCAGATACGTGCGCGGGCCGTCCGCCCACTTGTCGTTCAGGCGCAGGCCGCCGCGGCCGCGCACGTTCATGCGCAGCAGCGGGCCGGTCGAGGCGTCGAAGCCGGTCGCCAGCACGATGCTGTCGAGCGGGTATTCGCGCTCGCTGGTGCGGATGCCCTGCGGCGTGATGGCCTCGATCGGTGTGCGGTGCAGGTCGACCAGGCGCACGTTGTCGCGGTTGTAGGTCTCGTAGTAGTCCACTTCCAGCGGCGGGCGCTTGGTGCCGTAGGGATGGTCCTTGGGGCACAGCAGCTCGGCCACGGCCGGGTCCTTCACCCGCGCACGGATTTTCTGGTGCACAAACTCGGCCGCCGTGCGGTTGGCCTCCGGGTCCAGCAGCAGGTCGGCGAAGCTGTCGAAAAACAGCCGGAAACCGCCTTCGGCATAGCAGCGCTCATAGACCTGCCGACGCTGTTCGGCCGACACGGCCAGCGCGGAGGGCTGGATCTGGTCGAACGGAATGCCGCCGAAGGACTCGCGGGCCTGCCGGCGCAGCGCGGCGTAGCGGCTCTTGATGGCGCGCTCGTAGTCGGCCGTCATCGGGCCGTTGCGGCTCGGGGTGGCGAAATTGGGCGTGCGCTGGAACACGGTCAGCTGCGCCGCCTGCTTGGCGATTTCCGGGATCGCCTGCACGCCGCTGGCGCCGGTGCCGATCACCGCCACGCGCTGGCCGGTGAAGTCCACGCCCTCGTGCGGCCAGGTGCCGGTGACGTAGACCTGCCCGCGAAAGCTGTCGAAGCCGGGGTACTCCGGCGGCTTGGGCGCCGACAGGGTGCCCAGGGCGGAGATCAGGAACGGCGCCCGCGCCACCGGCTGGCCGGCCACTTCCAGAATCCACTCGTTGCTCGCCTCGTCGAACCTGGCGCCGCTGATGCGCGTGTCGAAGGTGATGTCCCGCTTCAGGTCGAAACGCTCGGCGACGTGTTCGAGGTAGCGCAGGATCTCCGGCTGCGCGGCGTATTTCTCGCTCCAGCGCCATTCCTGCTGCAGCGCCTCGGAAAACGAGTACGAGTACTGATGGCTTTCGATGTCGCAGCGGGCGCCGGGGTAGCGGTTCCAGTACCAGGTGCCGCCCACGCCGCCGCCGGCTTCGTACACGCGCACCCGCAGGCCCATCTGGTCGCGCAGCTTGTGCAGGGCATACAGCCCGGCAAAGCCGGCGCCCACGACCAGGGCGTCGAAGTGTTCCGGCTGGTCCGGTGGTGTCGTGCTCGGCATCGAAATCTCTCCTTCCTGGTTCGTGTGCTGGCGGGCCGTCACCGCATGCCCAGCGCGCGGCGACCGAAGAACTGACGCTCGAATTCAAGGTCGTCCTGCAGCTGGCGCAGGCGTGCCTCGATGGTCGCGAGCTGGGCATAGGCGATCGGCTGCAGCTTGCTGGCCCGGCGCAGTTGCTCCATCGCCAGCTCAAGACGACCATTCTGGACGTGATATTCGGCCCGCATCTGGTAGGCCTCGACCTTGTCGCCGCGCTGTTCGGCGGCGCGCGCCAGCAGTTCCAGTATCTGCGGTGCCGGATCGGCCTGGTGGGCCTGATCGCCGAGCAGGGCGCGCGTGGCCGCCGGATGGCCGGCGCGCAGTTCCGCCTCGCCAAGCAGGGTCAACAGCGCCTGATCGCCCGGGTAGAGCGCCAGGTCCGTGCGCGCCAGTGCGCTGGCTGCGGCCGGTTGCTTGGCGGCCAGCGCGAGTTCCACCTGGGCCACCCGGTAGGGCAGAAAATCCGGCGCCTCGGTGCCCAGCGCCGTCAGCAGCTCGCCTGCGGCAGGAATTTTCCCGGCGCGCAACAGGGCCAGTGCTTCACCGTAACGCCAGGCGCGTGCCGCCTTCGCCTCGCCCGGCACGGGGTTCTGTTCGTAATATCGCAGGGCCTCGGCCGGTCCGGCAGCCGTCAGCACCCGCACCCGCTCGCGCATGTGCAGGAACATGCCCAGGTCCGGCAGGCGTCGGCCGGGCAGGTTCTGGGCCCGATCGCGCGACTCCGCGATGCGGTCCAGCGTGACCGGGTGAGTCTGCAGAAAGCCCGGCATTTTCTCGCCAGCCGAAAAGCGCATGGAGTCGTGCATGCGCTCGAAGAAATTGGCCATGGCATGCGGGTCGAAGCCGGCCGTCGCCAGGGTCTGGATGCCGATGCGGTCGGCTTCGGACTCGTTCTGGCGCGTGAAGTCGATCTGGTTCTGCACCGAACCGGCCTGCACGGCGGTGATTGCCGCCACCCCTGCGTCGCCGCCGCCATAGGCGCCCAGAATGATCGCACCCAGCATCGCCGCGATGGTCGGGATGGTCATGCGCTGCTGGTGCTCGAAGGCGCGGGGCAGGTGGCGCTGCGTGACGTGGGCAATTTCATGGCCCAGTACCGAGGCCAGCTCGTCCTCGCTCTGGGTGGTCAGGATCAGGCCGCTGTGTACGCCTATATGTCCGCCCGGTCCGGCAAACGCGTTCAGGGTCGGGTCGACCACCACGAAAAATCCGAACGGGTTGCGCGCATCGTCGGCACTGCGGGTGAGGCGCTGGCCAATGCTGTCGACGTAGCCGGCGACCAGCGGATCGTCGAGCACCGGCATGCTCTGGCGCACCTCGCGCATGAAGGCGACGCCGATACGCTGTTCGAGCTGCGCCGACAGCAGCCCGCCGGCGGCATCGCCAATTTCCGGCAGGGCGATTTCCGCCTGCGCGGGCGGCAGGCACAGGCACAGGACAAGGCAGATCAGGCGACGCAGCATGGGCAGGCTTGGGGACAGGAACGAACGGTATCGGCTAAGACAGTATGCTTTAGCCGGAGTTATGCCACCGCCACGTCCCATGACCGAATCTCTCATTACGCAGGAACTGGACACCAGCGGCCTGTTGTGCCCCTTGCCGGTGCTCAAGGCCCGCCGCGCCCTGAATTCGATGCACAGCGGCCAGCGCCTGCGGGTGATCGCCACCGATGCCAAGGCGCCGGGCGATTTCGCCGCATTCTGCCAGCAGTCCGGCGATCTGCTGCTGGAGGCAACGCAGGAGGGCGAGGGTTTCCGGATCGTGCTGCAGAAGGCCTGACGGCGCCGGTTTTCAGTCCGCCAGGATGGAGTCCTGCACCTTGGCCACGCCGTACACGTAGCGCAGCACCGGCACGTCGATGCCCAGCTCGCTGGCCTTGTCCAGATAGGGCTTGAGGATCACGTCGACCTCCATTCGGCGCCGCCGGTGCAGGTCCTGGTGCATGGAGGTGCGGCCCTCGGTCTCGCCGCTGGCTTTGGCGCGCTCCCGAAAGCGAACCCCGACCTTCATCATCAGATCCACGGCCTGGTCCAGCGGCAGGCTGTCGAATTCCCGGAACTGTCCCATCGGTGCATAGAAGTTCTGCGGCTCGTAGCCCATGGCCTTGTAGACCTTCAGGAAATCGCGCGCCAGGGCGATGTAGTTGACCGCGCCGTCGCGCACTTCGAGGCCGTCCGGAAAGGTCAGCGGCAGGCCCAGCGTGCTCACCGACCAGCCGGAGGCGGTGCCGATCTGCATCAGCTTTTCCCACAGCACCTGGTGGATGTCGGCCACCGCGCGGGTGCCGAAGCCCGCTGTCTGGAAGGCCGCCACCACCTGCTCGATGCGCGGCGTGATGCCGCCGTCGAGCTCGCCAAAATAGGCCGTGGTTGGAGTGGTCAGGCCGGCCATGGTGTGGCCGGGCTCCAGCAGCACGCCGCCTTCGATGGTTGAGGCGCCGATCACCGCGTCGCGCCCGGCCCAGGCGCGCAGGCGTTCTTCCTTGCCGATGCCGTTCTGGAACGAGCACACCATGCGCACGCGGCCCCGCAGGGATTCGGCCTCGGCCAGGGCAGTTTCGCTGTCCTTGGCCTTGGTCAGCAGGATCATCAGGTCGAACTCGCCCGTGGCATCCCGCGGGTGCGTGACGCAAGACAGGTGCTCGCGCACCACGAAATCGCCGTAAATGCCGCTGATGCGCAGGCCGTTGGCCTTGATGGCATCCATGTGGCGGGCCCGGCCGACCAGGGTCACGTCCTCGCCAGCGCGTGCCAGCATGCCGCCGATGACGGAACCCAGGCCGCCTGCGCCGCAAATGATGAATCGCATGTCGGGTTCTCCTCGGGTGATTTCTGATGCCGCGTGGCGGCTTTTTTTTTCGGACGCGGGCCCGGTGCCGGTCGCTCGCAGGCGTTGCGGCAAAATGCAGGGCCGTGCCCATTGTGCCTTCGCCTGGCAGCCGCGAATCGTAATCAGCGCACCGGCGCGGCTAAAATGCGCCGCTCAAGGCCGGTGAGCGACGCTGGCCCGCAACCTTTCAGGTGCCGTCATGTCGAGCCAGATGCCCGAATTCAAGCTGGAAGCGAACGACCTTTATACCGAGGAGACCTTCACCGACCGCCGCGTGGGCAGCATCCGCCGTCTGCAGCCGGTGACCGCCGACGGGCAACCGGACGCGGCCCGGCCGGTGCTGTTCGTGGGTCAGACGCAGATCCTGACGCCGATGGGCGCGCTGCCGCTGAACTTCGAGATCCCCGCAGCCACGCTGCGCGAGGCGCTCGACCAGTTCCCGGCCGAGGCGCAAAAGGCGCTCGAGGAAACCGCCCGCGAGCTGCAGGAAATGCGCCGCGAACAGGCTTCGTCCATCGTGGTGCCGGAGGCCGGCATGGGCGGACTGGGCGGGCCCGGTGGCCGACCCGGCGGGCGCATCCAGCTGCGCTGAACCGCGTCGCTTTGGCCCGCTGAAGCGGGCGGGGTGGCCGTGCTGTCAAAGCCGGCGACAAAGCTTTAAAGTTGCCGACGATGTGCCGGGCGTCGCCGTGCGCCGCGACGATCGCCCCGTTGGCCGGATGGTCAGCGTTCACAAGCCCTGCCTTTCAACCCTTTCGCCAAAGAGGACTCCCCCATGGCCATGACTGGCATTCTTCGCCCCGGCCACGTGCAGCTGCGCGTGATGGAACTCGGGCCGGCGCTGCACCACTACAAGGAAATGGTGGGTCTGATCGAAACCGCCCGCGACGCCGACGGCCGCGTGTACCTCAAGGCCTGGGACGAGCAGGACCTGTTCAGCATCGTGCTGCGCGAGTCGGACCGCCCGGGCATGGATTTTTACGGCTTCAAGTTGCGCGACAAGGCCGCGCTTGAGCACTACGCCAAGCGCCTGACCGACTATGGCGTGGCCATCGAGCGCATTGCGGCCGGCGAGCTGAAGGGCACCGGCGAGCGCGTGCGCTTCGAGACACCGTCGGGGCATCTGATCGAGCTGTACGCGGAAAAGCAGCACTTCGGCAACGGCCTGCCGGATGTGAATCCGGACGTTTGGCCGGACGGCCTCAAGGGCATGCACCCGAGCCGCTTCGACCATGTGCTGCTCAACGGCGACAGCATCCCCGAGACCGCTAAACTGTTTCAGGAGGCGCTCGATTTCGACCTCAGCGAGCGCATCGTGGGGCCGGACGGCAGCATGGTCGGTGCCTTCCTGGCCTGCTCCACCAAGGCGCACGACGTCGCCTTCATTCACGAAGAATCCAAGGGCCGGCTGCACCACGTCAGCTTTCACCTGGAGTCGTGGGACGAAATCCGCCACGCGGCGGACATCATGTCCAAGAACTACATCCCGGTGGAGTACGGCCCCGGTCGCCATGGCCTCACGCGCGGCCTGACCATCTATTTCTTCGACCCGTCCGGCAACCGCAACGAGACCTTCCATGGCGGCTACATCCGCTATCCGGACCACCCGTTGCTGACCTGGACGCACGAGGAAGTGCCCAAGGGCATCTTCTACTACGGCCACAAGATGGTCGAAAGCTTCGTCAGCGCCAACACCTGAGGTCCGGCCATGACCACGACCGTGCAACAGACCACCCTGCATTGGGAAGCCGCCCTGGCCGTGGCCCGCGGCGCGCTGGTCAAGGGACAGGAACTGGGTATTCGCGTGGCAGTGGCGGTCATGGACCGCGGCGGCAACCTGCTGGCCTTTGCCCGTGACCCGGGCGCGCCGTTTCACTCCGCCAAGATTGCCGAGGACAAGGCCACCACCTCGGCCGGCTTTGGCCTGCCCACCCGGCAGTGGTGGCCGGTGCTGGAGGGCATGAACTCGCCGGGCCTGCTGGCCGGCATCGCTTCAGTGCCGCGCATGGTGGTGTTCGGCGGCGGCGTGCCGGTATACGTGGGGCCGGAATGCATTGCCGGCGTCGGCGTGTCCGGTGGCAGCGAGGAAGAAGACGAAATCTGTGCCCGAGCGGGCCTGGCGGCGGCCGGACTGACGGCCGACCCGGGCTGATTTGGACAGACGTTGGGGCAGACCAAGCCCCGGCGACGGCAACTTACGAAAAAAGGCGGCTGCGCCTTTTTTCGTTCACGAAGATTCGGGCGCCAATCGCGCCCCAAACACACGATCCGAAGCACGCAACATGAAAGAGATCAAGCACTTCATCAACGGTGAGTTCGTCGGCTCCGCCAGCGGGCGCACCTTCGACGACGTCAACCCGGCCACCGGGCAGGTCATTGCCAAGGTCCACGAGGGCGGCAAGGCCGAGGTCGACCTGGCGGTCGCCGCGGCCCGGGCCGCGCTCAAGGGGCCGTGGGGCAAGATGCCCATGGCCGAGCGCATGGACCTGCTGATGAAGCTGGCGCACGGCATCCAGGCGCGCGCGGCCGAGTTCGCGCAGGCCGAAGTGGCGGACAACGGCATGCCGATCACGCTGGCCAGCCACGTCAACATTCCGCGCGGCAGTGCCAACTTCATCCAGTTCGCCGAGCACTTCAAGTACGTCGCCACCGAGTGCTGGGAGATGGAAGGGGCGCTCAACTACGCGCTGCGCCGGCCACTGGGCGTGGTCGGCATCATCTCGCCGTGGAACTTCCCGCTGCTGCTGACCACCTGGAAGGTCGCCCCGGCGCTGGCCGCCGGTAACACGGTCATCATCAAGCCGTCGGAAGAAACCCCGGCCACCACGGCGCTGCTGGCGGACGTGGCCAAGGACATCCTGCCGCCGGGCGTGCTGAACGTGGTCAACGGCTTTGGCGGCGATTCGGCCGGCTCGGCGCTCACCGAGCACCCCGACGTGGACGGCATCACCTTCACCGGCGAGACCACCACCGGGCAGATCATCATGCGCGCGGCGGCCGGCAGCCTGAAGAAGCTGTCGTTCGAGCTGGGCGGCAAGAACCCGAACATCGTCTTTGCCGACGCCGATCTGGATGCCTGCATCGAGACCACCATGCGCTCGTCCTTCGCCAACCAGGGCGAAGTGTGCCTGTGCGGCTCGCGCATCTATGTCGAGCGCCCGCTGTATCAGGCGTTTCTGGACAAACTGGTGGCGCGCATCAAAAGTACGGTGAAAGTGGGCGATCCGACCGATCCGTCCACCACGCTGGGCGCGCTGATCTCGCGCGAGCACCTGGCCCGCGTGCAGACCTTCCTGGACTCGGCCAAGGCCGATGGCGCCACCTTCCTGACCGGCGGCAAGCGCCCGGACGGCCTGCCGGCGCACCTGGCCGACGGCGCCTTCCTGGCACCGACCGTGATCACCGGCCTTGGCCGCGACTGCAAGGCGCAGCGCCAGGAAATCTTCGGCCCGGTGGTGACGGTGACGCCGTTCGACACCGAGGAAGAAGTCCTGGAACTGGCCAACGACACCAACTACGGCCTGTCGGCAACCGTCTGGAGCACGGACCTGGCCCGCGCCCATCGCGTGGCGGCGCAGCTGGAAGCCGGCATCGTGTGGGTCAACACCTGGTTCCTGCGCGACCTGCGTTCGGCCTTCGGCGGCATGAAGTACTCCGGCATCGGCCGCGAGGGCGGCGTGCACTCGCTGGAGTTCTACACGGAACTGAAGAACATCTGCATCAAGCTGTAAGGACCAACGTGATGGACAAGACCAGGATCGACCACTACAGCGAGGAGCTGTACCAGGCCCTGCGCGGCGCGCAGCCGGTGGACCCGCTGACCAGCCGCGAGGCGGACATCACCATCGAGGACGCCTACCAGATTCAGCTGGGCATCATCCAGCGGCGCATGCAGCGCGACGGCGAGACCATCATCGGCAAGAAGATCGGCGCCACCAGCAAGGCGGTGCAGACCATGCTGGGCGTGGACCAGCCGGATTTTGGCCACCTGATGTCGAGCATGGCCTACAACGATGGCGACGTGGTGCCGATCGAAGGCCTGCTGATGCAGACCCGCATGGAAGGCGAGATCGCCTTCATCCTCAAGCGCGACCTGATCGGCCCGGGCATCACCAATGCCGCCGTGCTGGCGGCCACCGAGTGCGTGATGCCGTGCTTCGAGATCTGCGACTCGCGCATCCGCGACTGGAAGATCAAGATTCAGGACACGGTCGCCGACAACGCCTCGGCCGGGTTGTTCCTGCTCGGCGACCAGGCGGTCGATCCGCGCAAGGTGGACCTCAAAACCTGCGGCATGATCCTTGAAAAGAACGGCGAGATCGTGGGCCTGGGCGCCGGCGCGGCAACACTGGGCCATCCGCTGAACGCGGTCGCCTGGCTGGCCAACACGCTGGGCCGGCGCGGCATTCCGCTCAAGGCCGGCGAGGTCATCCTGTCCGGTTCGCTGGCCACCATGGTCAGCGCCAAGGCCGGCGATCACATGCGCGTGACCATCGGCGGCATGGGTTCGGCGTCGGTCACTTTCGCCTGAGGCGAGCGCGGGTCGTTCGCAGCGCGCAGTTCGCCAGCTGCCGGGGCGTCCCCAGCGGCATTGGCCCGCCAGCGCAGCTGCGTTGAACGGCGAACGGCCAGGCGGCGCTTGCGGCTCAGGCGCCGAATATCTGCCCCCAGGCCTGCGTCACGGCCTGCGCAGCCGGCGCCACGGCATTCGCCGCGACCACGTTGCCGGCGCCGCTCAGGGTTTGCCGGCGCTCGGTTGAGCACAGCGTCAGGAAGGCGTCGGCCAGCGCCGTTCCGCTGCCCCTGCCGAGCACACCCAGGGCTTGGGCCAGACGCAGGATGTCGGCGCTGCCGCGCGGGCCGGCCAGTTGCGGGTACGCGTGCGCATGTGCCAGCACCAGGTACTGGGCGATGAATTCGACATCGACCCGGCCGCCCGGACTCAACTTCAGGTCGAAGCCTTCTTTTGGCAGTGCCTTTTCCTGGCGGATGCGCTCGCGCATGTCGGCGATTTCCTGGCGCAGCTTGGCCGGGTCGCGCGGCTGGCACAGCACGCGCTGGCGCACGGCCTCGAAGGCGGTGCCAAGGTTCGCGTCGCCGGCCACCGGGCGGGCGCGTACCAGTGCCTGGTGCTCCCAGGTCCAGGCCTGCGTGAGCTGATAGGTCTCGAAGCCGCCCAGCGTGGTGACCAGCGGCCCGGCGTTGCCCGACGGGCGCAGGCGCACGTCGATCTCGTACAGCCGCCCGGCCGGGGTGCGCGTGGTCAGGATGTGCGTCAGGCGCTGCACGACGCGCGCGAACCAGGTTTCGTTGGCCAGCGGCGCCCGACCGTCGCTGCTGCCGCCGGCCCCGTCGTGCAGGAACACCAGGTCGAGGTCGGACTCGTAGCCGAGTTCACCGCTGCCCAGGCGCCCGTAGCCGATCACCAGCAGCGGCGATTCGCGGCCCGGATCGGCGCCATTGCGCGGTCGCCCGTGGCGGTGTTCGAGCTGCGCCCGGGCCAGCAGCAAGGCCCGGCGCAGCAGCACTTGCGCCAGTTCGGTCAGCGCCTGCGGCGGTTCGTCGACGCCGAGCAGGCCGCCGATCTCGGCCGCCGCCACGTGCAGCGCCGCGGCGTGGCGGTGCTCGCGCAGGGCGTTCATGGCGGTTTCAAGATCGTCGGCGGCCACGCCGGACAGGGCCTGGTCCAGCTCGCGTTCGATGTCCGGCGCGTGTTGCGGCTGGTACAGGGTGCGCGCGTCGAGCAGCTCGTCGAGTACCACCGGGTGGGTGGTGATCCAGTCGGTGATCCAGGCGCTGGCGCCCATCAGCCGCGCCAGGTGCTCCTGCGCGGCCGGGTGTTCGACCAGCATGGCCAGGTACACCGAGCGGGTGGCCACCGCCTCCAGCAGCGTGCACAGGCGCCCGAGCGTGAGCTCGGGATGCTTGGTGCCGGCGGCGGCCCGCAGCAGGCCTGGCAACACGACAGACAGGCGCTGGCGGGCGGTGGCTGAGGCCACCCGAAACGCCCGTCCGTCGCGCAGCGCGGTCAGGTGGGCGAGGGCCTGCGCCGGGTCGGCGTAGCCAAGCGCCGTCAGCTGCGCCGGGGTGTCCGGCTGATCCAGGCGATCCGGCCACAGCGGCTGCGCAGGCGCGGCCTCGTGGGCATCGCCCAGCAGGGACTGGAAGTGGGCGTGTACGCGGTCCCGCCAGGCGTCGAGCGCGGCGCCGCAGGTCTCCCAGTCCGGGTAGTCCATGGCCAGGGCCAGGCGTGCGCGGTCCAGCGGATCGGTCGGCACCTGGTGGGTCTGGCGGTCCTGCAGCATCTGCAGGCGGTTCTCGATACGGCGCAGGAAGGCGTAGGCATCAAGCAGTTCCGCCACGGCGGCCGCCGGCAACTGGCCGCGCTCGCCCAGCAGCCGCAGCACCTGGCGGATGCCCCGACAGCGCAGCTCCGGCTCCCGCCCGGCGCGGATCAGCTGGTGTACCTGGCCGATGAATTCGACCTCGCGAATGCCCCCGGCGCCAAGCTTGACGTGGTCATCGAGTTTCTCGCGCCGCACCTGGTCGACGATCAGCGCCTTCATGCCGCGCAGCGCATCGATGGCGCCAAAGTCCAGATAGCGGCGAAACACGAACGGCCGCAGCCGTGCCAGCAATCGCTCGCCGGCCGCAAGATCGCCGGCCACCGGGCGCGCCTTGATCAGGGCGTAGCGCTCCCAGTCGCGGCCGTGGGTCTGGTAGTAATCCTCCATGGCATCGAAGGACACCGCCAGCGGTCCGCTGGTGCCAAACGGTCGCAGGCGCACGTCGACCCGGAACACGCGCCCGTTGGCGTCGGCTTCGTCCAGCACGCCGACCAGCCGCCGCGACAGGCGCAGGAAAAATTCCTCGTTGTCGAGCGCGCGCGGCCCATCGCAGGTGCCGGCGTGCTCGAAGGCGAACATCAGGTCGACATCGGACGAGAAGTTCAGTTCGTCGCCGCCCAGCTTGCCCATGCCCAGCACCACCAGCGCGACCGGCTGGCCCTGCGCGTCCCGCGGCTGGCCAATCTGCTCCACCTGCCAGCCGTACAAATACGCGAGCGCGCCGTCGATGCAGGCATCGGCGAGTGCCGACAGCGCGGTCAGCGTCTCGCCCAGGTCAGCCCATCCGGCCAGGTCGCGCCAGGCGATGCGCAGCATTTCGCGCTGGCGCAGCACCCGCAGCGCCTGCCGCAGGGCGGCTTCATCGGCCAGGTTGGCGAGCGCGGCCTGCACCGTCGCCCGCACGGCGGGTGCGTCCTGCGCCGTCTCCAGACGCCCGCTGTCGATCAGATCCGCCAGCAACCGGGGATGCGCCAGGCACAAATCGGCCACGAATTCGCTCGCCGCCAGCACCCTGGGCGCCGATTGCAGCCAACTGCCCCTGGCCGCATGGGCGGCCAGTTCAGGCTGTTGCAGCAGATCGGCAAGCACCCGCTGCGTGGATTCGCGCAGCGGCGCCGGCAACTCGCCGAGGGCTGCGTCAGGTTGGGCAGGGTGAGCGGTCACGGTTGTTGTGTCTGACTGCCAGGCTGGCGTTGCAACGGTAGGTGGGTGATTGCTGCTGTGGACCGAGTGCCATCACGCCGGGCGACGACGTGCGCCGCGTTCCGGTCGTCGCGCCGTCTGGAACAGGGCTGCGCCGCGGGTGGCCGGACGCCCGCGGCGCCCACAGGTGCCTTGCCTACTGCGGCAAGGCCTGGCCGTTGACCACCCGCACCTTCTGACCAACGCTCAGGCCGGGCGCCTGCGCATACGGCAGGGTGGCGGTCGTTCCGTTGTCGAGCTGCACGGTGACCTCCCACTCGGTGGTGGCATTGCGGCGTTTCTCGATCTCGTTGCCGGCCAGGCCGCCGCCCACGACACCCGCCACGGTAGCGACCGTCTTGCCAGTGCCGCCGCCGATTTGATGACCCAGCAGGCCGCCGGCTACCGCACCCACCGCGGCGCCCACGCCGCTGCCCGAGCCTTTGACCTGGTAGCTGCGGACGTTGGTCACGGTGCCGCAATCGACGCACACAGGCGGCGGAGCCGGCGGCGGTTCTGCCGGTGCCTCGACCACATGTCTGGCGGGCGCTGGCGCGGGTGCTCGCGCGGGCGACGAAACCGGTGCCGGCGTCCTTGCTGGCGCGGGCGGTTGTGCTGCCGCCGGTGCCGGGGGTGCTGACGCAGTCTCAGCCGCCGGCGCCGGCGCCGTAGCCGTAGCCTCTGCCGTCGGCGCCGTAGCCTCTGCCGCGGTGTCCTTCTTGTCCCCGCAGGCGCCAAGGGCCAGTGGCAAGGCCAGCGCGAGGCAGGCAAGGCGGGTAAGACAGGTGTGCTTCATGGGTGTTTCTCCGTTCTAAAGCCGGTCGGGTCGATGTGGACAGCCGACGAAGCGCGTGGTCCGGACTGACTCTGACGCTGCATTTGGGCGTCGCCCGGTAATTTACTCCCGCCCGCCGGTGGTGACAGGGCTGGCCGATCCACGCGAGCGGCGCGGCGCCGTTGTGCGGTGTCCGTCGGCCTTACCGACCCGCAGGCACCGCCGAGGCTACGGCTATTTCTGGTAGCGCTGCTTCCAGTCCTCGTAGGGCATGCCGTACACCGCCTCGCGGGCTTGCGGGTCGGTGAGCGCTTCGCCCTGCTCGGCCGCAGCGGCCCGGTACCACTTGGCCAGGCAGTTGCGGCAGAAGCCGGCCAGATTCATCAGGTCGAGGTTCTGAACCTCGGTATGCTCCTGCAGGTGCTGCAGCAGGCGCCGGAAGGCGGCTGCCTCGATTTGCGTTTGCCGGTTCGCATCCATGGTCTGCATCCTCGTGTCGTCAAAAACACAAAAACCCCGCGACGCTCCCACGCCGCGGGGTCTGCTCGATCGCCTTGGCGGCGAGTCTAGCGCGGACGACGAGGCGGGCGTGGCGCCCGTTCCTGCGCTTCGTTGATGCGCAGGGCGCGGCCGCCCATGTCGGCCCCGTTCAGCTGCTCGATGGCAGCGGCCGCCTGCGACGGGTCCATCTCGACAAAGCCGAAACCGCGCGGACGGCCGGTTTCGCGGTCGTTGATCAGCTTCACCGAATGCACGGCGCCATACTGCTCGAACAGCGTGCGCAGTTCATCCTCGGAAACGGAAAAAGGCAGGTTGCCCACATAAATCGAAGTCATGATCGAAGGCGCTTCCAGAAAACGGAGCACGGACGGGTTCTTGCGCGTCGCCCTGTGCCCGGGGTCCTCAAAAATCGCTGTCCGTTGGCATTTCCCGGAGCGTCGGGAAAGCAAAATCAACCGTCGGTCAGCGTGTGCCGGAGTCCGAAACCGTGGCCGGATCGAGCCAATTTCCCTTGAGGAAACAAGCAGAAACGCCAAAAATCACGAACGCCGCGAAGCGTACGACAATTCCGGGTAACGTACACGCGGCTATCAGGAAATATTTCCGGTTATCGTTGTATGCGTGTCGCCAGCCCGTTTGCCGTCAGGCGCATGCTTTTCCAGAGGAGGTCTTCCCATGAACGCACCCGTACCCGTCGACATGCCGCTGCGCTGGCCCGCGGCCGGCGAAACCCGCGCGCCGTACCGCGTGTTTGCCGACCAGGCCCTCTACGCCCGGGAGCAGGAACGCATTTTCCGCGGCCCGGTGTGGAGCTTTCTGGGCCTGGCCGCCGAGGTGCCAAACCCCGGCGACTACAAGGCCACCTTTGTCGGCGACACGCCGGTGGTGCTGACCCGCGATGCGGCGGGCGCGTTGCACTGCTGGGTCAACCGCTGCGCGCACCGCGGTGCGCTGGTGTGCCGCGAGCTGCGCGGCAACGTGGGCGAAAACGGCACCCATACCTGCGTGTATCACCAGTGGGCGTATGACGCGACCGGCAAGCTGGTCGGCGTGCCGTTTCGCAAGGGCCTGGGCGGCAAGGGTGGTTACCCGGCCGATTTCGACATGGCCGGGCACGGCCTGACGCAGTTGCGGGTGGATACGGTCGGCGAAATGATCTTCGGCACCTTCGACGCCGCCACGCCGCCGCTGCGCGAGTACCTGGGCGCCGAGCACTGCGCCAACATCGAGCGCCTGTTCGGGCGGCCGATCACCGTTCTGGGCCACGCCCGCCAGTACTTCAGCGGCAACTGGAAGCTGTACGCCGAGAACTCGCGCGACAGCTACCACGGCGGCCTGCTGCACCTGTTCTATCCGACCTTCGGCATCTACCGGCAGGGCCAGCGCGGCTGGGTGCACCTGTCCGACAACAAGCTGCACCAGCTGCTGCAGGTGTGCAAACCGGCCGACGACCAGAGCATCGAGCACTACCAGCAGGCCAGCGCGCGCAAGGCGGAGTCCGACGCCCAGCTCGAAGCGCCGGAAATCCTGCGCTGGATGCCGGAACTGGGCGGCGAGATTTCGCTGACCATCCACTCGATGTTCCCGAACGTGGTGCTGCAGCAGATATCGAACACGCTGGCCGTGCGGCAGATTCAGACCAAAGGCCTGGAAGGCACCGAACTGGTGTGGACCTTCTACGGCTTTGCCGACGACAGCCCGGAACTGACCGCGCATCGCCTGAAGCAGCACAACATGGTCGGCCCGGCCGGATACATCTCCATGGAAGACGGCGAGGCGGTCAACATCTGCCAGCAGGGCATTGCCGGCAGCCTGGACGCGACTTCCGTCATCGAATGCGGCGGTGAAAGCACCGACAGCATGGAAGTGATGGGCGTAGACGAGAACGGCGTGCGGGCGTTCTGGCATGGCTATCGCCGGCTGATGGGGCTGTAATTGGGCCTACGACACCATTTTTACAGGGACAAGATCAGGCGCAGCCGTGATCCACAATCCCCAATTTATTTGGAGCAGGGGTGTTTGTCCGCGCTACGCGTGCAATATCAGAACCACTAACTCATGAGAATCACGGCGTTATGTTGATTTTCGCCACGTTATACACCTGCGCAGGGCCTGAATATGCGCCTGGCAAGGTGCATATTTCACGTTAGCGGAAAGGGGAACCACAATGCTCGTCGATTGGCTGATTTATGGACTACTCGTATTTGGTGCCGCGAAGTTACTGAACGCGACTTTATTCAAGCTGAAACCCGCATCCCGTCCTGCGGCTTGGGGGCTCACGATCTTGATTTTCTTTGTGAGCATAGCGGTGCTTACCGCTCTAAAGATTCTGCGATACCAGGCCATTTCCGATAGCGTTGGTGTTCCAATAAAACCACAAAATCCACTTGATATGAGCGGTGCCTTCATTTTTGCTTGGCTGTTCTTTTCATTTCTCCAGCACGAAGAAAGAAACAAGCAACCGCCTTCCGCCGGAGAACAGAAATGAAATCAATAATTGCAAGATACCTATTTTGTGTATTCGTTGCCTTTGGCCTGCTTGGGAATTCGGCGTTCGCACAAGACACTACGTTCCGGCGGGTTCAGTTGTCTTATGGTATCTCGCTCGAAATCCCTTCTCATTGGACAGTGTTATCCCAAGAGACGAGAAAAAATCTTGGCGCTGCCGGTTCGGCAATGATGGACAACGCCGGAATAGAGGGGTCGAGTGGGCAAAAACAAAATTTGCTTGCTGTAAATGCAACTCCTGATCCTGCAGGGTCAATGATTCGTGTCAGCGTTACTTCACCGCCAGACTATACACAGGCCGATCTTGCAGAAGCGACAGCAGCGGACATCAAGGAACTTGGGGCTGAGATGCTAAAAATGTTTCGGCAACTTGAAGCATCAGGCGGCCCCAAAATCATCGATATGCAGCCTGTTCGTATTGAAAAATTTAACGGGCAGCTTGTACTGGTTATGCCATACGTCCGGGCAGGTAAATTTGGGCCTTCACCCTGGCAGGTGACTCAATACAAAATTCCAGTTTCCAATCGACTGATTGAGATAACACTTTCTCACCGACAGTCAGATGCGATTGTATGGCGCCCAATACTGGAGCGAGTAAAGCGTTCGGTGCGGTTCTAATGCTTTCCGCTAACAACTCGCTCAACACGGACGTGCAAGAGCAGCGCTTCGTTCTGCTTTTGCACGCCGGTTAGCTCAAACGTTAGGCGTCCGATACACCCCACATCCACCCGCGAGCACTCGTAGATGAATCTGGTTCTCTATGTGTTAGCTATCGCAGCCGTGTTTGGCATGTTCGCGGGCAGCACGGAGCCGGTCATCCTCCCGCTCCGCGGGACCGCTATCGAACCCGCACTACACGCGCTACACAGCGGCAACTCAATATTGTTCAACTTGTCGCTTGGCTACTTGAGCAGTTTCATCTTTTGGCTCCTCGTCGTGCAGTATCCGGAGACCAAGCGCCGCAAGCTGCTTCGGGACAACTTGGCTAGGCAGTACCAAGACTTCAAGGAGTCGGTCGTCCGAATACTCCTCTCGTGCGCTATAGGCGCTCACTCCTCGGATTTATCGAAAGGCCTATGCGACCACGAGAAGTTCAAACAATTTTTCAACGCCAACGAGAAGCAGCGCTGGTATGCCGCACTCAACGGACTTGAGGATCAGAAGCACCATCTCAAGGACCTTCTCTTCGAAATGGAACTGTTGGCGGCGGAGGTGACTTATGTCCTCAACAACATCCCGCTCCAAGACGAGAAGGTGCACAGATCGCTGAAGCTGCTCAATGAACACGTTCACCGTCTTAGGAACTCAAGTGTCTATTCGGCGGACCCGGTGAAGTACGTAGGGAACTTCCTCTGGGGCATTCTTGCCCGTTGGAGCTTCATTGATGGTCAGCGCAACGATGACTTCATCGAAGAACTCATCAAGAAGCTCTAGCAAGCGTAGCCTGGATGAAGCGAAGCGGAATCCGGGATGTTCGAAACGGGGAGTCCCATGGTGTGCTCTCTGAAAAATTTCTACCAGATTTGGCGAGCGCGGTCGCGTTGCACGGTTTGCGTGCCGCTGCGCTCGGGTATTGGTCTCGAACGAATTCATAAAGGAGCCTTGCATGCAGCGTCTCGCCGTGCCGTTCACCCTGTGCGCCGTGTGGTGCATGGCCGCGTGGGCCATCGAGAAATTCTGGTTTGCCGCGATCTGCGGGCCATGTTCCACCCTGTTTGCGTTCGAACTCGGCGTGAAAGGGCAGAACCTGCTGAACATCAGCACCGGTCGGGTGAGTGCGGTTGTCCTGTTTGGGGTGCCGTTTCTGGTCTACGCGCTGGTGCTGGTTCCGTACCGGCATCCTGGTTCCGGCGCGGCTTGGTCGGAAGCCATTTCGCAATGGAGTCGTCCATTTTTCTGGCTGGCGATGGTCGTTTTCTGGGTGTGGATAGGTGAAATCGCGTATTCGGTGCTCATTGGCACGCTGCCGGATGGGTTCCGGGTTTATGGCGATGGCTATCAGCTGCATCTGTCAGGCACTGCCCTGGCGGTCAGGGAGATAACCGTCAACGGCAGGTTGGGAGCCTTCGTCGGGCTGATTCTTGGCCTGTATCTGTTTTTGTCGCGGGGACTCGCGCGCCGGTAGTGAGTCCGATTGTTAAGTTTGATCCTAATGTAGGAGCGGGCCATGCCCGCGACCGGGACGCGGGCCAAGGCGAGCCGGTGCTATTGGTCGGCAGCCCTCGCGGTCGCGGGCATGGCCCGCTCCTACAAATCGTGGTGTGACTGGCGCCGACGATCATTTGTCGGGCCGGCAATCAGCGTTATTGCTGTCGAATGAGTGCCAGCCTTGCGGTTTCAGGGGCTCAGGTACACCGACACCGGCGCGGCAGACTGGCACAGTACGGCCGCCACCGGCAGGTGCCGCGGGTCGCAATCCGCCAGGGCACGTGTGTAGACGACGCGTTTTGTGGCGCCGGCCAGCGGCAAGTGGAGGTGCCGGCTGCCCAGCAGCGCGGCGAGCGTCAGGCTGAGCCGCGGGTGAGGCGCGGCGGGTGGATCGATGGCGGCGAGCAGGGCAGTGCCGGCTGGGTTGAGCGCTGCCTCGACGCCGGCAGCGCCGGGAAACAGCGAGGCCGTGTGCCCGTCTTCACCCATGCCGAGCACCACCGCGTCGAAAGGTCGCGGCAGTGCAGCCAGGGCTGCGGTGCGCTCGGTGATGGCGGCGGCCGGCGTCGCGGCGCCATTCCACAAGGGTACGAATCGCGCTGCCGCCGCCGCGCCTTGCAGCAGGTGCTGTTCCACCAGTCCGGCGTTGCTGTCAGGATCGGTCGGCGGCAGCCACCGCTCGTCCGCCAGGGTGATCCACACCCGCGACCAGTCGACAGCGGCCTCGCGCAGGCAGTGAAAGAGCGCGATCGGGCTGCGCCCGCCGGACACCACCAGGCTGGCGCGTCCGCGCGCGTCGAGCGCCGCGGCCAGCGCGCCGGAGACAGCGTCGGCCAGGGCCTGCGCCGCGTCCGACGACGACGAGAACTGACGCTCCTGGACCGCCATCAGGCCTCTTCGCGCCAGGCTAGGCCATCGCGCAGGATCAGCGCGCTGGCCGCCGCCGGGCCCCAGGTGCCGGCGGTGTAGGGCTTGGGCGGTTCGTCGAGCGCGTGCCAGCCTTCCAGGATCGGATCGACCCAGCGCCAGGCGGCGGCCAGTTCGTCGCGGCGCATGAACAGCGTCAGGTTGCCCTGGATGACTTCCATCAGCAGGCGCTCGTAGGCTTCCCACTGGCGGTGTTTGAAGGTCTCGGCAAAGTCCAGATCGAGCGCCACCGGCTTCACGCGCATGCCCTCGCCGGGCACCTTGACCAGCAGGAACAGCTTCACGCCCTCGTCCGGCTGCAGGCGGATGACCAGCCGGTTGGCTTCCCCGGACGCGGCCGACTGCGGCAGGATGGCGTGCGGCACGGGGTGGAAATTGACCACGATCTCGGCCATGCGCTCGGGCAGGCGCTTGCCGGTACGCAGAAAAAACGGCACGCCTGACCAGCGCCAGTTGTCGACCTCGGCCTTGATGGCGACGTAGGTTTCGGTGCGGCTTTCCGGTGGAATGCCCGGCTCGTCCAGGTAGCCGGGCACCGGTTTGCCGTCCACGGCGCCGGACCGGTACTGCCCGCGCACGGTTTTTTCCTTGATGTTGGCGGCGTTGATCGGCCGCAGGGCGCGCAGAACCTTGAGCTTTTCGTCGCGCACGGCATCGGCGTTGATGCTGGTCGGCGGTTCCATGGCCACGATGCACAGCAGTTGCAGCATGTGGCTTTGCACCATGTCGCGCATGGCGCCGGACGGGTCGTAATACTCGCCGCGGCCTTCGGCACCGACCTGTTCGGCGATGGTGATCTGCACGTCGCGCACCGAGCCGCGGTTCCACAGCGGTTCGAAGATGGAATTGCCGAAGCGCAGCGCCAGCAGGTTCTGCACCGGTTCCTTGCCCAGGTAGTGGTCGATGCGAAAGATCTGTTCTTCCGGAAAGATGCTGCCGACCGCCTGGTTGATGGCCTCGGCGCTGGTCAGGTCGTGGCCCAGGGGTTTTTCGAGCACCACCCGGGTCAGGGGCGTGACCAGTCCGTGCCGGGCCAGGCCTTCGCAGATCGGGCCAAACAGCCGCGCGGCGGTGGACAGATAGAACACCCGCACGCGGCCTGCGCAGTTCTCGAACCAGGCCGGCAGGGCGTTGAAGCCGTCCGGGTCGGTGCCGTCCACCGGCAGGTAGTCGATGCAGGCGCAGAACGCGCCCCAGGTGGCGTCGTCGAAATCGGCCGCGGGGATGAACTGGCGGCAGTTGTCGCCGAGCATGCCCAGGTACTCGTCGCGGCTCAGGCTGCGGCGGGCCAGACCCAGGATGCGCCAGCCGGCCGGGCGTTTGTTGTCGCGAAAGGCGTAATACAGTGCCGGCAGCAGCTTGCGCAGGGCAAGGTCGCCGGTGGCACCGAAGAAAATCATGTCGAAGCCTTGCAGGGGACTCATCATGGCGTTGGGCGGTCCTTGGGCGGGTTCAGGGGTCTGGCATCGGGATTGCTGTTTTCATGCCAGAACCCGCTGCCAGGCAGGCTGGGGTAGCGGCAACGGCGCGCTGCGCACGACAGGAGATTGCACATGGGCATCCACCCGGTAATTGCGGCGGTCACCGAACGCATCCGCCGCCGCAGCCAGCCGACCCGGCAAGCCTACCTTGCCCGCATGACACATGCGCAGCGTGCCGGCCCGGTGCGCAAGGGGCTGCCCTGCGCCAACCTGGCGCACGCCTGCGCGGCGTCCGGCACGGCCGACAAGGCCGCGCTGACCACCGGCGAGGCGGTCAACATCGCCATCGTGTCCGCCTACAACGACATGCTGTCGGCCCACCAGCCGCTGGAGACCTATCCGGCCATCCTCAAGCAGGCCGCCGCGGAACTGGGCGCGGTGGCGCAGTTTGCCGGTGGCGTGCCGGCCATGTGCGACGGCGTCACGCAGGGCGAGGCCGGCATGGACCTGTCGCTGTTCTCGCGCGACACGATCGCCCTGGCCACCGCGGTGGCGCTGTCGCACAACGTGTTCGACGGCGTGCTGTGCCTGGGCGTGTGCGACAAGATCGTGCCTGGACTGCTGATCGGCGCGCTGGCGTTTGGCCACCTGCCGGTGATTTTCGTGCCGGCCGGGCCGATGCCGTCGGGCCTGTCGAACGCCGAGAAGGCCAAGATCCGCCAGCTGTATGCCGAGGGCAAGATCGGCCGCGACGGGCTGCTGGAGGCCGAGTCGCGCGCCTATCACGCCCCAGGCACCTGCACGTTTTATGGCACCGCCAACACCAACCAGATGCTGATGGAGCTGATGGGCCTGCACCTGCCGGGCACGGCGTTCGTGAATCCCGGCACGCCGCTGCGGGATGCGCTGACCGCCCAGGCCGGCCGGCGCGCCGTGCAACTGGCCCGCGGCGAACATCGGGCGCCGTTGTATGAGGTGGTGGACGAACGCTCGGTGGTCAACGGCATGGTCGGGCTGCTGGCGACCGGTGGCTCCACCAACCACGCCCTGCACGTGCCGGCCATCGCCGCGGCGGCCGGCATCGTCGTCGACTGGGACGACCTGACCGAGCTGTCCTCGGTGGTGCCGCTGCTGGCGCGGGTGTATCCGAACGGCAGCGCCGACGTGAACCAGTTCCATGCGGCCGGCGGCATGGGCTTCGTGGTGCGGGAGCTGCTGGGCGGCGGGCTGCTGCACCGCGAGGTCTGCACCGTGGCCGGTTCGGACCTGGCCGCCTATGCCCGCGAGCCGTATCTGGACCCGCAGGGCGATCTGGCCTGGCGCGAGGCGCCGGCAAGAAGCGGTGATGTGGGCATCCTGCGCCCGCTGGGCGATCCGTTCAGTGCCGACGGCGGGCTGCGGGTCCTGACCGGCAGGCTCGGCCGGGCGGTCATCAAGACCTCGGCCCTGAAACCGGAGCACCACACCGTGCAGGCCCCGGCGCGCGTGTTCGACACGCAGGAGGCTCTGCAGGCGGCGTTCAAGCGCGGCGAGCTGGAGCAGGATTTCGTGGCCGTGGTGCGTTTTCAGGGCCCGCGCGCCAACGGCATGCCCGAGCTGCACAAGCTGACGCCCACGCTTGGGCTGCTGCAGGACCGCGGCTTCAAGGTGGCGCTGGTCACCGATGGGCGCATGTCGGGCGCGTCGGGCAAGGTGCCGGCGGCGATTCATGTGAGCCCGGAATGCCTGGCTGGCGGGCCACTGGCGCGGGTTCGCGACGGCGACATGCTGCGCGTGGATGCAGAGCGCGGCGAGCTGACCGCCCTGGTGCCGGACGCCGAATGGGCCGCGCGCGTGCCGGCGGTGCTGGATGTGGACAGCGGACACTGGGGCTGCGGGCGCGAGCTGTTCGGCTTTGCCCGCGCCCTGGCGGTGAGCGCGGAGCACGGCGGGGGTTTCATCGCCGCCTGTCCGCCGCCGACGGTGGGCGCGCCGGTTCTTTCCGTGGAGGCCATGGCATGAACGTGATCGACATCCTGCGCTTGGGGCCGGTCATGCCGGTGCTGGTCATCGATGATCTGGCCCACGCCGTACCGCTGGCGCGGGCGCTGGTGGCCGGCGGCATCCGCGTGCTGGAAGTCACGCTGCGCACGCCGGTGGCGCTGGACGCGGTGCGCGCCATGTGCGCGGCAGTGCCGGACGCCGTGGTCGGTGTCGGCACCATCACCTCGCCGCAGGACCTGGCGGATTCCAAAGCCGCCGGGGCGGTGTTCGGCGTCAGCCCGGGTCTTACGGCTGGCTTGCTCGACGCTGCGCGGCAAACCGGCCTGCCGTTGCTGCCCGGCACCATGACGCCGTCCGACGTGATGACGGCTCAGGCGGCGGGGCTCGCTGCGTGCAAGCTGTTTCCAGCCGCCGTGGCCGGCGGCGTGGCGATGCTCAAGGCGCTCTACGGGCCGTTTGCGGACATGACGTTCTGCCCCACCGGCGGCATCGATGCCGCCAGCGCGCCGCAGTATCTGGCGCTGCCCAACGTGGCCTGCGTGGGCGGTTCCTGGCTGGCGCCCAAGGCGCTGGTGCAGGCCGGCGACTGGCCGGCCATCACGGCGCTGGCCAGGGCCGCATCCGGGCTTGGCAAGGGCGCGTAACACCCGCCCGGGGCTGCATGCCGCGGCCAGCGCAGGCATCATCGTGGGCCGGAATCCTCACGCGGAGCCTGCCCGTGCCACGACTGCCCACGTTCTACATCCCGCACGGCGGCGGGCCGTGCTTTTTCATGGACTGGAACCCGCCCGATACCTGGGACCGCATGGCCGCCTGGCTGCGCGGCATCGACGCCGGGCTCGACCAGCGGCCCAAGGCCGTGCTGCTGATTTCCGGCCACTGGGAAGAGCCGGTCGTCAGCGTGAACGTCCAGGCCCGGCCGCCGCTGCTGTTCGACTATTACGGCTTTCCCCCGCATACCTACCGGCTCGAATACCCGGCGCCGGGCGATCCGGCGCTGGCCGCGCGGGTGCGCGAGCTGCTGCAGGCGGGCGGTGTGCCCAGCCGCACCGAAGCCGAGCGTGGCCTGGATCACGGCGTGTTCGTGCCGTTTTTGCTGGTCTACCCGCAGGCCGACGTGCCGATCGTGCAGCTGTCCCTGCACGAAAGCCTGGACGCCGCGACGCACCTGGCGATCGGCGCCCTGCTCGAACCGCTGCGCGACCAGGGCGTGCTGATCGTCGGCAGCGGCATGAGCTATCACAACATGCGCGGGCTGATGGGTGGCGGCGATCCGGGACGCGATTCGCTGGCCTTCGACACCTGGCTGGGCGAGGCATGCACGGCTGAGCCAGCCACGCGCAGCCGCCTGCTGGCTGATTGGGAGCGCGCGCCGGCCGCCCGCGCCAGCCATCCGCGCGAGGAACATTTGCTGCCGCTGATGGTGGCCGCAGGCGCTGCGGGCGCGGACATCGGCCGGCGGGTCTTTCACGATCGCGTGCTAGGCGCTACCGTATCGGCGTTTGCGTTCGGCGCCTGAAGGCTCACGTGAGGGCGTGTCCGCGGCGCTTTCGCTGCCGTCCGCGTTATTGAGTATGCTTCGCGGGGCGGGTCATGAGGCCGTCAACTGCCGGTTTGTGCGGCACGCCGGGACCCAGCCCCGCACCCATCACCACCCTGATTCACGCAACGAGGAGAACGATCGTGGCCGAGCTGACCGAAGCGTCTACCAGCAAGCATGTTGCCGTTACCGAGGGCAACCTCAGCGGCTTCAAGATTCACTACAACGAAGCCGGCCAGGGGGAGGTGGTCATCATGCTGCACGGCGGCGGCCCCGGCGCCACCGGCTGGAGCAACTTCAACCGCAATATCGGGTCGTTCGTGGACGCCGGCTACCGCGTCATCCTGCCGGACTGCCCGGGCTTCGGTAAGTCCGACGAGATCGTGTCGGACGTGCAGCGCGGCCTGCTCAATGCCCAGGCCATCAAGGGCCTGCTGGACGCCCTGGGCATCCAGAAGGTGCACCTGATCGGCAATTCCATGGGCGGCGCCACGGCGCTGAACTTCGCGCTTGAATACCCGGACCGGCTCGACAAGCTCATCCTCATGGGCCCCGGTGGTCTTGGCCCGAGCCTGATGCAACCGAATCCGCAGGAGGGCATCAAGCGCATGATGCGTCTGTACGGCCAGCCGACCTGGGAAAACTTCAACGCCATGCTCGAAGTGTTCGTCTTCGACCAGGGCGCGCTGACCGAGGAGCTGCGCAAGGGTCGCTGGGCCAACATCGAGGGCAACCTGCAGCACCTCAAGAACTTCGTCACCAGCTTCCAGCGTGCGACGCTTGCGTCCTGGGATGTCAGCCACCGGGTACCGCAGATCAAGCACCGCACGCTGGTCACCTGGGGCCGCGACGACCGCTTCGTGCCGCTCGACCACGGCCTGAAGCTGATCAACCTGCTGCAGGACGCGCAGCTGCACGTGTTCTCGCGCTGCGGGCACTGGGTGCAGTTCGAGCACGCGGCGGAATTCAATCGCCTGGTGCTGGATTTCCTGGCGCATTGATGATGCGGTGAACTGAACATGCCGGGTGGCGTGAGCCACCCGGCACCCGCCAGGGGCCGCGACAGACGGCCCCGGCAGCGTCTCCTGGAGGAGAAGTGCCGATGAACAGTCCCGCAGGCCAGAACATGCGGCCGTTCGCGCCGCGCTATCCGCAGCTGGGTACCGGGCCGGTGCCGGTTAGCTCGGCGGTCGATCCGGCGTTCTTCGAGCTGGAGCGCGAGCGCATCTTTCGCGGCATGTGGGTGAACCTGATCCTGCGCGAGGCGGACCTGCCCAGCCCCGGCGATTACTTCGTGCGCTACCTGGAGGCGCAGGACGCCTCCATCCTGGTGGTGCGCGGCGACGACGGCAGGTTGCGGGCGTTTCACAACGTCTGCACCCACCGCGGCAACCAGGTGGCCGAGGACGGCGCCGGCCATTGCAAGGGTTTCCAGTGCAACTTCCACGGCTGGACCTTCGACACCCGCGGCCGGTTGGCCTTCGTCACCGACGAACAGCGCTTCCACAACCTGGACAAGTCCGCCCTGGGCCTGCCGGCGGTGCATCTGGACACCTGGCGCGGGTTCATTTTCGTGAACCTGGCCAAGCGCCCGGCGCAGACGCTGGAGCTGGCCATGGCCGAGTTCAACCAGGACCTGAAACCCTTTCCGTTCGAGCAGATGGTGCTGGCCGGTCGTTACCGATACACGGTCAACGCCAACTGGAAGGTGACCATGAACGCCTTTCAGGAGTCCTACCACGGCGCCTTTGTGCACAAGCTGTCGGTCGGCCAGTGCATCAGCCCGGAGGATCCGTACCTGGCCGTGCAGCGCATCAAGTTGCAGGAAAACGGCAACCAGTCCGTGTCGGTGCACCTGGCGCCGCATCCACTGAGCCCGGCCGAGAAGCTGGCCTTTGGTTTTGGCGCCACCTTCACGCAGGGCGGCGACGCCGCGCAGGCATTCCCCGGCACCGCGCAGGCGCAGGTGCGCGACTGGGGCTTCGACCTGAACATCATTTTTCCCTACTCGCGCATCAACGTCGGCGCCGGCTGGTATTACGTGGACGCGTTCTGGCCGGTGGCGCACGACCAGACCGTCTACGAGCTGGCGTATTACTTCCCGATGCCGCAGCGGCCGTCGGAAATGATCAGTCAGGAATACAGCAAGATCGTGCTGCGCGACTTGTCGCGCGAGGATCTGGCCACCAACGAGGCCACGCACCGGTCGCTGCGCTCGGGCGCCATCCGGCAGATGAATTTGTCCGACCAGGAAATCGCCGTGCGCCACCTGTACCACACGGTGTCCGCCCGTTGCGGCAAGGAGCTGGCGAAATGAGCACCGCGATCGCGTTGCCAAAGCCGTTCACGCACCTGGAATCCTGGCTGTCCTTTGCGCTGCCCAGCGAGGACGCTCGCATGCGCCGCCGCCTGTCGGCCTCCATGGACGAGCTGCTTGGGCTTTACAAGGCGCTGGTCGGCGAAATGCCGGCCATTGCCGCGCATCTGGATCAATGGCCCCTGGTAGAACTGCCGGCCGAGCAAAAGCCGCTGCTGTACCTGGCGCTGTCGTTCATGGAATCGGCGATGGCCGTGGAAGCCTTCCACCAGCCCGGACCGCCGCATGCCACGACGCCCGAGAGCATGGTGGTGTTCCCGGGGCGGGCGGAGCAGATGTTGAGCCGGGGGTAAGCGTCATCAAAGGCAACCACGTTTCGGCGTGGTTACGGCTACGCTTATGGAAGCGCAGAATAAATCCGTCCTGGATTTCTTGAGCGAAGCCACCCGAAAACCTTGTGGGAGCGCAGCTGTGCTGCGCGATGATCGCCCGGCACAGCCAGGCTCTCACGGTTTTCCAATGATTCACAAAATAAGCGGCATACAGCCACTGAATTTTGGCAGCGCATCCTGGCGCTGAGGCAAACGCTGAATAATTCAGCGTTTGCCTAGCCGGCTGCCTAACCCGCCCTGCGTCAGATGCCCCGCTTTTTGGCTCAGTCCCCCATCAGAATCGACGCATCGCCGGGATTGGGGAAGAACAGGTCCAGCCAGTCCGGACGCAGCGGGATGACCACTTCGGTCGTAATGCCGGGCAGGTAGCGGCGGGTGTCGACGTAGTAGTACTCCATCATGTCGCCGATGCGGCCGCCCTGGATGACGGGCATGCCGTGCTTTTCCAGTTCCGGCAGGGCGGCGGTGAATTCTTCCTTCGAGCAGATGGTGGGGAAGGTGTGGTGCATGCCTTCGCCGCGGTCCTTCAGGAATTCGTCGTAGACGCACTTGTCGCTGCGCGGGGTGATCAGCTCGAAGCACAGTTCGCCCAGGCGGCCGACGTGGTTGTCGTAGGCGTGGTAGCAGGGCTGGCCGTAGTAGGTCGTTTCTTCGATGGTGACGCCCGATTCGATCTGGAACTCGATCCAGCGCTGCATGCCGAACAGTTTTTGCAGGTTGGCCTTGGTGCGGTTGCGGTCGGCGCATACGACGCCGATGTGCAGCATTTTGCTGGTCGGCAGGAACTTTGGCCCCAGATGTTTGAGGTCCATGTGCAGCACCTCGTCCGGCTTGATGGCGCTGCGCCAGTCCGGCCGGCGCGGGCAATGCACCTCGACGACGACGTTCGACAGGGCCTTTCGCGTGTCGAGCAGGTAGTAGTCGACCGCGTCGAAGAGGGTGCCGCTCTGGCGAATGCCGACGCCCTGGTTTGCAAGCTCGGCGCGCAGGCTCTCGAACTGCGCCGGGTCGCACACGCTGGCGGCGACGCCGTGCATACCCTCGCCGACGGTATCGAGCATGGCCTGGTAGCTGGACGGGCCATCCACCGGCTGGATCAGTTCGATGCCCAGCTCACCGTTGTGGCCGTAGACGGAGATCCAGCGGTGCTGGGCGGCTTTGCCCTCGAACATGGAATGGGTGAGGTATTTGCCATCGACGCGGATCACTTCCCAGCGGTCGATGCCGAAGAAGCGCGCGAAGTTGGTCACCACCTGCCGGTAGTCGCGCACGACCACGGTGGTGTACTGCCATTTGTCGACCGGAATGGTTGCGGACATGGGGGATCTCCTCGCTTTCGGTTCACAAAAAAATCAGGCCGGGTCTGGCCGGCCTGAGGGGTTCGTTCGAGTGCGCCGGGCGGGGGCGCTCAGGTGAAGGTGACGTCCTCGCCCATGGCGGCGATCTGCGCGTAGGTGGGCGGCGACAGCACTTCCAGGAACATGCCGCCCAGTTGCTCGCGGGTGTCCAGGAAGAACAGCTCGGCGACGCCGGCGATCTTGCAGTAGTTGGCTACCTTCACGCCCTGGCTGGTGTAGCGGCGTACCAGTTCCAGCGGGTCCGGATGCGACAGGTCGCCCACGTGCTGGATGCCGTCGCCGTATTGGTTCACGAAGTCACCGAAGATGGTTTCGCCGGACACCGGCTGGCACAGCTCGATCAGCGTGTCGCCCAGCTTGGCGAAGGCCGAAATCCACACGAACTCGCACGGCTTGCCGTAGTACTCGGCCTTTTCCATGATGGCGGACGGGATTTCCATCTTGCGCCAGGTCTTCAGGCCCATCAGGCTGGCATAGCCGCGGGCGGTTTTTTCCCAGTCCTTGACCGCCATCGCGACGTGGTTGATCGGCCCCAGGCGTACGCCAAGATCGTTGATCATCGTCCCCTCCTTTACTCGTTGCGGAATTGCGGGCGCGTGCTTGAGCGCCTCCATGTGCGGCGCCAGCACCTCGCTGGCCACCTTCAGGCCCAGCACCATGCCCGGCGCGCCGATGTAGAACATGGACTGGAACAGCACCTCGATGATCTGCGCCGGGCTCAGGCCGGCGTGCAGGGCCACGCGCATGTGGTCCTTGAGCGGCCCCTCGCGGCCCAGCGCCAGATCGGTGCCCATCAGCAGCAGGGCGCGGTCGCGCAGCGGCAGGTTGTCGCGGGCGTACAGCGCGCCCCAGGTCTTGGAGAACAGGTAGCCCAGTTCGCTGCCGAACAGGGGGTTGTCGATCAGGCCTTCGACCTTGGCGGCGTCCTCGGCGCCCAGCACCTTGCGCATCAGGGCCACGCCCTGCTGGAAGTCCTTGCTGTCGCGGGAGAACGGAAAGCCGTCGGCGGCTTCGATGTTGAACGTGCCTTCGTTTTTCATGGCGACCTCGCGGCTGGGGCCCGTTAGAGCAGGAAGGTCAGGTTGGTGATCTCGGCATCGCAGTTGAGCAGGCCAACCTTCTTGTAGCGAATCTGCCACACGCCTGTATCGGCACGGCGCAGGATATGTTCACAAAAGGCCGGAAAGATATTGAGCGGCTCCAGGCGCCGCTGCGAGTTGTTCTTGAACTCGTAGATCACCTGGTTCGAGCGCACGGCGATTTCGCCGTCCTGCTCGCCCGGCGCAATCGCGATGTTGCTGATCTGGTGCAGCGTGCTCGACGGCACCGCCTGCGCAAAGCAGAACTCGCTTTCCAGGCGGATCAGGCGTTCGTTCAGCAACTCCATGTCGTCGTACACGAACGACACGTGCTGCAAGGGGTCGGCATCCAGGCGGTTGGACGGAATCCAGTAAATCGCGTCGGTGCTGAACAGCTTTTGCCAGTCGCGCCAGCGCTTCTCGTCGATCAGGCGCGCTTCCTCGATCAGAAACGCTTCTACGGCATTGCGATCCATGGTTATTTCCCTGCCTGCGCCATCAGCCGCCGGTACTCGTAATACGGTGCCCGCTGTTGGGTTTCCTGCGTATGACCGCCAATCCGGCGGCCCTGATCGTCCGTGGTTTCAGACAGATAGCCCCGGTTCAGATACACCCACGGCGCCATGCGCGCGTGGTAGCCGGCGCCCATGCGGTCGAACACGGCGTAATCGTCCGGACCGCCGAACGAGGCCGGGCCGTAGAAGAACTCGTGCTCGCGCACGCGGCGGGTGTTGAACTTCGCCGGCACGCCCTTGAGGGTGGTGTGGTACAGGCGCACCTCGGTCAGTTCCGGCTCGATCGGCCGGATGACGCGGAACTGGTACTCCAGAATCGCAAAATTGGGGAACAGCACCATGTTGAAACGGGTGCGCAGCACTTCCATCGCCCGCTCGCGGCCATGCGCCTGCGTCAGCAGGTCGATGAACTCCGCCCCCCAACGCTTGTGCACCGCCTCGTCGGGCATGCGGTACACCTCCAGCACGTTGTTGCCGTGGCCGCCGTCGATGCCATGCAGCGGCTGGTCCTGATAGTTACCCGGGAAACCCATCTTGCGGATCATCACGTCGAAGGCCGTGGCGTGCGTGACCGGCGCGTGATAGCCCTCGACGCTGCCCTCGACCTGGATTTTCCAGTTGCCCCGGTACAGGTGCTTCGACACGCCGCTGTTGCCGACCAGGATTTCGCCGACCGGCGAGAAGTCCATGTACAGGTCGATGTATTCCTTCACGCCGCTGAGTTTTTCCGTCAGCGAGATGTCCGGCTCGGCCAGCAGGCTGGCGAAGATGATGCCGCGGTAACTTTCGACCCGCACCGCCGAGACCAGGTTCAGCGTGTCCTTGTCGATCTCGCCCGGGTTGTAGCCGCGCGGCATGGCCACGGCCATGAGCTGCCCGTCCAGGCCAAACTCCCAGCCGTGGTAGGGACAGGTGAAGCTCTTGACGTGGCCTTTTTCGGTGGCGCAGACGGTGGCGCCGCGGTGCATGCAGCGGTTGACCAGCACATGCACCTTGCCGGCCATGTCGCGACTGACGATGACCGGCACCAGGCCGATGAACGTGGCCTTGTAGTCGCCGGGATTGGGCAGCTCGCTGTCGTGCGCCACGTACACCCACGAGCGATAGAAGATGCGCTCCAGCTCGTCCTGGAACACGCCAGGATCGGTATACAGGCTGATGTGGGTGCGATCGACCTGGGCCAGGTCGTCGTAGTCCCGCGGTTTGTTCATGTCCGGACTCCTCTGGAAATCATGGTCGGCGTGGGGACGCCGAATACGCGGCGGCACAGGCAAACCCTATGCGCCGCGTCGTGGTCAGTTCGGGCACGAGACGCGCCCTGCAGGGGATACGCGCACGGTATCCGGCCGACGAACGCTTGTAAAGCCGGCCCGACCGTCTGGTCGGTCGGGCCGACTTGACGGGCGTCAATGGCCGGCCCGGCGACCCTGCCAACATCCGCCACGCGAATGTTGTCAGCCGCGTGGCGTCGCCGTTCGGCGCACGCCCATCCCGTCAGGAGTATCCCCATGCGACCGCAAGACTTGCAGTGGCGCGTTGTCGACAAGCCGGGTGAAACCTTCAAGGTTCACCGCTCGATCTACACCGACCCCGATATCTACGAGGCAGAGCTCAAGCACATCTACGAGGGCAACTGGATTTACGTTGCCCATGACAGTGAACTGCCCAATCCGGGCGATTACCTGACCACGGTGATGGGTCGCCAGCCGGTGATCATCAACCGTGACAGTGATGGCGAGTTGCGCGGCTTCGTGAACGCCTGCAGCCACCGCGGCGCCAACGTGTGCCGCAAGCGCAAGGGCAACGCCAAGGTGTGGGCCTGTCCGTATCACGGCTGGGTGTTCGATAACCGTGGCGCCCTGCTGGACATCAAGAACGAGGCCGGCGGCGGCTATCCGGCCGGTTTCAGCAAGGATGCCTACGGCCTGACGCCGGTGCCGCATGTCGAGTCGTATCGCGGCTTCATCTTCGCCAGCCTGAACGGCGACGTGCTGCCGCTGAAGGAGCACCTGGCCGGTGCCGCCATCTTCCTGGACATGTTTGCCGACCAGTCCGAGCAGGGCCTGGAGGTCTTGCCCGGGCAGTCGGTGTATACCCACCACGGCAACTGGAAGATGCAAGCCGAGAATGGCGTCGACGGTTATCACGTGGACGTGGTGCACGCCTCGTATTTCAACCTTGCGGGGCAGCGCGCCAAAAAGGCCGCCCAGGCCACCGGCAAGGACGACATCAAGGCCATCCAGGTGCTCAATCCGCAGCTTGCCAACGGCAACTACGATCTGGGCAATGGCCACGTGCTGATCTGGTTCGACGTCGCCAACTACCGCGACCGCGCCGCCGGCATGCAGTTCGAGAGTCTGGTCGAACGCGTCGGCGAGCCGCGTGCCCGCTGGATGGCCGCGCGCCTGCGCCAGGTGCTGATCTACCCGAACGTGATCCTGTTCGACGGCATCTCCACCCAGGTGCGCTCCTGGCGGCCGCTGTCGCCGGACGAGACCGAGGTCACCGTCAAGTGCATCGCCATGAAGGGCGAGGCCCCCGAACAGCGCCGCCGCCGCCTGCGTCAGTACGAGGATTTCTACAGCGCCAGCGGTCTGGCCACGCCGGATGACCTGACCGAGTTCGACGCCTGCCAGTCCGGCTACTACGGGCGCAACGCGCAATGGCAGGACTTCGACCGCGGCATGGCGCGGCGCGTGGTCGGGCCGGACACGTTTGCACAGGACGTCGGCATCCAGGCGCGCGTGAGCGCCCCGGACGCTGCCGACGAGACGCTTTACCACGGCGAGTATCGCCACTGGCTGAAAACGCTGTGCCGGGGCATCGAGCTCGAAGCCGGCGGCACCAAGCGCGAGGTGGCCTGAGATGGCGATCGATACGCAACTGTTGGCGCAGGTGACCGACTGCCTGCTGGAAGAGGCCGCCTGTCTGGATCAGCGCCGCTGGGACGACTGGCTGGCGCTGTACGAGGACGACTGCGTGTTCTGGCTGCCGGCCTGGGACGACGACGACGTGCTCAACGAGGATCCGGACACGCAGCTGTCGCTGATCTACCTGGAGGGCAAGCCGCGCCTCGATGAACGCATCTGGCGCATCCGTTCCGGCCTGTCGTCGTCGCTGCTGCGCATGCCCCGCGTCACGCACCTGGTAACCAACGTGCGCGTGGCCGGGCGGGACGGTGATTGCGTGCTGGTGAGCGCCAATTTCCAGACCAACGCCTTCAAGCACGACGAAAAGCGCGTGGATTTCTTTTTTGGTACCTATGACTACGCGCTGCGTGCGCGCGGTGCGGGCTTCGGTATCCGGCGCAAGAAGATCGTCATCAACAACGACATCATCCCGCGCCAGCTGGACGTGTTCAGCGTCTAGGGCGCCGCCGGCTCACGCCGGTGACCGGGCGAGGTCCTGGTAGAGCGCGTGGTAGGCCCGGGCGGCCGTGGTCCAGGAGTGGTCCTCGGCCATCCCGGCAAGCTGCATTTGTTGCCAGGGTGCGCCGGCACGGTAGAGGGTCAAGGCCCGGCGAACGGCTCCGGCCAGCGCCGCCGCACTGGCCTTCCTGAACACGATGCCCGTGGCGCGGCCGGCGGCGAGCCGGGTCGGGCTTGCATCCGCCACTGTGTCGGCCAGGCCGCCGACGGCGCGCACGATCGGCACCGTGCCGTAGCGCAGGGCGTACAGCTGCGTGAGGCCGCACGGCTCGAACCGCGACGGCACCAGAAAGGCATCGGCACCGGCCTGGATGCGGTGGGCGAGGTCTTCGTCGTAGCCGGCCCGAAAGGCGATCCGCCGCGGCGCGGCAGCGGCTGCCGCGCGCAGTGCCGCCACGTAGCCGGCCTCGCCGCTGCCCAGCACGGCCAGCTGCACACCGGCGGGCAGCAGGCGCAGGGCCGCGATCAGCAGATCGACGCCTTTTTGCGCCACCAGCCGGCCGACCAGCCCCAGCACCAGGGCCTCGGGGTCCAGAGCAAGGCCCAATTCGGCCTGCAGGGCGGCCTTGTTCCGCGACTTGGCGGGCAGGTTTTGGGCGTCGAAGGGCGCCACCAGGGCCGGGTCGTCGGCCGGGTTCCACATCTGCGTGTCGATGCCGTTCAGGATGCCCGACAGACAGTCGGCGCGGTGGCGCAGCAGGCCGTCCAGGCCGCAGCCGAACTCGGCGGTCTGGATCTCCTGCGCGTAACGCGGGCTGACGGTGGTGATGCGGTCGGCGAAGACCAGGCCGCCCTTGATCAGCGCCATCTGGCCATAGAACTCCAGCGCCTCCGGCGACCACCAGTCCGGCGGCAGGCCCAGCGCGTCGGCATCCGTGCCCGCCACCAGCCCCTGGTAGGCGAGGTTGTGGATGGTGAACAGGGTTCTTGGGCGTTTGGGTTCCAGGCTGAGCAGGGCCGGCAGCAGGCCGGCCTGCCAGTCGTGGGCATGCACCACGTCGGCGCGCCAGTCTGGTGCAAGGTGGCCCAGTGCGAGTGCCGCCGCGGCACGGCAAAACAGCGCAAAGCGGGCCGGGTTGTCCGGCCAGTCCTGGCCATTGACGTCCTGGTAGGGATTGCCGCTGCGCTCGAAGGCCGTCGCCTGGATCAGGTAAACCGGCAATGGGCGGCTGCCATCGACCGGCAGTTCGCCCTGCAGCAGGGTCAGCGGCGCCCCGTACAGGGCACTGCGGGCAATCGCGCGAGCGCTGGGCAGGGCCGCCAGGGCGGCCGGGTAGGCCGGCAGCACCAGCCGCGCATCGACGCCGACGGCGCGCAGCGCGGCCGGCAGGGCGCCGACCACGTCGCCCAAGCCGCCGGTCTTGATCAGCGGATAGGCCTCGCTGGCCGCCAGCAGAACCCGCAGGCGCCGGGTCACGGCAGTTCCAGCACCAGTGCCGCCAGCGGGGGCAGATTCAGGGCGATCGACCACGGCTGGCTCATCCACGGGATGGCCTGCGCGTGGGCGCCGGTGTTGCCGACGTTGCTGCCGCCGTAGTAGGCGGAGTCCGAGTTCAGCAGCTCGCGATACCAGCCCGGCCGGGGCACGCCCAGGCGATAGGCATGGCGCACGATGGGCGTGAAGTTGAGCACCACCAGCACGCTACGTCCGCCGCCGTGGCGCAGGTAGCTGACCACCGACTGGGCGGCGTCGTGGCAGTCCACCCACTCGAAGCCCTGCGGCTCGAACTCGTGGCGGTGCAGCGCCGGGTGCTCGCGGTACAGGCAGGCCACGTCGCGCAGCAGGGCGTGCACGCCCCGATGGGTGCCAAATTCCAGCAGCGGCCAGTCGAGCGCGGTGTCGTGGTTCCACTCGGTCCACTGGCCAAATTCGCTGCCCATGAACAGCAGCTTCTTGCCCGGAAACGTGAACTGGTAGGCGTACAGCAGGCGCAGGTTGGCGAATTTCTGCCAGTCGTCGCCGGGCATCTTCGACAGTAGCGCGCGCTTGCCGTGGACCACCTCGTCGTGGCTCAGCGGCAGCACGAAGTTTTCGGTGTAGGCGTACAGCATGCCGAAGGTGAGGCGGTCGTGGTGGTACATGCGGTGTACCGGATCGTGCTGGAAATAATCCAGCGTGTCGTGCATCCAGCCCATGTTCCACTTGAGCGCAAAGCCCAGGCCGCCGGTCCACGGCGGACGCGAGACCTGCGGCCAGGCGGTGGATTCCTCGGCAATCATCAGGGCGCCCGGATGCTGGCCCTGCACTACGCCGCACACCTCGCGCAGGAACTCGACCGCTTCCAGATTCTCGTTGCCGCCGTGGCGGTTGGGCAGCCACTGGCCGGGCTCGCGCGAGTAGTCCAGGTACAGCATGGAAGCGACCGCGTCCACGCGCAGGGCGTCGACGTGAAACGTCTCCACCCAGTGCAGGGCGCTGCCGATCAGGAAGCTGCGGACCTCGGCGCGGCCGTAGTTGAACACCAGCGTGCCCCAGTCCGGATGCTCGCCCAGGCGCGGGTCCTCGTGCTCGTACAGCGCGGTGCCGTCGAAGCGGGCCAGGGCGTGCGCGTCGCGCGGAAAATGCGCCGGCACCCAGTCCAGGATCACGCCGATGCCGGCCTGGTGCAGGCGGTCGATCAGCAGGCGCAGGCCGTCCGGGTCGCCGTGGCGGCTGGTCGGGGCGAAGTAGCCGGTGCATTGATAGCCCCAGGAGGCGTCGTAGGGATGCTCCATCACCGGCAGCAGCTCGACGTGGGTGAAGCCCAGATCCTGCACGTAGGGCACCAGCTGCTCGGCCAGCTCGGCATAGCTTAAAAAGCCGCCGTCCGGTCGCCGCCGCCAGGAACCCAGGTGCAGTTCGTAGGTGCTCATGGGCGCATGGCGCCAGTCGGTGTCGGCGCGCCGCGTCAGCCAGTCCTGGTCGCCCCACCGGTACGCGCTGTTGGCGGTCACGCGGCTGGCCGTGCTGGGCCGCAGTTCGCCCGCGCGGGCGTAGGGATCGGCCTTGAGCAGCAGGCCGCCGGGCGTGCGCAGCTCGAACTTGTACAGCGCCCCGGCCGTGACGCCGGGAATGAACAGCTCCCACACGCCGCTGTCGCCGCGACAGCGCATCGGGTGCCAGCGGCCATCCCAGCCGTTCCAGTCGCCGACCACCGACACGCCCTGCGCGTTGGGCGCCCACAGGGCGAACACGACGCCGTCGATGCCATCCACCTGCCGCGGGTGGGCGCCCAGGAAATTCTGCGGATGCCAGTGACGGCCTTCGCGCAGCAGATGCAGGTCGAACTCGGCCAGTTGCGGCGGGAAGGTGTAGGCATCGACCGCCTGGCGGGTGTGGCCGGCAGCGTCCTGCCAGCACACCGTGTAATGCTCCGGTAGGGACCGATCGCCAGGATTGCCTTCGAAAATGTCGCTGTCGGGCAGGCGCCGCAGCGGCACGGCCGGCGCATCGTCCAACCAGGCGCGCCGGGCACCCGGGCAGCACACGCGCAGCGCCTGGGCATGCCGGCCAAGCAGGGCGAACGGGTCGTACAGGCGACCGTCCATGAGACGCCGCAACTCGGCCGCCGGCAGTTCTGGAATGCTTATTGCGTTCATTCGATCCGGGTCAATTCGCGGTGCCTGGCGGCATGGTATCAATGGCCCATCCTGGACCCACTACGAGCAAGCGGAGACACATCGCATGAATGGTGCCAGACGGCCAGAACGCTTCATCAGCGAACTGACACGCGACACCCTGGCGCTGATCCTGGCCGGCGGGCGCGGCAGCCGGCTGGAACAGCTCACCCTGTGGCGGGCCAAGCCGGCGGTGCCGTTCGGTGGCAAGTTCCGCATCATCGACTTTCCGCTGTCCAACTGCGTCAATTCCGGCATCCGGCGCATCGGCGTGCTCACGCAGTACAAGGCGCATTCGCTGCTGCTGCACATCCAGCGCGGCTGGGGGCAGCTGAGCGGCCAGTTCGGCGAGTTCGTGGAACTGCTGCCGGCCCAGCAGCGGCTGGAGACCTCCTGGTACGCCGGCACCGCCGACGCGGTGTGGCAGAACCTGGACATCATTTCGGCCCACAACCCCGAGTACGTGCTGGTACTGGCCGGGGATCACATCTACAAGATGGACTACGGTCCAATGCTGGCGGCGCACGTGACGCAGCAGGCCGACGTCACGGTCGGCTGCTTCGAGGTGCCGATCGGCGAGGCCAGCAGCTTTGGCGTGATGGGCGTGGACGAGGACCTGCGCATCCGCACCTTCATCGAGAAACCCGCCCAGCCGGCGCCCATGCCGGGGCGCAGCGACGTTTCCCTGTGCTCGATGGGCATCTACGTGTTCAACACGCGCTTCCTGTTCGAGCAGCTGTACAAGGATGCGGACACGCGCGGCTCCAAGCACGACTTCGGGCGCGACATCATTCCCGGTCTGCTGGAGCGCTACCGGGCCTTTGCCTACCCGTTTGTCGATCCGACCACTGGCGGGCAGGCGTACTGGCGCGACGTGGGCACGCTGGACGCCTACTACGCCGCCAACATGGACCTGGTTGGTGTGACGCCGGAGCTGAACCTGTACGACACCGAGTGGCCGATCTGGACGCTGCAGGAGCAGGTGCCGCCGGCCAAGTTCGTGTTCGACGACGACGGCCGGCGCGGCATGGCGGTCGATTCGGTGATATCCGGCGGCTGCATCATTTCCGGCGCCACGGTACGGCGGTCACTGCTGTTCACCAACGTGCACATCGAGGCCGGCGCGCAGGTCCAGGAGTGCGTCGTGCTGCCACAGGTGAGGATCGGCGAGGGCTGCCGCATCCGGCGCGCCATCGTCGAGCGCGGCTGCGTGATCCCGCCCGGCACGGTGATCGGCGAGGATCCGGCTGCCGATGCGCAGCGCTTCAGCGTCACGCCCGGCGGCGTGACGCTGGTCATTCCGGAGATGCTGGGCCAGGCACTGCACCATGCCCGGTGAGCGACGGGCCGGCGTGCTGCTGCATCCAACGTCCCTGCCTGGCCCCTTCGCCCGCGGCGACCTGGGGCACGAGGCCTACCGTTTCGTCGAATTCCTGGCCGCCGCCGGTTGCAGCGTGTGGCAGATGCTGCCGGTGGGTCCGGCCGGTGACGGCGGCAGTCCGTACCAGTCCAGCTCGGCGCATGCCGGCTGTCGTGACCTGATCAGCCTGGACTGGCTGCGCGATCGGGGCTGGCTGGACGCGGTCGATCCGGTCCGCTCGCGCGCCGAGCATCTGCAGGCCGCCGGGCTGGCGTTTGGCGCCGCCCCGCCGGCCGACTTTGCCGGGTTCTGTGCCCGCGAGGCGCACTGGCTGGAGGACTTTGCCCTGTACACCGTGCTCAAGGCGGCCCATCGCGGGCGGGCCTGGACCACGTGGCCCCAGGGCGAGCGCAACCGCAGCCGGCGCGCGCTGGCGACCGCCCGCCAGCGTCATGCGGCAGCGCTGGCACAGGTGCGCTTCGAGCAGTACGCGTTCTTCACCCAGTGGCAGGAACTGCGCGACTACGCCCATCAGCACGGCGTGCGCCTGTTCGGCGACCTGCCGCTGTTCGTGGCGCACGACAGCGCCGACGTGTGGGCGGCGCCGCAGGCATTCCTGCTGGACGACAACGGCGAGCCAACCTTCGTGGCCGGCGTGCCGCCGGATTACTTTGCCGCCGATGGCCAGCGCTGGGGCAACCCGCAGTACCGCTGGGACTGGCATGAGGCCAACGGCTTTGTCTGGTGGCGGGCGCGGGTCGGCACGCTGGCCGGGCTGTTCGATTTGCTGCGGATCGATCATTTCCGCGGCCTGGAGGCGGTGTGGATGATCCCGGCCGACGCCCCGACCGCCGCCACCGGTGCCTGGCAGCCGGTTCCGGGCGCAGGTCTGCTGGCTGCCATGCGGGACGCGCTGCCCGACCTGCGGCTGGTGGCCGAGAACCTGGGCATCATCACGCCCGGGGTCGAAGCCCTGCGCACGCAGTTCGACCTGCCCGGCATGGTGGTGCTGCAGTTCGCGTTCGACGGCGACGGCAGCAATCCGCATCTGCCGCACAACCACGACCGCGGCGACGTGGTCTACACCGGCACGCACGACAACGACACCACGCTGTCCTGGTTCAGCAGCCTGCCCGACGCCACGGCGCAGCGGGCGCTGGACTACCTCGGCCTGCCGGGGGAGGCCATGCCCTGGCCGCTGATCCGCGCCGCGCTGGCCTCGGTGGCAGCGCTGGCCGTGCTGCCGATGCAGGACCTGCTGGGCCTGGGCGGCGCGGCGCGCATGAACACGCCGGGCACCATCATCGGCAACTGGGCCTGGCGGCTGCAGCCGGGGCAACTGGAGCCCGCCCTGGCGGCGCGTCTGCGCACGGCGCTGGCGATTTACGGGCGTTACTGAGCAGCGGCACGCCGATCACCGGTGTGCATAATGACGGTCGTTTGGCCAGGCATGGCCCGAACCTCGGGAGTGCCTGATCGGCCCGCCAGGAGACCCCTGCCATGACACGACCCGTAAACGACGCCGGCCTTGATCTGGTGCGCACCTTCGAGGGTCTGCGAACCGAGGCATACCGCTGTCCGGCCGGCGTGTGGACCATCGGCTATGGCCACACCGGCGACGTGCAGCCAGGCCAGAGCATCACGGCCAAACAGGCCGAAAAAATGCTGCGCGACGACCTGGCCGCCTGCGGCGAACAGGTCGAGGACCAGATCGGCGTTCCATTGTCGGACTGCCAGTACGCGGCCCTGGTCAGTTTCGTGTTCAACGCCGGTGCCGGCAGTCTGCGCAGCAGTAGCCTGCGCCGCCGCCTGAATGCCGGCGACTACGACTGCGTGCCCAGCGAGCTGGCCAAGTGGGTGAAGGCGACCGACCCGAACACCGGCCACAAGGTGAGCCTGGCCGGCCTGGTGCGCCGCCGCGCGGCCGAAGGCGAGCTGTGGCTGCGCGATGCCGCGCAGGATGCATTCCGGGCCAGCCCCGACATGCCGCAGCGGGTCGAGGCCGACGAGCAGCGCACCGCCAGCCGCGTCAATGCGCGCGCCGGGCTTCGTTTGCGCAGCGGGCCGGGCCTGGAACATGAAGTGCTGCGCCTGCTGCCGTTTGGCACGACGGTGTTCGTCGAGCGCGAAATCAACGGTTGGGCGGCAGTGGATCTGGAAGGCGACGGTGCCATCGACGGCTTTCTGTCGCTGGCCTTCCTGAGTCCGGCGGCTATGTGATCACCCCTTTGCACTGCCTGCGGACAGCCGCACCGCCATTTGTAGGAGCGCAGCTTTGCTGCGCGATGATCGCCCGGCAAAGCCAGGCTTCTGCGGGACGTAGCCGGGGGTTGCCGGGCGACGTTCTGCGGCCGGGCGGGGCTGACCGGCCTCAGAAAATGCGCCGTTTCAGGCCGAACTGCTGGATGACGGTGGTCGAGATTTCCTCGATCGACTTGTGCGTCGAGTCCAGGTGCGGGATGTTCAGCCGCTGGTACAGGCGCAGCGCCTGGCGGGCCTCGAACTGGCACTGCGGCAGCGAGGCGTAGCGGCTGCCCGGCCGGCGCTCCTCGCGGATGCGGTGCACGCGCATCGGGTCGATGCTCAGCCCGAACAGCTTGCCGCGGTGCGGCAGCAGGGATTTGGGCAGGGTCTGGTTTTCCAGGTCGTCCTCGGTCAGCGGGAAATTGGCGGCCCGGATGCCGAACTGCAGGCTCAGGTACAGGCTGGTCGGCGTCTTGCCCGAGCGCGACACCCCGATCAGGATGATGTCCGCCTCGGCCAGGTGTTTGCCATCCACGCCGTCGTCGTGCGCCAGGCTGAAGTTGATCGCCTCGATGCGCTCCTCGTAGTCGCCCGATTCGGGCGAGCCGTGGGTATTGCTGGCCTGGTGGCGGGCGGCCATGCCGAAGGCCGCTTCCAGAGGTGCGATGAAGGTCTCCAGCACGTCCAGGCACAGCACGCCTGAGCGCTTGATCACCGCCCGCAGTTCCTCGTCCGCGATGCTGCACAGCACGATCGGCGGCTCGCCCGTGGCGGCCACGTCGCGGATGCGCGCCAGTACCTGCTCGGCTTTTGGCAGGCTGTCGATGAAGGGGATGTCGATGCGCTCGATGGCAGCGCTCGGGAAATGCGCCAGCAGCGCCTGGCCGAGCGTCTGCACGGTGATGCCGGTCTGATCGGAGACGAAGAAAACGCTGCGCGTCACGGGCCCGGGGCCTAAGACAGGGCGGCTCAGCCGCCGCCGCGAATCACGGTCAGCTGGTCGCCGGGCTTGAGCGCCTGCGTGCGCAGGCCGCCGTTCCAGCGTTGCAGCTGCTCCAGGCTGACGCCCAGGTTCTGCGCGATGCGCCAGGCCGTGTCGCCACTGCGCACGGTGTAGGTTTCGCGCCGGCTGGCATCGGCCACGGCGGTGGCCTCGGCCGGACGGAACACGTACAGGGTCTTGCCCACTGCCAGGGCGTTGCCGTTCATGCCGGGATTGCAGGCGCTGATCTGCCTGGGGTCGACCTGATAGCGGCGGGCGATGCCCCACAGGCTGTCGCCGGCCGCCACCCGATGCACCACCCGCTCGCCATCGCAGCCGCGGCGCGGCCCGGGCCGGCTGTCGGCGGCGTAGGGCAGGGGAATCAGCAGATCCTGGCCGTTCTTGAGGGTGCCCGTGTGCAGGCCATTGGCCTCGCGCAGTGCCGCGATGCTGATGCGGTAGCGGCTGGCGACGCCGGTCAGCGTTTCGCCGGCCTGCACCTTGTGGCGTTTCCACTGCACGCGCCGCTGCGGCAGGTCCGTGCTCACCGGCAGCAGCGGAACGGCTTCGCGCGGCATGCTGGCCAGCTGGCTGCGCGCCTGCTCGGCCAGACCGACCGGCACCAGCAGGCGGTGCGGTCCACCCGGCGGCGTGCTGCCGCGGTGAAAGCCGGCGTTCAGGGCGCGGATGTCGTCCGAGCCCAGGGTCTCCACCGCGGTCAGCAGGTCGAGCCGGATCGGGCCTTCGACGTCGACGGTCGTGAAGTACGGGGTATTCGGAATGTCGGGCAGGGTAATGCCGTAGCGCTCCGGATGCTCCACCAGCTTGCGCAGGGCCATCAGCTTGGGCACGTAGCAGCGGGTCTCGTCACGCAGCGGCAGGTCCATGAAACCGATGCCCCGGCCGTTGCCGCGGTTGGTCTCGCACATGCGCGACACGTAGCCGGGCCCCCCGTTGTAGGCCGCCAGCGCCAGCGCCCAGTCGCCGTTGAACTGCCTGCCCAGCGCGCTCAGGTAATCGAGCGCTGCGCGCGTGGAATCGATCACGTCGCGGCGCTGATCCACCCAGGCGGTTTTCTGCAGGCCGTAGTCCTTGCCGGTCTCTGGCAGGAACTGCCACAGACCGACAGCGTTGCTGGGCGACACGGCGTTCGGCTGAAACGCGCTCTCCACCACCGGCAGCAGCGCCAGTTCGGTCGGCAGGCCGCGCCGCTCGACCTCGTTCAGGATGTGGAACAGGTAGCGGCTGCCACGCCCCCAGGCGTTGTCCAGGAACAGTGGGTGATCGACGTACCAGCGCAGCTCGCTGTCGATCTGCGGGTCGTCCGGGATGTCCATCGCAAATCCGGACCGCAGGCGGCCCCAGATGTCCACGTCGGCGCCCGGCACGAAGCTGGCCTGGCTGGGCGCCGGTTTGCGGCTGGCGGTGGATGGCTGCGGCCGCTTGGCTGCCGTGCGGTCGCCGGTCGTCGAGCAGGCGGTGAGCGAGAGCAGCATGCCGGCCACGACGACCGCAATGCCCACCCTGATCGCGTTCCGAATTGAAGCTGTCGCACGGCGCATGGGGCGCGAGTGTACTTGCGAAACCTGCCCGGGCAGAACCCGAAAAGCGTGACGGCGCCAGCCGGCGGCCGCAGCCGGGTCCCGCCGAGCCGATAATTGGCCCATGCATTACGACGTTCTGATCATCGGCGGCGGTGCGGCCGGCCTGATGTGCGCGGCCGTGGCCGGGCAGCGCGGCCGGCGCGTGCTGGTGCTGGAGCACGCCAACCGGGTGGGCAAGAAAATTCTCATGTCCGGCGGCGGGCGCTGCAATTTCACCAACCTGGGCGCCGCGCCCGGGAACTTCCTGTCGCAGAACCCGCATTTCTGCAAATCGGCGCTGGCCCGCTACACACCGTGGGACTTCGTCGCGCTGGTCGAGCGCCACGGCATTCGCTACCACGAGAAGGAACTCGGGCAGCTGTTCTGCGACGAGTCGTCGAAACAGATCGTGACGCTGTTGCTCGACGAGTGCGCGGCAGCCGGGGCCCAGATTCGCGTGGATTGCGCGGTGCTGGGCGTGGCGCGGAACGACGGCCGCTACGCCGTGCAAACCGCGCAGGGATCAGTCACGGCCACGTCGCTGGTGGTGGCCACCGGCGGGCTGTCGATGCCGCGCATGGGCGCGACCGGCCTTGGCTACGCGCTGGCCCGCCAGTTCGGTCACGGCGTGCTGCCGACCCGCGCCGGCCTGGTGCCGCTGACCCTGAGCGGCACGCACCTGGATCACTACGCGGACCTGGCCGGCGTGTCGCTGCCGGTCGAGAGCGCATGCGACGGGCAGCGCTTCAAGGGCGGTCTGCTGTTTACCCATCGGGGTTTGAGCGGGCCGTCGATCCTGCAGATTTCGTCCTATTGGCAGGCGGGCGCGGACCTGCGGCTGAACCTGCTGCCGGACCAGGACATGGCCGCCTGGCTGCTGGACCAGCAGCGCCAGCGGCCGGGCGCGGAACTGAAAACCGCACTCGCCGAACTGCTGCCCAAGCGGCTCGGGCAGCGTCTGTGCGAGCAGTGGTTCGACAATCGCCCGCTGCGCCAGTACCGCGTGGCCGACCTGCGGGACATTGCCGTTCGTCTGCAAGCCTGGCCCGTGACACCCAGCGGCACCGAAGGCTACCGCACGGCCGAAGTGACCTTGGGCGGCGTCGACACGCGCGAGCTGTCGTCGGTCACGATGGAATCGCGCCACGTGCCGGGCCTGTATTTCATCGGCGAGGTGGTCGACGTCACCGGCCAGCTGGGCGGCTACAACTTCCAGTGGGCCTGGGCCTCCGGCGTGGCGGCGGGGCAGGCTGCGTAGTCACCGCTTTTTTGCCCAATCAGGCCGCCACTGCAACGCCCCGCGTTACGTACACCAGCGGCTTGGGGCCATTCAGATAGCTCGATTCGATACGTAACGGTCGTAGAGGTTCATTGGCAGTTTCCGGTGGATGCGCAGTTTACAGGCCGCAGTTGGGTTACCCCTGGGGCGTTGGCGCGAAAGCCTGATCAAGTCAGTGCTACCATTGTGCTTACTTTTCGCAATGGAGAACAGGCATGGAAGTCGCCATTCGCAAGATGGGCAATTCGCAGGGCGTGCTGATCCCCAAGCCCATCCTGGCGCAGCTTGGTCTGGAAGGCACGGTCGATCTTCAGGTGCGTGACGGCGTGATCGAAATCCGCCCCCTGCACCGCAACCCGCGCGATGGCTGGGCGGCGGATGCGCAGCGCGTGGCCGAGGCGGGCGACGACGCGCCGCTTTGGCCCGACGTGGCCAACGCGGACGACGAAACGCTGGCGTGGTAATGAAAACCGGCGATATCTGGCTGGCGACGCTCGACCCCACGATCGGTGGCGAAATACAGAAAACCCGCCCCTGCGTGGTGGTGTCGCCGGCCGAGATGAACGATCACCTGCGTACCGTGATCGTGGTGCCGATGACCACCGGCTCGCGCCCGGCCGGCTTTCGCGTGCCGCTGACCTTTCAGGGCAAGGCAGGCCTGATCGTGCTGGACCAGATTCGCACGCTGGACCGTGTCCGCCTGGTCAAACGCCTGGGCGCATTGCGGCCACCGACGCTGGCGTTGACGCTGCAAACCCTGCAGGCGATGTTCGCGCCATAAGTGGCGACCGGCGTTGCCCACGTCGGGAGCAATGGGCGCAGCACATCGCTGCTGTGCGTCTAGGGAAGCGCTGAATAAATCCTTCCTGGATTTCTCAGCGCCCGCCATCGAAAAAGCGTGGTTTTCCGATGGCTCACAAAATCAGTGGCTTGCTGCCACTGATTTTGGCAGCGCATCCCTGCGCTGCGGGAACCGCTGAATACTTCAGATACTGTCTTCTTCTCATCATGCCAAGCCGATGGCGGGATCGAAGGGTCGTCCGGATTTGAGCACGCCCCACATCAGGTGTACGAGCTTGCGCATGGCGGCGACCACCACCTGC
>Ga0255338_1000908_pt1 | contig 69279 bp, 63 predicted proteins | sample MeOH1_35cm_T4_19_FD_203715 | JGI IMG/M metagenome (GOLD analysis project Ga0255338, IMG submission 203715) | Sandy soil microbial communities from University of British Columbia, Vancouver, Canada - MeOH1_35cm_T4_195 | ecosystem: Engineered > Artificial ecosystem > Sand microcosm > Unclassified ... | reverse complement strand
ATGAACAGCGACAGGCTCTCGGGGCTGGCGTAGCGCAGCCATTCCTCGATGGTCAGCCCGTTACCCTTCGACTTGGAGATCTTCTGGCCCTTCTCATCCAAGAAGAGCTCGTAGTTGAAGCCTTCCGGCGGTTGGCCTCCGAGCGCGCGGCAAATCTCGCCCGAGAGCTTGACCGAGTCGATCAGGTCCTTGCCGGCCATCTCATAATCGACGCCGAGCGCAACCCAGCGCATCGCCCAATCCGGCTTCCATTGCAGCTTTGCCATGCCGCGCGTCACCGGCGTGGTCATGCGCTCGCCGTTGTCCGGATCTTCCCAGGTGATGGTGCCGCGCTTGGCGTCCTGCGCGATGATCGGCACCTGCAACACCACGCCGGTGCGTGGCGAGATCGGCAAGAAGGGCGAGTAAGTCTGTGCACGCTCTTCGCGCAACGATGGCAGCATGATGCTCATCACCGCGTCAAAATTCTCAAGCACCCTCATCAACGCGGCGTCGAAGCGGCCGGACTTGTAGCACTCGGTCGACGACATGAACTCGTAGTCGAAGCCGAAATGATCGAGGAAGGTGCGCAGCCGCGCGTTGTTGTGTTCGCCGAAGGAGGGATGCGTTCCGAAAGGATCGGGCACCTTGGTCAGCGGCTTGCCCAGGTGCTTCTCCAGGAGGTCCTTGTTCGGGACATTGTCCGGGACCTTGCGCAGGCCGTCCATGTCGTCGGAGAAGGCGATCAGCCGGGTCTTGATCTTGTCGTCGGTCAGCACGCGGAAGGCGTGCCGGACCATGGTGGTGCGCGCCACCTCGCCGAAGGTGCCAATGTGCGGCAAGCCCGAGGGGCCGTAGCCGGTCTCGAAGATCACCTCGTCCTTCGGCTGTTTCTTCAGGCGCGCGACGATCTTGCGCGCCTCCTCGAACGGCCAGGCGCCCGATTGCTCGGCGACGGACTTGAGATCTTGCACGATTTCAGCGGTGTTCATTCTTGGCGCTCCGGCGCGCACACATAGGCAAGGGGCGGCGGCCCGTCAAATCGCGTACTTTCGTGGCATGCCGAAGGCCGCTACACCGAGCCACGACACGACCAAGAAAGAGGAAGCCGTTGCCCGCGACCCGCGAAAACACCCCTCCAAGCGCCGCCGTGATCGGTGGCGGGCCCGCCGGGCTGATGGCCGCGGAGGTGCTCGCACGCGCCGGCGCCGCGGTGACCGTCTACGACCAGATGCCGTCGGTAGGACGGAAATTTCTGCTGGCCGGGCGCGGCGGATTGAACCTCACGCATAGCGAGGACCTGCCGCGGTTTCTCACGCGCTACGGCGATGTCGACCCGCAGTTGCGGAAGGCCATCGAGGCGTTTCCGCCGGCGGCGCTACGCGCCTGGGCGGAGGAATTGGGTGAAATGACGTTCGTCGGCTCCAGCGGGCGCGTGTTTCCGAAGGCCATGAAGGCCTCGCCGCTGTTGCGCGCTTGGCTGCGCAGGCTGGCCTCCCTCAAAATCGCGTTCGCGCCGCGCCACCGCTGGGCCGGCTGGGACGAGACTGGCAGGCTGCGCTTCGCGCGCGGTGAGCAAGCGATAGTAGTGGCATCCGATGTGACCGTCTTGGCGCTCGGTGGGGCGAGTTGGCCGCGGCTTGGCTCGGATGCCGCGTGGGTCGATATCTTGCGCGGACGCGGCATCGACATTGCGCCGCTCAAGCCGTCGAATTGCGGTTTCGTCGTGCCCTGGTCGGAGCCGTTCCGCCGCTTCGAGGGTGCGCCGCTCAAGCGCATCGCCATCACCTTCGGCGGGCGCACCGAGCGCGGCGAGGCCGTCGTTACCCGCGCCGGATTGGAAGGCGGCATCATCTATGCGCTGTCCCCGGATTTGCGCGCGGCGATCGAAACCAAAAGCGAAGCCACGATCACAATCGACCTGCGTCCGGATGTAACAGCCTCCACGCTGGCGCAACGGCTGGCGACTGTGGACCGCAAACAGTCATTGGCGAACAGCCTGCGCAAGGCGGTCAAGTTGCCGCCGGTCGCGATCGGCCTATTGCATGAGGCGGCGATCACCTCCGGCAAGCCCGTCGCCGGCCTGAACGTTGACGACCTCGCCGCCCTCATCAAGGCCGTTCCGGTACGCCTCACCGGCGTGAAACCGATCGCCACCGCGATCTCGAGCGCTGGCGGCATCCGCTTCGACGCGCTCGACGAGCACTTCATGCTGCGGCAGATGCCCGGCACATTCGTTGCGGGTGAGATGCTTGACTGGGAAGCGCCGACCGGCGGCTATCTGTTGCAAGCGTGCTTTGCAACCGGCTTGGCGGCCGGCCAAGGCGCGTTGGCTTGGCTTAATCAGAAAGGACTGATCGGGAAATAGCGCAGCCACAAGTCGGTGAAGCGCCCTTTCTCCCACAGCCTGAACAGCGCCCAGTTGAACGCCTGCCGGAAAAGGTCATTGCCACGGCGCACGGCGATGCCGACACCCTCGCCGAAGAAGCGGCTTTCCATGTAAGGCCCGCCGCGGAAGGCGCAGCAGCCACCCGAGTCGGTGCCGTTCAGCCAGAAGGCGAGCGAGATGCCGTCGCCAAACAAAAGATCGACCTCGCCCTTCTTGAGCGCTGCGCGCGCGACATCGGCGTTGGGATAAGGCTTGACCTCGGCCTCGGTGAACAGCGCCTTCAAAAAAGCCTCATGCGCGGTGCCCGCGACGACCGCGATCTTTTTGCCTTCCAGGGCTTCCGGCTTCACCACGTCGATGTCGACATCCTTGCGCGACACGAAGCGCGCCGGCGTGCGGTAATAAGGATCGCTGAAGTCGACCTTCAGCCGCATTTCCGGTGTCTCGGCAAGCGAGGCGATCACCGCATCGCCTTCGTTCCTGTTCAACGCGTCGATCAGCGTATCGAAGCGGCGCATCTGCACCGTGCAGGCGACCTTGATCTCCTCGCAGATCAGCCGCGCCAGATCGACATTGAAGCCGGCCGGCATGCCGTCCGGCCCGGCGTAGTTGAACGGCGGGAAGTCGGTCTCGGTCAGAAAACGGATGATGGTGATACGCGCGAGATCCGGCCGTTCGGGACGCCGCCGCGGATCCCAGAAACCGGGCACCGCCAGCGGATCGGCCTTGATCGCCGGCGTCGCCGGCACGCCCGGCACGGAGGTCGACGGCGGCGACGCGCGGTTGACGGGCGGCGGCGCCGGCTGCGCCTGAGCCGACGCAAGCGCCAGCGCGGTCAGCACGCCAGCGAGGAGCGCCACGCCGCCCTGACCGCCCTTTCGATTCATGCGCCGGTTCTCACCCAGGATTCGCGGCGAACATACCATCGCCGCGCCGGCGAGCCAGCCTTAATCACCGTTCTCTGAAGTCCGGGATATCAGTGGCCGGACAGGCGTTTCTCGATCTCGTGCACCGGCACCTTGACCAGATCCTTGTCGAGCTCGACGCGGATCGCGCCCTTCAGCCCGTGGCTATAGGCCGGTCGAAGCATCCCGAGCGCGCGCGGCGGCGCGATCATGACCAGCGATTTGGCCTTGCCGGCGGTGACCGCAGCGTCGAGGTGATGCGCGAGCCGGGTAAGGAATTCCTGCTCGGCCTGGTCGTGCCAATCGGTCTGCGCAAAAGCACTGCGGTTGCGACCGACCGAAGCGTTGCTCCGGCCCGGCACGTCCGTGCCAAGCTCGTGCGTCGCCAGATCCTTCTGCTCGAATACCTCGATCGTCTTCAGCGTGGGAAACTTGGCGTCACCGACATTCTGGAGCACGAGCGCCTTGGCGCCATCGCACACCACCACCCATTCACCATCGCGGATTGAAAAGCCGGGCATAAACGTTCCTCCTTCACATGCGCGCACCTTAGACAAGCCGGATCGCGCGCATTTTGCTTTGGATCAAACGTCCGGAACCCGGCTTTTGTTGCCTATTCAGTTAGTTGGTGCCGTCGAGCAGGCGCCGGGCAATAACCTGGGCTTGGATTTCCGCCGCACCCTCGAAGATGTTGAGAATGCGCGCGTCACACAGGATGCGAGAAGCCGGAAATTCCAGCGCGAAGCCATTGCCGCCGTGGATCTGCACGGCGTTGTCGGCGGCGGCCCAGGCGACGCGCGCCGCCAGGAGCTTCGCCATGCCCGCCTCCAGATCACAGCGGCGGCCGGAGTCCTTCTCGCGGGCAGCGTAGTAGGTTAGCTGGCGCGCGATCATGATTTCGACCGCCATCATGGCGATCTTATCGGCCACGCGCGGGAAAGAGATGATCGGACCGCCGAACTGCACGCGGTTCTGCGCGTAGTCCATGGCCTGCTCCATCGCCGCCTGTGCCACACCGATGGCGCGGGCCGCGGTCTGGATGCGGGCAGATTCGAACGTCTGCATCAGTTGCTTGAAGCCCATGCCTTCGATGCCGCCGAGCAAGTTCTCCGCCTTCACCTCGAAGCCATCGAAGGCGATCTCGTACTCCTTCATGCCGCGATAACCGAGCACCTCGATTTCGGTGCCGGTCATACCTTTGGCGGGGAATGGGTTCTTGTCGTCGCCACGCGGCTTTTCCGCCAGCAGCATCGACAGGCCGCGGTGGCCGGGCTCTTTCGGATTGGTGCGGACCAGAAGCGTCATCAGGTCCGCTCGCACCGGATGCGTAATCCAGGTCTTGTTGCCATAGACCTTATAGACATCGCCTTCGCGCACGGCGCGTGTCTTCAGCGATGCCAAATCCGAACCGGTATTCGGTTCAGTGAACACTGCTGTTGGTAAAATCTCGCCCGAGGCGATCTTCGGCAGCCACTTGGCCTTCTGTTCGTCGGTGCCACCGCCAAGGATCAACTCGGCCGCGATTTCCGAGCGGGTGCCGAGCGAGCCGACGCCGATATAGCCGCGCGACAACTCCTCCGAGACGACGCACATCGATTCCTTGCCGAGTCCCATGCCGCCAAATTCTTCCGGGATGGTCAGTCCGAACACGCCGAGCTCCGACATGTGCGAAATGATCTCGAGCGGAATGTAGCTGTTAGTGCGGTGCCAGCCTTGCGCATGGCCGATCACTTCGCTGTCGGCAAACTTGCGCATCTCCTCACGGATCGATTCCAGCGTCTCGTCGAGGCCGCAGACGCCGACGGTGGCGCCGTGGCTCTCGCGCATGAGCGCGACCAGGCGCGCGCGCCGCTCGGCGGTGTTGCCGCTGGCGATCAGGCTCTCCACCATGGGGTTGATGCGGGCGGCGACCTGAGCCATCGACAGGCCGAGATCGCTCGGGCGCACCACCTCACCCTGGCTCATGGGGATACCGCCGATGAGCTGCGCGATGTATTCGCCAAGCCCGATGCGCACGAGATGTTCTTCCATCTCGCCCAATGTCCCCTCGCGCGCCATACGCTCGGCGTAGGCGGTGAGCTGACGCACGGCTTCGACATACGTAGCGAACCAAGACAAGCCATGAGTCGCACGCTGCTCGCGATCGAACAGACGCCCGACCGGATGGCCTTCCACCACCACCCGTTCCCGCACCTTCGCAACGGCATCGCCCAGCAGGGCGTCGAGCGCGGCCGTGGCCTCACGGGCAAGCTCAACCAGTTCGTTGGCGGGGGTGACACGGGACGCGGCGATCGGCATGGGATCCTCGGTGAGGGCTACGGAAAGTGCTTGGCGGCGGGTGTTATAATTAGACTACGCGTGCGGTGCACAAAAGCAAAGCGAGACCGGATTCCGTCGATTTTCTGCACGCTTATCGCGTGTCGCGGAGGCCTGGGTTGCAATAAAATTAACCATTTCCGGGTTTCATGGCGGCGGCTTCCCCTGCGCGATCCAAGCCCCCGTCTTCAAGGCGACCCGGCCGCATGCGCTTCCCGATACCCGCGCTCTCCTTAGGACGGCTGCCGCGCCTCTTGAACTCGATATCGGTGCGCAGCCGTATCGCCGCCGTGGCGCTCATCCCGGTGGTAGGCTTCCTCGCCAACGGCCTCACTTACCTGTCCGGTGAACGCGAGGTGGCGAGCGCGTTCCAGACGGTCAAGCGTTCAAACGCGCTTGCCGAGGCCAGCCGGGATTTCAAAGGCGCGCTGGCGACCATGCGCATCGCGGTGAAGGATTTCGGCGCCAAGCCGAGCATCAATCTGGTCATGACCTTCGAGCAGGCGCATGCAAGCGCCTTGCGCAGCCTCGATGCCGTAGCGAAGTCGATCGACCTGGCCTACGCGCCCGCACTGGCCGGTTTGCGCAAAGACGTCATGGACATGCGCGAGAGCTTCAACGAACTGGTGCGCGAGCAGGACACCCTCGGCTTCGACGACAGCACTGGACTGCAGCGCAACCTTCGCGACGCCGGCAATGCCGTCGAACGCATCATCAATCAGAACGTGACCTGGCTTGCGGACGCCGACGCCAAGAAATTGATGATGGCGCTGCTCACCATGCGCCATCATGAGGCCGAATACCGTCTGACGCAAAGCGAACTGACCCGTCAGCAGTTTATCCTCGCATACAAGAGCTTCAACGACACCTTCGCGCAGATCGACGGCACGCCCGAGATGAAGGATGCTCTCGAGCAGCAAGTCACGACCTACGCTACCACCTTCAAGCAGTGGGTCGACGGTTTCAGCCGCGTGAATCCTCTTCGCGTCGTCATCGACATCGACAGCCAGCACATGTTGCCGCGCGCGGACGTCATTATCGACCGGGCTCGTGTGACGGCCGAGGAAGCGTCCTCGGCTCTCACGATCTCTCAAGCCCGCACGCGCAACAGCATCATTGCCGTCGGCGCGGCGACGGCAATGTTGGGTTTGCTGCTGAGCTGGTTGATCGGCCGCAGCATCACGCGCCCGCTCAACGGCCTCGCCGCGGCCATGAAAAAGCTCGCCGCCGGCGACACGCAAGCGCGGATCCCGGCCACGCATGCGCGCGACGAGATCGGCGCCATGGCGAGGACGGTGATCGTTTTCCGTGACACCATGGTCGAGCGCGAGAGCCTGGCGCGCACGCAGGCCGATGTCAGCCAGTCGCAAGAGCAGCGTAGCGCCACGATCACGCACGCGATCGACGAATTCAAGCGTACCGTTGAAAGTGCGCTCGGCAAGCTGCGCGGCGCGTCACTGAGGCTCGAGACGAGCTCTTCCGACCTCACCAAGGCAGCGGACACGGTCTCCGCGGAGGCCGACACCGCCACCAGCCGTGTGTCCGTGGCCTCCGATAACGTCACCGCGGCTGCAAGTTCGGTGGAAGAACTGGCGGCATCGATCGGCGAAATTGCCAATCAGGCAGCGATTTCGACCGAGGTCGCCGGCCGCGCCGTGTCGGAAGCGCAGCGCACCGTCAACACCATGGCCCAACTTGGGCAGGCCGCAACACGTATCGGCGAAGTGGTCGGGCTGATCCAGGCCATCGCCGGCCAGACCAACCTGCTCGCCCTCAATGCCACGATCGAGGCGGCGCGTGCCGGCGAAGCCGGCCGTGGCTTCGCCGTGGTCGCGGCGGAAGTGAAGTCGCTCGCGGCGCAGACCGCCAAGGCAACGGAAGAAATCGCCGAGCAGATCGGCGCCATCCAGTCGGCCACTGCCGATTCCACTGAGGCGATCGAGCAGGTGAACGCGATCATCCGCGAGATGTCGTCGATCGCTACGATGGTCGCCGCAACCGTCGATCAGCAGAATTCGGCGGTTGCCTCAATTGCGGAGGGCGTGAACCGCGCCTCCTCCGAGGCGCGGAGCGGAGCCGAGGCCATGAACCGGGTAGCGGGGGTGTCCAACGGCGCGCGTGGCACCGCGTCGGACGTCAAGCAGCTTGCCGATGCGGTGGCGGTCGAAGCAGAGAGCCTGGAAACGGAAGTCCGCCGGTTCCTCAACGACGTGCAGGCGGCTTAGCCGGGGACACCGGCCCTTGCAAAGCGCCCGGCAATGGATGATCTGAAAGGCACTAAGCCTTCGGGAGCGACCATTGCGCGTTATCAAGCTGTCATTGCGCATCGCCGGCGACGCCGTGCGGAATTTCCTCGCCGATGACGGCTGGGCGATCGCGAGCCATATCGCCTTGTCATCTCTCATGGCGCTGTTTCCGTTCCTCATCGTGGTGACGGCCCTTGCCGGCTTTTTCTTCGGATCCAAGCAACTGGCGGACGAGGCGGCGCGCATCCTGCTCGAGGCATGGCCCCAGGAAGTGGCCGCACCGATCGCGCTCGACATCACCGGCGTACTGACCGCCACCCGTGGCGACGTGCTCACCTTCGGCGTGTTGTTCGCACTTTACTTCGCCTCCAGCGGTGTCGAAAGCCTGCGCATCGGATTGAACCGCGCCTATGGCATGAAGGAGATGCGGTCCTGGTGGTCGCTGCGGCTGGAATCGATCGTCTACGTGCTGGTGGCTGCCGTTGCGATCCTGGCCTTCGCCTTCCTGGTCGTGCTAGCGCCCCTCATCTGGGCGAAGTTGCTGCGCTACGTCCCGACGCTGGCGCCGTTCGGCGGCATCATCACGTTCGCGCGCTATGCCGTGGCGGCGCTCGTGCTGGTGCTCGCCCTGATCATCGTGCACAGCTGGTTGCCGGCCGGGCGCCGATCGCTGACCGAAATCGCGCCCGGCATTGTGGCGACGCTCCTGCTATGGCTCGTCAGCGGCGCCGCCTTCGGCCGCTATCTTGCCGAATATGCCTTCGCCTATGTGACGATGTATGCGGGTCTCGCCTCAGCGATGGTCGCGCTCGTCTTCCTCTACGTGTGCGCGTCGATCTTCGTTTATGGTGCCGAGTTGAACGCGGCAATTCTTAAGCACCGCATGGAGCGGCAAAAGAGCGAAGCTGGGGCCGCTTAGCGGCTAACGCCCTTCCGCCTAGTCGTAATGCGCAGCGTTCTGACTGGCTGAGGCGTGCTTATGCCTCCGCTTGCGGGCGTCACACCTTGCATGAGCAGCTTGAGAGCCCGTTGCAGGGTGTCGATGCCCGTCTCGGTGTCGAGCTTCTTCGACATGAGCCAGCGTCGCATTTCCACCTGAAAGATGCTGAAGGCGACCCATCCGACGAAGCTCGCATCCTCGGATGAATGAATCTCCCGTCGATCGAAAGCTCTCTTCACGACACTTCCGACGAGGCGGATGATACGCTCACGTATAGCCTGAAATTCGGCGGCTTGCCGCCCGGAATCGTAAAACGTCATCTCGCGAAGCATCAGACGTGACAGCTCCGGCTGCCGGCCGAAGAGTTCGTAGTGGTGGCGGAAAACGGCAACAAGGTTCTGCAGGCACGACGCATCATCGCGGACGCTGGCCTCTGCCCTTTCCGTCACCTCCGCAAGATCCTCATTGGCGATCAGAAAAAGAAGATCGCGCTTGTTGTCGGCATAGGTGAACACCGTGCCGATCCCAACGCCCGCGAGTTGCGCGATTTCGCGCGTCGTGGCGTCGTCGAACCCCTTCTGAATGAACAGCTTACGCGCCGCCGCCTTGATACGACGCAATTTCTCGAGCTTGTTCTTCTCGCGCAAACCGAGCAGGCCACCGTTCGATGGCTGCGGAGGCTTCCGTTTCCTGCTTGTCGGCGGCATCAAATTCATAGCTTTCTCTGTATCATATAGCGGACCCTGCACGCTGAAACATGGCATCTATTTTATTTTGGCCTCCAAGCCGAGGACCTCGAGCAAGCACTTGACTCATAATTGAGCACGCTCAATTGTGACTGTGATCAATAAAGATAACAATCGGAACCGGCGGCCCTTAGCCGCCGGTCAAGGGAGGAAGAAACGGGTCGGCCTTTTCCGACGACGGCGCGCGGTGCTCGGCACCGCGGCACGGCAACCTCACGCGCCAGTACCCCGCCGCACACGGGCCCTGGCTTCAAGCGGACATCAAAGAATGAGCACGACGGTCATCAATACGGGAATTCTGAATTCGAGCGCGGCGCCTCCGACGAAATACGACCGCCCCGCCACCTATCCGCGGATGATCCGCGAGACTGACGTCTATGTCCCGATGCGCGATGGGGTGAAAATCTGCGTCGATCTATCGGCCCGACACGAGCGAAAAGTTGCCGGCGCTGCTGGCATTCGCGATCTACAACAAGGATATCCAGGGGCCCGATGTCACCGAGGCAATTCCGCCACAGCCTGCCTGGACTCCGCTCTGGCATGCCAACACACATCGCACGCGCATCGTCGATTACGCCATCGTTCTCGATGGCGAGATCGACATGCTGATGGATGACACCGAGGTGCACATGAAGGCCGGCGACGTGCTGGTGCAGCAAGGCACCAATCATGCGCGGTCAATAACGGCAGCAAGCCGTGCCGTATCGCCTTCATCCTGATCGACGCAAAAGAGCCGTCCGCGTGGAAACAAGGATGGACCAAGTAAGCCGGCATTGAACCAAGAAAGCCCGGAGAGAAAAACCGGGCGCATCAAATCGGAGGAACTTCCATGGATCTAGGACGTCGCAAGTTTATTCAGCTGAGCGCGTGCGCCGCTTCTTTTTCGGTCCTATCCGGACCAACGTGGGCCCAAACCTATCCCTCGCGACCGATCACACTGATCGTCTTTCTGCCGGCCGGCGCGATCCCCGACGTCATCGCCCGCCTCATCGGAGAGGCGCTGTCGCGACGTCTCGGACAGCCGGTCATCATTGAAAATCGTTTCGGCGCGGGCGGAAACCTGGCGCTGCAAACGGTCGCGCGGGCGCCGGCCGACGGTCATACGCTCTTGCTGCTCGCCTCGCCGCACGCCGTTAACGTATCGCTCTATCCCGACAATCCGGTCAACGCGATCAAAGACATCGTGCCGATAGCGACGATCAATCAGGATACGTTCGTGTTGACAGTCAACCCGTCGATGCCGGTCAAGACGGTTGCGGAATTCATTGCCTATGCGAAGGCCAACCTGGGCAAGATCAATCTGTCGTCAAACGGCACCGGAAACCTGCCCCACCTCGCCGGTGAGCTGTTCAAGATGGCAACCGGCATCGACGTCCTGCACGTTCCCTACCGCGGTTCGCCGGCAGCGCTCGCCGCCGTGACCGCCGGCGACGTGCAAGCGCTGTTCGACAGCGTTGGCGTGTCGCTCTCGCTGATCCGGGCAGGCAAGATACGCGCGCTCGGCGTGTCCTCCACGGCGCGCGTTCCCATGTTGCCGGATGTCCCGACGATTGCAGATACTGTCCCCGGCTATACCGTTACCGGATGGCTCGGCATCGGCGCGCCAAAGAGCACCCCGGCAGAGATCGTCGAGCGGCTCAACCGAGAGACCAACGCAGTGCTGAACGATCCCGCCATCAGGTCGAAGATGGCCGAGTTCGGCAGCGAGCCGTTTGTGAGCACGCCGACCGAATTCGCCAAGTTTATCGCCGAAGATGCGGACAAGTGGGGCAAGGTGGTGAAGGCGGCCGGAATCAAGATACAGTAGCGGTCCCGCCGCTCAGGGGGGGCCCGCGCACATCCTCGCGAAGTGCCGGGCCTAGCCCCCGACAACCTCCAGCACATCGTCGAAGCTCTTCAGCCCCGGGCGCGGCGCGTTGACCATCACGGCCATGTTGCCGGGCGGATGCTGGTTCTTCCACATTTTCATGTGCGCGACCGGGATGTTCTCCCAGGGGAAGACCTCGCTCATGCACGGGTCGATGCGCTGCTCGAGCACGAAACGGTTGGCCGACGAGGCCTGCTTCAAGTGCGCGAAGTGCGAGCCTTGGATGCGCTTCTGGCGCATCCAGACGTAACGCGCATCGAAGGTGATGTTGAAGCCGGTGGTGCCGGCGCAGAACACGACCATGCCGCCGCGCTTTACCACCATGCACGACACCGGGAAGGTCTGCTCGCCCGGGTGCTCGAACACGATGTCGACGTCACGCTTGCCGGTGATGTCCCAGATCGCCTTGCCGAAGCGGCGCGCTTCCTTGGCCCAATCGTTGAATTCGGCCGAGTTCACCTGCGGCAACTGGCCCCAGCACTTGAAGTCCTTGCGGTTGATGACGCCCTTGGCGCCAAGATTGAGCACGTACTCGGCTTTCGAGTCGTCGGAGATAACGCCAATGGCATTGGCACCGGAAGCCGCGACGAGCTGGATACCGAACACGCCGAGGCCGCCGGAGGCGCCCCACACCAGCACATTGTCGCCCGGTTTGAGCGTGTGCGGCGAATGGCCGAACAGCATGCGGTAGGCGGTGGCGAGCGTGAGCGTGTAGCAGGCCGACTCTTCCCACGAGAGATGCTTCGGCTTGTGCATCAACTGGCGCGACTGCACGCGGCAGAACTGCGCGAAGGAGCCGTCGGGCGTCTCATAGCCCCAGATGCGCTGCGACGGCGACAGCAGCGGATCGCCGCCATTGCAATCCTCGTCGTCGCCGTCGTCCTGATTGCAGTGGACGATGACTTCGTCACCGACCTTCCAGCGCTTCACCTTCGAGCCGACCGCCCACACTACGCCGGACGCGTCGGAGCCGGCGATGTGATAAGGCTGCTTGTGAACGTCGAGCGTGGAGATCGGCTGGCCAAGGCCGGCCCAGATGCCGTTGTAATTGACGCCGCCGGCCATCACCATCAGCAGCACTTCGTCCTCACCGATGGTCCAGGTCGGCACCACTTCGAGCTGGAACGATTTGTCGGGCGGGCCGTGCCGCTCCTTGCGGATCACCCAGGCGTGCATCTTCTCGGGGACATGACCGAGGGGCGGTATTTCGCCGATGTCATAGAGATCCTTGAGAGGAGCAACGCTCCTCTTCGGGGCAGCGGCCGGCATGTGCGCTCTCCTTGCACGACAATGCCTAATAGTGTGGCGCAGTTCATGTTGCGACGCAATATTCTTCGCCAGGCGGGCTGTCCGTTCTCGTCGCGCGGGACCCTTAGGCCGTTGGTCGATAGTCGGGTCTGTAACGACTTTCAGAGCGCGAGAACGTGTTGCAACGCAGCAACAGACGGGCCAAACTGTCGCCGATAGCGATACACGGGACCCAATGAACGCCCACGACCCTGCAAAACCTAAGCGCGACAAGGCTTGGATCTTCCGGACCTACGCCGGCCATTCGACGGCGAAGGACTCCAATGCGCTTTATCGTAAGAATCTGACCAAGGGCCAGACCGGCCTGTCGGTGGCTTTCGATCTGCCGACGCAGACGGGCTACGACAGCGATCACGTGCTGGCACGCGGCGAAGTCGGCAAGGTCGGCGTGCCGATCTGCCATCTCGGCGACATGCGCGCGCTCTTCGACGGCATTCCGCTGGCGAGCATGAACACGTCGATGACCATCAACGCCACCGCGGCTTGGCTGATGGCGCTCTATATCGCGGTCGCCGACGAGCAGGGCGCGCCGCGTACGGCGCTGACCGGCACGATCCAGAACGATATCATCAAGGAATATCTCTCGCGCGGCACTTACGTGTTTCCGCCGGCGCCTTCCATGCGGCTGATCAAGGACGTGGCGATCTTCACCACCTCCGAACTGCCGAAATGGAATCCGATGAATATCTGCAGCTATCACTTGCAGGAAGCAGGTGCGACGCCAGTGCAGGAACTGGCCTTCGCGCTGGCGACCGCGATCGCCGTGCTCGACACGGTGAAGAGTTCCGGCGAAGTCAGTCAGGAGAAATTCGGCGAGGTCGTCGGACGTATCTCGTTCTTCGTCAACGCGGGTCTGCGCTTCGTCACCGAAATCTGCAAAATGCGCGCCTTCGTCGATCTCTGGGACGAGATCACGCGCGAGCGCTATGGCATCACCGATCCGAAGCAGCGGCTGTTCCGCTATGGTGTGCAGGTGAACTCGCTTGGCCTGACCGAACCGCAGCCGGAGAACAACGTCGCACGCATCCTGATCGAGATGCTGGCGGTGACCTTGTCGAAGAAGGCCCGCGCCCGCGCGGTGCAACTGCCGGCGTGGAACGAGGCGCTCGGCCTGCCGCGGCCTTGGGATCAGCAGTGGTCGCTGCGCATGCAGCAGATCCTCGCCTACGAGACCGACCTGTTGGAATACGGCGACATCTTCGACGGCTCGGCGGAGATGGACCGCAAAGTCGAGGCGCTCAAGCGCGAAGCCAAGGAAGAGCTCAAGCGCATCGAGGAGATGGGCGGCGCCGTGGCCGCGGTCGAATCGGGTTACATGAAGCAGCGGCTCGTCGAGTCCAACACCGCGCGGCTGGAGGCGATCGAACGCGGCGAGCAGACCGTCGTCGGCGTCAACAAGTTCACCGAGACCGAGCCTTCGCCGCTCACCGGCGGCGTCGAGGCGATCATGACGGTGTCCGAAGAGGCCGAGCACGACCAGATCGCACGGCTGAAGGCGTGGCGCGCGCAGCGCGACAGCAAGGCGGTCGCCGCGGCGCTGGCCAACCTCAAACGTGCAGCGACCGGCAATGGCAACATCATGCCGGCCTCGATCGAATGTGCCAAAGCCGGCGTCACCACCGGCGAATGGGGCTGGACGCTGCGCGAAGCCTTTGGCGAATACCGAGCGCCGACCGGCGTCGGCCGCGCCATGCGCAACGACGTCGAAGGTCTCGACGACATCCGCGCCGACGTCGACCGGGTGTCGAAGAAGCTCGGCCGCCGCATGACCTTCCTCGTCGGCAAGCCGGGTCTCGACGGCCATAGTAACGGCGCCGAGCAGATCGCCGTGCGCGCGCGCGATGCCGGCATGCAGGTCGTCTACGAAGGCATCCGCCTGACGCCGGAAGAGATCGTTGAGGCCGCGCGCAAGGAAAAAGCGCACGTCATCGGCCTGTCCGTCCTCTCAGGCAGCCATCTGCCGCTGGTGGAGGACGTGGTCCATCGCATGAAGGACGCCGGGCTCGACGTGCCGGTCGTGGTCGGCGGCATCATCCCGCCGGAAGATGCCGAGACACTAGAAAAAGCCGGCGTCGCCGCAGTCTATACGCCCAAGGATTTCGAGCTCAACCGCATCATGGGCGATCTGGTGCGGATCGTGGAAAGCAAGAACGGCTGATACCGCGTTACGCGGAGATGTTCGCCAGCGCCTGCGCCAGCTTCGACGGGCTCACCGGCTTCGTCAGATAGAATTGCATGCCCGCAGCGCGCGCGGCCTGTTCGTCCCCCGCGCCGCCGCGGCCGGAAACGCCGATCACCGGCACCTGCCCTGTCCGGTCCGGGAGCGCGCGGATGCGGCGGGTGGTTTCAAGCCCATCGATGCCTGACAGTGTCACATCCATCAGCACTGCGTCGTAGGAGCCGCGCGCCACGGCCTGCACCGCCGCCTCGCCGGTTTCGACGAAATCGACGCGATGGCCGAACTCGCGCAGAATCGTATTCATCACCACGCGGCCGTAAGGATTATCCTCGACGCAGAGCAAAGTGAGCTTGCGCGCGCGCTCGGTCGGTATTCCGGATTGCTTGGCACTTTCAGGCATCGCCGTTTCGACCAGCGCGGTGAGGCGAAACGTGCTGCCTTGGCCCGGCTTGCTGGTGACCTTCAGATCGCCGCCCATGGCCTTGGCGATGCGCTTCACAAAAGTGAGGCCGAGCCCCGCGCCGCCGTAGCGCCGCGCGATATCTTCGCTCGCCTGGACGAAGGGGCGGAAGAGCCGCTTCAGTTCGGCGGGCGTCATGCCGATGCCGCTGTCGGCAAACGTGAACGTCAGCCGCAGGCGGCCGCGCGCCGCCTTGTCGGCTACAGCCGTAAAACTGACGTTGCCCTCACGCGTGAACTTAACGGCGTTGTCGGCCAGGTTCTCCAAGGCCGCGCGCAGCCGCAACGCGTCGCCGAGCACGAGCGGCGGAAGCGCGGCGGCGATCGTGAGGTCGGCCGCAATCCCTTTGTTGCCGGCACGGGCGCTGAGGGCCTGTCCGACCGCCTCCGCCAAAGCGCGCGGCGAGAACGGCTCGTGCTGCAGCACCAAAGGTGCCCTCTCACCTCTCACGGCGTCGACGATCAGCGTCGACAGCGCCGCGAGGTGCTCGGCACCACTCTTGATCGCATTGGCCCAGTCACGCTCGCGTGCGCCGAGATTTGAGGCAGCGAGCAATTCCGCTAACGCCACCAAGCCGGTGAGCGGCGTACGAATATCGTGCGCAATGCCGGCCAGCGCAGTCTCGACCGCACGCGATGCGGGTGCTTTCGCACGCTGACGCGCCTTCGGCTTGGTTGCAGCTTTGCGCCGACGTTTGGCCATTGATCCCCCGCCCCGCACCTTGCCATGCGGGCCGGCCTCAATCGAGCCCGACCAGGCGGCGAATATCGGCGGCAGTTAATCCTTGGGCTCGCAGTTCCCGCAGACCCGTGGCGCGTGTGGACTTCGAGAGCTTGCGGCCATCGGCATCGAGAATGAGTCGGTGATGGCCATAGCGCGGGGCCGGCAGACCGAGCAGCGTTTGCAGCAGGCGATGGACGGCCGTGGCGTGGAAGAGGTCCTGCCCGCGCACCACATCGGTCACGCCCTGTGCGGCGTCGTCGACCGCCACGGCAAGGTGATAGCTGGTCGGCGTGTCCTTGCGCGCCAGCACGACATCGCCCCAGGGGGCCGGATCGGCGGCGATCGTGCCTGTTTCTCCCGCGGGCCCAGCGCCGGCCTCCTGCCACGTAAGCGCGCCGGTTCGCGTGAGCGCGGCGCTCATGTCGAGGCGCAGTGCATAAGGAGCGCCCGAAGCGAGCCGCTGCGCACGCTCCTCAGCCGGCATGGCTTTGGCCGTTCCCGGATAGAGCGGCGCGCCATCGGGGTCGCGCGGCCACGGCGCTTCCGCCTCACGCGCGGCGACCAGCGCCGCGATTTCGGCCCGGCTCTCGAAACTCGGATAGACGAGCCCCATCGCGTCGAGCTTGGCGAGCGCCGCGCGGTAGTCGTCGAAATACTCGGACTGACGCCGCACCGGCTGCTCCCACACGAGACCCAGCCAGGCGAGATCCTCGTAGACTGCCGTTTCGTATTCCGGCCGGCAGCGCGTCGTGTCGATGTCCTCGATGCGCAGCAACAGGCGTCCGCCGGCCGTCTGCGCCATATCGGCATTCAGCAGCGCCGACAGCGCATGGCCGAGATGCAGATAGCCGTTGGGCGACGGCGCGAAACGGAAAACGGGTGGCGGCATAGTTATTCGGCGTGGCAGCCCTGTTCGCTCTCACATCTATCACAAGCGTGCTCGGATACTGGATCGTCGCTTTCGCGGGCGACAACAGCCGAGTAAGTTGCGGGACCCACGAACGACAACATGACCCACTTCCTCCACACCCAGGCCGATCTCGAGGCCGCCCTCGACCAGCTCATCCTCATCGATCCGCGGCTCAAGCCGATCGCTGAGAAGGCCGGCAGCTTCACCCTACGCCAGCGCGAGGCGGGCTACGCCGGCCTGTGCGCGATCGTCTGCGGCCAGCAGCTATCGACCGCCAGCGCCGCTGCCATCAGAGAGCGTTTGTTCGCTGCCTTTGATCCCTTCCACCACGACACGGTGCGCAAGGCGCGTACCGACAAGCTGAAGCGGCTCGGCCTGTCGGCGCCAAAGATCAAGGCGATCCGCGAGATCGGCAAGGCGCTGGCCAACGGCGTAGTCGACCTCGACGCGGTCGGCCAGATGGAGGCCGACGCCGCGCATCAGGCCCTGGTCGCCCTGCACGGCATCGGACCGTGGACCGCCGATATCTATCTGTTGTTCTGCCTCGGCCACGCCGACGCCTTCCCGGCCGGCGACCTGGCCGTGCAGGAGGCGGCGCGCATCGCCTTCAACCTGCGCACGCGGCCGGATGCCAAGGCGCTCACCAAAATAGCCGAGGCCTGGCGGCCGTGGCGCGGTGTGGCGGCGCATCTGTTGTGGGCCTACTATCACGTCGTCAAGAGACGCGAGGGGATATCGCTTCAGCCGGCGCAGCCGAAGGCCAAGACGGCGCGCAAGCAAGCGAACACGAAAGCAAAAAGGAAAAAGACGTATGGCTGAACTCGATGGGCCGCGGCTCGCGCCACGCTCCGGCCAAGCGCGCCAGCTCGTGGTTTTCCTGCACGGCTACGGCGCCGACGGTAACGACCTGATCGATATCGGCCGCGCCTGGCAGGGTCTCCTGCCCGACGCGGCTTTCGTCTCGCCGCACGCGCCGCGGCCTTGCGGTCAGGCACCGATGGGGCGCGAGTGGTTTCCGCTGACGTTCCGCAATCCCGACGAGCGCTGGGTTGGCGTCAACGCGGCAGCCCCCGACCTCAATGCGTTCCTCGACGCCGAGCTTACGCGCCACAATCTTCCGCCGTCCGCGCTAGCGCTGGTCGGCTTCAGCCAAGGCACCATGATGTCCCTGCATGTCGGTTTGCGCCGCGCCGTCGCGCCAGCGGCCATCGTCGGCTATTCCGGCATGCTGGTGATGCCGGAAGTGGAAGCGGAGATGGATCAGTTTGCCTCTGAGATTCGTTCGCATCCGCCGGTGCTGCTGGTGCACGGTGATTCGGACGACCTCATTCCCGTGCAGGCGCTGTTTCACGCCGCCCAGGGGCTGTCGGCGCTGGACGTGCCCGTCGAATTCCACGTCTCGGCGGGAATCGGTCACGGTATCGACCAGGAAGGCCTGCGCCACGGTGGCGAGTTTCTGGCTCGCCGATTCGCAAAAGCCAGATAAACCGGGCCTTGCGCATACCCCCACATCTACTTCACAATCTCGTCACGCTGCCCTATTACTAGAGTGTTCGCTGCGTGGCGGCAGCCTCAGGAGGTACGAGGAGCGTCACTTTGAACGTGCACGTTTCGCCCAGCGGGTTTCCCGCGCTGGTGCTCAACGCGGATTTCAGGCCGTTGAGCTACTACCCGCTCTCGCTTTGGTCCTGGCAGGACACGATCAAAGCGGTGTTTCTCGAACGCGTGAACATCGTCGCCAATTACGACCACGCGGTACACAGTCCAAGCTTCGAGATGAAGCTGCCCAGCGTGGTCTCACTCAAGACCTTCGTCAAACCTTCCACCCATCCAGCCTTCACCCGCTTCAACGTCTTCCTCCGCGACCGCTTCTCCTGCCAGTATTGCGGCGACCGCGACGACCTGACCTTCGATCACCTGATCCCGCGCTCGCGCGGCGGCCACACCACCTGGGACAACGTGATCACCGCCTGCTCGCCCTGCAATCTGCGCAAGGGCAGCCTGACCGCCGACGAAGCCAAGATGTGGCCGTCGCACTATCCGTTCCAGCCGACGGTGCACCAACTGCACAAGAACGGCCGGCTGTTCCCGCCGAACTATTTGCACGACAGCTGGGTCGACTATCTGTACTGGGACAGCGAGTTGGAGCCGTAAGCGGCTCATTGCGAGGAATCGTCAAAAGCAATTGCCGCTGGAACAGCGGCCATGGCACTGTTCAGCCCAGAGGAAGCCACATATTTATTGATGTCAGAATATTTATGCCCCTATATGACCTTCCTTTATGGGTAGGAGACTTCACTCGGTTTCCCCCTGAGGGCTTCTCAGGCACCGGGTGGAAATTCACGTCTGCAGAAATCCCTTACTGCGAATACGGTTCGAAAGAGTGGCGCCACCATTTCAGAGAAATGAGAGCCGTCAAAGTAGAAGACGCCCTTGTGGCCGCGAGCTGGCTGCGAAGCAAATGCTCAACACATAAGTATACAAGGCAAACACAGTCGATTTCGATTTATGATGTTGTGAACGTCCAACACTTGGCCCGGCGTCTCCTGCTGGAATCGACGCGCTTGTGGAAACATCTGCTACAAAGTGCGCAATCGCAGTAGAGCTAGGCACACACTTCTTTCTTGCTACGGGCGGTTAGCCACAGCTCCGCCGGCCCTGTTGTTTGAGCGGCGCGGGCCACGCCGGTGTCCCACCTAATTCCCCCAATAGGGGATGGCGCGTCGGGAGGCGCCAGAGCGCTGGCGAGGCGCCCTTTGGGCGGGGCTGGCGAACCCCGCCCGCGCGTCTTGCGAGACGCGCGGGCCCTTTGGCGAAAGGGCCCTGCGCCTCCCGACGCGCCATCCGCGGCCCGCATTGTCGGCGGCCGCATCGCGCCCCGGCCCGCAGGCGGCTCTAGAGAACGCCCGCTCGGCCATGCACGATGAAAGACAATAGTCATTAATTAGGATTTATGTCAATATGGCCTGCAGGCTGTTTTCCGCTCGCCGGCGCGTCCGCACGCATGCACCGGCGCCCATCCTTTGACCGGTATCAAAGGCGCGTCGCACGGCCCGCGCTATCCAGTTACCGGGGCGCAAGGAGCGGCTCAGAATCATGTCCATCGGACCCAATCCCGCGCGCGGCGAGGCCCCAGCACCTGTCACGCTTGTGCCCAAGCCGCCCGTTGCGGCCGAACAGCCCAAGCCACGCGGACGGCGCCGCTGGCTCGCCGGCGCAATCGTCGTGCTCACGTTGATTGCCGCAGCCTACGCCGGCTGGCAGTGGTCGAACTCAGGTCCCTCGGTCCAGTACACCGAGGCCGCCGTCACGCGCGGCGACGTCACCCGTACGGTGACCGCCACCGGCACGGTCAACCCGGTGCTGACCATTATCGTGGGCAGTTATGTCTCGGGCGTGATCAAGGAGATCCACTGCGACTACAACACGCGGGTCAAGCAGGGCCAGATCTGCGCCAAGATCGATCCGAGCCCGTATCAGACCGTCGTCGACCAAAACAAAGCCAACCTCTCGATGGCGCGGGCGCAACTCGAAAAGGCCAAGGCCAATCTCGCCTATGTGCAGCTCAACTATGAACGCAACGCGAGGCTTGCACAAACCAACGCGATTTCCAAAGACACGCTCGACATTGCCAGGAACGCGCTCGACCAAGCCAGCGCCCAGATCCGTGTCGATGAGGCCACCATCGAACAGCGTCAGGCCCAGCTCGAGGCGGCGGAAGTCAATCTCGGCTACACCAACATCGTCTCGCCGGTGGACGGCACAGTAGTGTCGCGCAACGTCACGGTCGGCCAGACCGTGGCGGCAAGCTTCCAGACCCCGACACTGTTCCTGATCGCCACCGACCTGACCAAGATGCAGGTCGATACCAATGTGAGCGAAAGCGACATCGGCGGCATCAAGGAAGGCAACAAGGTCACTTTCACCGTCGATGCCTTTCCACGGCGCACGTTCGAAGGCGCCGTCACGCAAGTGAGGCAGTCGCCGCAGACCGTGCAGAACGTGGTGACCTACGACGTGGTCGTGGGCGTCGACAACGCGCGCCTGCTGCTCAAGCCCGGCATGACGGCGGCGACACGCATCGTCATCGACGAGCGCCATGACGTGTTGCGCGTGCCGAGCCAAGCCGTGCGCTATGTGCCGGGGGGCGCGGCCAAACGCCAAACCGCGGGCCGGCGGCAGACGCAAGGTCAGGTCTGGGTGTTGCGCGACGACGAACCCGTTGCGGTGCCGGTCACCACCGGGCTCGACGACGACGGCTTCATCGAGATCGTCAAAGGCGAGCTGAAGGCGGACGATAAAGTCATCGTCGCCGAGCAACGCGAGGCCGCCAAGGCTTTGCCCGTTCCGCGCTTCTGATGCGGTGGATGACAATGGCGGAACCCATCATCCGCATCGAGCACGTGACGCGGACCTATCACGTCGGCGATATCGACGTGCAGGCGCTGCGCGACGTCAGTCTGACCGTCGATGCCGGCGAATTCGTCGCCATCATGGGCCACTCGGGTTCCGGCAAGTCGACGCTGATGGCGGTGATCGGCTGCCTCGACCGGCCGACGAGTGGGCATTATTTCTTCGAAGGCGTCGATGTCGCAGACCTAAGCGAGCCGGAGCGCGCTGGGCTGCGCAGCGAGCGGCTCGGTTTCGTGTTCCAGAGCTTCAACCTGTTGGCGCGCACCAGCGCGCTCGAAAACGTGGCGCTGCCGCTGTTCTATGCCGCGTCCGGTCCCGCCAGCGCCTTATCGCGTGTCGAGCGGGCGCGCGCCGCGCTCGCGCTGCTCGGCTTGAGCGACCGCGAGCGCAACACGCCCGGACAATTGTCCGGCGGTCAGCAACAGCGTGTCGCCATCGCCCGCGCACTGATCAACGAGCCCGGCCTTCTGCTCGCCGACGAGCCGACCGGCAATCTCGACACCCGCACCTCGCACGAGATCATGGAGACGCTAACGCGGCTCAATCGCGAGCAGGGCGTTACCGTCATTGTCGTCACCCACGAAGCCGACATCGCGGCCTATGCCGACCGCACGCTGACCATGCGCGACGGCGAGATCGTCTCCGACGTGCGCAACCCGAAGCCGGCGACGGTGCCGCCCTCACCGCGCGCCGAGCCGGCGACGACGCCCACGCGCCGGCCGGCAACGGTGATCGCACGGCACACGCATACGGCTTGGGCCTTCGGACGAATGATCGTCGCGGCGGCCTTGCAGGCGATCCATCGCAACATGATGCGCTCCGCCCTGACCATGCTGGGCGTCTTCATTGGCGTCGCGGCCCTGATCGCCATGGTGGCGGTCGGGCAAGGCGCGAACGAAGCGGTACGCAAGCAGATCGAAAGCCTCGGCACCAATCTCGTGGTCGTGTTGCCGGGCGCGCGCACGATGGGAGGCGCGCGCGGCGGCTCCGGCAGCGCGTCGACGCTGACCGTCAGCGACGCTCAGGCCATCCGCCGCGAGGCGACGGCGGTAAGCGGCGTGAGCTATCTCATTCGCCAGTCGGGACAGCTGCAGTACGGCAACCAGAACTGGACCACCAGCATTCAGGGCATCAGCCCGAACTATCCCCCGATGACGAACTGGAAGATCGACAGCGGACGGGAGATCACCCCGGACGACGATGACGGCGCCGCGCTCGTCGTCGTCATCGGCAAGACGGTGGTGCGGCAGTTGTTCGGCGAAACGCAGAGCCCGATCGGGACGCTGCTGCAGGTGAAGGGCGTGCCGTTGCGGGTGATCGGCGTGCTCGCCTCCAAGGGCCAGACGCCGTTCGGCATGGACCAGGACGACCTCGTCATGATCCCCTTCACTACGGCGGAGCGCAAGGTGCTCGGCGTCGCCGCGCCGTCGCAGACCCAAACGCAGCTCAACTGGATCTATCCCGACCCGCCCAATCCTTACGCCCTGCAGCGGCGACTGACCGGCCGCGTCAACCAGATCTTCCTGCAGGCCGGCAGTGCGGCCAATGTGCAGCCGGCCATCCGGCAGGCGACCGAGATCCTGGCGCGCCGCCACCGCATCAAGCCGGGCGCCGACAACGACTTCTCCGTGCGCAATCTGAGCCAGATCGCGGAGACCGCCGAAAGCTCGAGCCGCATCATGGCATTGCTGCTCGCGGCCGTGGCCTCCATCTCGCTGGTGGTCGGCGGCATCGGCATCATGAACATATTGCTGGTGTCGGTGACCGAGCGCACGCGCGAGATCGGCCTGCGCATGGCGATCGGCGCGCGGCGGCTGCACGTGCTGCTGCAGTTCCTCGCCGAGGCGGTGCTGCTCAGCGTCACCGGCGGCATCGCCGGCATCGTGATGGGCGTCGTCTTCTCGCTGGCGATTTCGGCATTCGCCGGCTGGGCGACGCCGATCTCCGCCGCGGCCGTTGCCGGCGGCTTCCTGTTCTCGGCGGCGGTCGGAATCTTCTTCGGCTATTACCCCGCGCGCAAAGCCGCGCACCTCGATCCGATCGAGGCGCTCCGCTACGAGTAGCGCCTCACTGTCCCGGCAACATCCGCAACAGCACGCCATCACGGCGGATGAACTGATGATACAGCGCTGCCAGGACGTGCAGCCCGACCAAGCCCAGCATCGCGTAGTTGGACAGCACCCCGTGAACGTCACCGGTCCACCCCCAGCCCGTCGCGCGCGTTGCGATCAACTGCGGGAATTCGAGACCGAACATCACGACCGGCATGCCGCGCCACGAAGCGTTGATCCAGCCGAGGAGAGGCACCACGAACAACAGCAGATACAGCAGCCAATGCACGACACGCGCCGAAGCGGTCTGCCAGGGTGGCAGACCGTCGAGCGGCTTCGGCTCGGGATGCGTCACGCGCCAGAGGAGCCGCACCACCGCAACCGCGAGGATCACGATGCCGACGGTGAAATGCAGACTGATGAGCGTTGTCACCGGCGTGTTGCGGCCGATATTCGGCATGGTCCAGGCGACAATGAACTGGGCGATCAGCAGCGCCAGGATCAGCCAACGCAAAAACTTGGCTGTTCCCGTGTAGCCTTCAGCCTTCGTAGCCATCCGAATACCCCCTTGCGCCGGAACCACACCGCCCCCATATGGGTTGAGACGGTGTTGTCGAGCCAGAGATGGTTCCATCAACGTGTGCAGACGGACGAAAGCCCGGACTGCGCTAAGCGGCCACGATAAGCATGCGACGCCGGATGTAAGCGCGCCGTGCCATTCGTGGTCGTTTTCATTTTTCGACAGCGTCGACGCGTGCGTAAGCGGCCTTGACGCCCCACGCGGCCGCCGCTGCCATCACCAGCGACACCAGCACGTTGTAGCCCGGCAGCGAGATGCCGAAGAGCCGCCAAGCCGCCTCGTCGCAGCGGACGACGCGGATGCTCTGCAGGCTCTTCATCAGATCGCCCGTGCCGCCGAGCGGATTGATCGGCCCGCTGCAATCGGTCGGGCCCGGCCAGAACTTCCATTCGACGCCGGCATGGTAGGCGGCGAGCCCTGCGTCCCACAGCATGGCGGCGGTGATGACGGCAAAGCCCAGCATCAGCACCTTGCGCGAGGCGCCGAAGCGGACGCCCAGCCACAGCAGCGCCGCGAGCGGCACGCTGAAATAGTACGGAATGCGCTGCTCCAGGCAGAGCGGACACGGCGGAAGCCTGAGCACGTATTCGAAGAAGAAGAAGCCGGCGATGGTGGCGAGCCCGATGACGAAAACGGCCGCGGCGGCCGATCGCTCGGGTTCTTTGCGGGCGAGGGCAAAGAGATCGTTCATCTTGCGCCTCGGGCGTCCGCCAACGTCGTATTTACGGGAATTGGTGCCCCTGGCCGGACTCGAACCAGCACGATGTTGCCACCACCTGATTTTGAGTCAGGCGCGTCTACCAATTCCGCCACAGGGGCTTTAAGCGCGCGGATCATAGCCAGGGAAAGGCCGGGGTCAACGGGAACCGCCGCTTTTCGGGGCGACTTATGGCGCTTTCAGGGCTGCCCGGCCAAGCCTATGATCCGCGCCCGATCAGCCCTTTGGGAGCCGCCGATGAACGAAGAAGCCCTCAACATGTCGTTGCGCAAATTCCTCAAGGTGGTCGGCGTGACCTCGCAGCAGGAGATCGAAAAGGCCATCCGCGCGGCGGTGGCGGACGGCCGCCTGAAGGGCAACGAGACCGTCAAGGCCGAGATGGTGCTCACCATCGGCAAAGTTGGCCTCACGCATAAGGTCGACGGCACCATCGAGTTGTAGCCGGACTTACGCTGAGGCCTCCGCCGCGACATTGCGCCGGCCGAAGGCCGCCTCCATCTCGCGCCGCACCTTCACGGCGGAATCGTTTGCATCGACCTCGACGTCCGACCATTTGAGTGCGCCGCCTTCCGCGATGTCACGCTTGAGCTTGACGTTGTGCGCGAGACCGAGCGGCAGCAGCCCGTTGTCGAGCGACACGTCGGCGGGTGTCTGCTTGCCCCACACGCAGAATCCACCCTCGCCGTCCAGCATCTCGCCGGCCTTCAGCACCTTCTTGGCGGTCGCCACCACATCGGAACGGAAGCCGGTGGGCGCCCCGGTCGGCTCGTTGCGCAGCGCGCAGCTTGCCACCGAAATGCCGAGTTCGAGCCCGATCATGTGGATCGGCCGGTAGAGCGCGGCGTATTTACCGCTCTTGTCCGGCAGCATGGCGTATTCCTTGAAGCAGCGGCGCGCATAGTCGGTCTCTCCCTCGAACACCACGTAAGTGCCCAGCGCAAGATGATGCGGCACGTCGCGGCCGTCGCGATAGACCGATGACGTCACCTCGGTGACGCCTTCCCTCTCCAGCGTGCCGCCCTCCGACTTCGGCTTGCAGATATCGGCCAACTCGAAACGCGTTGCCGGCGGGAAGTGCAGGCCGTCCGATTGCGGTATCAGACCGGTGGCGTTGCACACCGCCGTCATCTCGATGCCGGACTTGGTGCCGTCGACGAAACTGTTGAACATCTTCGGGTTGATCGACTTGCGGTCGGTGATGGCGAGGTACTTGTCGAGGATGTCCCAGACATTGTCCGGGTTCGACTGGTGATAGTGCGGCTCGTAGCGCGTGCCTTTGCCCGCGCAGATCACCTTGAAGCCGGCGGCACGCGCCCAATCGACCTGCTCGCAGATCAGCGCCGGCTGGTCGCCCCAGGCGAGCGAATAGACGACACCCGCCTGCTTGGCGCGGCGCGCCAGCAGCGGGCCGGCGACCGCATCGGCCTCCACATTGACCATGACGATGTGTTTGCCGTTCTCGATCGCCTTCAGACAGTGGTGAATGCCGGCGCCGGGAATGCCGGTCGCCTCCACGATCACCTCGATGCGCGGATCGGCGATCAGCGACAGCGCGTCGTCGGTGATCAAGGTCGCGCGTTTACTGTGTGCATCGGCGAGCGACGACGCGGCATAAGCAGCAGCCGGCCAGCCGGCGGTGGCGAGTTGGCCCTTCGCACGCGTCACATCGAGATCGGCGACGCCGACGATGTGCATGCCTTGGGTCAGCCGCGCCTGCGACAGGAACATGGTGCCAAACTTGCCGGCGCCGATGACGCCGACGGTGACCGGCTTACCGGCGGCTTCGCGCTCCAAGAGCTTGGCGTGGAGGTTCATTCCGTTTCGCTCCCGACTTGTTCTTATGGAGCGCAGCGAAACACAGCGATGCCGGGGAGACAACCATCGTCATTCCGGGACGCGGACGGAGTCCCGCGGGCCCGGAATGACAGCTATTATTGACAGAGCGCGCGCGAAACGAAGGTTTCGGTCGTGCAGCCGGGGCCGGTGTTGCGGCCGGAGAGGTAGACCTTTGGCGGGCAAACCTCGGCGGTCGTCATGTCGAGGCTCTTGCCGGAAGCGAAGCCCTTGCTCTTGCACAGCGCGTTGGCGGCGGCGACGCAGTCCGGCGCACCGTTCGGCGCGATGCGGCAGGTCTGGTGGCCGGTCACCGGCCGGGTGTTGGGGATGCGGGCGACCGCATCGGCCGCCTCCTTGGCGCCATCGGCGGTGGTCTGGGCGGCGATACCCGCCTCCTGACCGAAACTTTCGACGCCTTTGCGCGCATCCTTGAAGCCGGAGCCGAGCTTGGTGAACTGTTCGTCGAACCAGCGGCCGGTGGCGGCGAAGAAGCCCTCCTCGCGAGGCGCGGAGGGCGCCTCCTGCGCCGCGGCCATCAGGGCCGTCGCGACGGCAAACCACGCGGCGAGCGCGGCCGGCGCCGCCACCCGCCTCGCACCCGCGATTGATTTTCTTTTGTCGCTCATGGCCGGAGAAGCTGACCCGTCAGCCGTCTGTCGGCATTCGCGCCGGCTCTGCCTCCACCTAGATAGCGGCAGTGGCGGAATTGAGGAACACCGATTCGGCTACAGCAAGTATAGCGCAGCCACGATGCCGCCGATGAGCACAATGGCGCCGATCGTCACCCAAAAGCCCAGCCGCTTCTCGATGATCTCGCGCGCATGCTCACCGTAGCGGTGCAGCAGGAAGGCGAGCAGGAAGAACCGCGCGCCGCGGGTGATGACCGAGAACAACAAAAACAGCCAGAAATTGTAGGCTGCGAAGCCGGAGGTGATGGTCACCACCTTGTAGGGGATCGGCGTCAGCCCTTTGAGCAAAATGATCCAGGCGCCCCACTCCGCGTAGGCCGCGCGAAAGGCCTCGACCTTGTTGCCATACCCATAGAGGTTGATCAGCCAGGCGCCGACCGAGTCGTACAACAGTGCGCCGATGGCATAGCCGACCATGCCGCCCGCGACCGAGGCAATGGTGCACCACAGCGCCATCACATAGGCCCGCGCCGGCCGCGCCAGCGACATCGGGATCAGCATCACGTCCGGCGGCACCGGAAAGAACGAGCTTTCGGCGAAGGAAATGGCGCCCAACGTCCACATCGCGTGCGGCTTGTGGGCGGCGTCGATACACCAGTCGTACATACGCCGTAGCAAAGAGCGCGGCACGGTCGCCTCAACTGTCATTGGAACTCTCGTGGCAGGAGAAAGCCTGTTTAGCGGCGCTTGCGGACGCGCCTGCTCTCCAGGGCCACGACCTTACGACGCGGGGCGCCTTGTACCAGATCCTTTGGCAGTTTTTCGGCAATACCGAACATCTGCTCGCGCCGCCGCATTTCCGCCCAGACGTCCTCCGGACGGACCCCGGCGTGGACCCAAAGAACCACGAGGTTATAGAGCAGATCGGCGCTTTCCCGCACCACCGCCTCGGGCTGGCCGTGGATGGCGTCGATGACGACCTCGACCGCCTCTTCAGCCAGCTTTTTGGCCATTTTGGAGGGGCCGGCACGCAGAAGGCGCGCCGTGCGCGACTTGGCAGGATCCGTGTCGCGAACAGCGATGACGGCCTCATAGAGGCGGGCGACCGAATCAGTCATGCCGATCAGAATACCCGATCGGCGCGCGGAACCGGTTAACGGCGCGCCGTGGCCGCGGCAAAAGCGTCATTAGGCTTACTTTGGTAGCTACCTCAGTACCGGTAATAGGGCCCATAGCCGTAATAGGGCGGCGGAGGCGGCGGGTAGTCGTAGTAGCCGTAATAACCGCCGTAGCCGCGCCGGTAGTAGCGGCGGGACTGCTCAGCGGCGGCGATACCGGCGATGGTACCGGCCACCATGCCGAACATCTGTAACGCGGCGCGATCATTGCGGTAGTGGCGATAATGGCGCTTGCGGGCGCTCAAATCGAGCGTTTCAGCCGAGCGGGCCTGCGGCTGCTTAGCCGGCGCCGCTTGGACCGGCGCCACGTTGAACGCGCTCAGCGCCACGGCGGTGGCGAGCGCGGCGGCGATGGAACTGCGAAGAACCCTCATGGGAAACTCCCTGTCAGCATGGGTGCTTTCCCATTAAACGCTTGAGAGCGCCCCACCCTGTGGCCAGCACTGCGGCGCGTGCGGCCGGCGCGGCGAAAGGTCGCTACTCTTCCTCGGCCAGCAGCGAGGCATTACCGCCGGCGGCAGCGGTGTTGACGGTCACCACCTGCTCGAGCGCGAAGCGATGCAGATAGTTCGGCCCGCCCGCCTTCGGCCCGGTGCCGGACAGACCGCTGCCGCCGAAAGGCTGCGAGGCGACCACCGCGCCGATCATGTTGCGATTAACGTAGACATTGCCGTGCGGAAGCCGCGCGGCGATGCGGGCGACGGTCGTGTCGATGCGCGAGTGGATGCCGAGCGTGAGCGCGTAGTGGCTGTCGGCGATGTCGTCGAGCACTTCGTCAAGCTCGTCGGCGCGCCAGCGCACCACGTGCAACACCGGACCGAACACCTCTTGTTTCAATTCGCGCGCGCGATCGAGTTCGATGATCGTCGGCGACACATAGGTTCCCATTTGCGGCAGCGCACGTGGCTCGCCCCACCGGAAGCGGACGGCGCCATGGCTGTCCATCGTCGCGATCCATCCATCCAATTTGTCTTTGGCCTCGGCATCGATCACTGGACCGACATGCGTCGCCGGATCGCGCGGATCGCCCACGCTGAGTTCACGCGCGGCACCCTGCACCATCGCGATCACCTTGTCGGCCACCTCATCCTGCACGCAAAGCAAACGCAACGCCGAGCAGCGCTGTCCGGCGGAACGAAAAGCGGACGTGATGACATCGTCGGTCACCTGCTCCGGCAAAGCGGTGGCATCGACGATCATGGCGTTGATGCCTCCGGTCTCGGCGATCAGCGCCGCAATTGGCCCCTCCTTGGCCGCGAGCGCGCGGTTGATGAGGCGCGCCACTTCCATGGAGCCTGTGAAGGCGACACCCGCAACCCTTGGATCCGCTGTGAGCAAGCCGCCCACCTTGCCGTCGCCTGGCACCAGATGCAGCGCGCTCGCCGGCACGCCGGCGGCATGCAGGAGCTTCACCGCCTCATAAGCGATGAGCGGCGTCTGCTTGGCGGGCTTCGCCACCACGGCATTGCCGGCGGCGAGCGCAGCGATGACCTGGCCGGCGAAGATGGCGAGCGGAAAATTCCACGGGCTGATGCAGACGAACACGCCCCGACCACGATAGCGCAATTCGTTGCTCTCGCCGGTCGGCCCCGGCAGCGCGCGCGGCGATAAAGTGCGTCGCGCTTCGGCGGCGTAGTAGCGACAGAAGTCAGCGGCCTCGCGCACTTCCGAAACACAATCATCGATTGTCTTGCCGCCTTCGCGTTGCAGGAGCGCGATCAGGCGGCCGCGGTTTTCTTCGATCAGATCGCCCGCGCGCTCGAGTGCGGCCGCGCGCGTCGCGACCGGCGTTGTGCTCCATGCCGGAAAGCCGGCCTGCGCCGCGGCCATGGCTGACGCGACGAGGGTTTCGTCCCCTTCCTGCACCGTGCCGATTGCGGCGTCATCGATCGGCGAAACAACATCGCGCTTGTGTCCGGCGACGGCAATGCCGTCGATCAATGGCGCGGCATCGGCGCGCGCGGATGCTGCCGCGATCTCGGCCAGTAGACCGGCAAGCGCTGCGCTGTCGCCGAACTCGACGCCCGCCGAATTGCCGCGCACCGGCATGAACAAATCACGCGGCAGCGGAATGTGCGAATGCCGCGCGCGCGAGGGATCGCCGATCCAGCTCTGCGACCGGCGCAGGATGGCTTCCAGCGGCACATTCGGATCGGCAGCGACCGACACGAAGGACGAGTTGGCACCGTTCTCCAAAAGCCGCCGCACCAGATAGGCAAGCAGGTCGGAATAGCCGCCGACCGGCGCGTAGACGCGGCAGGTGAGCGACGGCATTTCTTGCAGCAGCGTTTCATAAAGCGCCTCGCCCATGCCGTGCAGGCGCTGGAATTCGTAGCCTTCGGTGCCGCCCGCATCCTCGATCACGCTGGCGACGGTCAACGCGTTGTGCGTGGCGAATTGCGGATAGAGCAGCGGCCGCGCGTTAAGCAGCTTGCGCACGCACGTTGCGAAGCTGAGATCGGTTATCGCCTTGCGCGTGAACACCGGATAGTCGCCAAGCCCGCGCTCCTGCGCCCGCTTGATCTCGGTGTCCCAATAGGCGCCTTTCACCAGCCGCACCATCAGCCGGCGGTCGAGCGCCTTCGCGGTATCGGCAAGCCAATCGATCACGTCGCCGGCGCGTTTCTGATAGGCCTGCACCGCGAGCCCGAAGCCATGCCAGCCAGACAATGTGGAATCGGCCAACACGGCCGCGAACAGGTCGAGCGACAGTTCGAGCCGGTCGGCCTCTTCGGCATCGACGGTGAGATTGAGATCGTGGTGCTTGGCGCGCTGCGCCAGCGACAACAGGCGCGGCGAAAGCTCGGCCAGCACGCGCTCGCGCGACAAAGCCTCGTAACGCGGATGCAACGCGGAGAGCTTGACCGAGATGCCCGGCCGTTTCGGCAGCAGCTCATTGCCGGCCGATGCGCCGATAACATCGATGGCATGGACATAGGAGCCGAAATAGCGCTCAGCATCTTCCGCCGTCCGCGCGCCTTCGCCCAGCATGTCAAAGGAATAAAGAAACGCGCGATGATGCCCGGCACGCTTGAGCGCGTCCTCGATCGTCTCGCCCAGGACGAAATGCGAGCCGAGCAGCCGCACGGCCTGCCGCGTCGCCGCGCGCACCGCGGGCAGGCCGAGCCGCTTCACCAGCGCGCCGAGGATGCCTTCGGGCGTCTCGCCGGGGTGGATCACTTTCGCCGTCAACCCGAGCGTCCAGGCCGAAGCGGAGACCAGGAGCGAATTCGACCGCGCGTCGTGATGCGCCCAGTCACCGGCCTTGAGCTTGTCCTCGATCAAGCGGTCGGCGGTTTCGGGATCGGGCACGCGCAAAAGCGACTCGGCCAGGATCATCAGCGCCAAGCCCTCCTTGGTGGAGAGCGAATAGGCGTGCAGGAAGTCCTCGACGCCGCCGAGACCGCCGATGCGGGCGCGGATCGCGCGCACCAGCCGTCCGGCCCGCGTATCGATGCGCGCCTCGGCCTCCGGAGGCCGCGCGGCTTCGGCCATCAACGCGGCGGCAATGGCCTCGTCCGGCGGCGCATAGGGCGCGCGGAAGGACGCAATGTCGCAGGACTGAACCGCGGTCGCATTCGCCTGCATGACCGGCACCTTTGCCTGTGCAGGCAGCATAGGGCAAAGGCATCGATTCTCTCGGATTTGAAACGACCTACATCAGCCTGCCCAAATTTTCGCCATGACCCGCCACGACCGGTGGCACTGCCTTTCATTTGAGCGTCTACGTCTTGCTCTTTAATGCGGCATGCTCTTTGCTGAGGAACAGGTGAATTGTGAGGATCAGCCGCGGTCCTCCCGCCGGACCGGGCCGGGACCGTCATAGAGGGTCATAGAAGGATGTGTACGATGCGCACTTTGAAGGCTGGCCTGACGGGCTGTGCAGGACTTTTGCTGGCTGCGACCCTGGCGAATAGCGCCTTCGCGGCGGACACCCCCGTCAAATTCAGCCTCGACTTCAAGTTCGAAGGTCCGTCGGCGCCCTTCGTACTACCGCTCGACAAGGGCTACTACAAAGCGGAAGGCCTCGACGTCACCATCGACTCGGCCGCCGGCTCGCTGGAACCGATCAACCGCGTCGCCTCTGGTACGTACGATATGGGCTTCGGCGACATCAATTCGCTGATCAAGTTCCGCGACGCCAATCCGAACGTGCCGATCAAGGCAGTGTTCATGGTCTACAACCGGCCGCCCTTCTCGGTGGTCGGACGCAAGAGCCGCGGCATCAGCGATCCCAAGAGCCTCGAAGGCAAGAAACTTGGTGCCCCCGCGCCGGACGGCGCCTATGCGCAGTGGCCAATCTTTGTGCAGGCCAACGGCATCGACGCCTCCAAGGTGACGATCGAGAACGTCGGCTTCCCGGTGCGCGAGCCGATGCTGGCCGCGGGCCAGGTCGACGCGATCACCGGCTTCTCGTTCTCCTCCTTCATCAACCTGAAGGACAAGGGCGTGCCGGTCGACGACATCGTCGTGCTGTTGATGGCCGACTATGGCGTCAACCTCTACGGCAACGCCATCATCGTGAATCCGAAATTCGCTGCTGAGCGTCCGGATGCGGTAAAGGGCTTCCTGCGTGCCTTCGTGAAGGGCCTCAAGGAAACGGTGAAGTCTCCCTCAACCGCTGTCGATTCCGTGCTCAAGCGCAACGATGTTGCCAAGAAACCGACCGAGCTCGAGCGCCTGACCATGGCGCTCCGCGACAACATCGTCACGCCGGAAGTGAAGGCGAACGGCTATGGCGGCATCGACAATGCGCGCTTTGCCAAGGCCATCGAGCAAATCGGCCTGACGTACAAGTGGAAGAACGCGCCGCCGAAGCCGGACGACATTTTCGACGCGTCCTATCTGCCGGCCGCGGCCGCCCGCAAGTTCGAATAACGGCGGAGATCATGTCGGCATTCGTCGCGCTGGAAGGCGTGGATCACGCCTACGGCGCGAGCAATCAGCTTGCGGTCGAGGGGCTGTCGATCGCCGTCGAAACGGGTGAGTTCGCGGCGGTGGTCGGGCCTTCGGGCTGCGGCAAATCCACGCTGATGAAGCTCGCGACCGGCCTGCAGTTTCCGCGCGCGGGCACGATCAAGGTCGCGGGCGAACGCGTGACCGCGCCGGTGAAGATTGCCGGCATGGCGTTCCAGGCACCAACGCTGCTGCCCTGGCGCAGCACGCTCGAGAATCTGCTGCTGCCGCTCGAGATTGTGCAGCCGCATCGCCGCGAGCTGTCTCGCAAGCGTGCGGAATACGTCGCACGCGCGAAAAATCTGCTGACCTCGGTCGGCCTGCGCGACCAGGGCGATAAGTATCCGTGGGAGCTCTCGGGCGGCATGCAACAGCGCACGTCGTTGTGCCGCGCGCTCATTCATGAACCTCAGCTCCTGATGCTGGACGAGCCGTTCGGCGCGCTCGACGCCTTCACACGCGAGGAATTGTGGTGCGTGATCCGCGACCTGCATGCGGTACGCAAGATCACAGTCATCCTGGTGACGCACGACCTGCGCGAGGCCGTGTTCCTCGCCGACCGCGTGTTCGTGATGTCGGCACGGCCCGGGCGCATCCTGGTGGAGCGTAAGATCGACATTCCGCGCCCGCGCGATCTCGAAGTGACCTATACGGCGGAATTCCAAGATATCGTGCACGAATTGCGCGGCCACATCGTGAAGGCGCGGCAATGAACCAGTCCGTGTTGATCCGCCTGTCGCCTTGGCTGTTCACCATCGGCCTCTTGGTCGTGTGGGAAGCGGCGGTGTGGATCTTCAAGATCCCGGTCTTCTTCCTGCCGCCGCCGACGGCCATCGCCCAGGCTTTCATCGACTACTCCGGGCCGATTGCGCGCAACTCGTGGATCACGCTCGAAACCACGATGATCGGCTTCGGCCTCGCGGTCGGTTTCGGCATGCTGCTCGGTCTCCTGGTCGGCTGGTCGCGCGCGATCTATGCTGGGCTCTATCCGCTGATGATCGGGTTCAACGCCATCCCGAAAGTCGCCGTGGTGCCGATCCTGGTGCTGTGGTTCGGCATCGGCTTCATTCCGGCCGTGCTCACCGCCTTCCTGATCTCGTTTTTTCCGATCGTCGTGAACGTAGCGACGGGTCTCGCCACCATAGAGCCGGAACTGGAAGACGTGCTCAAGGCGCTGGGCGCGAGCAAGCTCGACATCATGCGCAAGGTCGGCATCCCACGCACGCTGCCCTACTTCTTCGGCTCGCTGAAGGTGGCGATCACACTCGCCTTCGTCGGCTCAGTGATCTCGGAAAGCGTCGCGTCGAACTATGGCATCGGCAACCTGATGCTGCAGGCGCAGGCGCAATTCCAGGTGCCGCTGATCTTCGCCGGACTGGTGGTGCTCGCCATCGAAGGCATCGCCATGTACGCAGCGATGGCCATTCTCGAGAAGCGCATGACCGGCTGGGCGCAGCGCTCCGGCTTCGCCCAGAACTGACGCAACTGCGGACGAGCGTCAGGCGGCCGATTCGCGCGCGCGGACAAAGCCGCCGAAAAGCTTGGCGCTGGGCGGGCCGAACAGCATGCCAGCGATCTCGTCAGCTAATTGCTCGTAACTGGTGCGGGCGCCGCCCTCGCGCACATAGATCCCGCTGTACAGCGCGGGCAGCGCCGGCAACGGCGCGTCTTCCCAGACGGAGATGCCGACCTGATTGGCTCTACGGCGTGTGATCGGCATCACCCCGAGGCCGGCGGCGACCGCATTCGTCAGACTGTGCATGCTGGGTGCGGTGAATACGTCTTCCCAGTAGAGCCCCCCTTCGCGCAGTGTCTGAACGGCGAGGCGCCGATAGATGGACGAGTCGCCATGCGACACGAGCGGAACGGGGGCGTCGGGATCGAAATGCATGTCAGCACCGCGCACCCACACCACCTCCTGTTCGGAACAGTGACGGGCATCGTGCGGCGGCGCCATCGACAACGCGATCATCACATCGATATCGCCGTTGTGCAGTTGGCGCAGCAGCGGATCGTAGGGCTGCGTGCGAACGCTGAAGCGGACGTCCGGCCGACGCGCGCGAAACCGCGCCAGCGTGTCGGGCAGGAACGAGGCGACGAAATCGCTCGGCGTGCCGATGCGGATCACCAACTCGGATTTGCTGTCGACGCCGCGCGTGTCGAGCGCCAGAATCTGGTCGTTGATGGAGAGAAGACGGCGCGCCTGCGAGACCACGGCCTGACCGTGCGGCGTCAAGCTGACGCCTTGAACGCCGCGGTCGAACAGATCCGCACCCAACAGGAACTGCAGCCTTTTGATCTGCGCGCTGACGGCCGGCTGCGTCACACCCAGGAAAGCAGCCGCCTTCGTGTAGCTGCGCAGATCGACGACAGCGACAAGCGTACGCAAAAGGTCGGTCGGGATATTCGTCATACAACACCCTTCCGCGCACTCCAGAGCCGCGCCCCGGAGCAAATCCGAACTTTATAAGTCAGTGTAACACGTATTCGCGGTCGATCAATTTGACGTAACACAAACCGTTTGAGCTACAACTAATTGCCAATCTCGCACGCAGGGCGCGAGTAAAATTCAATAAGCGAGTAGATAGAGCGGTACTATTTTATCCGCTCGAGGATGCTGACGTAATTGGCAACTGCCGTACCGCCCATGTTGAAGATGCCGGCAAGACGCGCATCTTTCACCTGTAGATCGCCGGCGCTTTGCGTGAGCTGCATCGCGGCCAGTGCGTGCATCGACACGCCGGTCGCCCCGATCGGATGGCCTTTCGCCTTGAGGCCGCCGGATGGATTGACCGGCAGCTTGCCGTCCTTCTGCGTCCAGCCTTCCTGGATGGCGATGGCGCCCTGCCCTTCAGGCGCAAGCCCCATCGCTTCGTATTCGATCAGCTCGGCGATGGTGAAGCAGTCGTGCGTCTCGACCAGCGACAAGTCGTCGAGGGTGAGGCCGGACTTCGCCAGCGCGCGCTGCCAGGCAAGCCCGCAGCCTTCGAACTTCAAGATGTCGCGCTTCGACATCGGCAGAAAGTCCTGCACGTGCTCGGCCGCGCGGAAGGCGACCGCTTTGTTGAGGCGGAGCGCGGTTTCGACATCGGCGAGCACGACGGCGGCGGCGCCATCCGACACCAGCGAGCAATCGGTGCGCTTGAGCGGGCCGGCGACGAAGGGATTCTTCTCGCTCTCGGTGCGGCAGAAGTCGTAGCCGAGATCCTTTCGCATCTGTGCGTAAGGATTGCCGACGCCGTTCTTGTGGTTCTTGGCGGCGATCATCGCCAAGGCGTCGGACTGGTCGCCATACTTCTGGAAGTAAAGCCCGGCGATCTTGCCAAACACACCGGCGAAGCCGCCTTCGATGTCGGCCTCCTCGCGCACGTAGGACGCCTTCAAGAGGTTGCGGCCGATCTCTGCGGCCGGAGTGGCGGTCATCTGCTCGACGCCGACTGCCAGCACGATGCGCGCTGCGCGCGCCTCGATCGACTTGATCCCCTGGTGCACGGCGGCCGATCCGGTGGCGCAGGCATTCTCGACCCTGAGCGCGCGCTTGAAGCGGAGGTCGGGGGAGGCCTGCAGCACCAGCGAGGCGGTAAAATCCTGAGGCGAGAAGCCCGCGTTGAAGTGGCCGAGCACGATCTCGTCCACATCTTTCGCTGCGATCCCGGCGTCGGCCAGCGCCTCGCCCGCGACCTTGACGATCAGGCTCTCGACGCTCTCACCGGCCAGCTTACCGAAGGGGGAATGGGCCCAGCCCACGATCGCAGCGGTCATTGAAGTCTCCTCTGCCGAACTTTGGTCGCATTGGTCGGCGATTGAGCGGGAGTCACCATAAATTCAGCCGGGGGTCTGTCAGCTTTGCCTCTCGCTCAAAGCTTAGATAGCCTAGCACTGTTGTCTTTGGAACTCCCCCGTTTCCGAAGCCCAGGAACCCGTCCGGACCGCGAACGATGACCTCCGCTTCGAGCCCCCGTTTTCGCAGCCTGCTTCTGGCCCTCGCCGCCGCCGGCGCGCTTTCGACCGCCGCCGCCCCCCAAGCCCATGCCGAGGCCCAACTTCTGATCGAGGCCGCGACCGGCAAGGTGCTGCACGCCGAGAACGCGACTTACCCTTGGTATCCGGCCTCGGTCACCAAACTGATGACCGCCTACACCGTGCTGCGCGAAATCAAGGAACGCCGCATCACGCTCAATACGCTGCTCACTGTCACGCGCGACGCCGCCGCCCAACAACCGACCAAGATGGGCTTCAAGGTTGGCACGACCGTCACAGTCGACAACGCACTCAAGATGCTGATGGTGAAGTCGGCGAACGACGTTGCGGTCACGCTCGCCGAAGGCGTCGGCGACTCGCTCGAAGGCTTCGCCGATAAGATGAATGCCAATGCCCGGCGGCTCGGCATGACGCAATCGCACTTCGTCAATCCGAACGGGCTGCCGGCGGAGAACCATGTCTCCTCCGCACGCGATCTCGGCATCCTGGCGCGCGCGCTGATCCTCGAGTTTCCGCAATACGATTCGTTCTGGCACATCTCCTCGATCCGTTACGGCAACCGGGTGATGCGCAATTACAATTCGCTCATCGACCGCTATCCGGGCGCCGACGGCATGAAGACCGGCTTCATCTGCGCCTCGGGCTACAACGTCGTTGCCTCAGCGACTCGTAACGGCCGCCGTCTGATCGCGGTCGTGCTCGGAGCCTGGTCGGGCGCGGTGCGCGCGCAGAAGGCGGCGCAACTCCTCGAGCGCGGCTTCAACAGCGGCGGCCTGACCTGGCTGACGCCGTCGCTCGGCACGGTGGACGCGCTGGCGCCGATCGATGCGCAGCCGCCCAACCTGCGCGAGGAAATGTGCGGCGGCCACCGGCGTAAGCCGCCATCGGAAGAGAACGAGGAAGAAGCGCCCGACGAGGTGGCCGGCGCGGCCAATGCCGCCGGCGAAGGCGGCAATAGCGGCCAAGCCTTCATGCTGTCGGCGCTCAAGCCCGCGGCCGGCAAGTTCGTGCTCGGCCCGCCGGTCGAAACCGCAGCGCCCGTCGTCGTGTTCACCGGCCCGGCCGATCATCCCGACACGGTCCCGCAAGTTGCCAGCGGCGGCGGCAAGAAGAAAAAGAAAGTCGCGGCCAAGACGGAAGGCAAGCCCGAGCAGACGGGCGACAAGGCCGCTGCCAAGCCGGCCGCAAAGAAGACGGCCAAGAAGCCGGCGCAAGGCGCGAAACCCGCCAAGCCGAAAGTCTCCTCGGCCAATCAATGAGCGCGATCGACGACAGCGGCAGCCGCCGGCAGCCGCCGGCGCCGATCCCGCTCACCGTGCTCACCGGCTTCCTCGGCGCCGGCAAGACAACGCTGCTCAATAGGCTCCTGAAGGACCCGGCGCTCGCCGACACCGCCGTCATCATCAACGAATTCGGCGAAGTGTCGCTCGATCACCTGCTGGTCGAGCATGTCGGCGACAACATGGTGCTGCTGCAGTCGGGGTGCCTGTGTTGCACCCTGCGCGGCGACCTGGTGGACGGCCTGGAGAAGCTGCTGCGCGATCTCGACAACCGCCGCGTCACCTTCAAGCGCGTGCTGCTGGAGACCACCGGCCTCGCCGATCCGGCACCGGTGCTGCATACCGCCATGGCGCATCCTTATCTCGTGCTGCGCTACCGGCTCGACGGTGTCGTCACCGTCGTCGACGCGGTGAACGGCGAGACGACGCTCGATGCACATGAGGAAGCCGTGAAACAGGCCGCCATGGCCGATCGCATCGTGCTGACCAAGACCGACCTCGCCAGCCCCGCCCAGGAAGGCGGCATTCGCGCGCGGCTGCATGCGCTCAACCCGGCCGCACCCATCCTCGACGCGGCCAAGGGCCAGGCGACGGCCGAGCGCATCCTCTACAGCGGGCTGTACGATCCCGAGCGCAAGATTCCGGACGTGAAGAGGTGGCTGGCAGCGGAAGCTTATGCCGATGCGCACACCCACAGCCATTCGCACGACCATGGGCATGACCACGGCCACGCTCATCTCGACCGCAACCGGCACGACGAGCACATCGGCTCTTTCGTGATCGCCACCGACGACGCGATTCCGGCCGGCACCCTGGAGATGTTCCTGGAACTCTTACGCGCCACGCACGGCAACCAGCTCCTGCGTCTCAAAGGTATCGTGAAGCTCGCAGAGATGCCCGACACGCCGGTGGTTGTGCACGGGGTCCAGCACGTCTTCCATCCCCCGGCCCGGCTCCCACACTGGCCGGACGAAGACCACCGCACCCGTCTGGTCTTCATCACCCGGGACCTGCCCGAGCGCACCGTGCGCGAACTGTTCGAGGCCTTCATGGGTGCTCCGGGCATCGACCGGCCGGACCGCACGGCGCTCACCGACAATCCCCTGGTACCCTTCGGCGGACGTTAAGTCGCCTTGCATAGCGGGCGGCCAAGCCCGATGCTGACGCAAAACAGCCGCCGGTCACGCAACTTTAATGGCCGGCGGATAGGGGGAGGCGTCATGGAACGGATCTGGCTGCGCCATTACCCGCCGGGCGTCCCGGCGGAGATCGACCCGTCACGCTACGCCTCGCTGGTGGCGATGTTCGACGAGAGCTTCAAGATCCACGCAGACCGCCCAGCCTGTATCTGCATGGGTAAGACCCTGACCTATGCCGAACTGGACGAGGCTTCACGCGCGTTCGGCGCCTGGCTGCAAGGGCTCGGTCTCGCCAAGGGCGCCCGCGTCGCCATCATGATGCCGAACGTGCTGCAATATCCGGTGGCCATCATCGGCATCCTGCGCGCCGGCTATACGGTGGTGAACGTCAATCCGCTCTACAAGCCGCGCGAATTGGAATCGCAGCTCAGCGATGCCGGCGCCGAAGCCATCATCGTGCTGGAGAATTTCGCCTCCGTGCTGCAACAGGCGCTGCTGAGCACTGGCATCAAGCATGTCGTGGTCGCCAGCATGGGCGACATGCTCGGGACGGCCAAAGGCTTCGTCGTGAACGCCGTCGTGCGCCACGTGAAGAAGATGGTGCCGGCCTATGCCATTCCCGGCGCCATCAAGTTCAACGACGCACTCGCCGCCGGCCGCAAGCGCACGCTCGCGCGCGTCGCCTTCGAGCCCGATGACATCGCTTTCCTGCAATATACCGGCGGCACCACCGGCGTCGCCAAAGGCGCCATGCTGCTGCACCGCAATCTGATTGCCAATGTGCTGCAGATCGAAGCCTGGCAGGGGCCGATGATCGCATTGCCGCCGCCGGTCGAACGCCTGCTTGTCGTCACGGCGCTGCCGCTCTACCATATCTTCGCGCTGACGGCCTGCTTCCTGTTCGGCATGCGCAATGGCGGCACGTGCCTGCTTATCCCCAATCCACGCGACATCCCCGGGCTCATCAAGGAGCTCAGCAAATATAAGGTGAACTTCTTCCCGGCGGTGAACACACTCTACAACGCGCTCCTGCATCATCCCGACTTCGGCAAGCTCGACTGGAGCGTGCTTAAAAGCGCGGTCGGCGGCGGCATGGCGGTGCAGAAGTCCGTCGCGGATGCCTGGATCAAAGCGACTGGCCGGCCGATCATTGAAGGTTACGGCCTGTCGGAGACCTCGCCGGTGCTCACCTGCAACCGCGGCGACATCACCGAGTGGACCGGCACCATCGGCCTGCCGCTGCCTTCCACTGACATTTCGATCCGCGACGACAATGGCCATGAGGTGCTGCTCGGCGAACAAGGCGAGATTTGCGCGCGTGGCCCGCAGGTCATGAAAGGCTACTGGCGACGACCCGACGAGACCGCGCTGGCGATGACCGCAGACGGATTCTTCCGCACCGGCGACATAGGCATCATGGACGACACGGGCCGCGTGCGTATCGTCGACCGTAAGAAGGACATGATCTCTGTGTCCGGCTTCAAGGTCTTCCCCAACGAGGTCGAAGAAGTCGCCATGAGTCAGGGCGGAATATTGGAATGCGCGGTTATTGGCGTGCCTGACGAACACTCCGGCGAGACGCCGAAGCTGTTCGTCGTGAAGAAAAAGTCCGATGTGACCGAGACCGAGATACACGATTTCCTGAAAGCGCGGCTGGCGAGCTACAAGGTGCCGCGGCAGATCGAGTTTCGCGACGAGCTGCCGAAGACCAATGTCGGCAAGATTCTGCGCCGAGCCTTACGCGAAGAGCATGGCACATCGAAGCATCAATGACGGAAGCCGCGCAGCTCAAGCCAGCCGACATCATCGGGTTTTGGCGCGACGCCGGGCCGGAACGCTGGTTCAACAAGGACACTGCTTTCGACGCGGAAATCCGTGAGCGTTTCCTGGCGGCGCACGAAGCGGCCGCGGGCGGTCAGTCGAGCGCCTGGGAAGCGACCGCCGAGGGCGCGCTTGCGCTCCTGATCCTACTCGACCAGTTTCCGCGCAACATGTTCAGGGGCACCGCGCGAGCCTTCGCCACCGACCCGCTCGCCCGCGCCATTGCCGCCGGCGCACTGGTTCGCGGCTTCGACGCGCAGGTGCCGGCGGACATGCGCGCCTTCTTCTACCTGCCCTTCGAGCACTCCGAAGACATGGCCGACCAAGAAAGGGCGTTGGCGCTTTACAAGGCGAGCGGGGACGCCGACGGGTTGAAATGGGCGGAGCTGCACGCCGATATCATCCGCCGCTTCGGCCGCTTCCCGCATCGCAACGCCGTGCTCGGGCGCGCCACCACGCCCGATGAGCAGGCGTTCCTCGACGGCGGCGGCTTCGCGGGTTAATGCTTCCGCATGGCTGAACTGGTGGTCCAGGATCTGCGTCTGCGGCTCGGCGAGCACGAGATCCTCAAAGGCGTATCGCTGAAAGTGCCTGCCGGCGAAGTGGTGGCGCTGCTGGGGCCGTCCGGCTCGGGCAAGACCACGCTGCTGCGTGCCATCGCCGGGCTGGAGCAGCCGCATGCCGGCGTGATCGCCATCGGCGAGCGCACGTTCTACGATGCCGCACGCGGCCTGGAGTTGCCCGCCGAGCAGCGCGGCCTCGGCCTCGTTTTCCAGTCTTACGCGTTGTGGCCGCACCGCACGGTATTCGACAACGTCGCCTATGGCCTGAAGCTGCGCGGCACCTCCGCTGCCGAGACGAAGGCGCGGGTGGAAAAGACCTTGGCGCAGATCGGCCTCGGCGATCTCTCCGCGCGCTTTCCACATCAGCTTTCGGGCGGCCAGCAGCAGCGCGTCGCAATCGCCCGCGCGCTCGTCTACGAGCCGCCGGTTATCCTGCTCGACGAGCCTCTGTCCAATCTCGACGCCAAGCTGCGTGAGGAAGCGCGCGCCTGGCTGCGCACGCTGATCGTCACGCTCGGGCTATCGGCCATCCACGTTACCCACGACCAGATAGAGGCCATGGCGATTGCCGATCGCGTGGTGTTGCTCAACGATGGCGTCGTGGCGCAGGCCGGTCCGCCGACCGCGCTCTACAACGAGCCGGCGAACCTGTTCGTCGCCGAGTTCATGGGTAGCAACAATCGACTCGACGCCGTTTTGGTCGACAACACAGGCAGCCATGCGACGATCGAGGCGTTCGGCGAGCGGCTTACCGGTCAATCGCGCACGAATGCGGGGGCTGGCGCGAAAGTGGCCGGCATCATCCGACTCGAGCGCGTGCGCTGTGTCGACGAGCCCGGGCCGAACCGGTTGCGGATGCAGCTCAAGACGCAGATGTATCTCGGCGAGCGCTGGGAGCTGGTGTTCTCACTCGGCGAATTGACCGTACGCGCCTATGCCACCACGCCGGTCTCGCCAGGCAAGCATCTGATCGAGTTTCCGCCCGAAGCTTTGTGGATTTTCTGAAGCGAGCACCATGTCCGACTTCCAAGGCGTCTTCCCGTATCTCGTCTCGCCCATCGACGCGCAGGGCCGCATCCTCACCGACGTGCTGGGCAAGCTCTCGGACGATCTCATCAAGGCCGGCGTGCATGGCTTGACGCCGCTCGGCTCGACCGGCGAGTTCGCCTACCTCAATGCCGCGCAGCGCGAAGCCGTGGTCAAGACGACGATCGAGGCCGCAAACAAGCGTGTGCCCGTCGTCGCGGGCGTTGCCTCGACATCGACGGCCGATGCGGTGGCGCAAGCGAAGCGCTATCAAGCGTTAGGTGCCGACGGCATCCTCGCCATCTGCGAGGCGTACTTCCCGCTCAAGGACGCGCAGGTCGAAGCTTACTTCCGCGCCATCGCCGACGCCGTCGATATTCCGGTGGTGCTCTACACCAACCCGAATTTCCAGCGCAGCGATCTGACGCTCGATGTCATCGCGCGGCTCTCCGAACATCCGCGCATCCGCTACATCAAGGATGCTTCGACCAATACCGGCCGCCTGCTCTCGATCATGAATCGCGCGCCGGCGATGAAGGTGTTCTCGGCCTCGGCGCATATTCCGGCCGCGGTGATGCTGATCGGCGGCGTCGGTTGGATGGCGGGACCCGCGTGTATCGTGCCGCGGCAGAGCGTCAAGCTGTACGAGCTGTGCCGCGCCGAGAAGTGGCTGGAAGCGATGACGCTGCAACGCGAACTGTGGCGCATCAACGAGGCCTTCGCCAGGTTCAATCTGGCCGCCTGCATCAAGGCGGGCTTGCAGATCCAGGGTTACGCGGTTGGCGAGCCGGTGCCGCCACAGGCGCCGCTGACGCCTGAGGACCGCAAGGCGGTCGAGGCCATCTTGGCGGACGTCGCGAAGCTTAAAACCGCTTGATTCCCCAAAGGAATCCGGCCGCCCAACCGAATCTTAACGCTTCCTTGCTATTTGAACGGGATGGCCCTGCCGTCCTACGCATCCCGGCTGCCGCCGGCGCCGGGTGAGCCCGCGCGCGTTGAAGCCGACACCACCGCGCCCGCTTCGCCGGTCGCGCGCGTGACCGCACGCATCCGGGCCATTCTCGCCGACAAGAGCGAAAGCCGGCTGGCGCAGCTCGTCGCCGGCAAGGTGTTCCTCGTACGCGTCGCAAGCGCTTTGCTCGCGCTCGTCAGCCAGGTCCTGCTCGCGCGCTTCATGGGCGCGTTCGAGTTCGGCATTTATATTTACGTCTGGACCTGGGTGCTGATGATCGGCGCCTTATCCGACATGGGGCTGTCGTCGGCGGCGCGGCGCTTCATTCCCGAATACACCGAGCTCAAGGCTTTCGATCATCTGCGCGGCTTCATCGCCGGCTCGCGTTGGCTGGCCTTTGCGATTGCTACCGCGATCGGCGCCGTCGGCGCGCTCGGCGTGTGGCTCCTGCGCGACCACATCGACCACTTCACGGTCATCCCGCTTTATCTCGCCTGTCTGTCGATCCCGATCTACGGCCTCGTGCAGATGCAGGCCGGCATCGCGCAATCCTACGACTGGCCGAACCTGGCGCTGGCGCCGTTCTATATCTGGCGGCAACTCGTCATCACCGTGCTGATGGGCGCGGCCTGGTTCTTCGGCGCGGCGACCGACGCGGTGACGGCGATGATCGTGGCGGTTGCCACCACGTGGCTCGTCACCATCGGCCAATTGGTGGTGCTGCAACGCAGGCTCAATAACAAAGTCGGGCCAGGACCGAAGCGTTACGAGGTCAAGACCTGGCTCGGCACTTCGTTGCCGATCTTCGTGGTGGAAGGCTTCTACCTGCTGCTCACTTATGTCGACATCCTGGTGCTCGAGCACATGCGCTCGCCCGATGAAGTCGCGGTTTACTATGCCGGCGCGCGGCTCCTGGCCATCGTCGCCTTCGTCTATTTCGCCATCGCCGGCGCGACCACGCACAAGTTCACGCAATATCACGTGAGCGGCGACAAGGAACGGCTCGCCTCGTTTTTCAAGGATACGACCCGCTGGACTTTCTGGCCATCGCTCGCCGTCTGCGCGGTGATCCTGGCGTTCGGCTATCCGCTGCTCGGACTGTTCGGGCCGAATTTCGAACGCGGCTATCCGGTGATGTTCATCCTTGCGGTCGGCATGCTGGCGCGCGCTGCCGTGGGACCGGCCGAGCGGCTCCTGAACATGCTCGGCGAACGCGCCCAGTGTGCCTCGGTCTACGCCATTGCCTTCGCGATCAATCTGACGCTGTGCCTGTTGCTCATTCCCTATTTGGGCATCGAGGGCGCGGCGGCATCGACATCGACGGCGCTCGTGGTCGAATCGATTATGCTCTACCGCGTCGCCAAGCGCCGCCTAGGCTTCCACGTATTCATCGTGGGCGGCGCTAAGCCTTCTCCCTGAGCAGCCTTCGGATCACCTTGCCGGTGGTCGTCATCGGCATCTGCTCGATGAAGGCTACTTCGCGCGGATACTCGTGCGCGGACAGGCGCGTGCGCACGAAGCTCTGAATCTCGGCCGCGAGCGCGTCGGAGGGCGTCTGGCCGGGTTTGAGAACGACGAAAGCCTTCACGATCTCGGTGCGCACCGGATCGGGCTTGCCGACAGCTGCTGCAAGCGCCACCGCCGGATGACGGATCAGGCAATCCTCGATCTCGCCGGGGCCGATGCGGAAGCCGGATGAGGTGATGACGTCGTCGTCGCGGCCGACAAAAGTGATGTAACCCTCCTCGTCCATCACGCCCTGGTCGCCAGTGGTCATCCAGTCGCCGACGAACTTGTCGCGCGTCGCCTCCGGCCGTCCCCAATATTGCAGGAACATCACCGGGTCCGGCCGCTTCACCGCGATCTGGCCGATTTCGTCAGGCTTAGCTTCGCCGCCGTCGCGGCCGATCACCGCGACGACATGACCGGGCACCGCCTTGCCCATCGCCCCAACCTTGAGCTGGCCGAGCTGCGCGCAGGAGCCGACCACGAGATTGCATTCGGTCTGGCCGTAGAATTCGTTGATGGTGAGGCCGAAGGCTTCGCGGCCCCATTCCAATGCCTCGATGCCGAGCGATTCGCCGCCCGAGGCCATGCTGCGCAGCTTGAAATCGTAGCGGCCGCGGGGGTTCGGCACCGCGCGCATCATGCGCAAGGCCGTCGGCGGGATGAAGGCGTTGCGCACGTCCGCCTTGACCATCAGCGCGAAGGCCTGCTCGGGATCGAACTTCTCGACCGCGCGCGCGATCACCGGCACGCCGTGATGCAGGCTCGGCAGCAGCACGTCGAGCAGACCGCCGGCCCAGGCCCAATCGGCTGGCGTCCAGTAGCGGTCGCCGGCTTGCGCAAACGGATAGTGCGGCAGCTCCGCGCCGGGCAAATGGCCGAGCAGTACGCGGTGCGCATGCAGCGCGCCCTTCGGCTGGCCGGTGGTGCCGGAGGTGTAGATCATCAGCGCCGGATCGTCGGACGACGTGTCGATCGCGGCGAAGCCGGACGACGCTTTCGCCAGCAGGCCGTGCACGTCGTGCGCGCCATCGCCGGCGCCATCGACCGACAGCACGCACGTGACGCCCGGCACCTCGTGACGAACCTCGGCGAGCTTCGCCAAGCCTTGCGCATTGGTGATGAGCGCCTTGGCGCCGGAATTCTGCAAGCGGTAGCTGAGCGCGTCCGGCCCGAACAAAACCGCAATCGGCAGCGCCACTGCGCCCAGCTTGTAGATCGCGACATGCGCGGCGGCGACTTCCGGCGTCTGCGGCAACATGATCGCCACGCGGTCGCCTCGCGCGACGCCATGCGCCCGCAGGACATTGGCGAGGCGATTGGACGTATCGCGCAGCCAGCCGTAGCTGAACTCGTCGAGGCTGCCGGCCGGCGTCACATGCAGAATGGCGAGCCGCTTCGGGTCGACGGTGGCCCAGCGGTCGCAGATGTCGACGCCGATGTTGTAGCGCGCCGGAATGTCCCAGCGGAATTCACGCCTGAGCGTGTCGAAGTCTTTGGCAGGTCCCAGCATGGCGCGAGAGGCTAGAGACACGAAGGCAAAGCAGCAAGCCAATGCCGCGCGCGCCGGGCTTGTCCGATTCGCGCCGGAAACAGCGATCACCCCTGTTCTTTGTGGCCCGGGGTGAGCCGTCGTCCGACAGTCGCCCCACTGAGGGAAGCGAAGCGCCGGGAAACGCGGAGTGCTTGCGATCGCACTCCTGAGCGGCCCGGCGATGAGCCGCCCGACACGCCTTTTGGAAGGCATGTCCTTTCCCCTTGCGATCGGGGAAAGGCGCCTCCCGGCGCTTCACTGGCGGCGATTTCGGATCCCGGGTCCGCGCTTCCTGGTTTCCGCCCTTTGTCTCTGACGGGACTTGGCGCCAGTTCGGCTCATCGCCTTGTCGCGCCGTTGAAGCCCGTCGGAGCTTCGGAGCGGTCCCAGTCCAGCAGAGCTCCCTGCGGAGGGGTCATAGTGCCCCCCGGTCGGGTCCCGGGACCTCCCGAGTGCAAGGTTTACGAGCCTTGCCCGCGGGCGCCGCATCCTGCTCCGCCTTCGGCACGTCTCCGGAAGACGCCCCTCGTCGAGCAGGACAAGAGGACTATAATCTATAGGAATAAAAGGTCAAGAGGGATAGGAAAATATTTTGGCGCCGAGGCCAGGTGCAAGCTCACACCGCCAAAAACCGGATGCCGTCCGGCTCCAGCACCGCGCAGGTGAGCCTGCCGCTGAAGACGGCGCCGGTGTCGATGTTGATACGGTTGGCCAGCACTTCCGGCATCGCCACCGGCGTATGGCCGTGCACGACGATCTTGCCGAAGTCGACCGCGCAGTTGAGAAACTCGTGCCGGATCCACAGGAGGTCGCGCCCGCTCTGCCGCTCGAGCGGCACGCCCGGACGCACGCCGGCGTGGCAGAGGAAATAGCGCCCGTGGGTGAACGACATTCGCAATGAGCGCAGAAACGCGACGTGTGTTGCCGCCATTGCCTCGCGCAGACGCTCGGCCGCATTGGCGTTGCTCATGATCAGCGCGCGCACGGTCACGCCATAAGACTGCAAGGTCTCGGCGCCGCCCTGACCATACCAATGCCGACCCATGTCGGGATCGGCGAGAAAATCCTCGAGCATAGCCTCGTGATTGCCGCGCAGCGCCACATAAGAGGTTGGAAACGGATTGACGGCAAGGCGATCGAGCACGCCGCGCGTGTCCGGACCGCGGTCGACGTAATCGCCGAGCGTGATCGTCAGCGCATCGCTGCCATGCGTTTCGACGTCACGCTCGATCGCCACGATGGCGCGCTCGAGCAAATCGAGCCGCCCATGGATGTCGCCGATCGCATAGAGCCGGACCGTTTCGCTGGGAATGCTCATCTCCACCGCTGAACTCATCGCACCGGCTGGCGAATGCCGTGCGCTAAGCGAAAGTCTATGTTATCCCGACCCACCAAATTTGTCGGGTCAACGAACGTTTTCGAAATGCCGGGTTCCACCATCGCCGATGCCGGCGGCCTCCCGCCGCGGGCACGTATTCTCCTGTCGCTTCTGCTGCTCTGGCTCGTGGGCAACACCCTGCGACTCACCATCCTGTCGGTGCCCCCGGTCATCCCGCTCATCCACGACGAGCTCGATCTGAGCGCCACAGAGGTTGGCATCCTCACAGGCCTGCCGTCGATGCTGCTGGCGTTTGCTGCCGTGCCGGGTTCGCTGCTGATCGCGCGGCTTGGTCTGCACACGGCGCTGATCGTCGGGCTGTTGCTGACCGCAATCGGAGGCGCCTTGCGCGGCTTGCTGCCCGACGTCGGCTGGCTCTATGCAATGACGATCGTGACCGGTGCCGGCGTCGCCATCATGCAGGTGACGATGCCTTCGACCGTGCGCGCCTGGACGCCCGACCGTATCGGCTTCGCCACCGCGGTCTACACGAACGGCCTGCTGATCGGCGAGGTACTGCCGGTGTCGTTGATGCTGCCGGTGGTGTTGCCACTGGTCGGGACCTGGCAGTGGGCCTTCGTGGTGTGGAGCGCGCCCATCGTTGTGATCGCGCTCCTGGTGGTGCTGTTCGCGCCGCGCGCGGAAAACGGCAATGGCAACACCACCGTCGGACGGCGCTGGTGGCCAGACTGGCGCAGTGGACTCATCTGGCGGCTCGGCCTCATGCTCGGCACCGTCAATGCCATGTATTTCTCCACCAACGCCTTCATTCCCGACTATCTGCGCGGGCACGGCCAGGGCGAATGGATCAGCGCGGCGCTGGCGGCGATCAATATCGGTCAATTGCCGGCCTCATTCCTGTTGCTGGCGGTGGCGAACCGCCTGGAGCGCAAGGCCTGGCCCTATGTCGTGAGCGGATTGCTGGCAGTTGTCGGCGTCGCCGGTGTCGTGTTCGGCACGGGATTGTGGGTGGTTGCGGCCGCAGCGCTGGTCGGCTTCACCTGCGCGACCATTCTCATTCTGGCGCTGGCGCTGCCGCCTTTGCTCAGCCCACCCGACGACGTGCACCGCGTCACCGCCGCGATGTTCACCATCAGCTATAGCTGCGCGGTGATCGTGCCGATCATCTCCGGCATGGCCTGGGATATTTCCGGCATGGCCGCCTTTGCGTTCCTGCCGATCGGGCTGTGTGGATTTGTGCTGGTGATCCTGGCGCCGGCGATCAATCATGTGCCCAGAGCCGGTGGCTGAAATTTGGAGCTGACCGATGCGGCCGATACCGCTGGGCGCCAAGGGCACTTACACGCTGCGGGTGACCCCCGCCCACCTCGCCAATCAGTTCAAAGACGCGGTGCTGCCGCAGGTGTTCGCCACGCCGATGATGGTGACCATCATGGAGAACGCGGCGCTGAACGCCGTACGTGACTATCTCGATCCCGGCGAGAGCGTGGTCGGCACCGTCGTCAATGTGCGGCATCTGGCGGCGACGCCGGTTGGCCATGATGTCACCGCCGAAGCGGTGGTGACCAAGGTGGACGGGCGGCGCATCGAGTTCGACGTCACGGCGCGCGACGAGGAAGAAGTGATCGGCGCCGGCACGCATGAGCGCGCCGTGGTGGACATGGCCAGGCTGGCCAAGCGCCTGGAAGCCAAGGCGCCCAAGCGGTAGTCCACAGCCACCTTGAAAGGGGCCGACCCCCGCAGTAAATATCAGTACCTAGCCTCCAGCTATCGATACTGATGTTTTAAACATGATAACCGGAACCCAGATGAGGGCGGCCCGGGCCCTGCTCGGGATCGACCAGCGCCAATTGGCCGCGCTGGCGGGGCTTTCTTTGCCGACCATCCAAAGGATGGAATCGTCCGAAGGTGTCGTGCGCGGCAATGTCGACTCGCTGATGAAGCTGGTCGATGCGCTGGCCGCCGGCGGCATCGAGCTGCTCGGGGAAGGCGCGCCATCGCCCGGCGGTGGGCGGGGGGTCAGGCTGAAATGACACGGCGCTCCAATAATGCACGCCGCGCAACTTGCGGGCGGAGGCCCTGATGGTGGTCACCGCGCTCGAATGCGTGCTGGCGCTGGTGGCTCTCGCCCCCATCGCGATTGCGCTTAACGCATCGGTGCGGGCCTCGAGCATCGTCTACGGCGCCTGTCTCCTGATTACGCTCGCGCTCGCGATCATCGCGCTGCTGGTGCTGATCGGCCACGTCGATGGTGGCGCCGTCACGCTGCCGCTCGGCCTGCCCTGGCTCGGCGCGCATTTCCGTATCGACGCGCTCTCGGCATTCTTCCTCTTGGTGATCAATCTCGGCGGCGCGGCGGCGAGCCTGTTCGCGCTCGGCTACGGCCGCCACGAGGAAGAGCCGGGCCGCATATTGCCGTTCTATCCCGCTTACCTTGCCGGCATGAATATCGTGCTGATGGCGGCGGATGCCTTCTCCTTCCTGGTGGCGTGGGAGGTGATGTCGCTCACCTCCTGGGCGCTGGTGATCGCGCATCATCGCCAAGCTGAGAATCTGCGCGCCGGCTTCGTCTACTTGCTGATGGCGAGCTTCGGCACGCTGGCGCTGCTGCTCGGCTTCGGTCTCTTGGCGGGCGCCGGCGGCGCCTACGATTTCGCGGCGATGCGCGCGGCGCATCCTTCCGCCGGTGTGGCGGCGCTGGTCCTGATCCTGGTGCTGTTAGGAGCCGGTTCGAAGGCGGGTCTCGTGCCGCTGCACGCCTGGCTGCCGCTCGCGCATCCCGCGGCGCCCAGCCATGTCTCCGCACTGATGAGCGGCGTGATGACCAAGGTCGCGGTCTACGGCTTCATCCGCATCGTGTTCGACCTTTTGGGCACGCCCGACTGGTGGTGGAGTATGCTGGTGCTAGCGCTCGGCGCCGCCAGCGCGGTGATGGGCGTGCTCTATGCGCTGATGCAGCGCGACTTGAAGCGCGTGCTCGCCTATTCGACCATCGAGAACATCGGCATCGTCTTCGTTGCGCTCGGCCTGGCGCTCGCCTTCAAGGCGCATGCGATGGAAGCGCCGGCGGCGCTCGCTTTCACCGCCGCGCTGTTGCACGTCTTCAACCACTCGCTGTTCAAGAACCTGTTGTTCTGCGGGGCCGGCGCGGTGCTGGCCTCGACCGGCGAGCGCGACCTGGAGAAGCTCGGCGGGCTGATCCACCGCATGCCGCAGACGGCCTTCGTGTTCCTGATCGGCGCGACCGCGATCTCGGCGCTGCCGCCGCTCAACGGCTTCGTGTCGGAATGGCTGACCTTCCAGGCCATCCTGCTCAGCCCTCAGCTTCCCTCCTGGGGCTTGAAGCTGATGGTGCCGGCAGTCGGCGCGCTACTGGCTTTGTCCGCCGCGCTCGCGGCGGCCTGCTTCGTGCGCGCCTTCGGCATCGCCTTCCTCGGCCGGCCGCGCTCCGACGTGGCGATTGCCGCGCACGAAACCGACAGCAACTCGCTCGCCGCAATGTACGCGCTCGCCGCATTGTGTTTCGTCGCCGGCATCGTGCCCGGCCTGTTCATCGACGCGCTGGCGCCGGTGACGCAGATGCTGGTCGGCCAGCACATGCCGGCACAGGGCGTCATCGAATGGCTGTCGATCGTGCCGATCGCCGAGAGCCGTAGTTCCTATAACGGGCTTCTGGTCTTCATCTTCATGACGGTGACGGGCATGGCCACGGCTTACGTGATTCATCGCCTCGCCTCCGACAAGATCCGGCGGGGACCGGCCTGGGGCTGCGGCTATCCCGACGCGGGTCCGCTCACGCAATATTCCGCCGACAGCTTCGCGCAGCCGATCCGCCGCGTGTTCGGCACGCTCATCTTCAGCGCGCGCGAAGAAGGCACGATGCCGCCGCCGGGCTCGACCCAGCCTGCGCGGCTGACGGTGAAGATGCGCGATCCGGTGTGGGACACCCTCTACGCGCCGATCGCCGGTTTCATCGCCTTCGCCGGCGAAAAGCTGAACGTGCTGCAGTTCCTCACCATCCGCCGCTACCTGTCGCTGGTGTTCGCCGCCCTCGTGCTCCTACTGTTGGTGCTCGCGATATGGCCGTGATCCACGATCTCGCCTTTCAGGGCGCGCAGATGCTGTTGGTGCTTTTCCTGGCGCCGCTGCTCACCGGCTTCGTGCGCAAAGTGAAGGCGCGGCTGTTGCGCCGGCAAGGGCCGCCGCTGTTGCAGCCCTATCGTGATCTCGCGCGCCTCTTACGCAAGGACGTGGTGCTGGCCGACAATGCCTCGTGGCTGTTCCGCGTCATTCCTTATCTGGTGTTCGCCGGCACCTGGGTCGCGGCCTCGCTGGTGCCGACCTTCCGCAGCGGGCTGATGTTTTCCTGGACCGCCGACCTCATCGCCATTATCGCCCTGCTGGGCAGCGCGCGCTTTTTCCTCGCGCTCGCCGGGCTCGACGTCGGCACGGCCTTCGGCGGCATCGGCTCGAGCCGCGAGGTGATGATCGCCTCGCTCGCTGAACCGGCCATGCTGATGATCGTCTTCGCCATCGCGCTGATCGCCGGCTCGACACAGCTCTCGACCATGGCCGCCTTCATGAATTCGCCGGAGGTGGGCCTGCGCGTCTCGCTCGGCTTGGGGCTGATCGCACTCATTATTGTTGCCATCGCCGAGAACGCGCGCATCCCGGTCGACAACCCGGCGACGCATCTCGAATTGACCATGGTGCACGAAGCTATGGTGCTGGAATATTCCGGCCGCCATCTCGCGCTGATCGAATTGTCGTCGATGCTCAAGCTGCTCTTGTATGTGTCGCTGATCGCCTGCCTGTTCGCGCCCTGGGGCATCAGCGCCGCCACCGCCGAGCCGGTTCTGCTCGCCATCGGCGTCGCCGCCTATGTCGCCAAGCTCGCCGGCGGCGGCTTCCTGCTCGCCGTGTTCGAGACTTCCATCGCCAAGATGCGCGTCTTCCGAGTTCCTGAGTTCCTCGGTGCCGCGCTGATGCTCGCGCTCTTGGCGGCGCTGTTGCGCTTCGTGTCGAGGACCTTCTGATGCACGGGCTGACCTTCGACATCGCGCACATGCTGGCCGGCTCGCTGGTGCTGGTCAGCTTCATGCAGCTCTACCAGGACCGGCTGTCGGCGCTGATCAACGTGTTCGCCGTGCACGCGCTGGTGCTCACCGCCTCGGTTGCCTGGCAGGCCTATGTGCAGCACGCGCCGCACCTCTACATCACCGCGGTGATCGCGCTGGTGTTTAAAGCCATCATCATTCCCGTCGCGCTGCGCCGCATGGTCATCAAGCTCGGCATCCACCGCGAGATCGACAATGTGGTGGGTGTCGGCCTCGCCATGCTCGCCGGTATCGGGCTTGTGGCGCTGTCGATGGTGGTGATGCTGCGCGTCACCGCCGACGCCGATCCGCTCGCGCGCGAGGATCTTGCGTTTGCGCTCTCCGTCGTCCTGCTCGGCCTTCTCATGATGGTGACGCGGCGCAACGCTGTCTCCCAGGTGATCGGCTTCATGTCGCTGGAGAACGGCTTGGTGCTGGCCGCGACCGGCGCCAAGGGCATGCCGCTCGTCGTCGAGATCAGCGTCGCCTTCTCGGTGCTGATCGCCTTCATCGTCATCGGCATCTTCCTGTTCCGCATCCGCGAGCGCTTCGACACCGTCGACGTGCAGGCGCTCGACCGCTTCCGGGGAGAGCGCCAGTGAGCTTCAACGCGCTCGACGCCCTTCTCATCATTCCGGCCGTCTCGGCGATGCTGCTCGCCGTTCTGCCCGGCTACCGGCTGACGGCGCGGCTGAACGTTCTGGCGGCGCTGCTCAGTTTCCTGACGTCGTTGTCGCTGTTCGCGGTCGACCCGCGCTCCGGCGAATATCTGCTGGTAGACGACCTCAACAAGGTCTTCATCGTGCTGACCACCTTCGTCGCCTTCACGACGTCCGTGTTCAGCGCGAGCTATATCGGCCACGAGATCGAGATCGGCCGGCTGACGCCGCGCGCCGTGCGTTTCTATCACGCCATGTACCAGGTGCTGATGTTCGCGATGAATCTCGCGCTCACCGCCAATAATATCGGCCTGATGTGGGTGGCGATCGAGGTGGCGACGCTGACCACCGTGCTGATGGTCGGCATCTACCGCACGCACGAGGCGCTGGAAGCGGCTTGGAAATACTTCATCCTCGGCAGCGTCGGCATCGCGCTCGCTTTGTTCGGCACCATCCTCATTTATATGGCCGCGGGGCCGGTGATCGGCGAAGGCGCCGGCGCCATGGTGTGGACCACTTTGGTGCAGCACGCGGCCAAGTTCGACGCGCCGCTCTTGAACGTCGCCTTCGTATTCCTGCTCCTGGGCTACGGCACCAAGGTCGGCCTCGCGCCGCTGCATGCCTGGCTGCCGGACGCGCACGCGGAAGGTCCAACGCCGATCTCGGCGGTGCTGTCCGGTCTCCTGTTGAATGTCGCGCTCTATGCGCTGCTGCGCTTCAAGATGCTGTTGGCGCTCAACCCGGCGGCGATCGCGCCCGGCCCGCTGATGGTGACGATGGGGCTGATCTCCTGCCTATTCGCCGCCTTCATGCTGTACCGGCGGCGCGACATCAAACGGCTGTTCGCCTATTCCTCGATCGAGCACATGGGCATCATCGTGTTCGCCTTCGGCATGGGCGGCCCGCTCGCCAACTTCGCCGGCCTTTTGCACATGACCATGCACTCGCTGACCAAGTCTGCGATCTTCTACGCGGTCGGGCACATCGCGCAGGTCAAGGGCACGCAGAAGATCGCCGATATCGGCGGGCTAACCGTAACCAACCCGGTGCTCGGCTGGGGCCTGGTGCTGGGCGTGGTGGCGATCGCCGGCCTGCCGCCGCTCGGCATCTTCATGAGCGAATTTTTGGTCGTAAGCTCAACCTTCGCGCGCCAGCCGGTGCTCGCCACGCTGCTGGCGCTCGGTATTCTCATCGCCCTCGGCGGCCTGTTCCTGCGGCTCAGCCAGGTCGCTTTCGGCGAGGTGCGCGGCCCAACCGAACCGGCTCACGCCTCTTACGTGCCGATGTTCGCGCATCTTGGCATTGTCGCTTGCGCCGGCATCTATCTGCCGCCGGCGCTGGTGAGCGGCTTCGAAAACGTCGCGCGGCTGTTGGGATAAGCGCATGATCCACCGGCGCACCCAAGTGACCGAAGACGGCTGGAGGGAGGCCATCGATCGCCTGGCCTCCGGCAGCACGACGCTGCTCGGCCTGTGGGCCGACGGCACGGACGTGCTCATGGCGCTGAGCGAGGGCGACAACGCCATCACAGTCATCAGCTATACCTGCCGCGATGGTCGCTTCCCGAGCATCGGCGCCAAGCATCCGCCGGCTATTCGGCTGGAGCGGGCTATTCAAACGCTGTTCGGTCTCGAAGCCGTCGGCGCGATCGATGCGCGGCCGTGGCTCGATCTCGGTTTCTGGGATGTGAAGCATCCGCTCGGCACGCCCACGCCCGCCACGCCGCGCGTGCCTTACCCGTTCCTCGCGGCCGAAGGCGAAGGACTGCACCAGATCGCCGTCGGGCCGGTGCATGCCGGCATCATCGAGCCCGGGCATTTCCGTTTCACCGCCAATGGCGAACACGTCGTTCGGCTGGAGCAGCGGCTCGGCTACGTGCACAAGGGCACCGAGGGCCTGATGCAAGGCGCGAGCCTGGAGCAGGCGGCGAAGCTCGCCGGCCGCACCTCCGGTGACAGCACAGTCGCTTATGCTTACGCCTTCGCGCTCGCGGCCGAGACCGCACTGCAGATGCAAGCACCGCCGCGCGCCGCTTACCTGCGCGCGCTGATGGCGGAGCTGGAGCGCCTCGCCAACCACTTCGGGGACATCGGCGCGATCTGCAACGATGCTTCCTTTGCGCTGATGCATGCGCACACCGGCATCCTGCGCGAGCGCACCTTGCGCGCGGCGGACGCCTGCTTCGGCCACCGGCTGATGATGGACGCGATCGTGCCGGGCGGCGTGGCGCGCGACATCGCACCGGAAGGCATCGAACAGGTGCGCGCGCTGCTCGCCACCGTGCGCGACGCGTTCCCGAAGCTCGTCGAGCTCTATGACAACACCGCCTCTCTCCTCGACCGCACCGTCACCACCGGCATCGTCAAGCCCGACTATGCACGCCAGTTCGGCGCCGGCGGTTATGTCGGCCGCGCCTCGGGACGCGCTTACGATGCGCGGCGCGCGCTACACTATGCGCCCTACGACGCGTTAATGTTCGATGTGCCGGTGCTCGAGGCCGGCGACGTCAATGCGCGGGTGTGGATCCGCATCCGCGAAGTGGAGCAGAGCCTCGCGCTGATCGAACAAATCCTCGACCGGCTGCCGGCGGGCGCGACCATAGTTTCCGTTGACGCCAAGGGGCCGTGCGAAGGGCTCGCGATGACCGAGGCCTTCCGCGGCGACGTGCTGGTGTGGCTGCGTCTCGACGACAAAGGACAGGTGGCGCGCTGTCATCTGCGCGACGCCTCGTGGTTCCAGTGGCCGCTGCTGGAGACCGCGATCGAAGGCAACATCGTTGCCGACTTCCCGCTCTGCAATAAGTCGTTCAACTGCTCGTATTCGGGGCACGATCTCTGATGCGCCAGACCTTGCTCGACAGTCTTCATGGACCGCTCACCGAAGCGCCGCCGGCGCCGGACGAGGCCGCGCTGAAGGAGCTCGCCGAAAGCGTCAACCGCGCCGCGCGCGCGCGGCTCGGCCGCTCGCTCTCCATCCGCGAGGTCGACGCCGGTTCCTGCAACGGCTGCGAGCTAGAGATCCACGCGCTCGCCAACGCCTTCTACGATCTCGAGCGCTTCGGCCTGCGCTTCGTCGCTTCGCCACGCCACGCCGACGTGCTGATGGTGACGGGTCCGGTGACCAAGAACATGCGTGAGGCGCTCAAACGCACCTATGACGCCACGCCCGATCCGAAATGGGTCGTCGCCGTCGGCACTTGCGCAGCCGATGGCGGGCTCTTCGCCGGGAGCTACGCGGTCGAAGGCGGCGTGAAGGATGTGGTGCCGGTCGACCTGCACATTCCCGGCTGCCCGCCCAATCCACGGCAGTTGCTTGCCGGCTTGCTGGCGCTGCTCGAGCGCGCGAGCTGAGGCTCAACCGTCCGAGAGCGCGGCCTGGATGTTGCGGCCGGTGCGCTCGATGTGATCGCGCAACAGGCGCGTCGCGTCTCGCACGCGGCGCGCGATGACGGCATCGGCAATCGCCGCGTGCTCGCCGGGTACGTCGCGGTCCGGCGCGTGCTTCTTCAAAAAGATACGGCGATAGCGGTCGCCCTGGTCGTGCAGCGTGGCGCAGAACTGGCGCAACAGCGGCATGCGGCAGGCCGAGATCAGCTCGGCATGATAGGCGCGGTGCGCGACCTCCCAAGCCTCCTGCTCCTCGGCCGAGCGCTTGCCGCGCTTGCAGCGGTTGAGCTGATGCAGCGCGGCGAGAACCCGGCCTTCCCACGCCGTGTCGCCGTGCTGCATCGCTTCCTTCAGCGCCATGCCTTCAAGCTCGACGCGCAAGCGGATGACTTCGGCCAGATTGGCGGGCGACACCGGCGCGACGCGATAACCGCGCTGATCGAGAATGGTGACGAGACCTTCGCTCTCCAACCGGCACAGCGCCTCGCGCAAGGGGCTTAAGCTCACGCCGTAGGATTCGCGCATGCGGTCGAGATTGAGCTTGGCCCCTGGCGTCAGGTCGCCGCTCATAATGGCCTCGCGCAAGCGCGCCACCAGGCTCGACGACAAGGTCGTCGACGCGGGCATTCCCGGATTGCGCGTCTCAGCCATTGCTAGTTCTCCACCGCGCCAAAACCGTACAGTTCGGCCGGGTTGTCGACCAGCGCGAGCTGCTGCGCGCGCTTGTCCGGAAACCAAAGCGGAATGAGATCGACCAGATCGCCGTCATTCGGCATCGGCACCGGGCAAATCGGATGCGGCCAGTTCGAGCCCCACAGGATGCGGTCGGGACGCGCCGCGACCACACGCTCGATCATCGGCAGCATGTCGCGGTGCGGATAAGGCTCCGACGACAGGCGATAAAGACTGGCAAGCTTGATCCAGCAGCGGTCGGTGTCGAGCAAGCTCATCAGCGCCCTGAAGGCCAGCGAGTTGACGCCCTCCGCGCCCGTGATGCGGGCGAGATGATCGAGCACGAAATTGCTGCGGACTTTTTCGAGCTGCGGCGCGACATCGACCAGCTCGCTCGACTTGTTGAAATGCAGCACGAGATGCCAGCCGAGATCGAAGGTCTCCGCCGAGAGCCGTTCGAGATGCGCGAAGCTGGCGCCGCCGGAAACGACCGTCGACATGCGGCAGCCGCGCATACCGCGGGCGTGCATGTCCTCAAGCTCGGCGCGCGGCAGGCCTGACGGGATCACCGCCACGCCCCGCTGGCGCTTCGGATCGCGGTCGAGCGCGGCGAGCGTCGCGCGATTGTCGGTGCCGTGCGCACCGCCGTGCACGATGACCACGCGGTCGATACCAAGCGTCTTATGCAGTTCGGTAAGGTCTTCGTAAGTGCAGTCTTCCGGCGTGTAGCTGCGTTGCGGGCTGAAGGGAAACACCGCCTGCGGCCCGAACACGTGCACATGCGTGTCGCAGGCGCCGCGCGGCATCTTGAACGCCGGCACTTTCGGATGGCGATCCGGCCCCGGACAGGCATGCATCGGCCGCGCGCCGCTTATGCTCACGACGCCGCCTTTGCTTCCTGCATCGCCACGTTGGCGAGCATCTCGGCGCCGCGGTTGGCGGCCGGCACGCCGCGAAACGTGTAACAAAGCGCGATCACCGCATGCAGCTCTTCCCATGTCGCGCCGGCTTTGCGGGCGGCGAGCGCATGCATCTGCGCGGCGTCGTTGAGCTGGCCGAGCATGATGCCAAACACCATCAATTGCTTGGTCTTTTCGTCGAACAGCGGCGTGTCGAAGGCATGCGCGCGTGTTGCTTCCTGCAACGACAACAGCGTCGGATCGATCGCGCCGGACACCGCGAAGCGCGTGCGCACACGCGGCGGCACGAAGCCGACCATGGCGCGGTAACTCTCTTCGCGCGTCGCCGCGTGCGGATCGCGCACGGCGGCATCGCCGAAGGCCTGTTTCAACACGGTGGGATCGATCTTGGCGTCGCTCACTTAAGGCTCCTTTAGGCATCACCGAGACCCCGATTTGACGCCCGGCTCCGGAGGTGTCAATTCTAAAAATCGATGATCTTGAATTAATCGATAAAAGGAACCGCCTATGCTCCGCCGCACCGTCCTCGCCTCGCTCGCCGCCCTGGCGCTCACGCCGCTCGGCCTTGCCACCACCGCGCAAGCGGCCTTTCCGGACCGGCCGGTGCGTATCGTGGTGCCGTTTCCGGCCGGCGGCTCCAATGACGTGATCGCGCGGCTCTTGGCGCAGAACCTCTCGGAGCAATGGGGCCAGGCAGTGGTCGTGGAAAACCGCGCCGGCGCCGGCGGCAATGTCGGCGCGGAAGTGGTCGTGCGCGCGCCGGCCGATGGTTACACGCTGCTGCTCGCGGCGCCCGGGCCGCTGGTCGTCAACCAGACGCTGTACAGTAAGCTCAACTACGATCCGATGAAGGACCTGAAGCCGGTGGGTCTCATCGCCTCCGTTCCAATCGTGCTCGCCGTGCATCCCTCGGTGCAGGCGAAGACCGTCGCGGAGCTCATCGCGCTCGCCAAGGCGCAGCCGGGCAAGATGAACTTCGGCTCCTCGGGCAACGGCTCGACCAATCATCTCGCCGGCGAACTGCTGAAAGGCCTGGCGAAAGTCGACATCGTGCACGTGCCCTATCGCGGCGCGGCGCCGGCGATGAACGACCTGATCGCCGGCCATATCCCGATGATGTTCGACAACATGCCGGCGATGAAGCCGCAGGTCGCGGCCGGCACGGTGCGCGCGCTGGCCGTCGCCGGCGCCACGCGCTCGAAGCTGTTCCCCGAACTGCCGACGATGGTGGAAGCGGGCGTGCCGGGCTTTGAGGCTTCCGCCTGGTTCGGTCTCGTCGCGCCGGCCGCGACGCCGCCCGACGTGATGCAGACGCTCGTCGCCGGCGTCGATAAGGCGCTCAAGAACCCCGACATGGCGAAGAAGTTCGCCGATCTCGGCGCCGAGCCCGGCACCGTGACGGGCGATGCCTTCGGCACCTTCCTCAAGGCCGAAGCCGCCAAGTGGGGCAAGGTGGTGAAGGACTCTGGCGCGCGCGTCGACTAAAGCGGGCACCGTCGGCTGCGCGTTTTTGACGGCGCGCTGAAGTTCGCTAAGCTATGCTGTGAAAGTATAGCTTGGCGAAGAGGCCAAAATGGAGCTGCGGGAGCTGCGAAACTTCATGCGCGTAGCGCGCGCCGGCAGTGTCAGCCGCGCGGCCACCGAATTGCGCCTGGCGCAGCCGGCCTTGAGCCGGCAGATCAAGAAGCTCGAGCATGAACTCGGCGTCTCGCTGTTCGCGCGGCACGGTCGTGGCGTGCGGCTCTCCGCCGCCGGCGCTCTGCTCCTGGACCGCGCCGAGGAGATCGCACGGCTGGTGCATCGGACCGGCGAGGAGATTCGCGAGGACCGCGCGCATGACGGTGGCCGCATCACCGTCGGCGTACCGCCCGCGGCCGGGCGCTTGCTGATCCCGCCCTTCGTCGAGAGCTTCCAGAAAGCCTGGCCGCGCACCACGCTGCACATGCGCGAGGGCGTCACGTCCTCGTTGCAGGAATGGCTGATCGAGAAGCGCATCGACGTCGCCATCCTGCACAATCCGCCGCACCTGGAAGCCTTGAATATCAGCCCGATTCTCACCGAACGCATGTTCGTCATCGGGCCGCCGCCGCATTTATCGAAGGGGCGCAAGCCGCAGGCGAGCTACCGCATCCGCGATCTCGGCGACCTGCCCCTCATCCTGCCGAACATGGCGCACAACAACCGGCGCCTGGTCGAGCACGCCGCGCTCGAGCACGGCGTCCGTCTGCGCATCAAGATCGAGGCCGACAGCGTCGCCTTCGCCAAGGCGCTGGTGGAGAAGGGTCTCGGCTACACCATTCTGACTTACGCATCGGTGCAGGAAGAACTGATGCGCAAGCAACTCGTCGCCATTCCGATCCTGCGCCCGACCTTGTCCACGCAGGTGACCATCGTCACCTTGCGCGATCCCGGTCTGCCGCGGCTCACGCAGGAAGCGAGCGCTCTCATGCACCAGGTCTGCCGCACGCTGGTACGCGACAAAATTTGGACCGGCGCGCAGCTCTGCTGAGCGATACGGAACGCCGACGTTTTCCTCGGAGCCAATCGCCATGCCGAAAGAGTATCGGCGGCGAACTTCTATCGCGCGGCCCCCTCCTCTATTGTAGCGGCGGCAAAAGCATGAACAGCGGCGCGCACGCCGCGACTCCGGGGAGGACAAACCATGCGCATGTTGAGATTCCTGCTGATCGGATTGGCCGCGCTGATGAGCGTGGGCGTCGCCGCCGCGCAGGATTTCCCGAATAAGCCGATCAAGCTGATCGTGCCGTTCCCGCCCGGCGGGCCGAACGACATCATCGCCCGCACCGTCGGCCAGAAGATGTCGGAGATCCTCAAGCAGCCGGTCCTCATCGACAACCGCGGCGGCCAGGGCGGCGTGCTCGGCACCGACGTCGTCGCCAAGGCGCCGCCGGACGGCTACACCATTGCAATCGCCAGCGCCGGCGCGCTCGCGATCTCACCGAGCATGGAGAAGGTCGCCTACGACACGTTGAAGGATCTGGCGCCGGTGACTCTGGTCGCCACCGTGCCGGAAATGCTGGTGGTGGCACCGAGCGTGCCCGCGAACAACATGGCCGAGCTGGTGGCGCTGGCGAAATCGCAGCCGGGCAAATTGAATTTCGCTTCCTCCGGCCCGGGCAGTCTGCCGCATCTCGCCGGCGAATTGTTCAAGCTCACCGCCAAGATCGACATCGTGCACGTGCCCTATCGCGGCGCCGCCCCCGCAGTGACCGATCTGCTCGCGGGCCAGGTGCAGATGGTGTTCCTCGACCTGCCGGTGCTGCTGCCGCAGGTGAAGGCCGGCAAGCTGAAGCCGATCGCGCTCGGCGCGCTCAAGCGCGTGCCGAGTGCGCCCGACGTACCGACCACCACAGAGGCCGGCATGCCAAGCCTGCAGACCGAGAACTGGTACGGCATGGTGGCGCCGGGGAAGACGCCGCCGCAGATCGTCGCGATCATCCACAAGGCTGCCGTCGAGGCGATGAAGGACCCGGCGGTGATCGAGAAGCTGTCGAGCCAGGGCGCCACGCTGGTTGGCGACAGCCCCGAGCACTTCCGCGCCTTCATCGACAGCGAAATCAAGAAGTGGGCGAAGGTGATCAAGGACGCCGGCGTCCCGACTAGCAAGTAGCGCGCGTTTGATGACTGGACGTCTGTCGGGAAAAGTAGCGCTCATCACCGGCGCCGGCTGTGTCGGCCCCGGCTGGGGCAACGGGCGGGCGGCCGCCGTCATTTTCGCCCACGAAGGCGCCAAGGTGTTCGCCGTCGACAAGAACCCGGGTTCGATGGTCGAGACCGTCGCGCTCGCGGGGCCGGACGCCGACATCACGACCCATGCCTGCGACGTACTCGACGACACGCAGGTCGCCGGAATGGTCGCAGCCTGCATCAATCGCTACGGCCGCATCGACTGCCTCGTGAACAACGTCGGCGGCTCGGCGCCCGGCGGCGCCGCCGAGTTGTCGGAAGAAGCCTGGGACAAACAGATCGATTTCAACCTCAAGAGCGTTTATCTCGCCTGCCATCACGTCATTCCGGTGATGGTCGCGCAAGGTGGCGGTGCGATCGTGAACACGTCGTCAACCTCGGGCATTCGCTACACTGGCTCGCCGCAGGTCGGTTATGCCGCTGCCAAGGCCGGCATCATTCACTTCTCGCGCGTCACCGCCGTTCAGTACGCGAGCAAGGGCATCCGCGTGAACACCGTTGTGCCAGGACAAATGCACACGCCGATGGTGGAAGCGCGGCTTGCCAATCAGCGCAGCGGCGGCGATGTCGAGACGCTGCTGAAGACACGCGTGGCGCGTATCCCGCTCGGCTTCATGGGCGACGGCCGCGACACTGCGCATGCCGCATTGTTCCTCGCATCCGACGAGGCGCGCTTCGTCACCGGCACGGAGATCGTGGTGGACGGCGGCATGACGGCACGCTGCGACTGAAACATGACCGCCCTGCCCACTGCCCAAGCGCCGGCCTGTCCACCGCCCGACCGCCATCCGAAAAAGCCGAAGCTCACGCTGCCGCCGCTTGCCTGCGACGCGCATTTTCACGTGTTCGGGCCGGACGCAAAATTTCCTTTCGCTGCCGACCGCACGTTCACGCCCGAGGACGCGTCGAAGGAAGAGCTGTTTGCGCTGCACGAGTTCTTAGGGTTTGAGCGCGGTGTGTTCGTGCAGTCATCCTGCCACGGCAGCGATCATGCCGTGCTGCTCGATTTGTTGGCGGCGGCGCCAGACCGTTATCGCGGCGTGGCGCTGCTGAAGCCGACGACACCGCAGGCCGAAATCAATCGGCTGCACGAGGCTGGCGTCTGTGGCGTGCGCTTTCACTTCTTCTCGCATCTTGGCAAGCCTGCGCCTTACGACGATATCCGCGCGGTGATCGCCAAGGTGGCGCCGCTTGGCTGGCACATCGCCATCCATGTCGGCGGCCAAGGTATGGTCGAGCAGTACGACTTCATCACGTCGATCGAAGCCCCCGTGGTGATCGACCACATCGGTCGCATCGACATCGGCGAAGGGCTTAACGGAGAAGCCTTTACCGCACTGCGCCGCCTTCTCGACCGCGGCAATGTCTGGGTGAAGCTCTCCGGCACCGACCGCATCACCAAGCAGCCTTATCCTTATGCCGACGCCGTGCGGTTTGCGCGCGCTCTCACCCAGTATGCGCCCGAGCGCGTGGTCTGGGGATCGGACTGGCCGCATCCCAATCACTTCGCCGTGCCGAACGACGGCGAACTGGTCGACCTTATCGCCGAGATCGCGCCGGACGTGTCAACGCGGTACAAGATGCTGGTCGAGAACCCGGCCAAGCTGTTCGGCTTCAACTAACGCTGATACTGCCGCATCCAGTGCCGGTCGATCCAGTCCTTCACGCGCCACAGCCAGGCGCCTTCCGCTTTGAACCAGCCACGAGAGGCGACGGCATAGCGCTCACCGGTCGAAACGAGCGCAAGGTGGCGACGCTGCGGATGCCAAGGCTTGAGCGTTTCGCCGCGCAGCCGGCGGCGCAGATTTTCCGCGAGCGGCGGCCCAGCGCGTACGGCATAGACGCCGGCCTTCTCACGCGGCGTCTCGATAAGCGCGGCGCAATCACCGACGGCGAAAACATCGGGATCGTTCGTTGCTTGCAGTGTGGGTCCGACGGCAATGAAACCGCCGGCGTCGAGGGTAAGACCGGTGCCGGCAAACCAGCTAGGTGCTGCCGCGCCAGTCGTCACCAGGATGGCGTCGGCAGCAAGCGACCGCCCGTCGGCCAATATGATGCCCTGCGCGGTGACAGCATGCGCCTTCGCGTGCTCATACAGCGCAATCCTCCGCGCGGCGAAGACGCGGCGGAAAGCATTGCGCACGCGGGCATTATGCGTGGCTAGAATCTCGCCGTCGGTCACAAGGGCAAACGACAGGCTTCCGGCGTCCAGACCCACAGCCCGCAACTCGCGCATCAGCCGCGTGCGCAATGATAGCAGGAGTTCGACCCCACCCGCGCCGCCGCCGATTACCGCGATGCGGCGCGGCCCGTCCGACCGACGGCACTGTACGATCAGCGCATCGAGCTTTTGCAGGAAGAGACCGATGGGCTTGACCGCGACGGCATGCTCCCCGGCGCCATCGATGCCGGCCAAAGCCGGCGTGATGCCGACATCGATCGAGATGATGTCGTAAGGCAATGACGGCAGGCCCGCGAGCGTGATCCGCTTGGCCGCGCGGTCGAGCCCAATGGCCTCCGCATGCACAAGCCGGGTGCCGGTCGCCGTGCACAAGCGCACCAGATCGATATGCGCCTGCTCCGGCCGGTACAGCCCGGCAATGACGCCGGGCAGCATGCCCGAGTAAGGCGTCATCAGGTCGCGCGTGACCAGCGTCAGTGCGACGCCAGGCTCACGGTTACGACCGAAAGCGTCCAGCACATGTACATGAGCATGCCCGCCACCGACGAGCACGATCTGTTTAGGCAGAAAGCTGGAAGGGTTCATCGCGCTGTGGATGCTGAGTCACAGCGTGATAGCACATCCGGCGCAACCGCGCGCGCGGCACCCGATCCGAGGCTACGCGGCCAGGGCGTTGCTGAATGCGCGCTTGAGGCAGGTCGTGCCGGGATCGTCCGAACGGGTGACGAGCCCCAGCATGGTGACCCACTCCTCGTCCGAGGCCCCCGCGGAATAGCGCCGCACCGCACCGCGGCTGAAGGCGGCAAGGTCCAGACCTTCGGCTTCGGCACGTTCGCGCATAGCGTTGAGCATGGACAGGTCGCCGACGCCGAGGATGATCTCGGCTGCCGCCGCATCGTCGGTCAGTTGCCTGAGCACGTCGCCGAGCATCATGGCATCAACTCCTTAATGCACGCGATGATCGGCGGCATCGGCGAGCGCGATACCTTCGATTCTAGCGGCGGAGACCAGCCGGGCGATATACTGCGCCTGGGCGCGATGCAGGACGCTGTCGCGCAGATAGTCGGCAATGCGCGCGGCGACCGCTTCATAGGGCAAGGTCCTGCCCTCGTGCTTGCGCGCGAGGCGGATGATGTGGAAGCCGTAGCGGGTGGCGACCGGCGCGGCGCAGGTTTCGCCGGGCGAGAGCGCGATCATGGCTTCTTCGAACTCCGGCGTTGTTTGCCCGCGCGTAAGTTGGCCGAGATTGCCACCCTGCGCGGCGGACGGACAGCGCGAATAGGCCTGCGCCAGCGCGGCGAAGCTCTCCGGATTCTCCTGCAGCGTGGCCAACACGGCGTCGGCATCGGCGCGCGCCTGCGCGTAGGCTTCCTTGTCGGATGGCGCCGCCGCAAACAGGATATGCGAGGCCTCGTAGATGTCGGGCGAGCGGAAGCGCGCCTTGTTGTTTTCGTAATAGCGGCGGCAGGTTTCCTCGTCCGGCTCGGGCACGGCGACCTCGCGCTCGACCACGCCGCGCATCAGCGCTTCCTCGTCGGTCTCGCGGCGGCCGTCTTCGTCGCTGGCCGGCGCGGGCGAGAGACCGATGGTTTGCGCCCGCTGCAACAGCAATTCGCGCACGACCAACGCTCGCGCCGCCTGCTGCCAGGCAGCGATCGGCTTTTCAGCCGGGTGGTTCTGCATTTCACGTACAATCGCATCGCGCGCGATAGCAATACCGTTGACGCTCACTGTTACTGGCTTGCCGGCGGGAATGTTGGTGTGGACCGAGCAGGACATGACGATCACTCCGCCGGAACGGGGCCGGGACGCGCGCCGGCGGGCGGGCGCACGGCGCGCACGACCTGTGTGGGTTGCATCGAGGGAAGTCCGGCCGCGTGCTTCGGGAACGGTCCGGCGCTGCGTGTGCGCACGACCTGGTAGCCGCGGCGGCCGAGATACCAGACCGGCGCGCTCCAGACGTGAACGAGGCGCGTGAACGGAAAGACCAAGAAGATGGTCATGCCGAGGAACAGGTGCGCCTTGAAGATCGGGTGCACGTCGGCGATCAGCGCCGAGACGCCCGGCTGCAAGGTGAGGATGCCTTGCGCCCAGGTCATGAACTTCACCATCTCGTGGCCGTCGAGGTGCTGGAGCGAGACGAAGATGGTGCCAAGGCCGAGAATGAGCTGCGCATAAAGAATGAGCAGGATGGCGATATCGCCGAAGGACGACGTCTTGCGGATACGGGAATCGAACAGGCGGCGATGCACCAACAGCGTGATGCCGACGAAGCAGGCGATGCCGGCGACGCCGCCGATGCCGATGGCCATCCACTGCTTGAAGGTGTGCGAGATGCCGAGCGTGTCGAATATCCAGATCGGGGTGAGCAGGCCGACGAGGTGGCCGGCGAAGATGAGCAGGATGCCGACGTGGAACAGGTTGGAGCCCCAGGTGAGCTGCCTGCGCCGCAAGAGCTGGCTGGAGCCTGAGCGCCACGTGTATTGCTCGCGGTCGAAGCGCACCAGGCTGCCGAGCAGAAACACGGTGAGGCAGAAGTAAGGGTACCAGCCGAAGACGATGTAATTGATCATGTCGCGCATGATGCTTTCCTCACGAGCGCGGGCGTTGGGGCATGTCGGGCGCGGGGCGCAAGCCGCCGCGCACGCGGGCGATCAGACCGTCCTTGCAGCCGTCGCTCGAGCCGGGGCCGAAGTTGACCGGCTCATCCTCCCAGGCGGCGTCGAGGGCCGCGAGGTCGTTGGCGTCCGGATCTGGCAATTGCAAGAGCGCCGAGACCTCCTCGTCCTTCGGCTTTGCCGTCGACAGCGCGACCAGCGCGCGGAACACGGCTTCATAAGGCGATTGCCGTTTGCGCAGCCGCTCCGCCAGCGCCGCGAAGATGTGCGCGGGCTGACCGAGCGTTTCGCACGCTTCCTTCAGCGGCCGCGTGGCGAGGTACTCCAGGAACAGCGGCAGAAAGTCCGGCAGCTCGGCCGCGCTCATGAAGAGACCGGCCTGCTCGTATTGCGTCTTCAGGTCGATCATGGCCTGGCCGCGGTCGCGGCTTTCGCCATGCACGTGCTCGAACAAGTGCAGCGACAACGAGCGGGTGCGATCGAACAGCAGCACGTAGCGCTCCTGCAGATCGTAGAGATCGCCGCCGGCGAGCTCGTCGACCAGCTTTTGCAGATCGGCGCCAATGTGGCGTGGGATCAGTTTGTCGACCGCGAGCGCCGCGCCGATCTCACCGGCCGCCTGTTGCAGATCGGCGGTCGGATAAGTGAGCAGTGCGGACAGTGCCTTGAGGGTGCGGCTCATCACGCGATCTCCATCGGGTTCTTGGCGCGCTTCGGCGTGCCGAACAGATTGGTCTCGCTGGTGCCGCCGGAGCAGCCATTGCCGAACGAGAAGCCGCAAGAGCCACGCAGGTCGTAGGCGTCTTCGTTGACCTCGCGATGCGCGGTCGGAATGACGAAGCGGTCCTCGTAATTGGCGATCGCCATCACGTGGTACATGTCGTCAATCTGCTGGCCGGTCAGGCCGACGCGCTTGGCGATGTTCTCGTCAATGACTCCGTCGATGGTCTTGGCCCGCATATAGGCGCGCATGGCCAGCATGCGCTCGAGGCCGAGCGCCACCGGCTCTTCCTTGCCGGCCGTCAGCAGGTTGGCGAGGTACTTGAGCGGAATGCGCAACGAGCGCACATCCGGCATCTCGCCGTCATGCCCGATCTTGCCGGCGGATGCCGCTGACTGGATCGGCGAGAGCGGCGGCACGTACCAGACCATCGGCAGCGTGCGATACTCGGGATGCAGCGGGAACGCGACCTTCCACTCCATCGCCATCTTGTAGACCGGCGAGCGGCGCGCGCCCTCCAGCCAGTTTTCGGCAATACCGTCTCGGCGCGCCTGCTCGATCACTGCCGGATCGTGCGGGTTGAGGAACACGCCGAGCTGGGCGTCATAGAGATCCTGCTCGTTCGGCACACTCGCGGCTTCCTCGATGCGGTCGGCATCATAAAGCACGACGCCGAGATAGCGGATGCGGCCGACGCAGGTTTCCGAGCACACCGTCGGCTGACCGGCCTCGATGCGCGGATAGCAGAAGATGCACTTCTCGGATTTGCCGCTCGACCAGTTGTAATAGATCTTCTTGTAGGGGCAGCCGGACACGCACATGCGCCAGCCGCGGCACTTGTCCTGGT
>Ga0255338_1000907_pt1 | contig 69336 bp, 61 predicted proteins | sample MeOH1_35cm_T4_19_FD_203715 | JGI IMG/M metagenome (GOLD analysis project Ga0255338, IMG submission 203715) | Sandy soil microbial communities from University of British Columbia, Vancouver, Canada - MeOH1_35cm_T4_195 | ecosystem: Engineered > Artificial ecosystem > Sand microcosm > Unclassified ... | reverse complement strand
ACCCCAACTTTTTCTTCAACTACCCGATCCAGTTATAAAAGATGAATAAATAGATCCAGAGTACATCTACAAAGTGCCAGTAAGTGGCCGCCATTTCTATCGGCAAACTACTGTAATTCTTGACTTTCACGGCATAAGCACGGGCAAATATGATCAGCAGGGCTATTACACCACCGAGTATATGTAACATGTGCAAACCGGTAATCACAAACAGAAAAGAAGCCGCCGAATTACTCTTAGCGCCTACCAGGGCAATATTGCTGTTTTGTAATTCTCTAAATCCGAGTAACTGCAGTACCAGAAATAACACACCTAAAGCAGCTGTGAGGGTAACCAGCACACGGTAACGCCCCATTTCCCGCGCTTTAAAGGCTTTTACGGTAAGATGAATAGTGACACTGCTGAGCAGGATCACAAAAGTTGAGTACCAGAATATCTGAGGGAGATTAAATTCCAGCCAGTTGCTCTGGTTCTTTTTTACCACATAGGCGCTGGTTAAACCAGCAAACATCATGATGATACTACCCATGCCCACCCATAAGGTAAACTTATGCGGATGAATCCGGCTGGGTTCGTTTGGCTGCACTGTTGTCATTGTCACGTTCATTTATTTAGTTATTATCTGATTTTATCTGCCAAAAGGGCCAATAATACGATCGGTAAATAGATATAGCTGCTGAACATTACTCTCCTGGCCGCTTTTGCATTCATCTCTTTGTACAAACGCAGACTCTGAAAAACCATGAACAGGTTGCATACAACCAGGATCCACATGCTTACCTGGCCTGTCATGCCAAAATAATACGGCAGAATTCCTACCGGAATCATCAGTACCGAATACATGATTCCCTGTACAGCAGTAAAACGGGTAGGTCCTTTATCAGCAGGCAGGAGTTTGAAACCCGCTTTGCTGTAATCGCCATGCGCTACCCAGGCAATGGCCCAGAAATGCGGAAACTGCCAGAGAAACTGGATGGCAAACAGGATCCAGCCGCCTACATTGGAAAATTCTTTGCCATTGGCTACCACGGTACCCAATGGATTGAGCATATTGGTAGCCGCCACCCAACCGATCAGGCAGGGCAGTGCACCGGGAAACGCTCCTACCAGCACTGCAATGGAATTGATCTTCTTAAGCGGGGTATAGATAAATGCATATAAAAACAGGCTGAAAGCGGATAACAAAGCGGCATTCCAGTTAAACGCATTTTCATCGGTGGTGAAAAACCAACCGATCATGAAAACACCTACCGAACCGGCCAGGGTTGCAAAAGTATATGCTTCCTGCTGGCTCATTCTTCCGTCCGCTACCGGGCGCGAAGCGGTCCGCTTCATCATGGCATCCGTATCTTTTTCTACTGCCTGGTTAATCGCATTGGCACTGCCGGTGATGAGCATGCCTGCTACAAACAAGAGGAAGATCATCCACCAATCGTATTCCACTACATTGGGGGCCAGTAAATAACAGATAACGCAGGAGAATACCACGGTAAAACTCAGCGTGAACTTGATCAGCTGAAAATAATCCTTCACTTTAGACGCCAGTGAAAAAGAAGTGGATGTATTTACCGTTCCCTTCATATTGGTTCTGACAGGAATGAATTTGGCACCAGTGTGGTACTGCACTCCTCTCTTTTTTATCGCAGTTAAAAACAATGCTCCCGGTAACCGGGAGCATTGCATCTATGTTAACCAGTCTGCATAAGAACAGGCCGGTATCATTATTTCTTAGTGATGACTTTCGTCTGCTCCTACCGGTGTAGTCTGGGAAATAAACTCTTTTCCATCCTTACCGTAATCGTACGCCCAACGGTGTACTTCCGGAATTTCACCTACCCAGTTACCATGACCCGGACGGATCGGTGTGGTCCACTCCAGTGTATTGGAACCCCATGGATTCTGTACGGTCACTTTTCTTCCTTTGAAGATTGAGTAGAAGAAGTTGAACAGGAATAACAGCTGTACAGCAAATACGATCATAGCCACTGTACTGATGAAACGGTTCAGTTCAGCAAACTGCTTGAAGCTTTCCCAGATGCTGTAATCGTAGTAACGACGTGGCATACCGGCCAGACCTTCGTAGTGCATGGGCCAGAAAATCATATAAGCACCAGCAATGGTTACCCAGAAGTGGATATAGCCCAGAGAATTGTTGAGGTAACGGCCATACATTTTAGGGAACCAGTGGTAGATACCGGCGAACATACCGAACATAGATGCCACACCCATTACAATGTGGAAGTGGGCAATTACGAAATAAGTATCGTGCAGGTGAATATCCAGTGCCGAGTTTCCTAACCAGATACCGGTTAATCCACCCGAGATAAATAAACTTACAAAACCGATCGCGAACATCATTCCCGGTGTGAAGCGGATATTACCTCTCCACAAAGTGGTTAACCAGTTAAATACTTTGATCGCAGAAGGTACTGCAATCAGCAGGGTTAACAATACGAATACAGAACCAAGGAAAGGATTCAGTCCGGTAACAAACATATGGTGCGCCCATACCAGGAAGGCGAGGATGGCAATCGCAAACAGCGAACCGATCATGGCCATGTATCCAAAGATTGGTTTGCGCGAGTTTACCGACAGGATCTCTGATACCATACCCATGGCCGGTAAAAGAATGATATATACTTCGGGGTGACCTAAGAACCAGAACAAGTGCTGGTACAGGATGGCACTACCACCTTCGTTAGGTAAAGCGCCCACGCCACTGATAAAGATATCAGAGAGGTAGAAGCTGGTTCCGAAATTACGATCGAAGATCAACAGGATAAAACCTGAGAACAATACAGGGAAAGACAATACGCCCAATACAGCGGTAAAGAACAGGGCCCAGATAGTTAATGGTAAACGGGTCATGCTCATCCCTTTGGTACGCATGTTCAGGATAGTAGCGATATAGTTCAGACCTCCCAATAAAGAAGATACCACGAACAAAGCCATAGAAACGATCCACAGATCCATACCCGTTTTAGAACCCGGCGAAGCATCGCCCAGGGCACTTAAGGGAGGGTAGGCTGTCCAACCGCCGCTGAAAGGACCGGTTTCAACAAAAATAGAAGACAGCATCACCACACTGGCTGCAAAAAAGAACCAGTAGCTGAGCATATTCATGAAAGGAGAAGCCATATCCCGTGCACCGATCTGTAAAGGGATCAGGAAGTTGGCGAAGGTTCCGCTCAATCCGGCTGTTAATACAAAGAATACCAGTACGGTACCGTGTGTAGTTACCAATGCATAATAGGCTTCGGGTGAAATACGGCCACCTTTTGCCCATTTACCCAGGATATCTTCCAGCCAGGGGAAAGTAGCATCAGGATAACCCAGTTGCAGACGGAACAGCACACTCATTAAACCACCCAACACCGCCCAGAACATACCTGTAATCAGGAATTGTTTGGCGATCATTTTGTGATCCTGGCTGAACACATATTTACTGATGAAGGTCTCATGGTGGTGTTCATGATGATGATCACCATGTGCATCATGCGTTGCAGCATCTGAATGTGCATGTAAAACAGCTTCGTTACTCATACTCTGTTTTCTTTAATATTTTCTGTTCACGATGATCCCGCGAAATAGCGGAACCGGATATTTATTATTTACAATTTAGCAACCACTTTGGTTGCAACTTTGGTAGAATCGGCAGGAGCCGCGGCAGCTGGTTTAGCTGTTTCGGGATCCTTATCAGGATTGGCTACCAGGTATTGCGGCTTCTGTTTAGCCAGCCACATATCATATTCTTCCTGCTCTACCACTTCAATAATACCTTTCATAGAATAGTGACCGTTACCACACATCTGGTCGCAACTGATCTCGTACACAAAATCAGGATTCTTGGTCAGTTCTTTCATCTCTTTGGTTGTGTACTTAGGTGTAAACCACATGGTGGTGGGGATACCCGGTACTGCATCCATTTTCATACGGAAATGAGACAGCCCTACATCATGGATCACATCCCTTGCACCAATAATCAGTTTTACCGGGCGACCTTTTACCAGGAACATTTTATCAGTAACCACATCGTCGTGGCTTAATTTATCATCCCAGAGCACACCCAGTGCATTACCGGAGGCATCATCGATGTTCTTGTAATATTTTTTACCAAAAGCGCCATCCTTACCAGGGTAACGGAAGATCCAGTTAAATTGTTTACCGGTTACTTCCACCACCATCGCTTCTTTGGGAGGTTCGCCGGTGAACAGGAACCAGTTACGTAACCCGATCACTACCAGAATCGTTAAAACGATAGCAGGAACAATGGTCCACAATACTTCCAGACGGTTATCGTGCGGGAAGTAGAATACTTTACGTTCATCATTTTCTTGGTATTTATATGCGAACCAGAAAAGCAGGATCTGGGTAGCGATGAATACAATACCGGTTACACCGATCGTGATCCATAACATAGAATCCACACGGGCGCCTTCTACACTGGCGGAATCTACGGCCAGCAGTGTTTTACCGAACAGCATTTTATTGCAGTACCACACACCGATCATACCCAGTACCAGGAAGACAACCATCAGGAAGCCGTTGATCTTGTTATTCTGTTTACGGCTAACATCTTCGCCTTTCAGTACAGATACATATTCGCTGGCTTTGGCGATCTGGAAGATCACTAAAAAGATCAGCACAATTACTGCTATGGTTAAAAACATTGTCATAACGCTATCAATATTATCTTATCTAACAAAAAATGCTACAATACAATTATACCTGGTGAATGATACTTTCTTTCAGGAACGGATGGTGTCTGGAGATCAGCGGTTTGCTGGCCAGTGCACGTCCTACGAAAAGAATCATCAGGCCTACGAACAGACTCAGGATACCGAAATCGAGCCAACCCAGGGTTACATGTTCCTTAGACAGGCTGCCCATCACCATCTGGTAAAAATCGATCCAGTGACCAAAGATGATCAATACTGCCATAAAAGTAACCAATGTGTAATTTCTCTTGGATGAGCGCTTCATCAGGATCAACAAAGGACAGATAAAGTTGATGATCAGGTTCAGGAAGAAAATACCTTTATAAGGCCCCTGCACCCTGTGCTTAAAGTAAACGGTTTCTTCCGGAATATTGGCGTACCAGATCAGCATATACTGAGAGAACCAGAGGTAGGTCCAGAAGATAGAAAACGCAAACATGAACTTACCGATATCCTGTAAGTGTTCCTGGTTCGTTAATTCCAGGTATCCTTTGTTCTTCAGGTAAATTACCCAGAGTGCTATCAGCGAGAGGCCCGAAACAAAAGAGCTTGCAAATGTGTACCAACTGTACATGGTAGAATACCAGTGTGCATCAATACTCATCATCCATAACCAGGGAATGGTAGAACCCACGGTTAAACCGAACCATACAGTGAACAATGCGGCGCGAACGGTACTTCTCCAGATATAGGAAGCCCCTTTCTCCTGATTCATCGGAGCCGCATCTGCCTCGCTGCTGATCTGGCGCATTCTATAGCCCAGTAAACTCCAGAGGCCAATCGCCAGGGTAGTCCAGATGATAAAGAATTTCGCATTCAGGAAACCGGCTTTACCAGACAGGATCGGGTCTTTGGCAACCGCTTCCGTATCCAGCCAGTGGTAAATATGGTGCTTATCGCTTACTACCACATAAATCAAAACCAGGAAAGTGATGGAGCCGAAAATAGGCACCATGGTAGAAATGGCTTCGGGGATACGCTTGAACGACTGCTGCCAGCCACCCATGGCCAATGTGGTTACACAGATAAAAAACATGCTGGCATTACAGATCAATGTCCAGAAGATCGTATTGTACATGAGGGTTCCCCAGAAATGGGCCTGTTCATGTTCGTCGGAGCTGAAACCTTTGGTGACTGCGCCGATTACCAATGCAACCAGACCAACACCGATCAATGCCATTGACCAGGTTTTCATCTTTCCGGGAATCTCAAATTGCTCTCTGATAGATGCCATCGTTATACTCTTTTATATCAGTTTGTACTTTTCTTGCGCCAACCGGCGAAAGGTTAATTTATTTGGTGGCTGCCGCTGCTGCAGGTGCTGCTGCAGGGGTAGCTTTTTTTGCTTCTGTTTGTTTGTTCTTGATATACTTGATCACCATCCAGCGTTGCTTGCGGCTCAGCTGTGATGCATAAGATCCCATCATATTCTTACCATAGGCCACAGAATAGAACATCTGTCCGTCAGGCATTGCTTCATACTTAGCATCGCCTACCAGTGTGGCAGGTTTGGCTGCATAAGGACCGTTACCATCTTTATACAGCGGACCGTTGCCATTCAGTTTGGCACCATGGCAGATGCCGCAGTTGATGAGGTATAATCTTTCTGCTTCTTCTGTCTGTTTTGCAGACATAGAATCAATCGGATTCTTTACCAGTTTGGAAGCTACATAGTTGGTAGAATCGCCCGGTGCATCTTTGGTAAGAGGGAAAGGCATTTCTTCCTCACGGGAAATGGTTCCGGCAACCGGCATGGCAGTGTAGTTGATACCCTTCTCAGCCAGGTTGCTGTGATCTGCATAGGTTTCATAAGCGCGGCTGTAAGCCATATCCGGCATGTATACCTTGCCAGGAGTACGTTTTACATCACTGCAGCTCACAATTACCATGGCGGCAGACAAAACAGTTATGATTGATAATTTCTTCATCATATATCTATTCTAAAAAATAATATTAAGCAACAACAGTTTGTTTATTCTGGAAAGGATGTTCGTCTTTGTCGTAACGACCTAACCACCATCCGTCTTCCGCTACCTGTATATCTGTTTCCACCGCACCATTACTGGTCAGGAAGGCTTTCAGGTCTTCGGCATTGGTTTTTTCTGTACACTCGATCACCATGACAAACAGATCGTCTGTGGCACGTGCATGGAAATGATGTTTTTTCACAAACGGTGCCAGCTGGCACAGGTAGCAGAAAGTTAACACCATACCCACCGCTGCAAACAATACGGTCAGCTCGAAGGTAATAGGGATCCAGGCCGGTAACGCAAAATGCGGCTTACCACCAAAGTTCAGCGGCCAGTCTTTCGCCAGAATCCAGCTGATAGAACCCAGTGCCGTTGCGGTACCGGTAATACCATAGATAAATCCGGCTGTGTGCAGACTGGTCTCTCTCAAACCCAGCGCATGGTCCAGTCCGTGCACCGCAAACGGCGTGTACACATCATGGATCTTATATCCCGAAGTACGGACTTTCTTCACCGCAGGAAATAAAACAGCTTCGTCATCAAAGCAGCCTACTACGAATTTCTTTTTTGCCATATCTTAATAATTAGACAATTTGAAAATTTGAAAATTTGAAAATGGATGTTGCACATCCCTATTCAGTTTCAAATCATACAAACTATCATTTTCAAATTTTCAAATTAGCACATTCACTATTAGTGTGCGTGATCGTGAACAAACTCTTCGAGCTTCTGCTCTTCCAGCTTGTCCATTTTACCTTTATAGTTCTCACCGGTTGTTTTCAGTACATACTTGATCTCTGCTACCGCAATGACAGGCATATATTTCGCAAACAGGAAGAAGCAGGTAAAGAACAATCCGAATGTACCGGCATAGAATCCGATCTCCCAGATAGTAGGGCTGTAGTAAACAGACCAGCTGGAAGGCAGGTAATCGCGGTACAGAGAAGTAACGATGATCACAAAACGCTCGAACCACATACCGATGTTTACAATGATGCTCATGAAGAAGGTCACAAACAGGTTCCTTCTCATTTTACGGAACCAGAAAATCTGCGGGCTTAATACGTTACAAGCCATCATACCCCAGTAGCTCCAGCCATATGGACTGAACAGGTAAGCACGGCTGTACCAGAAAGTGTAACCCTCATATTTGTTCTGGCTGTACCAACCCATGAACAGCTCAGTCAGGTAGGCAATACCTACGATAGAACCGGTCAGTACAATTACTTTATTCATCGCCTCAATGTGACCAAGGGTGATATAGTCTTCCATTTCAAACACTTTGCGGATGATCACCATCAGGGTCTGCACCATGGCAAAACCGGAGAAGATGGCACCGGCAACGAAATAAGGAGGGAAGATGGTAGTATGCCAACCCGGAATAACGGAAGTGGCGAAGTCGAAGGATACGATCGTGTGTACAGACAATACCAGCGGCGTACTTAAACCGGCCAGTACCAGTGATAAACTCTCGTGGCGCTGCCAGTGTTTGGTAGAACCCGTCCAGCCGAAAGAAGCAATACCATACAAACGCTTACGCAGTTTGGTGAAAGCGCGGTCGCGCACGGTAGCCAGATCGGGGATCAGACCACTGTACCAGAACAGCAGCGATACGGTGAAATAAGTAGAGATCGCAAATACGTCCCATAACAGCGGTGAGTTAAAGTTCACCCACAAAGGACCACGGGTATTGGGATAAGGTAATACGAAGAACGCCATCCACACACGGCCCATGTGCCAGATCGGGAACTGGCCCGCACACATTACCGCAAAAATGGTCATCGCTTCCGCTGCACGGTTTACACCGGTTCTCCAGCCCTGGCGGAACAACAACAGGATCGCTGAGATCAGTGTACCGGCGTGACCGATACCTACCCACCATACGAAGTTGGTGATGTCCCAACCCCAACCTACTGTTTTATTCAGGTTCCACTGGCCGATACCGTAGGTAACATCCCGGTAAATGGAATATACACCAAACAGCAACAATGCGACAGCTATGTAAAAGCCGACATACCAAAGTCTGGAAGGCTTCGCTTCAATAGGGCGAACGATGTCTTCTGTAACCTGGTGATAGTTTTTGTCGCCATTCACCAATGGTTCCCTGAGCTGTGATTCGTACTTTAAATGCATCTGGTCTTGTTTATTGGTCCCTCCCGCTTGCAGCGGGATAGTATTTTATTGAATCAACGTTTGTTCTTTGTGCAACTTCGTTGTGTCACTCACTTGTACTGCTGTTCCCTACTCTTCTGTTGTCAATGAATCAACTTTTGGAAAGTTTTAGAACTTTCCAAAAGTTTAACGATTAATGAGCGGGCGCCGCTTCTTTTTTCTCTGCGCCTTCTGCCTGATGTTCTTCCTTCGCGCCGGCTGCATGGTGTTCTTCTTCCAGGTTACGCACTTTTGCCATATAGGTTACATTAGGCAATACGTGCAGTTGCTCCAGTACATAGAACTGACGGTTCGGATTCTCTTTCCTTGTTTTGGTGATAGAACTGTTGGCGTCGTTGGCATTACCAAAGTTGATGGCGTTGGTAGGACAAGCCTGCTGGCAAGCCACTTTCAGATCGCTGTCAACCATCGGTCTGCTTTCGTTCTTGGCAGCCAGTTTGCTGGCCTGTAAACGCTGTACGCAGAAAGAACATTTTTCAATCACACCACGTGAACGAACCGTAACATCCGGGTTCAGTACCATACGGGTAAGATCATCGTTCATATCCAGTACCACATCGTTCACAATACCTTCCTGGTTATCAGGGAAGCTGTCGGAACCGCTGTAATCGGCCCAGTTAAAACGACGTACTTTATACGGACAGTTGTTGGCACAATACCTTGTACCGATACAACGGTTATAAGTCATCTGGTTCAAACCTTCACTGCTGTGGTTGGTAGCGGCTACCGGACAAACGTTCTCACAAGGAGCGTTATCGCAGTGCTGACACATCATCGGCTGGAATACCACATTCGGGTTATCCATATCGCCGCTGAAATAGCGGTCAATACGCAGCCAGTGCATTTCGTGTCCGCGTAATACTTCTGGTTTACCTACTACAGAAACGTTGTTCTCTGCATTACAGGCCACTACGCAGGCGCCACAACCGTTACAGGTATTCAGGTCTACACTCATGCCCCATTTGATACCCGGACGGTCGTACACAGGATAAATGGTACCCTGGCTTTCAAATTTCTCCAGTCCACCCCATGGTTTCAGTTCAGCTTCGCGCTCTTCTCTGATCTCTGTAGGATGTGCTTTGTATTCGGCCAGTGTTAATTCTTTCATTACTTCCGTACGGTTACCTTGTGCGGTATCGTAACGGCTATGGGTTTGTGTTAAGGCAACAGGATATTTATCGCCGGTAGCGGTAATGGTCACATTGCTGTTCACAAAACTTAGGGTAGCACCGTTCAGAGAAGCAAAAGGATAGGCGTTTTTGCCGGTACCTACCACAGATTTACCCAGTTTTTCACTTCTTCCGTAACCCACGGCAATACCGATGGTGTTAGGATGGGTTCCAGGTATGATCAGGGCTGGCAGCTCTACGCTCTTGCCATTCACAGTTACTTTAACAACTTTCTTCGGAGGATTTACTTCATAAGCATCTGCCTGACCGCCGTTATTCAGATCAATGTTCAACAGGGTTCTTGCCAGAGCAGGAGATACGATTACATAGTTATCCCAGGTGGCACGGGTAACGGGGTCAGGTAATTCCTGCAACCATGGGTTAGCAGCACCCTGACCAGCACCAATCGCTACTTTCTCATACAATACCAGTTCAATCTCTCCGCCTTTTTTGGCTGTTCCTACTGCAGCAACTGCCGCAGCAACGGATGCTCCGTTAAAAGCAGCACCACTTAATACACCGGCTGCGGGATTGATAACACCATCCTGCAGGGCTTTGTCCCAACCGGTTTCGCCACCCACTTTTGCACTCCAGAAAGCTTTCAGGAAAGCGAGGTAGTCAGTGGTAGCACCGCTCCATTTCAGGAGACTATCCTGCCATTGGCGGGTTTTGAACAAAGGATAGATCGTAGGCTGGATGAAGGAATAATGACCGGTAATAGGTTCGGCATCACCCCAGCTTTCCAGGTAGTTATGATCAGGTACTACATATTTGCAGAGTTCTGCGGTCTCATCCAGCTTGCTGCTGAAAGAGATGGTGGTTCTTACTTTTTTCAGACCGGCTTTGAATTTCTCGGCATCATACCAGGTATAGGCCGGGTTGGCACCGTGTACCAGTAAAGCGCCTACAGAACCGGCATTCATATCTTCTACCAGTTTGGCAAAGTCTGCATCCACACCCTGACGGGTGTTTACGGTAACAGACCAGTCGATGGTTTTACCACCGGCACCAATGGCTTCATTGATAGCGTTTACGATGATCTGAACGTTTACATCATTGCTTCCGCAAACCACCAATGCAGCGCCTTTATTGGCGTTCAGGGTTTTGGCAGCTTTTTCGATGCCGGCTTTGAGTTTGGCATCGGCGATAGTAACCGCCTGACCGTTTACAGCGCTTAACAAAGCAGCTACTACGGCACCTGTTTCAGATGGACGGTGTAAATATTTTTCATCGGCGTTGGAACCGGTAAGGCTGGCTACACTTTCAAAATGAATGTGTTTGCTCATCTCGGGATTCTTCTCGTCTAATTTCTTTCCGGTAGCGTATTGTCTGGCAAATTCAACCGGGCTCAGCCAGGTACCGAGAAAATCAGCACCAATGCTCACGATCGCTTTTGCATTTTCGAAATGGTAGGAAGGAATGGCTTTTTTGCCATAAGTAGCTTCGTTGGCCAGTAACATCCCGCTGTAAGAAACTGCATCATAGGTTACGTGGCGGCTACCAGGGAATTTGGCAACCAGCTGGTTAATCGCCTGTTGGGTAGAAGGCGAAGTAATAGTGCTCGTTAACACCACTACCGGACCGGCCAGGATACCGGCAACGGCTTTATCAATAGCTTCGAAAGTTACTTCTTTTCCATCGATGGTAGGGAAACGCAGACGGGCAGTATCGTACAGATCCAGTACCGAAGCCTGCACGCGGGCAGAAGTTCCGCCTTTGGTGATGGGGCTCAGGTCGTTACCTTCTATTTTGATCGGACGTCCGTCGCGCACTTTGGCAAGCACACTTACTACATCCCCATCCTGTACATAGGTGGTAGCGTAATATTTGGAAACACCCGGTACAATATCTTCCGGTTTATTGGCAAAGGGAATCGCTTTTTTCACCGGCATTTCGCAACTGGCGGCTGCGGCTGCGGCTGCTGTGCTGAAACCGAGATACTTTAAAAAGTCCCTGCGGGGCGCTTTTGCTTCTAAAAAGCTGGTGCTTTTGCTTTCGTCGGCAACAAAAGGTAGTTCTTCTCTGAATTCATCTTTCACATCCTTGTTGTACGCTTCAGACTGATTCAGCTCTCCAAAACTCTGCCAGTGCTTTTTTTGCTCCATATACTGATTTGAGATCAATTTGAAAATTTGAAAATTTGAAAATTTGAAAATGCTGAACCAGCTATTCAAATCTCTCTTTTTCCCTTTATCTAAATTTCATGTGCAATTTGATCTTTTGAGCGTTTTCAAATTTAAAAATGGTTCATTTTCAAATTTTCAAATTCTCAAATTCTCAAATTTCCTAATAGTGACATTTCTGACATTCAGTACCACCGATTTTCTCAACGGTAACACCTTTGGTGCTATCCATCTTGCCTGATTTCAGGTCCTGGTGGTATTTTTCGTAAATGCTGTAAAAACCATTGTCTTTGAACTGCACTTTGGTTTCGCGGTGACAGTTTACACACCAACCCATGCTCAGGTCGGCGAACTGTTTTACTTCATCCATTTTCTGGATCTCACCGTGGCAGGTCTGACAGGCAACCTGTCCTGCTTTCACGTGCTGAGAGTGGTTAAAATATACGTGGTCGGGCAGATTGTGAATACGGGCCCACTCAACGGGTTTAGCTTTGGTAGCATCCCATGGTTTGCCTTCTTCAAATCCTGCGTATTTGTATAATTTCTGAATTTCTGCGGTACCGTTCACTTCTTTACCTTCCTCATCGTACAGTTTTTCGCCTTTGTACTCGTTGATGTTCATGTGACAGTTCATACAAACATTCACAGAAGGGATAGTAGCCTGTTTGCCCTGGTAAACACCTGTATGGCAATACTGGCAGTTGATCTGGTTAACACCTGCATGCACTTTGTGAGAATAATAGATAGGCTGTACCGGCTGGTAATCCTTGCTTCTGCCCAGCGCCATAGCACCTTTGGAAGTGAGGTAGCCACCTACTATAAAGAGAATAACAGTCAGGAAAGCGATATAACTCTTGTTTCTCCAGAAAGGAACCGGCTCAACAGGGGTAAATCCTTCGCGCTCGTCGGCTAATTTCTTCAGGTTGGCGTTCACCTGTAACAGGATCAGGGCCACCACGGCAAGAACCAGGGTAAGGATACCGAATAATAAGGTATTGTCTCCATCCTGTGCAGGCGCACCGGCAGCAGCAGCACCTGGAGTGGCAGCGCCGGGGGCAGGTACAGACTTGATATAGGCAAGAATCGCATCTATATCAGCGTCTGCCAGACTGGAGAAAGCAGGCATAGCTGTTTTACTGTACTCGAGGTACAGGTCGTTGGCGTACTTGTCGCCCGACTTTAACACAGCTGCACTATTCTTAATCCAGGCATGGAGCTTGGCTTTATCAGGCCAACGGTCTTCCACGCCAGTCAATGCCGGGCCGGTAGATTTTTTGTGTACTGCGTGACAAGACGCACAATTTGTCTGGAAAAGAGATTTTCCATCTTGCGCATTTGCTGTAGTACCCAGAGAAAAACTCAGGAAAAGGATAGATCCGGTGACGAAGGTTTTGGCGAAACGTCTAAAAGATATCATATTCACAAACTGTGGTTCTTGGTGTGGAAAAATATCCGTGAACGGCTGCAAAAATATGACAGGAAGCTGACAAAAACTCCAAGGCCTGAAAATTTTTTTATCCTTGTCTGGCTTGAGTTTCAGCCGATTCTTATCATATTGTTTCAAAACCTGTCATGGAATTGGAACGATATTGATTGAGCGAAGTTATTTGACAAAGCGCAAAAGATTAGTCAGATTTTTATCCCAATTTTGGCCCATGTTTAAACGCCTGCAGGACAAATGGGGGGTAAGTACCCGTCAATTCTGGATCCTTTTCATTGTTTTTGGTCTTACTGGTACCACCACCGCGGCACTTACCCGCTATATCACCAGCTGGCTGGGCATGGATGAAAACACATTCTGGTTATGGAAAGTACTGTTACGCGTGGGTATGCTGGTATTCGGTTACCAGGCCATCCTGCTCATCTACGGTTTTCTGCTGGGGCAATGGGCTTTTTTCTGGAAATATGAGAAAAAACTGTTGAGTAAGTTAGGCGTCTGGCGTCTGGCGTCTGAAGTGAACACCCCTTCTTCCCAACTCACGACTCACCACTCACCACTCACGAAAATCGCCATTTTCGCCTCCGGTGCGGGTTCTAATGCCGAAAATATCATTGCCCACCTGCAAAACCATACTTCTATTAAAGTGTCGCTGATTGTTTGTAATAAACCGGGAGCAGGGGTGCTTGGTATAGCGGCCGCCAACCAGATCCCTACCCTGCTGATAGAAAAAGAGCGTTTTTTCAGGGGAGATGCCTACCTGCCCGAGCTGAAAAGCCGGGAGATCGGTTTTGTAGTGCTGGCCGGTTTTCTCTGGAAAGTGCCGGATGCATTGGTAGCCGCTTATCCCAACAAAATCATCAATATCCATCCTGCGCTTCTTCCCAAATATGGTGGCAAGGGTATGTACGGTATGCATGTACATGCAGCTGTCATCGCCGCAGGCGAGAAAGAAAGCGGCATCACTATTCATTATGTAAACGAGCATTTCGATGAGGGCGCCCCTATATTCCAGGCCACCTGCCCCATCGAACCCGGCGACACCCCCGAAAAACTGGCCGAAAAGATCCATGTACTGGAGCACCGGCATTTTCCGGAAGTGGTGGAGAGGGTGGTGAATGGTGAATCGTCATTCGTAAATCGTCAGTCGTGAGTATAAAGCACAGGATTGACCATTCACCATTGCCCACTGACGACTCACGATTCACGATTGACGCCCCCGATTCTTTTTGTTTTTTCTGATTTGTTTATGAACTTACCAGTTCAATCAAACCACATGAGAAAACTGCTTGCCGTATTCTTTGCCTTATTATTTGTAGTCGCCAGTCCTGCATGGGCACAACAGCCTGTGCTGAAAACCGGGCTGCCGGAGAATAATCGCTTTTCAGCAGAACGCCTGAAACGGGTGGATGCCCTGATTCAGCAATATATAGACAGTAACTGGATAGCCGGCGCCATTGCCCTTGTGGCCAAAGATGGCAATATCGTATACCATAAAGCAATAGGGTACGACGATAAGGAGAAGAACAAACCCCTGCAGAAAGATGCGATCTGGCGTATCGCCTCACAAACCAAAGCCGTTACCAGTGTGGGGGTGATGATGCTGTATGAAGAGGGAAAGATCCTGCTGGACGACCCCATCTCCAAATACATTCCTGCCTTCCGCAAACCGGTGGTACTCGATAAATTCAATAAGGCCGATTCAACTTATACCACAGTTCCTGCCAAAAAGGAGATCAGTATCCGCGAGCTGTTAACCCATACGTCGGGTATCGGTTATGCGCAGATCGGCAGCGAAACCATGAATGCTATTTATGCCAAAGCGGGTGTGGTAGGCGGAATTGGATTAAAAGGTGGCAAACTGGGTGATAATATCCTGAAACTCGCCAGTCTGCCACTGGTGCACCAGCCCGGCGAAAAATGGACCTATGGCTTGAACACCGATGTATTGGGTTACCTGATAGAAGTAGTGAGCGGCATGAGCCTGGATGCCTTTTTCCGTCAGCGCATTTTCGATCCCCTGGGGATGAAGGATACTTATTTCTATCTGCCGGCAGAAAAACACAGCCGCCTGGCCATGTTACATTCTGAAGACGATCAGAAAAAAGTGATCAACACACCCGAGATGATCACAGTTAACGGCAGTTTTTACCGCGACTATCCTATACTTAGAGATGGTAGTTTCTATTCGGGTGGTGGCGGACTGGTTTCTACGGCCTACGATTATGCAGTGTTTATGCAGCTATTACTTAACAAGGGCGAGTACAATGGCAAACGTTTACTGAGCCGGCATAGCATTGACATGATGACGCAGAACCAGACAGGTGAATTAAGGCAATCTGGTTTTGGGCTGGGTTTTGATATCATTACAGAAAAGGTCGCTCCAAAAACCATGTTATCGCCCGGCACATTCAGCTGGGGAGGCATGTTTGCTTCATCCTACTGGATAGATCCCAAAGAAAAAATAGTGGCGCAGTTTGTGTTACAGCAATTTCCGTTCACACATGGGGAGATAGCGGAGAAGTTTAAGGTAGCGGTGTACCAGGCGTTGCAGTGAGGGCGGGAATCGCAAGTCGTGAGTCGTCAGTCATCAGTGGTGAGTCGGGAGTTTTGGTTAGTTACTCACGACATGACAATTTCATCAAACAAAAGACTGGTAAGTAGGACCTATCAATCGTTAGTCCTGCGTTTTGATTGGCGACTAACGGCATAATACATCCCAATAACAAAAAGACAAGTAAGCGGGGCGCGGGGGGCCGCCCCTCCTGCTTACCTGTACTTAATCAAGCTTTTTTCTCGCAGGTATTGATGCCTACCAGTGTATACAAAGGGCAGAAACTGATAAAAGAAGTGGCCAGAAAAACGGCTCCCAGGATCACCAATACCAGTCCCACCGTACCGGTTACGGTACCGGTAAAATAGAGTACCGAAAAAATGATAGCCGCTATTACGCGGATAATGCGATCGGTGTTACCCATGTTTTTTTTCATACTTGTTTATTTAAATGTTTAGAGGGCTCTTATTGTAATAACCACCAGCCAAACCAACAGCAGGCACAGAAGGCATACCACCAGTAATTTCTGCCATTTCTGTTTCACCCTATGAAACTACTCATCTTTGGAAATATATTATATGATTTTCCTCAGTTTCTCTGCGATGGGTGTTTTATTTTACTGATATCCATTCCTGATCAGAGCTTGAGATACATCGAAAGGTTCAATACCCTCCCATCCAGCGGCGCCCATATTTCCGCGAAAACCGGGTTGGCATAGGGAGGGAAAACAACTGTATTTTTCTTGTTCTGCCTGTAATCAAACAGATTCTCGCAGTTTAACACAAAAGCAGCTTTACCCACATTATACCGGACCATGGCTGCTGCAAACAGATAGGGCGAAGTGGTGGTACCATCATCCAGCCACTGTTTGCCGGTATAAGCCGATTCGATACCAGCCCTGAAATGTTTACTGAATTCATAGGCGATCACGGTAGCAAATTTATGTCTCGCAATCAGCGGCAGGTTACGGTTGTTTGTAGGGGCATAATTTCTGCGGGCATGGGTATACACATACCCCCAATAAAGCTCCAGTTCATGATGCATTGCCTGCACATAGGTTTCAAAGCCTTCTGTCTGCAACCGATCGATCTCGTTGGCATACAAATATAGCGGCGAAACAGGGCCTGCTTTTTGTAATACCAAGGGCGCCGTTATCTGGTTATAAAAAAAAGTCTGGTTCAGCGTAAGCTGCCACTCGCCCAACTTCTTTTTATAATTAACGTCGTAATTCATCCCCAACGATTGTTCCGCTTTTACCGAAGCAGTATACCCTGCGAGATAACGATAATCACGTTCATCTATTTCGCTGTTAAAAAGTGTGGGTGTCTTGTAACCCAGTCCACCACCCAACCGCATGGTTATTTCAGGGTTCATTTTATACATGAGCGATAACCGTGGCAGCACAAAAGTTCCGTACCGGTTATGCAGATCAACACGTAGTCCGGATTGCAGTGTAAACCGGTCATTCCATTTCCAGTCGTCCTGCACAAATAAACCGACCGTACTGTTTTGTTCATCCGGAATAAGGCTGCTGTCGGGCAGGTGTTTGCGGAAATCGTCTCCGTTAAAATTGATACCTGCTACCCAGTTATGCTGTTCAGCTTTTTGAGCATAGGCTGCTTCTGTATACCAGGTAAACTGTCCGGCCCCCATACCGAATACATTTGTTTGCACATCGCGGTTAACATAGCTGGCACTTGCTTTCAGGGTAAACTGTGCGTTCGATGGCATTTTTTTCTCCCAGGTAATATCGCCCGTATTACGCAGGCTTTTGTTCCGGATAAAAAATTGATGCTGTGCAGAACTGTTTTTATCCAACACCTGCATATCACCTCCATTCCGGTTCTCATAGCTGAGCGTATAGCCCAGTATAAAGGTAGAAGTGGAACTGCCATATACAAACAATCGTGGGTGAACCAACACGCTTTTTACGGAGGGTACATCTGAAAATCCATCCTTATTTACATCCACCGCGGCTTGTTGGGTTCCGCCGGCGAAAAGGGTATACCCGGATTTCTCATTCCTTCCCGAAAAGAAAAGGTTCAGGTTGCTTTCCTTCAGGGTAGAACGGTTAATGGTGAAACTTTTTTCCGGCTTGCCCAGCTTAGGTTTTTTCGAAACCAGGTTCACCATACCGGCAATAGCACCGCCACCATACAGGGTAGAACTGGCCCCTTTTACTAATTCAATCTGTTGCAGATCAAGCGGTGGTATCTGTAATATGCTGAAACTACCCGAGTAACTGCCGAACAGAGGTATTCCATCCCGTAGAATCTGTGTGTATTTACCCTGTAATCCCTGTATGCGCATATCGGCATTACCCGTAGCAGCACTGGTTTGCTGGATCTGGATACCCGCAATATCTCCCAGCAAACTGGCTATATTGCCAGGTTTAATACCATTTTCTTCCTGTACTTCTTCCGCACCCAGTACTTCTACTTTGGTAGGAAGATCTTCAATGCGCGAGTTGGTACGCGAGGAGGAAACAATGACTACTTCATCCAGTTCTTCTTTTTCTGCGTCAAGTGTGATAGTCAGTGTAACTAACTGCCCTGCGGTAATGGTTATGAGCGTGTCTTTGTTTGCAAACCCTGTATGCGAAAACCGGACAAGGCTGCTGCCGATGGGCAGTTTCAGCAGGAAGCGGCCCTGGGTATCGGTAGCGGCTCCTTTCTGAGAGCCCACCAGGTGTATGCTTACCCCCTGCAGGGGTTTGCTTTCTGCCCCATCTCTAACCGTTCCGCTAACTTCCTGGGCAAACAAGGGTGCCGATGAAAAAAGCAGGCAGGCAAGTACGTATAGAATAGATCTTTTGCTAATTGTTTTCATACAGATCATATAAATAAGGATGCGGGTTGCGCTGCCACCCGCATCCTTTGTGATTAAATTACGGTACCGATGGCCGAGAGCCTGGTTTCCTTTTTCTTGCCTTTCAACGTGTATTCGATTTCAAAATAATCCTTCCCACCTGCGGAAGAGATCTGAAACACTTCATTCACTTTTGCACCGGGGAATTTTTTACCGAACCCCTCCAGTAGCTTTTGGGGGGCAGCAGACTGCGGTACGGCAATTTCTGTTTCGAGCCAATTGCCTGAGGCTGAGAAATTGGCTGAGCCCTTTTTCCCGTTCAACGAGAAAGTAGCCTCGAATTCATCTTTATTTTCTTTTTCCCATTTAACGTTTTCTGCATCGGGAAACTTGCTTCTGAAAGCTTTTTCGGCAGCAACCGGCACCTGTGTTTTCTGGGCTGTAACAATAACAATTCCTGCCATACATAGGATGGCCATCATGACAATTTTTTTCATAATAGATTGAGTTCTGGCAACAGTATTACATGACTGTTTGCCAATGAGCAAATAAATAAAATCAATAAAATTTACTCAGGATCCGAGTGGGGGATGAAAAATGCCGGGATGAAAATCGTATGCCGTAATGATTGTATTACGCAAAGGGATGCCAGGCATCACTGATACAGGTAGTTCCAGATTAATTTCCTGTGCAATATGTCTGAACAGTGCTCCCGACTGTATCTGCACGAACACATCACCATGCAGCGGCTGTTGTGAGCAGGGTGTATCATTCTCCTCATCCTCCTCTGGGTCAAATCCTGCCACCAGTAATTTTTCACCTATAAATTCAAGAAAATCCATGTCTGCATCCTGTTTCAGACAGTTATTGTAAACAGCCTGCAGCGAGGTTACATCATCGAAATTGGCATAGGGCATTACCAGGGTAGATAATGTAAACAATGCCAGTGTAAGTATAATTACTGCTTTTTTCAAACTAAAGGGCCGATTGAATAACGAATATCGAACAGTAAAGGTTAAATAAGGCAGTTTTTTACCAGAACTACCGGAAAATAACAACTTCCGGTAGCTGTTTTTTATTCAATCTGCGTCATTTTTCAGGATTTGGGCTGTCTGGGGTTGAGTTCGGCCAGGATTCAGGCCGCTTTACATTTTGGCTGGCCAGGATTCAGGCCGCTTTGAGCGTCCCGACTCCTAGCCGGGCATACGGGAAATGTATTTTTCGATCTCTTTCACCTGGTCCAGTACCTGTTTGGTCTTGGGCTTACAGGCTTTGGCTTTGCGGAAGAAATCTTTGGCCGCGCGGAATTCGCGTTTGTTCATAAAGATCTGGCACATACTCAGGTAGGCCACGGCTTCACTTTCTTTATCGGGAATGCCGGCACGAATGGCGGCACGGATATAATTCTCGCCCTGTTTCAGATCGCCCCGCTGCATGGCCATCATACCCAACTGCAGTTTATTAGAGCCTTCAGCTTCCGGCATGGGAGACCCCAGTTCGGAGCTTTTTTTCAGGTGTGCCTCAGCAGAGGTAAAATCCTGTTTCATCATGGCCAGGTTACCCAGAATGGTATAATAGGTAGAACGGACAGGTTTGTACAGCAACCCCGGATACCAGATGGTTTTCAGGATCCTTTCCACTTCTTCAATATTACCGGCTTCCATGGGTTCCTGTATGAGGCGCATGGGCCCGATAAAGAAATGACTGGCAATGGCAATCACACCAATAAAGTACAGTATAAAAGATGGCCAGAAACTGCTCATCACATTAACGGTAACCGCTAATGCAATTGCCAATAAACCCAGCCAGAAACGGTATTTGATCAACAGATTGTAAAACTTCATAACCCTTTTTTGAGAGGGGCAAAGATAGGGGAAAAGGTGAGTAGTGAGTAGTGAATGGTGAGTTTGGGGTTTACTTAGAACTGACCACTCACTACTGACTACTCACGGCCTAGTTTTTCGCATCATTCACTTCTATCCAGTAGCCATCCGGGTCTTTTACCCAGATCTGTTTTACGCCGTCTATGCGGTTGGTGATCTCGCCCATCACACCTTGGGAGTTATAGTAAGGGATCTTGCGCGACTGCAGGATCCCCACAAATGTCTCTGTTTTGGGTACACTGAAGCAGATATGGTTATTGAGGAAGTATTCTTTGGGTACTTCGGCTCCCTGAATCACATGCAGGGCTACGCCGGGGGCGATGGAATACCAGATATGGCGTTTATCGTGAAAGGGTTCGGGAATGGTATCCAGCTGAAACACGCCACTGTAGAAACTGCGGGTTTTTTCCAGATCCACCACATAAATAGCCACATGGTTCAATACGGCTTTTGGTTTGGAACCGGCCGTCTGGGCCAACAGGAACCCGCTGGTACAAAACACAGCTGCCAGCACCAGCAGCAAACGGAAAATCTTCATAAAACTGTTTTAATGCCTTGAAAATACAGAAGAAATGGCTGAACCAGACCAAATTATTTCCCGCAACAGTGCTTTTGCATCAATCAGGCAGCTTAAATCTGTTGAACGGGGAATAGGAGAATCTATTATTTTTGCAGCCCGACTGAGAATTAGAAATTAGAAATTAGAAATTAGAAATTAGAAATTAGAAATTAAAAATTAAAAATTAAAAATTGGTCATTGGTAATAGGACCCTTTCTCTCCTAATTGTTAATTACTAATTGCTAATTACTAATTAATCGGTCCCGTAGTTCAATGGATAGAATATCCCGCCCAGGCGGGACTAAACTTTAGATACAAGTTCTTTAGATATAATATTGAGTAATTAGTAATTATCAATTGTTAATTACTAATTGTTAATTACTAATTAATCGGTCCCGTAGTTCAATGGATAGAATAGAAGTTTCCTAAACTTTAGATACAAGTTCGATTCTTGTCGGGACTACATCGCCCGCCGAAGCATTTGCGAAGGCGGGCTTTTTTTTGCCGGCTATCCAGCTTTGGGCAGCTGGGGTTGTGTCACTCACTTGTGCTTGCAGTCCTTTACCCATCTATCGCAGTAATAACGGTTTATTAGTCAATACGACCAGCCACACATACATTAAATAGAATCTATACGTGAATAATACAATAGTAATGGTATGTATTGTAATATTCCCGACCAGGTTAGCCCCCATCTTTATATTGTAATAATTCCATTACAACCTTAAATCAAAAAAATGAAAAATATACTTCTCATCCCCTGCATGATTATGTTTGGGTTGATGATGAGCAGTTGCAGTAAAAGCACAACCACTTCCACTCCGTATGCTATCCGGATGACGGATGGTCCCGGTCCTTATAATGCTGTGTATATAGATTTGAAGGGAGTAGAAATCATCGGGGATGGTGGGAAAACCGTGGTACTGAATGTGAATGCAGGCATCTACAACCTGCTTAATTTTTCAAACGGAAGAGACACCCTCATTTCATCCGGCAATATGGAAATTGCTTCGGTTGAGCAAATCAGGTTAATCCTCGGACCTAACAATTCTGTTGTGGTTAACAATGTCAGTTACCCTTTAAGCACACCCAGTGCAGATCAATCAGGTCTGAAACTTCAGGTACATCAAACTTTGCAGGCAGGTATACAATACAGCATCCTCCTCGATTTTGATGCCAATGCTTCGATCGTAAGTCAGGGTAATGGCAGCTACAGTCTGAAACCGGTCATCAGAACCATTGAAACAGCTATCACCGGAACCATAAAGGGTAGTATTACACCTATAGGCAGTTTAGCAGTGGTTACTGCTACCTCAAGCGCAAACCTGTCGTTCTCCTCTAATGTGAACAGTACCGGTAATTTCATGTTGCTGGGGTTGGCACCAGGCATCTACACATTTACGGTTACACCGTTATTGCCCCTGAGCCCTGTAATAAAGACCAATATTACCGTAACAGCCGGTGTTACGACAGATATTGGTAAAATTACTTTGTAAGCAGTCCTGTACGTTAATAATGGATACAAGTCTGGCAATAGCCAAACATCTACAACCACCTCCGCAGCTTCATGTGCAGGTGGTTGTTGATTAAGTCAACTCACAGCAAAGCGTAAACTTATTTATGCCGGCTGCCATTTGATTTAACGGGGGTAGGATAGTTTTTTTGTATCCCTCCATAAAAGATTAACTACCCATTTTATTTCAGCATGGGAATCAACAAACCAAAATCAGGCTCTTTGATAATGAAATCAGCAACTGGATCCACAAAACTATTGGTGGCGCAAAAAGATACACCTATACCGGCCTTTTTGATACAGCAAATATCATTTTCCCCATCCCCGATCATTACTGTATTTTTAAGATCAACGGCATATTTGTTACTGATATTTATCAGTGCATTCAGTTTACAATAATCATGCTTACACTGACTGTTTTCATCGGATAAGAAGAAAGAAGGAATCTTCACTTCGCCGGTAACAATACTTTTAGAAAATTCCAGTTCATTAGAGATGGTAAAATCAAAGCCGAATTTATTTTTTAAGTGATTGGTGATACAATCATAACTATCACTGATTATTCCGGTGATATATCCCTGCTTTTTTACTGCGGCTAACAAAGGTTCCAGATTAGGTGTTACCGGAATGGTATCGGTTAAAGCCAACAACTCACCAATGGTCTTTCCTCGCAATAACCGGGCTATCAGCTTTGTTCTGATAAAAGGATTGCTGTTATTGGTTACGATATTTACCAACTCTTTATCAAAACCAAATTCTGCTGCGGCTGTATTGATAAAACTGCCCCTTAACAGGGTATTATCCATATCAAAAATCACTATTTTTTTCAGCGACAGCAGGCTTTCCCGGATAGCAAAATCCATCTGTTCCCTGATTATCTGTATATTCTCATAGGTCTCCAGATTCTGTCCGCTCATACCTGTAGATTTTTTAATAATGGTTCTGGCAACTTCGCGCGACATCTTACCCAGCTCCTCCAGCGGCCGCATCCGGTTTTCAATCCGGCCAATAGGCACTTCTGCGATCCGCACCCCCATATTATGCATATCCATCAGTATGCCTATATCTACACCATATCCATCTTCAAATTCGCATTTTTCCAAAAGCGACTTTTTGCCGGCAATCATACCACTCAGCGGTTGTTTAAAAAGAGGAAAATTCGGATACAGTACCGAGAGCAGTGGTTTGGCAACCAGCTCTGTAACACGCCCGGCCTGTCTTTCGAAAAAAGCTTTCACAAAATCAGCCTCCTTGTTTACAAGGGGTTTGATAAGAACAGCGATCACATCATCCGGATAAGTAGTAATATCTGCGTCTAAAAAAACAATCCATTCATTCTTTGACACAAGAATTCCATCTTTCATGGAAGCTCCTTTCCCCAATTTTGTACTGGTAATAACAATGGCACCGGCCTGTCTTGCTTCGGCAATGGTATTGTCCATTGATTTGTCATCCACCACAATCACTTCTGTTACGTCTTTTGATCTATTTGCCAGTTCAACTACCTGTGCAATGGTTTTTTCTTCATTGAGTGCCGGTATAATTACTGTAATCATTTTTTTACAATTAAGGTGAGATCATTCCGATTCAGGCGAACTTTCAACCAATCTTGCATTTTTTTTTGCTCTTTTTGAGGCAGATTAGAAGACATAGATATTATTACAAGAAAACTATCGGTATGTGTTGAATCATTACTGTGAATAACAGATGGCTCTAAAATAGCAGTTCTGATACCAGGATACTGAATTTTCAATTCCCTGTAAACACTGGCCGACATCTCTTTGATACCTGCCAAACTATCAGACTCCGTCTGTAGCTTTTGTTGTTCTTTCTCGGTTTCAGCCAGCATCTCCGCTAATCGGCGTATTTGTTCATTTTTACTTGTATTTTCTGTGAGATAGGCAAACCCTTGTTTTATATCAAGTGTTACATCGGTGAGATTATATTTTGCCAGTTTAGCTTTTAAGCTGTCTATTTCATTTTCCGTTATTTTTTTTCCGCCAAATACCAGTACAATACTTTTGGTTTTGGGATTTATTTTTTTATTCAGAAGATAATCATTGTTAAAATATGCTTCTTTCGAGATAAATGAATCAGCTTTTTTTTCAAATCGGTTTTGCATAACCATATCGTAGCCAAAATAAATACTTGGTAATAACGTAATTAAAACAACAATTCCCGTTATACGCTGCGTCATGATTCTCGTTCTGTTATCCTGCATTTGTTTATAAGGGAACTTCAGTAACCTTACAACCACCAGAGTGGCTAATGCTATGAACACCGTATTAATGATGAACAAATAGAAAGAACCAAAAAAATAGCCAAATTGTAAAGTAGCCAGCCCATAACCCGCTGTACAGAGTGGCGGCATTAGAGCAGTGGCAATTGCTACACCCGGAATTACATTTCCCTTTTGCCTGCTGGAAGTAGCAATAATACCTGCAGTTCCTCCAAAGAGTGCTATCAATACATCGTACACAGAAGGCTCGGTACGTGCAAGTATTTCTGAATGAGCATCATTTAAAGGAGATATCAAAAAAAAGACAGTAGATGTAACTAACGCAACACCGGAAGCAATCAGGAAATTATATATGGTTTTTTTTAGTAGCCCAATATCATTAATTCCCATACTAAGGCCAATTCCCATTATGGGTCCCATTAAGGGAGAAATCAACATGGCCCCGATAATAACAGCTGTTGAGTTTACATTCAGTCCAAGAGACGCTACAAAAATAGCAAAGATCAGTATCCATAGATTAGCCCCTTTGAAAACGACTCCCCTATCAATGTTGTGAATAACAGTTTGATATTCTTCTTTCTCGTAATGCATCGAAAAAGTTTCTATCAGGCGATTTCTCATATGCGTTCTTTGTATCTCTTAAAGCTATTCTTTTAGATTGATTTGTTTTCGTTTCTTTTCAAAACCAACGCACAACAAACAACCTCCTCAACTGAAAATTTCAAAATTCACTTCAATAGCCGATTTATTAATCGTATTCTCCTATAGCTGAATGATAAATGGCTGTACCGTTTGAGCTATCCGATTAGGATAGCTTGCATATTTACCTTGTTATCTTTACACCAATAATGCGATACTGCCAGATTTGGCACCTCCCTTTTGGCTACTCTGTGAGTTTCACATCTGTTATCCCACTAAAAGCAGGCTGATTCCGGCATTAGATCAAATCGGTTAACAGTTAGCAGGTTACCAAAAAGCAGGCTCACAGAAATATTATTAGATAGTATTTATCAGGAGGTGTATATCTCCCGTTATATTGTTCTAACCGAGATAGCACTGAATAAACCAATAGAACAATCCGTTTATTTGTTTCTGCCGGACGAGTAATTTATTGTTGTGCAAACTTAATTCGGGTAGATAAAGCCGAAGTAAGTTTTGGATTAGAATTAGATTAAAATAAAAAAGCCTGCTGGCTAATCAGCTTCAAACACCTGTGTTACAATACCTTTAGGATTAGAATATACATTATCTTCCAGTTACAACTCTATGATCATGACTACCGTTCCGCATTTTTTCAGGCAAACGATTAAAAAATATTTTGATAAGATCAGGAACGAAAAAATCAAACAAATGATGTTGCAGGCACTGCCTTTGTGGGTAGCATCGGTCATTACAGGTATTGTAGCTGTTTTATACACCCGGTTATTTCAGACTGCAGAAAATGGCGCCAGGTATTTTTATCATCAAGCGCCCTGGCTGTTGTTTCTTGTAACACCCTGTTGTTTTTTACTGGCAGTCTGGCTTGTGCAGAAATTTGCTCCGTATGCAAGCGGCAGTGGCATACCCCAGGTAACAGCTGCCATAGAATTAGCAACGCCCAAAGCGAACCACCAGGTTAACCGGTTACTCAGCCTGAAAATAATTATCGTTAAAATCGCCTCCAGCTGTGTGATGGCATTGGGCGGTGCAGTAGTAGGAAGAGAAGGACCCACCATACAGATAGCCGGCGCCATTTTTAGAAAAATTAATATGTGGTTACCCGACTGGTGGCCCAAAATATCAAAACGGAACATGATTATGACAGGTGCAGCTGCAGGTCTGGCGGCAGCATTCAATACACCTTTAGGCGGAATTGTTTTTGCCATGGAAGAACTAACAAAAACGCATATCAGCTTTTATAAAACAGCCATCATTTCCGCCGTAATTATTGCGGGGCTCACAGCCCAATCTTTCCTCGGACCCTATTTATACATAGGTTATCCAGATGTGGATCACCTGGCTTTCACCACTTTTCTGGTAGTGATACTGGCGGCATTGATCTGTGGTTTTTTGTCCTCACTTATGTGTAAGTTGATTTTAAAAATCACTAACTGGAAATCTACCCTCCAAAAAAACTGGAAGCGAATTGTCTTTGTTCTTTTTTGTGCCATTGCCATTGCTGTAATGGGTTATTTTTCAGGAGAAGAAAGTCTGAATTCCGGAAAAGATATCATGACACAGTTGCTTTTTACTTCCGACAAAATTGTACACTGGTACACCCCTCTCTTAAGAATACTCGGATCAATGGCCTCATTTACCAGCGGGGCTGCTGGTGGTGTTTTTGCGCCTGCTTTAAGTTCGGGTGCCACAATCGGCTCCGTATTGTCGGGATGGCTTTCACTTTCAGGCTCCGATTCCAATGTTGTGATACTGGCAGGAATGGTGGCTTTCCTGACAGGTATCACCAGATCGCCATTTACGTCTGCGATACTTGTTCTTGAAATGACAGATGGACATCATATTATATTTCACCTGATGCTGGCTGCATTAGTATCCAACCTGATCGCTTATTTTATTGATAAGCATTCATTATACGACCATATCAAACTTCAATATATGCGGAAAATAGCTAATGAAGAATAATCAAAGAAATAAGCAGACATATTTTAATAGTATACTACGAAAAAAAATATAGAAAAAGATCAGTTAATTATTTCAATAGTATCTGTGGGACAACCAACCGCATTTAAGAGAACCCTTGCTGGCTGCCGGAAGCTAAACTCACCATTCCCCCACCCGGATATTCCGGTAGCTGATCTCCATCACATTACCCGGGTGCAATTGAATACCAATCGGTCCCTGTTCAGGAATCAGTGCCGATGTATATGTCATCACTTCTACCCCGTTCAGCCATACAGTATAGGTTTTATCAACCAGTTTGATCTGCATCGTATTCCATTCGTTTGGTTTCAAGATCTCTTTTACCTGAGCTTCTACGGGGTATTTTAATCCCGGCAGGTAAGGAGAAGCCGTTAGATCTCTCTTCAAAGAACCGGAAATACCGATCTGGATCTGGTCGTTTTCGGAGCGGAGAAAAATGCCGGAATCCACTACTCCTTCGCCCATCAGAAAATCAGCACTGAAAATAAAATTGCGGTATTTCTTTTCTGTCCAGAGAATACTACCCTTTTTTTCGGGACCGCTTTTCACATGCAGTATCCCCTTGCCTGCTGTCCACCAGGTATTATTGGCAGGCGCCACCCAGCCATCGAGATTTTTACCATTGAAGATTTTTTTCAACCTGGGCTGCTGGGCTTCTACCCCCTTACTGGCACATAGCAGCAGTATACAGATCAATAGCTTTTTCATATATAGCAGATAGTTTTAGTTTCTTATTTTATTTCCAGGAATGGCAGTAACCCTACCATTAAAAGATACGACAAATCTTATTTATCCCGCAGAAACAGTCCTCCTTTCACCAACCAGGAGATCCCGAAAGCAAAGAGGGCACCCGACTCGAGCCAGAAAACTGGCTTGTATGGTTTCAGCGCGGGCGTATGATCTCTGATATTGGTGTACAGAGCCAATAAGACAATACAGACCAGCATGGCCACTCCGCAGATACGGTATACACGGTTGCGCTGTTTTTTGCGCCGGGTAATGGTAACACCCCTGCTTTTGGTGAACAGGAACAAAGAAATGGCGGCCAGTACCAGGAACAAAGCAGCAGAAAATACATTGTGCAGGTTATTGCGCAGCTGGTTCAGCGGCAGATGAATGATGGCACAACTGTCGGCGCTGGTTTCGTTGGTGGGAAAAAACGCTACGCCCAATGCCAGCAGCCCCGCTAACGAAGAGAGTATACTATCCAATCGATCACCGGGATAGCCCTTGTACGAGATCAGGAACAAAGCCACCGCACACAAAATACCCACCAGCAGATCGCCGGTAATGGTATAATAATAATCACTCACAGAATCCTGGATGGCTTCACAACCACCAAATAGATAATTACCCACCAGCATTGCCGCAGGCAGTAATACACTAAGCCAGCCGATGGCCTGTATCAGCGAATGAAAAGAAATAATGCGGGGATCCGGTTTGGGGCTTCCCATATGGGTATGTTAAACTGTACTGATTTTCCTACATGCATCACCTCGCCAGTGCACCGGGTGTAAAACCTTTCACCAGGTCGAAAGTGGCACCCACGGAACCTACCACTGACTCTCCTCTTTTCAATCCGGCCCATTCCCTGATCTGGTATACCGGCTCTATGCCTGTACAGTGCGCTCCCATAAAATAACGGATACCCGCTTTTTTCAGTTCATCAGCCGTCCAGCGGATCTGCTCATCGCTGTTCTGTAACAAATGAAAACCGCCAATGGCCGCATATATGGGTTCCTGCTGCAGGTGATCGCGCGCCTGGGTAATGGAATTAATGATACCGGAATGTCCGCAACCGGATAAAAGTACCAGGCCCTTTGCTGTACGGATAATCAGCGACATGTCTTCCGGAACAATATCGGCCACTGTTTTACCTGCCGCATCTTTTTTCTGCCAGCGCTGGTCGTAATTTTTTTCAGGATATTTTCTGGCTACGGGCCCTGTTACATAGATACCCGGTGAAATTTCAGCAAAGGAAGCATGCGTCATAATTTTGCCGCCGGATTGTACATACGAAGCTGAATCCTGCTGCATTTTGGTTTCATCTTCTCCTGTTTCAGTCAGGCGTGTATCGAAGATCCCTTTGCCTACATGGGTAACAGACAATGCCTGTTGGTTAGTACGGCTGATTTCGTTACGCAGCGGTATCCAGCCAATGGTATGATCCCAGTGATTATGACTGATCACAAAACGCGGAACCTGTGAAAGATCAATATTCAACAGTTTGCTGTTCTCCAGTACGGTTCTGTCGTGGCTGCCGGCATCAAAGAGAATTTTTACTGAATCAGCTTCTACCAGGGCAGCAAAACCCCATTCGCCCATTCCTTTCTGGGCCAGCATGGTACTGAGTATAGTGATCTTCAGGTTTTTTACCTGGTGTGTGGATTGTGCTGATACACAACTACCTGAAAAAACGAAAAACAGAAGCAGTAATTTTATTTTCATACTTTTTGTTAGCTATTGAAAGATGTGAATTATCCGTTACCTTATCAAAAACGTCTTCACAGATTAGCTATTGCTGTTTATATAACATTGTACCCAGACCAATGTAACAGGATAAATATAACGAGATGTAGTATTATCCCCAACTATTTGAGGCGACAGGTTAGCCACAGTAACGGCTAAGCATCTTTTATCGTTTATCCGATGCAGTAATGCGTTGAGGGGATCTTTCAGGTAACCGGAACTGTTACGTAAACAGAAGTACCTCTGCCCTTAGCAGTTGCTATCCGTAGAGAGCCATTGATCGAGAGTACCCGTTCTCTGATCCCGATCAAACCAAGCTGGCCCGAGTCATGATCTGCATCAAATCCATTACCATCATCTGTTATGGATAATTCTATACTGCCATTTAGTTGCAACAACCTTACAGTTACTTGTTTGGCCTGCGCATGTTGGGTTACATTAATCAACGATTCTTCGCAGATCCTGTACAGTTCATTACGGACATGTTGCTCGATACCGGTATCATCCATCTCTTCCGTAAAAATGCAGGGGATACCGTTTTTTTTGGCAAACTGATCACAAAGCCATTTGATAGATGCATTCAGTCCCAGTTCATCAATCATTACCGGCCTGAGCGAGGATGCCATCTTGCGTACATCATCGATCAGGGTTTGCAGAATCTTACTGGCATTACTGATCCGTTTACTCACTTTCGGATCGGCATCAGTTGTTATATGCAGGGCCAACCAGTCAATATCCATTTTAACAGCAGAAGCCAGTTGGCCAATTTCGTCATTCACTTCCCGGGATAGTTGCCGTTGTTCATCTTCCCGTTTATCCTGTAAATGTGCTGCCAGCCGGTGCAGCTGTTCAGTCCGTTCTTTCACTTTCTGTTCCAGCGTAGCTGCCAGTTGCAATGCATTTGCTTCTGCTTCGGTACGTGCTTTGATGGTACGGAAAATCAATTGAACCAGCGACAGAAAAATAGCCAGAATGGTAAACCCCAGAAATTTAATGGCATTGTTGGCGTTGGTATTCTGTTGGTTCGTTTTGGCTTGCACCTCATCCACGAATTCCTGTTCCTCTTTTATGAGATCATTCAATACAGCAATAATCCTGTTCATTAAATAAGGAGTTCGAACAAGAATATTCCGGAGATTATTTTGTACAGAAACCTGTCTGGCAGAAATTGCTAATGAAGAATCGAGTAGGGTGATACGATTAGCCAGCAGCACCCGAAGAGTATCTATGCGTTGTTGCTGGTCAGGATGTCTGGCAACATGGTATTTTAATTGTTCAAGCTGTTGTTCCAATAAATATTTTTTCTCCATGGCTGGCTTAAGCAAAGAGGAGTCGCGTATGAGCAGGTATCCGCGCACGCCTGATTCCATCTTTGTAAGGTTCGTAATAATATCATCTGCCAGCTTAATACTTTCCGTATGGTTTAAAATGAGATCTGCCGTTTTACCAACCCGCTTATCTGTTTTATTATCCAGGTACACCACCAGCAGGATCACAAAAGCGATCACCAGAAACCCACCGATCATTCTTCGCTGAAAAGAGATGGCTGTTTGCCGAAAAAAATCGGAATAATAAATAGCCGCGCAGATTACCAGAAACAGCAAGGCAGTATGGATTGCAATAACGGTAAGGGATGGTATACTGATCAACTCCGGATTACCAAAAAAATAGCTGATGATGGAAACAGCTGCAATTAAAAGAGAAATAAAGAGTGCCAGCCAGCTAAGTAAAAATATTTTCCTGTTACGGATACTGAATAATACAAAACTCAGCAGCAGAAAATTAACAGCAGTGAGTGCACTGGGTCGGCCCGGATATACTGTGTATGGAGTTCCCGGACCCTCCTTCCAGAAAAGTTCATCTATCCCCATGTTAATGGAATATATATATTCCATCAGTGTGAGTACTGAAATCAGGATTACGATGATAAGGCAGATCACGCATGGCTTTTTGCCATTTTGTTTCCCGATATTCAGTAATGCAATACCCATGAAAAAAAAGCAAAGAGCAGTATTAAATTTCATAGAAATGAAATCCGGGGATACTGATGTAAGAAGAGGAATATGAAGTATCCAGCCGGTAATCACCAGACTACTGATCAGGACGGTAACAAGACCAGCTGCAGCAAGCCCATTTTTGCGGATAATATTCATACACAATTCCGATTCACCTGTTTAACCGGCCGCGTACACAGAAATACGCTGCCAGCAAATAATCCATCTGCTTATCTGTTTTTGACAACTAATCACCTCATCTACAGATGAGCACATTACAAATTAGGTATTCTGCTGTATTTATTTCCTGACCAAAATCATAAAAGCCATTTTTAATGGTTTCCAGCCGCATACTTCGTTGTTTTTATTTTCGTTACAAAGGCTGACAGGTCTTTTTCTTCATCGCTGTACAGGATCAGTTGCTGCCGGGGCGAATAGAGGAAGAGAGATGGGTACTTCCGGGGTTGAAAAAGGGCGATAAACTGGTTACGGGTATCGCGCAGTAATACCGTATTGGGTTGGCGGAGTAATTGGGGGGCATATTTGTTAAGAAAAGCTTCTGCACTGGGTCCGGGATCGAGGGTAACAAGGTAAACAGCGGCCTTACCCAGCTCGAGGTAGTGGCTGTTCAGGTATTGCATGGCTTTCTGGCAATGATCGCAGGTAATGTCAAAAAAGGCAAAAAACAGGGGTTTGCCGGATGGCAATTGCTGGCGTGTAAAAGCCGTACCGTTTTTTTGCAGAAAGCGGAAATCAGGAACTGTCTGCGCCGGAATCTGGGCATTTACGCTATTGGCAATAGTTAAAATACATATTCCGAGTATGATCCATTTTTTCATGAAAGAAAGGTAGTGAAGTTTGGGCGTTGGCAGGATAACTGACAAAGAATTAGTATAAATAAATATCTTCGTCAGGCATTCATCCAACACCCCGGCTTTGATATGTTTCTCTATGTAAAAAATATGGTTTGCGAACGTTGTATCATGGCGGTACGGCAGGAGCTGCAGCGGCTGGGGCTTGCGTATCGTCATGTGCAGCTGGGCGAAATAGAATTGGCAGAAGCGCCCGGCCAGGATCAGCTGAGCATTTTATCCAATGCCCTATCAGCGATCGGTTTTGAATTACTGGACGATAAAAAATCAAGAACCGTAGAAAAAATCAAGACCACGATCGTATCGCTGATACACCGCAGCAATGACGAATTTAACCTGAAATTATCTGCCTTACTGGAAGAAAAACTCGGGTTGGACTATGCATACCTCAGCACTCTCTTCTCTTCCGTTGAAGGTGTCACCATCGAAAAATACGCCATCCTGCAGCGAATCGAAAGAGTAAAGGAATTACTGGTATACGATGAACTGAGCCTGGGCGAAATTGCCGACCAGTTAGGCTACAGCAGTGTGCAGCATCTATCGCTCCAGTTTAAAAAAATCACCGGTCTTACCGCTTCACAGTTCCGTAACCTGAAAGAAAAAAACAGGATCCCGCTGGATAAGATCTGATCCTGAAAATTATATAACGGTTCCTTACCATTCTGTAACAGTTGCCCCATACCCCGTAAGTAGCTTGCAGTACTAAACTACCGTTCTATGCAGGAGCAATTATTTTATATCAAGGGGATGGTCTGTGAGCGTTGTATCCATGCCGTCAGGGAAGCAATCGGCCAACTGGGCTACACCATTCAAGACCTGCAACTGGGAGAGCTGGTTCTGCTGCACCCCAGCCCTATTGAAGCGCAACTGTTGCAACAAAAACTGGAACCACTCGGATTCAGCCTGCTGCAATCAAAAAAAAGCCAACTGACCCGGGCAATCCGGGAGCTGGTAGCCGAGGTCTACTCCGGCCATTTCGATTTTCCGCAGGCATTCCGTTTCTCCCGTCTGGCAGCTGAAAAACTAAACAGGAGTTATGAGAGCATCAGCGATAGTTTTTCGGAAGAGGCAGGAGAGAGCCTGGAGAATTACATCATCCGGTATCGCATCAGCAAAGCGAAGGAAATGATGGTATATAACAGGCAGCGTGTTTCCGGTGTCGCCTTTGCACTCGGATTCAGCAGCACGGCACATTTTTCCCGGCAGTTCAAACAGCACACAGGTTTAACACCCGTCTATTTTACAACGATCCAGCAAAACAAACAGACGGCACAGCTACCGGCTCTTTCCTGAAATAATATGAATCTATCCCTGCATTGTATAACAACGATGCAGCAGGTGTATCGGATTTTTGTGTAAACATTTTAGTTATGGTACACTTATCCAACAAAAAAGAACAGGCAACACTGATAAAAGAAACTTTTCCTATACTGGAGATGAGCTGTGCCTCCTGTGCCATCAGCGTAGAATCTATGCTGAAAGCTGCAGAAGGGGTAGCAGATGCGGGTGTTAATTTTGCCAGCCAGGATGCATGGATCCAGTACGATCCTGCTGTTACCGATCCCGAAAAACTGCAGCAATCGGTACGTGCCATCGGGTACGATATGGTGGTTGTAACCGAAAACCGGGATGAAGCCAAAGAACAGGCCCAGCAAAAACACCTGCGCGCTGCTAAAAACAGAACTATCTGGTCAAGCATCCTCTCTCTCCCTATCGTGATCATCGGGATGTTTTTTATGGACATGCCCTACGGTAATTACATTATGATGGCGCTTGCCACAGTAGTGGTATTTTATTTTGGCCGCGTTTTTTTCAGCAATGCCTGGAAGCAGGCGCTGCATGGAAAAGCCAATATGGATACCCTGGTGGCCATGAGTACCGGTATCGCTTACCTGTTCAGCAGTTTCAACCTGTTTTTTGCAGATTTCTGGCATGCCCGCGGCCTGCATGCCCATGTGTATTTTGAGGCAGCTGCCGTGATCATTGCATTTATCTCTTTGGGGAAACTACTGGAAGAAACGGCCAAATCAAACACATCTTCCGCCATTAAAAAACTGATGGGCCTGCAACCCAAAACAGTTACCCTGGTACTGGATAACAACGAAACCAGCGAAATCCCTGTTAGCCAGGTACAGAAAGGAAATCTGCTGCTGGTAAAACCCGGCGAAAAAATACCGGTCGATGGCAGTGTAGTAAACGGAAGCAGCTATGTAGATGAAAGCATGATCACCGGCGAGCCCGTTCCGGCAGAGAAAAAAGAAAACGACAAAGTATTTGCGGGTACCATTAACCAGAAAGGAAGTTTCCGCTTTATGGCCGAAAAAGTGGGTGGAGAAACCGTGCTGGCGCAGATCATTAAACTGGTGCAGGAAGCACAGGGCAGTAAAGCGCCTGTACAAAAACTGGTGGATAAGATTGCCGGCATATTTGTACCTGCGATAATCGGCATTGCCCTGCTCACTTTTGCCTTGTGGATGTTACTAGGAAGAGAGAATGCCTTTACGCACGGGCTCTTAACAGCAGTAACTGTATTGGTGATTGCCTGCCCTTGTGCGCTGGGGCTGGCCACTCCTACGGCGATCATGGTAGGTATGGGCAAGGGTGCGGAAAACAATATCCTCATCAAAGACGCTGAAAGTCTGGAGCTGGCCCATCGGGTAAATGCCATTATCCTCGACAAAACAGGCACCATTACAGAGGGCAAGCCCACTGTGAGTGAGCTGGTATTTACGCCTGCAGCAGATCAGCAGTTACTGAAGCCCATTTTACTGGCGATCGAAAAACAATCGGAACACCCCCTTGCCGAAGCCGTTGTAAAACACCTGATACAGGAGGGCATACAGGAGATCACACTTGATGCTTTTGAAAGCATTACCGGTAAAGGCGTAACTGCAAAGTACCAGAACAGCTCTTTTACCATTGGCAACAGCCACCTGCTGGCAGAAAAAGGCATCACCATAGATGCCCCTATGCAGGCTACTATCAGCAGCTGGCAGCAGCAGGCCAAAACCGTAGTGGTTTTTGCAGAGAACAAACAGGCAGTAGCCGTAATAGCCATTACCGATGCCATCAAAGCCGGTTCAAAATTGGCCATAGCCAACCTTCAGCAGCAGGGCATCGAAGTGTATATGCTGACGGGCGATAACAAACAAACTGCAGCGGCCATTGCCAGGGAAACCGGTATCACACAGTTTAAGGCAGAAGTATTACCGGCTGATAAAGCTGCATTTGTAAAACTCTTACAACAGCAAGGCAAAATAGTGGCCATGGTGGGAGACGGGATTAATGACAGTCATGCGCTGGCCCAGGCCGATGTTAGTATTGCCATGGGCAAGGGTAGCGATATTGCGATGGATGTGGCCAAGATGACATTGATCACTTCAGACCTGAACAGCATACCCAAGGCCCTGAAACTATCGAGAAAAACCGTACAAACCATCCGCCAGAACCTGTTCTGGGCCTTTATCTATAACCTGATCGGGGTACCGGTTGCCGCGGGTTTATTGTACCCGGTTTACGGCTTCCTGCTGGATCCTATGCTGGCCGGTGCGGCCATGGCCCTGAGCAGTATCAGCGTAGTAGGTAACAGTCTGCGGCTGAAGTTTGCTACACTATGATAAACAGGGATTTATCTTCTGAATATTACCGCACATCTGTATATATGACCATTTAAGTAGACTATGTGCAGCATATGTATCGTATCCCCAAAAACTACTATTGAAAAATATATTTGCATTTGAAAACTACCTGCTTACCGCCGGCAACCGGCATGTGTAAGCAGGTTTTTTATTACCTAAACACAAGACAATGGAACTCATTACTTATAAAACCAATATCAGCAGTGAATCTGCTTTTCAAAAGGTAAAGCCTTATCTCGATAATGCTGTTGGCCGTGGCAACTGGCAACTGGATCTCTGCATCAGTGATAAAAAACTGACTGTCTACTCTCCGGATGTGATCAATGAAAACCTCGTGATCGGAGCCATCCGCAAAGCCGGATACAAGGCCGTGAATATCGAAGACTACTATTCTATTTATTAAAAAGAAACATGCAAGCGTTTATGAAGAAGATTATTATGCCTTTCGCATGGGCGATGATGGCAATTATCACCATTACCTCCTGCCGCAAAACAACGGAAGATGCGGTACCGGTACCGGGATCAGTTGATCAAACTACGTATTTACAATTATCCGCCAACGGGGTGCAGTTGGGTCAGGCACAGTTATATGCTTTGGTGAGCATTAACAACGAGCAGGGACAGGAAGTAGTGAGCAACAAAAAAGTGACCCTTGATTATATCCAGGGTGTATACAAAACCGACAGAATCACATTAGCCAGGGGTTCTTATGTACTTTCCAAATTCATTGTAACCACAGCAAGCGATACGGCTGTATATGCAGCACCTAAACCAAATTCAGCAAAAGCGGCACTGGTGAGCAAGCCGGTATCTATTCCGGTGAGTATTACAGAAACAGGGGTTACCGCCGCAGCGGTACAGGTATTGAAAGTAGATGCCGCCGACTCGCCGGCCAGTTTTGGTTATACGGTGGATGATTTTGGCAAAATTGCTTTTAGAGAGTTATCGGTCAAATTGACGATTAGTGTGGGTGAGGTAGTATACGACAGTTTGCCCGGCAAACTGGTGGTTGATGCCGGCAGCACCGGCGGTCAGCACTGGATCAGGGAGATAGAGCTGCAGGAAGGTGTTACCCAGATCAGGGTACCGGAGAATTATGAAACTTTCTCCTTCCAGGTAGCCAAATGGAATACTTCTGCACAGAGAACACTTAACAAAACAGAACTGGGTAACACTACCCAGCTGAACCTGACAGCAGTACGCCAGCCCAAACTCTTGGTGGAAGAAAGTACTTTCATAGAGAATGGAGCCGGCCTGATCCCTGATACCCGTACCGAATATCTGTACAATGCCAATAACCGTTTGTCTGCTATCGAATTTTACCAGAAGCAATTACAGTCAAGCAATCTGCCATTAACCAACCAGTACCAGTTTGTATACAATGGCATGCAGCTGGATACGATCAAAAGGTTCAATCCTGACAACAACACCCTTACCGGTTTTTCAGGCTTCACGTATGCAGCAGGAAAGATCGCTACGGTAAGTAATGGCAGTTATGACCAGACAACAAATGTGATCTTTAATTATAGCCAGTTCAACACCAAGCAGATCATTTCAGCAGACTATCTGTTTAACAACGGCAACAGCATGAATTACACCATGCAGTTCCGCAATGGCAACCTGGTATCTGACAAAGCCATCAGTTCTACCGGTGGTGGAGAGTCAACTGTGTATAGTTACGACAGCTATATCAATCCCAAACACCAGCTGGGTTATCCGGATATATTCCTGTCTAATAGCTCCAAAAACAACCGTTTACTGGAACAGAAGATCTATAGCGGCGGTTTTCCTTCCGTTATTCCATACAAAACCGAATTCATCTATAATGCAGATGGTTATCCCGTAGAAGAATATGTGAGTTATAAAGGATATACATCGCAGCAGCATGTGTACCGGATCAAAAAAGTATACCGTTACCAATAATATCCGACAGAAAACAACTCGAAAGACGGCCTGCCACTATCATAGCAGGCCGTCTTTCTTATATAATATGTGAATCATGTAATAATCCCTACCAAGCCTGTAAGGCTGGTCTGTATCCTGCTGCTGACCTTTGTATCACTGGTTTTCTCCAATAAAGGAGTATCCAGATTCAAAATTCACAGCTATGAAAAAGTACATTTTACACCTGACGACCTTATTCGCTCTCACACTGCTTAGTGTAACGGCGGGTACCGCGCAGGATACTAGTTACAAGAGTACCACCGTTATAGAACCTGCGTTATTCTCTGGTAACCAGGGATATAGAACCTGGTCTATCGGTTTACATGCAGGGGTTATGGCCCCTTTTGCCGCTTCCGGTGGCCGCAACGACTTCTCTAAGTGGAAGCCCACCCTGGAATATGGCGGTTATATCAAATTCCAGACCTCACATGTATTCGGCTTACAGCTGGATGTGATGAGAGGAAGTTTAGAAGCCAATAACGATAAACTATGGGTAGGCCAACCTCCTATCAGTCCTTATAAATCATTTAAAACCGATGTAAACTGGGCAGCCAGTTTAAGTGGTGTGGTTACACTGGGTAATATCAACTGGTCACAACTGCACACTTCTATCCAGCCTTACTTATCAGTAGGTGGTGGTGCGGTTAATTTCAAACCAACCATGATCACCAGTGCGGGCACATCCGTTCGTTATAATTCAGAAGGTAGTAATACAGAATTCTTTGTTCCATTGGGACTTGGCATCAAAGCCAATCTGTCTCCCAGTGTTAATTTAGACCTGGGTTATACCATGGCTTTTGTTGATGCCGACAACCTGGATGGTTATCTGAAAGCTCCTGCTTATAACAGCGACAAATTTTCGTATGCTCACCTTGGTCTGGAATTCATACTTGGTAAAACAACCAAACCACAATTGGCCAGACATAATGCACCGGCACAACTGGCTAAGAGCATGCAGGACAAAAACGATGCTTTGAGTGCTGCCATGGCAGCAGCTGAAGAAAGACATAACAGACAGCTGGCCGAAATGAATGCCATGCGTGCTGATATGAACAGAATGAAAATGGACAGCGATGGTGACGGTGTATCTGATTATTTCGATAAGTGTCCGAATACAGCCGTTGGTGTTAAAGTAGATGGTGCGGGTTGTGCCTTACCGGTAGCAGTACCTGCTAAAGACACGGTTATCAAAGTATACAACAATACTTACGTGATTACGGAAGAAGATAAAAAAATTGTGAGTGAAGCTATCCGTAACCTGGAATTTGATTTTGGTAAATCAACCATCCGTGCACGTTCATATCCTTACCTGAACAGGGTAGCAGAACTGCTGGTGAAAAAAGGATTCAGCCTGAAACTGGGTGGACATACCGATAATGTAGGATCTGACCAGGCTAATATGCGCTTGTCAAAAGACAGAGCAGAGTCTGTGAAGAACTATCTGGTATCACAAAATGCCAGCAGCAGCCGGATTGAAGCGGTAGGCTATGGTGAATCACAACCTGTTTCTTCTAATAAAACGGCAACGGGCCGTCAGCAGAACAGACGTGTAGAATTTACGCTGTATTAATCGTAACTAATGATAGCAAAAGTCTGTAAGTAACCACTTACGGACTTTTGTTTTTATAAAACCCTGCTAAATATCTAAATCAACGGGTATGGAATTAATAGACTACCTTGACAAATATCAGTAGTCAATTATACCTCCCTATCTCCGTTTACGGACAATTGCTCCAGAGAAGTAATCATTGCATTTACCCTCATTCTCACCAACAGAAATTACGAGAAGCGTATTTCTACCCCTTTACCGCATACGCATAAAACAAAGTAAACATGAAACTATTTATCAAATACATGGTAAGCCAACGTTGTAAAATGATGGTGAAAGAAGAATTAAAGAAAATGGGGTTGCATTACATGGTGGTAGACCTGGGCGAGGTGGAAATTATGGAAACACTGCAGGATACACAATGGCAATCGCTGAAAGAAGCATTAAAGGTTTCCGGACTGGAACTGATGGATGACAAAAGAACCATTTTAATAGAAAAAATCATTCATGTGATTATGGAAATGATACATGGAACTGAAGACCTCCCTGTTGTTAACTATTCCAACCATATCAGCGAAAAATTAAATTACGATTACACGTATCTCTCCAACCTCTTCACAGAGATCAAAGGAATTACCATACAGCAGTTCATCATCCTGCATAAAATTGAAAGAATCAAAGAACTGATCATTTACGACGAATTCAATATTACCGAAATCGCCTGGAAAATGAATTACAGCAGTGTGGCCCATTTATCAAACCAGTTTAAAAAGATCACTGGCTTTTCCCCTACGCATTTTAAGCAGTTGAAACAGAAAAGACGTACTCCCATAGAGGAGATCGGAAACGAGCCCCGTGACCCAGAAAATACTAAACCATGAAGTCAATCATCATTAACCGTAACGAATCCGGGTATGCCCGTAGTTTGATAGAAGCCAGCCTCGACCCGCTGGTAACCATCAGCACCGAGGGCAAGATTACCGATATGAATGAAGCCACTATACGGATAGTGGGTAAAACCAGGGTGGAGCTGATCGGTACCGACTTCTTTGAATATTTCACCGAACCGGCCAAAGCGAGAGCAGTATACGAAGCCGTATTTGACAAAGGATTTGTAGCCGACTACCCTTTAACCATCCGCGATCATAAACTGACCGATGTATTGTTTAACGGATCGGTGTACAGAGACGAGCAGGGACAGGTATTGGGTGCCGTGGTTGTGGCCCGTGATATTACCGAACAGAAAAGAATTGAAAAGGAATTTATAGAAGCCAAGGTATTTGCCGAACTCGCCACTGAAATTGCTGAAGAAGCCAAGAGCAAGGCTGAATCTGCCAAACGTATTGCAGAGTATGCTGTAAAAGCCAAACAGCAGTTCCTCTCGAACATGAGTCACGAGATCCGTACTCCCATGAATGCCATCATTGGTTTTACCAAAGTGGTGTTAAAAACAGAACTCACCGCCAAACAGAAAGAATACCTGATGGCCATAAAAATGAGTGGCGATGCCATGATCGTACTCATCAATGATATACTGGATCTGGCGAAAGTAGATGCCGGGAAAATGAGTTTTGAGGAGACACCTTTCAAAATGGCTCTGTCCATTTCTGCCATGCTGCACCTGTTTGAACAGAAAATACAGGAAAAAAACCTCGTACTGGTAAAAGAATATGATACGCGGATCCCTACGGTATTGGTGGGAGATGCGGTACGGCTGCACCAGATTATTTTGAACCTGGTAAGTAATGCCGTAAAATTCACTTCTATCGGCACCATCACCGTAAAAGTGAGACTGATCAAAGAAGAAGAAGATAAGGTTACTATTGAATTTTCGGTTACGGATACCGGTATCGGTGTACCCGAAGATAAGATCGAAAAAATATTTGAGAATTTTCAGCAGGCGTCAAGCAATACTTCGCGCTTATATGGTGGAACCGGCCTGGGTCTGGCCATTGCCAAACAGTTGGTAGAAGCGCAGGGAGGAAAAATAGAGGTAATCAGTACCGTAGGTGCAGGTTCAACTTTCAGGTTTGATCTCAGCTTCCGGAAAACAATGTCTGCTGCAGAGAATGAACCGGAAGTTATGGAAGTAGATAAAAAACCGAAGGATATCAGAGTACTTGTAGTAGAAGACATGGCATTAAACCAGTTGCTCATGAAAACCTTACTCGACGATTATGGGTTTGAACGGGATATTGCTTCAAATGGCAGGATAGCCATTGAAAAATTGGCGATAGAGAAATATGATATTATACTGATGGACCTGCAGATGCCTGAAATGAATGGGTTTGAAGCCACTGAATACATCCGCAACCAGTTACACTCCTCTATTCCGATTATTGCCTTAACCGCTGATGTAACTACTGTTGATCTGGCTAAATGCAGAGCAGTAGGGATGAATGATTATATTGCCAAACCAGTAGATGAAAAATTATTATACAATAAAATCATCAATAATATAAACAGTCAAGTGGCAGAAACGAACAGTAAAGAAATTTCAGCTGAAGCTGTACGATCCGCTAACTGGAAGTGTACTAACCTCGGTTATTTATCCAAACGAACAAAATCAGATCCGGTTTTAATGATGGAGATGATCAGTTTATACCTTGAGCAAACACCACCACTGATCAGTGCGATGAAAAGCAGCTTTCAGAAAAGAAACTGGGAAGCCTTGCGTGCCGCTGTCCATAAAATGATACCTTCATTTTCAATCATGGGTATCAGTTCCGAATTTGAACAGATCGCCATTCATGTACAGGAATTTGCCGCCAGACAGGAACCGCTGGATGCCATATCAAGTATGGTTACGCAACTGGAAAATGTTTGCAAACAGGCCTGCGACGAACTTACCAAAGAGTTAAACGATATAAAAAAGAGACTTCATGAAAAACAATAAAAATATTAAACTTTTTCTGGTAGATGATGATGCGCTATACCTGAAACTATTGGCAATCGACTTCAATGCAGAAGGCATTTTAGACATAGAGACCTATCCCAATGGTGAGGAATGTCTGGTACATTTAGCCAATAAGCCGGATATTATTATACTGGATTACCATCTCAATGGGATAGATCCACATGCCATGAACGGAATTGAAACACTAGACAAGATCAAAGCCATCAACCCGGGTATTCCTGTTATCATGTTATCATCTCAGGATAAAATTGAAGTGGCGGTAGACTGTATGCACCACAAAGCCTTTGATTACGTAGTAAAAAGCGAAACCGCCTTTTTGCGTTTGCAGAAAAATATTGCGACTATTCTGGAGATCAAAAAAATGGAAACAACCTTAAACTGGTATATGGATAGAATGTAACCACATGCCAGTAACTACAGTCAGCGCAGTGTATCTGTGAAACCTGTAAAACAATAAATACAGGCTATAACAGATAAACGGCAGGAAGTACAGAAATTTACAGCATAGGGCATTTACGCTACTAAAAGTGACCATAACAAAGTTTTATCCGCTTCCAAAATCGGAAGCCACAAAAAAATAATCATGAAAAAAATCATCCTGCTACTCACTGTTTTCTTCAGTGGATTTATTGCGAATTCGGCTACTGCTCAGATCAGTCTGGGAGTTAACCTTAACGTTGGTTCACAACCCGTTTGGGGACCTGTTGGTTACGACCGTGTAGATAATTATTACCTGCCTGATATAGACGTGTATTATAATGTACCGAAACGTCAGTATATCTATCTTGATCGTGGCCAGTGGATCTCAGCGAGTTCACTGCCCGTTCGTTACAGCAGTTACGACCTGTACAAGGGTTATAAAGTAGTTATCAACGAAGACCGACCCTACCGTAATGCTGCTATATACCGTACCAAGTATGCGGGTTATAAAAACAACCATAGCCAGCAGGCCATCCGTTACAGTCATGACGAAAAATATTTTGTAAACAAAAATCATCCGGAACATAATAAATGGAAAGGAAACGAAGGCAAAGGCAAAGAGAAAAGTAAAAAAGGAAAACACTAAGCTTACGTATCATTCAAAATATTGATATCAGAAAATCCTGGCTAAAAGCCGGGATTTTCTGTTCAGCACAACAAGTGAATCTTGTAAATTATGAAACAGCCTGTATAACAATATATAAAAGACGAATGAAGAACTTTATAGAGTGAAAATTCATTCACTATCTTAAATTACTATCATGAGCAACTTAACAGGATTAGAAGGCAACTGGAACGAGATCAAAGGAAAACTGAAACAGAAATATGCCACACTTACCGATAATGACCTTTTGCTGCTTGAAGGAAAGCAGGACGAGTTATTGGGCAGGTTACAGGTTAAACTGGGCAAAACCAAGGAAGAGATCCATGCCATCCTCGGCGATTTGTAAACAACCTCATTCACATTTAGTAAAAATACCTTATGAAACTATCCCTCCTTACCCTTTCCGTCTTTTCGCTGTTTGCGCTAGGAACTTTTAATGGATGCAATACGCCGGCCGAAAAAGTAGAAAACGCGGAAATCAAAGTAGCAGAAGCCAATAAAGATCTCGACCAGGCCAACGAAGAATATACAGCAGATATTGAAAAATACCGGGTCGAGAACGCTGAAAAGGTAGTCGCCAACGAGAAAGCTTTGGCAGAGTTCAAAATCCGGATCGCTTCTGAGAAAAAAGAAACCAGGGAAGCCTATCTCAAAAAAATAGCTGAACTGGAAAAGAAAGACAGCGATCTGAAAAAAAGGTTAGCCGATTACAAAGCTACCGGAAAAGACAACTGGCAGATCTTTAAAACTGAGTTCAGCCACGATATGGATGAACTTGGCAAAGCTTTCAAAGATCTTACCGTTAAGAATGTAAAAAACTAAAACAGAAAAGCAGCTACCTGGATACATAAGACCTGTTATTGCGTAAACAAGACAGGTCTTATATTCTACCGTATTTGTAAACCACTCTAATTACAACTCAAAACAAACAATCATGGGAAACTTATTATATCTAATTGCAGTTATTCTGATCATTGGCTGGCTGATCGGATTTGTTGGCTATAACACTGGCGGCATCATTCATATACTGCTGGTGATAGCGGCCATTGCCGTCATCCTCCGGATCATCCAGGGCAGAAGACTTTAATTCATCAACTTTGTCAGATAGCCTGCACCAGGTCTTCGATGGTAATACCATCCTGGTGCGGGTGAATTTGATTTCGCAGTTTTTGAATTGCAGTTTCAATAGTCGCTGTATCCATACCCATCATCCGGGCCATTTCGGTGTGGGGCAGTTGCAGTCTTACCAGTGTGAGGATACGGGTATCCGTTAGCGTTAAATCAGGAATTTTCTGTTCCAGGCGCACAAAAAAACCTTTGTGCACTTTATCAAATAATTCGCGGAACGATTGCCATTCTGTATCTGTCAGTATGGTAGACTGTACCAATTTCTCAAAATTCTGTAGTCTCTCTTCATACACAGGATTACCGGTCATATTGGCTTTCAGCCGTTCCAGTTCTGCTGCAAATCTTTCTATCAATTCATTTTTCTGGCGGTTATTACGGGTAAAATCCTGGAGTAATTGCCTCGCATGTTGTAGTTTTTCTTCTGCTATCTGTTTTTCTTTCTGCAATATGGCGGCTGTATTTCTTGCCTTCAGGCGATAACGTCCGTATAAAAGCAGCATCACCATCAATAACAGTAACAAAATCAGGATCACTGTATTTCTTCGCAGGGTTTCAGTTGTAGCATCCGCTTCGAGTTTGTTTACCTGGTTCAGGTGTTTTTCGGTTTCTATGCGTAACTGTATCTTTTCGTAGGCCTGCCTATCGCGGCTAACCGTCAGACTATCTTTTACCTGCATCAGTTTTCGCTGCGTTTCCAACGCTTGTATTTCCTGTCCGGTACGTTCATAATACAAAGCGAGCGCCTCATATAGATTTCTTCTTCCCTGCAAACCAAACGCTCCATTTACCATTAACCTGGCTTCCGCTATCCGGGCAGCAGCTTTGGCGGGATTGTTTTTCAACAGGTCTATACGGGCCAGTAATAACTGGTCTGCTGCCGCATCTTCGGGCAGGCCCCTGCTAACTTTGAACCGGCTACCCTGTTCCAGCAAGGGATAGGCTTTCTCAAACAGGCCATTGGAAAAATACAGACTGCCGATATTGCCAAACGTAATACCGAGCCAGGCCGTATCCCGGTTAGCCTGCGCTTCTGTCAATGTTAACCGGAACCAGTGAATAGCGCCTGCTGTATCTCCCTTTTGTTTGTGAATCATGGCCAGGGTATTCAAAGATTGTTTGCGCAGATAAGTGCTTACCTTCTTCAGTTCCTGGATCTGCAGCAGATAGGGTTCCGCCTTTTCATAGTTGCCCGACTCATAATAAATACCCCCGATAAAAAACAGGATCTTATCTATATCAGGTACTTCTTTGTAGCCAATCTCATTAAAATAGGTATCGGCCCGTAACAGGTATTCGAAGGCTATCGGGTATTTTTTAAAACTGTAATAATAGCCACCTGCACGATAGTTAGTCATCCCGATCATTAAAGGCAGCCGATGTTTGTTAGCGAGGGCAATGGCTGATTCATGCAGGTAAGTAGCGTAAGCGTTAAAGCCTCTGATACGGGCATATTGATCTGCCAGCAGGGATAAGGAGAAACAATGCAGTTCCCTGTCGTCCCTTTCTTCTGCGCTGCTGATCAGCTCACGGATGGCAGTAATAGAAAAAGCAGAATCGCGGCGTTTTACCTGTTCGTCATAAATATCGAGCGCTTTGGCAATTCTTTCTTTGACCGGTACCTGGAACACACTATCAAATACACCCGAACCCATTACCGGCGAGAGGCAGAAAAACCAACAGGCAGCTATGCAGAAACGCAGCTGTATCATAGAGAATGGGTTACAGTAGTAATGGTTTGGGGTTGTATAGATAATACTTTTCAGTGAAATAGGAAAGTACCGAAGTTGACTGATTTTTCGCCAGCAGCATACAAACCATCAGATCCCCATCCGCATTTCAATCATGTATTTGCTAAAACCAGCTTTTTCATAAGAACGGATAGCGGGCTGGTTATCCTGGTATACTTCGAGCCGCAGTTCTGTGATACCTCTGCTGCGCGACCAGTCTGTGAGTGCCTGCAATATCAACTGGTTAAAACCTTTACCCCGATGCTCCGGTACTGTGTACATAAAACCCAGATAGGCATGATGTGTATGCCGGTGATAGGATTTCGAAACTTCGATTCTGGCGTAACCCGAAGCCACCGCTTTGCCTTCCAGTTCTGCTACCAGCAGTTGTGAGTCGGGAGAACTGATCAGGCGTTCAATATCATAATATTCAATCGGATCTTCTTTCAATGTACTATCAAAGGGACGTTCTGCAGTGATCACACCCTGTTCAAACTGGCGGAGAAGGGGTATATCCTGCAGGGTGGCTTCGCGGATGAGTGGGGTTGGCATGTGGGGTTGATAAAGTATATAGCGTAAATAAAGTATATAAAGTAAATAGGGTTTTGGGGGATAAAGATACCGGATTTGGACTCCGGTAACGTTGCCGGTAAAATTCTGGTTCGTTATTCGGATTCTGTGTAATTTTCTCTTCAATGACCAGCATGAAACAACTGTTCTCCGCCCTTTTCTCTTTCTGTGTTGGTAGTTCTGCCATGGCTCAATCACTGGTGGGTATCACCCATCAGGCCGATACCTCCTATACCAATTACAGCGCGTACCAGTCTACCAAAAAAACGCATCCCGAAACCCAATGGGTAACAGATAAAGCGCTGCCGGGTGTGGCCGAAAAAAAAGCAGTCAGCTATAGCCATATCGGTAACCGCCAACTTCTACTTGATGTGTTTTATCCGGAAGATAAAAACAAACCTAACCAGATCGCCATCCTCTTTATTCATGGCGGCGGCTGGCGTACCGGTAACCGAACCCAGCATTACCCGTTGGCAAGACAACTGGCCCAACTGGGGTATACTGTTTTTACCCCGGAGTACCGGCTCTCCACAGAAGCCTTGTTTCCGGCAGCTGTGTACGATCTGAAAGCAGCCATCCGTTGGGTGAAAGAAAATGCGAAACAGTATTCGATAGATACTACGCGTATCTGTGCAGCCGGTTTTTCTGCCGGTGGCGAGCTGGCTGCTTTTCTCGGTGTTACCGGTAACCTGCCGCTGTTCGAGGGCACACAAGTACTTACTACTACAGGCACCAACGTACAGGCAGTGATTGATATAGATGGCATCCTCTCCTTCGTGCATCCCGAATCGGGCGAGGGCGATGACAGCAAACGAACTTCCGCTGCTACTTACTGGCTGGGGTATCCCAAAAAAGGATATGAAAAAATCTGGGAAGCAGCTTCTTCGCTCAGTTATGTAACTGCGTTTACACCGCCTACCCTCTTTCTCAACAGCAGTGTGGCAAGAATGCATGCAGGAAGAGAGGATTATATCGCTGTATTGCGATCGTTCAGTATCTATACCGAAGTACACGACTTTGAAAAAGCACCCCATGCGTTCTGTTTGTTTGAACCCTGGTTTACACCCACACTTGCTTATATGGATGGATTCCTGAAGAAGGTATTCCGTAAATAAATGGCCAGATCATTATCTTAAAGCCGTTATTTTTCACCGCAGAGAAGAGAGAGCGGGGAGTTTTCGCGGAGTGTTTTTAGTCAAATTCGTATCTTACCGGTATGAGAACTTTGTTTTGCTTACTGCTGCTTTCACTGCAATTATCCGCACAGGAACATAACGCCAGTTACCGGTACCAGCCTCCTTCCGACCCGCAGGTACGGGCCAAACTGGACAGCTGGAAAAAGATCAAATTCGGTTTACTGATGCATTGGGGCACTTACAGCCAATGGGGTGTAGTGGAGAGCTGGAGTATCTGTCCGGAAGATGAAGACTGGACCAAACGCCGCGGTCCGTATGCGGCAGACTGGTACACCTACCTGAAAGCCTATGAAAATCTGCAAACCAGTTTCAATCCTACTAAATTCAACCCCGAACGCTGGGCCAATGCTGCCAAAGATGCGGGTATGAAATACGTGGTATTCACTACCAAACACCATGATGGGTTCTGCATGTTCGATAGCCATGAAACCGACTATAAAATCACCGGAAGCAAATCTCCTTTTGCCACTAATCCCAAAGCCAATGTAGCCAAAGAAGTATTCAGCGCTTTCCGGAAACAGGATTTTATGATCGGCGCTTATTTCTCTAAACCCGACTGGAACACCAACCATTACTGGTGGAAATATTTCCCGCCCAAGAGCCGCAATGTTTCTTACGATCCCAAAAAATACCCTGAACGTTGGGAAGGATTTAAAAACTTTACTTATAACCAGATCAAAGAGCTGATGAGTGAGTATGGTAAAATGGATATTCTCTGGTTAGACGGTGGCTGGGTTCGCCCCTTCAGCAGTATTGATACCACCGTAGAATGGCAACGCAGCATTCCCTATAACCAGGATATAGATATGGCTAAGATTGCCGCCATGAGCCGCAGTTACCAGCCGGGCTTGCTGGTGGTTGATCGTACCGTACACGGCGAATATGAAAACTATGTTACGCCTGAGCAGGCAGTACCTGCAGGGTATCTTCCCTATCCCTGGGAGAGTTGTATTACCATGGGCAATTCCTGGTCGTATGTGCCGAATGACACTTACAAATCTTCCCGCAAAATCATTCACCTGCTAACCGATATCATCAGCAAAAACGGTAATCTTCTACTCAACGTTGGTCCCGGCCCCGATGGCGAATGGGATCCGGTGGCGTATGAACGTTTACAACAGGTAGGTAAATGGATGAAACTAAATGGAGAAGCGGTGTATGATACCGAAGCCGACCCCGCTCTTCCCCGCCAGGGCAACTGGGTATTTACCCGTAAAGGAAAAATTATATATGCGATCTACCAGCTGGGCGAAAAAGAAACGGCTGGCAGTCTGACACTGAAAGGTGATATTTTTACAACTACCAAACAGATAAGTCTGCTGGGCAGCACGCAGAAAATACAATCTGTGGTTAAAGCTAATGAAGTAACCATCCGTTTTATACAGGCAGAAGATACCGAGGCACTGGTGTTTAAACTGATAGTTGAATAAACTGGCGCTGCAAAACCTTTCTGACAGATGTATTATATGCCCGGTTTTACGCTTTTTGCTTTGCTCCCGATTCGGTTGTCATTAACCCCATCATCATTACCAATGCCGAAAGAATAACCACTTGAATAATCAACGATTTGTTCACCAACGGAATACGGCTGGAAGGTGCAATAGACAGAAACAGAAGAATGGTGATCAATCCCCGCGGGGCTATAAACATAAGGGGTTTCAATGCCAGGCCAGACAACCTCAGTTGCAAGGCGCGTAACAGGAAAATAGCAGCAACAATACCCACCGACCAAACCAGTGTGTCTGTATTTAACAGCTCTGTTGTTTCTATCAGATATCCAAACAGCAGAAAGAACAGAGCACGGATCAGAAAAGCGGCTTCGGTAGTAATCTCCCGGAATTTAAACACTTCCTGCTGTAAGGCTTCGGGATTGAGTTTGTTGATCCATTTTATATGCTTCAATTCGTCAAGATTCCCCAGAAATAAACCGAAGAGCAGAATAAAAACCAGGCCCGGTAAATGATAGATCTTCGACACCGCATAAATCAGTATCACCAACAGAATAATGGGGGCAAACTTTATATGATGATCAATCCGGCTCAGCAACATGGATAAACCAATGGTGGCCACAAAAGAAACTGCTGCAATAACAAGCAGTTGCATAAAAAAACCTCCCACTGAATACAGGTTAAAGACTTCATTCAATGCCACGAAATTGAAAAAAAGAACACCGAGTATATCGGAGAGACTGCTCTCATAAATCACAAACTCTTTGTTGTGCTGCCCAAGCGATTTCACACTGGGTATGGCAATGGAACTACTGATCACACAAAGCGGTAGGGCATTGGTTATACTGTCCTTGAAACTACTCCCTCCCAGCTGTTGCAAAACCCAGGACAGACCAAGCGCCAGTAAGAGCATGGGCAGCAATGCCACCACAAAAGAACGTTTGATCAGCCGCTTTTTGGATGCATTAAATTCCAGTTCCAACGAGCCCTCCAGCACAATCAATATCAGACCTACCGTTCCCAGTACCGGTAACACAGGTGTAAGATCCGGCAGGGAAAGATCTAACAGATCAGCCATTTTGCGCACAGCAAAACCCAGCATCAGTAACAGAATCACGGAAGGGATTTTTGTTTTGGAAGAAGTAATATCAAACACATATGCAATCAACAATAAAATACAGAGCGTAATAATGATTGCAGTAGTCATGCGCAGCAGTTTAAATGAATAGTTTTTTCAAAATACAAAACATACTGTAATATAACCGGAAACCAGGGTTAGATTAACATATTTTTTATCTGTACAGAATGAGAAATTAACCTAAGCGGATTCCATCCGGCTTCTTAGTACCGGTCATATCAAAAATCCTTTTCCTTTTCGCATTTCAATAACTGTGTGATTCAACTATTCCCGATGCTTTCTTCGTACAATCAGTTTTTCCAGTTCCACGCCAATAAAGACGATCATAGATGCTGCGCCAACTATCACAAACTCCCGCAGGTTCAAAGACTCTGTCTGAAAAACGGCATGCATGAAAGGAGTATATGTTACAGCCAGCTGCAGTAACAGCGTCAGTAATACCGAACCCAATAATGGTTTGTTACTGAACAGGCTCATCCGGAAGGCCGACTGGTGTTGCGAACGGATGGCCATCACATGCGCCATCTGCGATAAACAGAGTACATTAAACACCATGGTTTGCCAATGCAGTCCTTCCGCAATGGCCCATGCCTGTATACCCAATGCCGCAGCTGCCATCAGCATGCCTACCCAGATCATGTGCAGACCCTGGCCGTTGGCAAATACATTTTGTTTGGGTGGACGTGGCGGGCGGTGCATGATATTTTTTTCTGCTTTCTCAAACGATAATGCGATAGCCGGTAAGCCATCCGATACCAGGTTAATCCATAAAATATGAATAGGCAGCAAAGCAATGGGCAAACCCAGTATCGGCCCCATCAGCAGGGTCCATAACTCGCCCGAATTGGTGGTCATCAGGTATTTGATGAACTTTAAAATATTATCGTAGATCCTCCTGCCCTCTTTGATGGCTTTGACAATAGTAGAAAAATTATCATCCAGCAGAATCATGTGTGCTGCTTCTTTGGATACATCGGTACCGGTAATACCCATGGCAATGCCAATATTGGCGCGTTTAAGAGAGGGGGCATCGTTCACTCCATCACCCGTCATGGCTACATAATGACCTTTTTCCTGCAGCATTTTTACGATCTGTAATTTCTGTTCGGGCGATACCCTCGCATACACTTTGATCTGTTCCACTTTGGCAAAAAAATCTGCATGTTCCATGGCTGCCAGTTCTGTACCCGTAACAACCAGATCCTGTTCCGTTGCTACAATACCGATCCGCCTGGCAATGGTCTGGGCAGTCAGCGGATGATCGCCGGTAATCATCACCGGAACAATTCCGGCGGTTTTGCATTGTGTCACGGCATCGTATACTTCTTCCCGGGGTGGATCGATCATTCCGGCCAGTCCGAGAAAATGCAGTTCCTGTTCCGCTACTTCACTGGTGGGGTTAACTGGTAGTTGCTCCCAGTGGCGGTAAGCAAAACCCAGTACACGCAAACCCCGGGCGGCCATCTCATCTACCTGCTGTTGTATTTTAGCGGGATCAGCATTCCCGCAACGGGTAACCAGGATATCGGGTGCGCCCTTGGTAAAAGCAATGATCCTGCCACTATGTTCATGAAAAGTGGTCATGAGTTTACGTTCCGAATCAAAAGCGATCTCTGCTACACGGGGCCATACAGAAGGATGTATATAATGTTCATTCGATACTTCCATCAATGCAATCTCCGTACTATCGCCTATCATCGCATCGCCATCTTTACGCGCATCGTTGTTAAGGGCAAATGCATGTAGCAGCAATGAAATATCTTTCTCGTGTTTCAGTCCGGCCAGTTCATTTCTATCGTGCAGCCTGCCATTCACATATACCTGCTCGGTATGCATTTTATTTTTGGTGAGGGTGCCCGTTTTATCGGTACAGATATAAGTAACCGAACCCAGGGTTTCTACCGTAGGCAATTTGCGGATCAGGGTATGGAAGCGGATCAATCTTTTGGCGGCCAGCGCTAATGAAATCGTAATAACAGCCGGTAGTGCTTCCGGTATGGCAGCCACGGCCAGCGAAATACTGGTCATCACCATTTTTATCAGTCCCTCGCCTCTTAACCAGCCCGCAATAAAAAAGAGTCCACATAAAATGAGTACGATCACCGACAGCTTTTTTCCAAACATAGCCATGCGTTGCTGCAGCGGTGTTTGCACTTCATCTTCCTGCAGCATTTTAGCAATGCGGCCCAGTTCGGTTTGCATACCGGTGGCTATTACCATACCACTGCCCCGGCCATAGGTTACAAATGTGCCTTTGAAAGCCATGTTCAGCCGGTCGCCAAGGGGCAGGTCATCAGTTTCTATAACGGCGGCTGTTTTTTCTACTGCCTCCGATTCGCCGGTTAAGGCCGCTTCTTCCATTTTGAGGTTGATGGATTCCATGATGCGGATATCGGCCGGTACCGCATTACCTGCTTCCAGCAATACCACATCGCCGGGAACCAGTTCGGTAGCGGGTAAAGAGAGGATGGTTCCGTTACGCAGGGTTTGGGCCTGGGTGGTACTCATCTGCTTTAATGCCTGCATGGCTTTTTCGGCGCGGTATTCCTGGAAAAAACCGATCACGGCATTCAGCACTACAATGACAATGATCACAACTGTATCTGTGGCTTCTCCAATGATGGCAGAAATAACAGCAGCAGCCAGCAGGATCAGAATCATGACATCCGTAAACTGAGAGAGCAGGATACTGAGCGCTGTTTTTTTCCTGGCTTCTTCTAACTGATTAGGACCGGTTTCCAGCATTTTCTCTTCTGCTTTCATAGAACTCAGTCCACCGGATGCCGAGCCCAGTAGTTCAAAAACAGCGTCGATACTAAGGCGGTGCCAATTCATGGGTTGGGCTTTGCCTGAAGTTACGGAAGAATCGGGGGGCATGATACGGTAGCGTATAAAGAAATGAGAGGAAGCCCAGCGGGTTATACGGCAACCGTTACCGGGAAATAATTACCTGGCCAGATAGCCCCCATCAATCGGATAGTAACTGCCTGTAACAAAAGAAGCTTTTTCACTGCTTAACCAGAGAACCAGTTCTGCTACTTCTTCGCTTTTGCCTAGACGGCCAATGGGATGCAGGGCAACCAGTTGGTTCTTTATCCCGGCATCCAGTCCGCTTAACAAAGGGGTATCTATAAAACCAGGGCCTACTGCATTTATGCGGATGTTTTTGGCAGAGTATTCCAGCGCGGCGGTTTGGGTAAGACCAACCACCCCATGTTTGGCAGCAGTATACGCGGCAGAACCGGCAAAACCTACGGAACCTAAAATTGATGAAATGTTGACAATACTTCCACCACCATGCTGTAAAAAGGCGGCTATCTGGTACTTCATCCCGTAAAAAAGACTGTTCAGGTTAATGGCAATAACTTTTTGCCATCCTTCAATACTCATATCGGCAATCGGGTTTATTTCGCCCCCAATGCCGGCATTGTTTACGGCAATATCTAACCGGCCATAGGTGCTAACTGCAACATTAACCAGTGCTTCCATCTCTGCAGGTTGCGAAACATCTGTTTTACAGAAGATTGCTTTACCACCTGCCAAACTGATCTCTTTAACCACCGCTTCTCCTTCGGCTGATGCTATATCTGATACAACCACATGGGCGCCCTCTGCGGCAAATAAGATGGCGATGGCTTTGCCGATACCCGATGCGGCACCGGTTACAATGACTGTTTTGTTTTTCATAGGGAAGAGAATTTACTGTTATCGAAGGTCAATTTCATTTATATAAAATACTTTACATTATTGAGAGAGCTGGTTACATGTTTCACACCTGTTCCAGAAAAGCAACAAGCGGTATGTAAAATTATCCATTATCTTCTGGAAGCTGTTGTACTTTCTGAGAACCTCCCTGTTAATCAGCAGTCAGGGCTGCATAAAAGCCGACCCCTTGCCAGACTCACTCGCTACCAGGATGCGGCCGCCCATACAGACTATTATCTGCCACAGCAGCTGGTGCATGGTTGGCGGGGTGGTTAGGATAAGTAAGGCAAACAGAAAAACGAATCTGCTTACGGAGGATTTTAATTAAAAATGCAAAATTAAAAATTAAAAACAGCGTGCTGTTTATGTATCAATCTATTGCATGCGGGATGGCTGAAAACGATCTGGGAATAGGATTACATACAGAAAAGAAACTACAGTGAATTATCAAACTGAAGCTTTTCATCACCGGGCTTACGCGCAGATGTACCAAAACGGAAATTAAAGCCGATATAAAATACCCTTGCATCGCGGCTGTTCACACTGTTTTGATAAAGGAATGCAGTATTCAATAAAGATTTTTGTTCCAGTGTTCTGAAAATATCACTGAGGGTTGCGGTAATAGATAACTTATTCTGAAAAAGATCTTTCCGTGCTCCCAGGTTCATCACAAACGTGGGCGAAACCTGTCCTTGTGCCGTTTGTCTGGCAGACCGGTAATTACAACTGAACTGGAACATAGTAGTAGGGGTAACCGTATAAGTGGTATTGAAGTTCATATTCATGGATACAATCGACTTCTTTGTACCCAGTCCCGTTGCCGATGCATCGATCGTATTGTAAAATACATTGGAGCTCAGGTTGGCTGACAGGGTTTTGGAAGGTTTGGCAGATACCACCAGTTCCAATCCTGCCGACTGATCGCTGGAGAGGTTCTCGCGGGTAGTTAATAATACCGAGTCTTTAAATGGCCGTGTAACCGTAGTAAAGCCATTGTATTTAGAGCGATAATAAATACTGGGCACAATGGTAAATACCCGGTTTTTCCACTGGTAGCCAAATTCGAACGAATGAATAAATTCGGGTAACAGTTGCGGATTTCCGGCTGTTAAATTAAGCGGGTCTATATATTCCGGAAAAGGATTCAGGTCATCGCCTTCGGGCCGGTTGGCACGACGGCTATAGTTCAGCTGCAGTTCGCCATGACGTAATTTGTACGCCAGATGCAAAGTTGGATACAGTTGAAAATAACGGTTGTTCAACAGAGAATCCCTTGTCAGCAGATTGATCTTCATATACGCCTGCTCTGCCCTGAGCCCTGCCGAAAAACTGAACGCTTCAAAACTTTTCTGGTAGGTGGCGTATAATGCATGTAGCGTAAAGTTGTAGAGAAAACGGTTAGATGTAAGCGCATTCCGTAACATCTTATTCTGTACACTGTCAAAATTCTCCACATAAAAATCAATATCCTGTTGTACAAAAGAACCCGCATACCCCATTTCTATTTTGGCCGATCCGGATAGGGGATTCACATAGTCGAGCGTAATTTGCTGGTTCTTCTCGATCTGCGTTACCCAGTTATTATCGGGTATCGGTTTATTGGCAGGATAGATATATTGATTGGTGTAATAATTTTTTTCATCCTCACTCTGCGAAGAAGCGGTGGCTTCCAGCCTTAGTTCAGCGCCTTCTTTTTTAAAGTTATGCTGCCAGAACAGTGTGGCGTCTTTTTCTATTTCGAAAGCGGGTGCATACCGTAACCGGTTAATCTGCGAACTAAGTGCCCGGTTCTTATCGTAGAAATACCGGCTCTGGATATTATTCCGTACAAGATCTGTACGAAGAAAACTACCCGAAATACCCAAACTATTCTGCGCATCCAGCGTATACTCCATCCCTGCCCTGAACAAATTACCCAATGGTCTTGCTTTTGAACGAAAGTCTTCTGTATAGTAACCGGATACTCCTGCATTTGCATCCAGTAACCGGCGGTCAATACTTCCATAACGGTTTCTTTCATCCTGGCGGATACTGTAAGTAGCAAAGCTGTTCCATTTCGCTGTTTTCAGATTCAGCGTAAGGCTGCTGTTGGCCCGGGCCAGATTACCGATATTACCTGTCAGATTCCCGTTAAAACCTGCTTTGGTATTTTTTTTCAGCACTATATTAATGATACCCGATGTACCATCCGGCCTGAAACGGGCCGAGGGGTTGGTGATCACTTCTATTCGTTCAATGGTATTGGCAGGTATCTGCTGCAGCACTTCCGCCCTGTTCTTGCCCATCAGTGGCGAGGGGCGGCCATTAATAAGAACCATCACTTCTTCCGAACCCCGCAAACTGATATTCCCTTCTATATCCACTTCCACCGAAGGCACATTCTTCAGTATATCACTAACGGAACCGGATTGCGCCATGATATCCTGTCCTACATTGTATACTTTCCGGTCGATAGAGGTATTCAGCATCGCTTTTTTAGCTGTCACACTTACAGCTGTCAACTCATGCGAAGCCAGTTCCAGCTGAATGGTGCCCAATGGTTGCAACCGGTTTTCGGCAGATAGGTACAAAGGGATTTCTCTCACTACCGTACCTACATAATTGATCCGTATCAGGTAACTGCCCGGAACTGCGCTATCAATCAGAAATTTTCCTTTCCGGTCCGAAAGAACTGTTTTATAAATGGTACTGTCTGTTTGCCGCACCAGCTGGATAGCCGCCAATTCTACCGGTTTACCCGATATACCATCCTGCACAGTTCCGGTTACAGTAATGGATATCGACTTCTGCTGAGCAGTAACTGCAAAAACCATAACCAGTAATAGGACCAATAGTGTGACAAACTTTTGCATAAGACTCATTCCAATCAAAAAGGAAATAGCTGTAAAGTTATCTGTAAATCATACAAAGGGAGGATAGATTTCGGTCTATTTGTAATAGACAGCGGTGAGCAGCGGGTAGTGAGGGTGACAAAACAATGAATGGGTAATAAAAATTTAAAAAAATCGGGGGAGGAGATTCATTAGGTAAAAGGCAGGCAGATTCAAACCAATCCCTCCTTTTTTTGTTTAAAGGTCTAAACCATCGGAATTTTATACCCTAAACAAACCGGAAATGTTACCAGGAAGCGTGTTGTTACGACTATCATTACTCATTAGCTGCAGTTTTGTGGCCCTGATTACCCTTGCCCAGAACAATGGCCGGATCTCCGGTACTGTACTGGATAAAACCACTCAAAAAGCCATTGCCAATGCCACAGTGCGGGTAAAAGGGAGTACCAAAGCGGCGATTACCGATACCAATGGCGTGTTCCGCATTACGGATATTCCGGTGAAGACCTATTCGGTTGAAGTTAGCATTACAGGATACCAGACAACTACTTTATACAATATCATCCTGAACGCCGGTAATGAGTACACAGTAACGATAGAAATGGAACCGCAGGTAAGCGAGCTCACCGCCGTAGTAGTCAGCAATAACCGCCGTACCGCCAAAGCGGCCACACTGGAGAGCCCCCTGAGTGTGCAACGCCTAACACTGGAAGAGATCCGCAGTAACCCCGGTGGTAATTTCGACATCAGCAAAGCCATCCAGGCATTACCCGGTGTGGGTGGTGGGGCCGAAGGGGGCAGTTTCCGCAACGATATCATCATCCGCGGCGGGGCACCCAATGAAAACGTGTATTATCTGGATGGGATCGAGATCCCGGTGCTGAACCATTTCCAGACACAGGGCAGTTCCGGTGGTCCACAGGGCATGCTCAATATTTCTTTTATTGAAGATGTAAAACTGAGTTCTTCCGCTTTTGATGCACGTTACGATAATACACTCAGCTCCGTATTCCAGTTTAAACAGCGCAACGGTAACGCCAACAAATTCCAGGGTAATGCCCGCATCAGTGCCACCGATGTATCGGCTACTTTAGAAGGACCGATGTCGAAAGATAAAAAAACCACTTTCCTAGCCTCCGCCCGCCGTTCGTATCTGCAGTTACTGTTCTCTGCCATCGATCTGCCCATCCGTCCCAATTACTGGGACTTTCAAACCAAGATCACCCGACAGATCAACCCCAAAACCACTTTGTCGTTCATGGCCCTCGGCGCCATCGATGAATTCAGCCTCGCCCCCATCAAAAAAGCAACACCGGAAAAATTATACATCATCAATGCCACCCCCACTATTAACCAGTGGAACTATACTTTTGGCCTGAGCCTGAAAAAATTGGTGAAGAACGGCTATGTGAACTGGGCCCTCAGCCGCAATGCCTTTGATAATGCGATCCAGTCATTCGAAGACAATACCACCCAACTCCCCTCCCAGCGCACACTCGATTATACTTCGCGTGAAACAGAAAACAAACTGCGGGTTGATGTGAACAAGAATATCAATGGCTGGAAATTCAGCTACGGTGCTTCGCTACAGTTTGTGCAATACCAGAACCGTTCTTTTACGGTGATCCGGAAAGAACTGAAAGACAGTGCCGGCAATATTATTCAGCCTGCTACCACCGTCAACTTCAACAGCCCCCTCGCCAATCTCTGGCGCTATGGTGCTTTTATGCAGGCGGGTAAACGTTTCTTTGATAACAGGTTAGGCGTAAGTGGTGGTTTGCGTACGGATATGAATAGTTTTACAACGGATGGTAATAATCCGTTACAAACCCTATCGCCCCGCATCTCGTTCAGTTATGTGCTGGCTGATAAATGGACGGCTAATATATCTGTAGGTCGTTATTACAAGTTACCTCCTTACACCATTCTCGGTTTTGCCAATAACAGCGGTTCACTGGTAAACAAAAACAGCCAATACCAGCGCAGCGATCATTATGTGGCCGGGATCGAATACTTACCCAATGATGGATTGCGGATCACGGCAGAAGGTTTCTTCAAGTTCTACGACCAGGTACCGGTATCGGTGCGTAACGGTATTTCGCTGGCCAACCTTGGCAGTAACTTTGATGTACTTGGTAACGAAGCCGTAACCACCAACGGCAAAGGCAAAGCCTGGGGTATGGAATTGTTTGCGCAGAAAAAACTGACCGAACGATTTTTTGGTATCTTCTCTTACACCTATTACCGCAGTAAATACACCGGCACCAGCGGTTACTCTTTGCCCAGCAGCTGGGACAATACACACTTACTGAGCATTACCTGGGGCTATAAGTTCAAACGCAACTGGGAGCTGGGTATGAAATTCCGTTACCAGGGTGGTGCGCCGTATACGCCTTTTGATATGATTGCTTCCAAAACCAATTATCTCTCACTGGGACGTGGAATATTGGATTATACACAGGTAAACAGTCAGCGTCTCCGCGCCTTCCATTCCGGCGATCTGCGGATCGATAAAAAATGGAATTTCAGAAAGACCACCATCGACCTTTTCCTCGATATCACCAATTTTTACCGGGCCCGTAACCAGGGTGCACCTAATTACACTTTTAAGCGTAATGCAGACAATACCGCTTTCCTCACCACCGATGGAAGAGCCCTGAAAGCAGATGGCAGCAATGCCATTCCTTTGCTGTTGCTGAATGATGAAGTGAGTTTTACACCTTCGGTTGGATTGATCGTAGAATTCTAATATCTCTCTGTGTATCTCCGTGCCTTCTGTGTCTCTGTGTTGAAAAATAACTACGCAAATATTTTTCAACACAGAGATAGGGAGCAGCACAGAGGTACACGGAGGTATATCAGCAGATGCGGGGCAGTTGTTCTCCGGTAAGATAACCTACTACCCTATGGCCGCCAATACGGCTTTTGAGTATGACTTTACCCGCATGGCTTTCAGTTACTTCGCCAATAATAGCGGCATTCACCCCATTGGGATCTGCATGCAACAGCGACAAAGCCAGGTCTGCCTGCTCCGGCGAAACAATGGCTACAAAAGAACCCTCATTGGCTACATACAAAGGATCAAGCCCCAGCATTTCACAGGCACCTTCTACCTGTTCGTCAATAGGTAGTTTATCCTGCTCTATCACAAATCCCAGTTTACGTATCTCCGCCAGTTCATTCAGCACCGATGCCAGACCACCACGCGTAGGATCGCGCATGAATTTGATATCGGTACCCAGCACATCCAACAGTGAACGAACGGTATGGTTCAGGTTAACGGTATCACTTACAATATCTGTTTCAAAAGAAAGTCCTTCTCGTTTACTCATGATCGCAATACCATGCTGCGCCAGATTACCGCTGATGAGGATCTTATCACCCACCGCTATATTCCTATGATGGATCTGCGCATTGGGATGAATGATACCTACACCGGAAGTATTGATAAAAAGCTGGTCACCCTTTCCCTTTTCCACCACTTTGGTATCGCCCGTAACGATCTTCACACCGGTTTTCTGCACGGCATATTTGATACCCGTTAACACTTCCCAGAATGCTTTCATAGACAACCCTTCTTCAATAATAAACGCCAGCGACAGGTATTGCGCATTGGCACCACACATAGCCAGGTCGTTCACCGTTCCGTTCACCGCCAGCTCGCCAATATTGCCACCCGGGAAAAAGATGGGTGAAACCACATAACTATCCGTACTGAAAGCTGTTCGGCCATTCAGTTCAAAACTGGCGCCATCATGCTGCTGGTCCAGCAGTTCGTTCTGGAGAATATCGAACACACCACTCTGCAATAAACGGTGCGTAAGCAGTCCACCGCTGCCATGCCCCATCGTGATCACCTCAAAATCAAATTTGGGCATGGGACATTGTAACTTGAATTGGGAAATATCAGACACGGTCATTTGTTTTAAGATGAAACTTTTGCAGTTTCCGGTTCGCCGGAAAAACTATATTGATAATACGCCGCGCAGGCCCCCTCACTGCTCACCATCGGCGCACCAAGCGGATGTTCGGGTTTACACCTGGTACCGAAATTCGGACATTGTCTGGGTTTCTTCAATCCCTTCATGATATCGCCGCTGATGCATTCCTTGTTCTCTTCTGCCAATGGGATATCTATCGCAAACTTGATCCGCGAATTAAACTGGCGGTAGCGTTCATTCACTTCATAGCCACTCTGTGGTATGGAGCCGATACCGCGCCAGGTACGATCGCTCACAGCAAACACTTTCTGTATCGTATCCTGCGCCATACGGTTACCCTCGCGCTGTACGCTGCGGGCATACTGGTTCTCTACTTTGTACTCTCCTTTTTCAAGCTGCCGCACAGCCATTACAATACCCTGCAACAGATCCACCGGCTCAAACCCCGTTACCACAATCGGGATCCGGTATTTTTCGGCCACAGGATAATATTCTTCCATACCCATAATGGTGCATACATGACCTGCCGCCAGAAAAGAATCGATCTGGTTCTCCTCATCACTCAAAATCGCTTCCATAGCCGGCGGTACCAGCACATGCGAAGCAAGGATGCTGTAATTCAGGACACCCTGGTTATCAGCATGCACCACACTCAAAGCATTGGCCGGAGCCGTGGTTTCAAAACCCACCGCAAAAAATATCACTTCCTTATCCGGATTTTTTTTCGCCAGTTCCACTGCTTCCAGCGGCGAATACAAAATGCGTACATCGGCCCCTTCTGCTTTCACTTCCAGTAAACTTTTGGTACTGCCCGGCACCCGCAACATATCCCCAAAAGAACAAAGGATCACATTGGGTTGCTGCGCCAGGTAAATAGCTTCATCAATCACACTCACACTCGTTACACAAACCGGACAACCCGGCCCATGCACCATCGTGATCTGTTCGGGCAGCATATCCAATATGCCATTCTTCACCAGGCTATGCGTTTGCCCCCCACAGATCTCCATCAGGGTCCAGGGGCGTGTAGTGATGTGATGCAATTCTTCCACATATTCTTTTACCAGTTGTGGATCGCGGTATTCGGAGAGATATTTCATAATGATAGAATGATAGGATGATAGAATGATAGAATGTTTTGGTTGGTGGGCAGAGGGGGAGCAGTTTTCTTAGTGGGGAAATGAGATAAATGTACCGGATAGTAATATTTGAAGAGATACTTCATAATGATAGATTGATAGGATGATAGAATGTTTTGGTTGGTGGGTAAAGGGAAAGCAGTTCTCATATTTAGGAAAAGATGTGACTTGATAAATTCAGATGAAAATACCGGATAATAATATTTGAGAATTTGGTTCATATTGATAGAATCTTATGTTTGTTACTCAGGTAGAAAGGGTCTTCCTTGCTTTGGACACGACTCGCAGGATTTCGGTTACTTCAGTTTGTAAAGCTTTTAGTTCGGGTTTGGTATAGATCATTGACTCTTCTATTAATTCAAGCCAGAATAATGTTTCATCACATTCTTCAATTACGATACTGATCTTAGCAAAGAACTCCTGTTGAGACCTTGCCCTGCAGGCAGCCCGGTAATTAGCCGCAGTGGAAGATGCGCTTCTCACCAGCTGCTTACCCATCACCCGCGCTTCTTCTGTGTTCGGGAGCAATTGAAACAAACGGATGGCATGAATAGCCATTTGTTTTGTCCGTTTCTTAAAAACTTCAATGAACAACGATTTCTCCATCATAAAAAAACATTTCCACTAAACTAACAAACCCAACCCCTCCCCGTTAGTAGAAATATTTCTATCAATCCCCCCAATCAAATCATTCTATCATTCTATCATCCTATCATTCTATCATTCATTCCCCCCTCCCAACTCCCCCACCTCCCCCATCTGCTTCAGATAACTAAATGTTTTCTGTGCCTCTTCTTCGTCAACGATATTAATCGCTACGCCTACATGAACAAGAACGTAATCACCAATTTGGGCTTCGGGCACCATGAATAGGTTAATCTCTTTGATGATGCCGCCGAAAGAAACTTTTCCTTTTCTGAAAGTGGCATCCAGTTCTTCTGTAATGGCGGTGATCTTTCCGGGTATGGCTAAACACATGGTGGTATTTTTTAGGGTTCATTATTGCACCTGCATCAGCGGTGCGATGATATGGTCAAATCTTTTTTTTTGCGCTTCCCTGCTGGTAGGCGGCCGGTTGCCAAAATGCGCATACCAGGCCAGTTGCCCCAGACTGATACATTCATCATTCGGACTCACCTGCTGATGAAAATAGAGTTTCCGTTTGTGCTGCAACAGTTCAATGATCATGTCTACCAGCAATGCATTCTGAAATACTCCGCCGCTGAAAGCCAGTTTGTCAATATCATAGTAAGAGCTCATGTAGGCGATGGCTTTGGCCAGCGAGTAAAAGAATTTCCAGGCGATCATGTCGTTGGGTTCTTTGTGTTGCCAGTCTTCGAGTAATTCATGGATCAGCTGCTGCCAGTTCCACACCCCTTCAGATAAAGGCATGCTGTAAGAATCGTAAGAGTGATAGGTGCAGCTTTGCGCCAGTGCTTCCAGTTTCATGGCGGCTTCGCCTTCGTAACTGTTTTTAGATACGAGTCCGAGTAAACAGGCTACTGCATCTATCAGTCTACCCATACTGCTGGTTTGCAGGCGGGCGGATTGCTGCAATAATTGTTGGTAATACACCCACTCTTTATCCGTAAATAAAGGTTGCAGCCTGTTGGCGGCAGTGGTGGTTCCGAGTAAACTCAGGGCACTCAGCCGGGGCTCCTGGCTCATTTTATCAGCCAGCAGTTGCGGAAAATAAGCGAGGTGCACCATGCGGTTGATCTCGCCCTGGTCGTATAGAAACACTTCACCGCCCCATACCTGTGCATCGTTCCCATAACCGGTACCATCCCAGATAATACCGAGTACAGGTTTTTTCTGCGCCAACAAATCATGTTCGGCCATTACGGCCGCAAAATGTGCTTCGTGGTGCTGCACTTCGGTAAACGAACAGGCATCAGTAGCAGCCAGATCGCGCCCCCGCTGCGATACATGGTAACGCGGATGTTTATCGGCCACAATATGTTTGGGTGTAAAACGCAACAGCCTGCTTACCTGCTGCAAAGACTTTTCATAACTCTCCTGCGACTCCACCGACTGCTGATCGCCCAGGTACTGGCTGATGAACAAACGGTTGCCATGCGCAACGGCATACGCGCTTTTTAATTCCGCTCCCATGGCCAGCGTATCGTTAGGCAGGTTACTAAAGGGCAGAGGATAATAATTGGGCGCCAGTCCGCGACTGCGACGGAGAATGATCTTTTGTCCACGGCTGCTGAACTGCAGTACACTATCATCCTGCGGTGCCACGATCTCTCTGTCGTACGTGAGAATATAATCAGCAATGGCCGGCAACCAGTGTAAGGCTTCTGCATCCTCATAGATCATGGGTGATCCGCTCAGGTTGGCGCTGGTAGCCACCAAAGGTTTACCAAATTGCTGCGCGATCAGCTCCAGCAAAGGGGAAGAAGGTAACATGGCACCGATCTGCTGCAAACCCGGCGCTATCTGTTGTACCACGATGGCGTTTTCAGGATGTGGTTTCAGTTTACAGAGAACAATCGGTGCGGCTTTATCTTTGAGCGCCCTGATCTCTATACCACGCAGTTTTACATCGGCCTGCAGCATTTCCAGATCGGCATATAACAAAGCGAAAGGTCTGGCAGGGCGATGCTTGCGCTCGCGCAGCAATAGTATCGAACCAGCGTTGGTAGCATCGCACAACAACAGATACCCGCCCGTATTTTTAACAGCAACGATTTTACCCTGCTGCAACCATTGGTTCACCAGGGTCAGCTGTTCTGCTTCCGCGGCCTTGATCTCCTGCCGGTAACCATCATACAAATGCATGGCGATCCGGCAATCGGGGCAGCTATTGGTCTGGCTGTGATAACGTATATCTGCTACATTTTCATATTCCTGTTTACAAGTACTGCATTGCTGCAAAGATTCCATAGTCGTATGCCGGCGATCGTAGGGCAAAGCGGTGGTAATAGAATACCGCGGACCACAGTTGACGCAGGTAGTAAAAGGGTAGCGATATCTTTTGTTGGATGGATCGTTCAGTTCGCGGCGGCAATCATCGCAGAGCGCGAGATCGGGGGTGATGAGCAGATCTACTTTTCCGCTATCATCACTCATATCAATCATAAAACCATCCGCAAGGGTTCCTTCATACGGACTGATATGGTAATCTGTGATGATGGCCTGCACCGGCGGTTGTTGTATCAATGTATCATAAAAAGCCTGTACAGCCGTTTCGGTGCCGCTACAGTAAATATGTACGCCATCGGAGCCATTACTCACCCTTCCGTTCAGCTGGTGCTGTACGGCCAGTTTGTGTACATAAGGCCTGAAACCCACGCCCTGTACCATTCCTGTAATATGTAGCTGATACGCAGGCATTGGCGAAGTGGGGTTAAACAGGTTGTAAGATTTTTGCTTTCAGCCAGTCGTACCATTGGCCCATGCCTTCGCCGGTGGTGCAGCTGAGTTCGATGATCTCCAGATTAGGATTTACCTTCCTTGCATATTCCTTCGCCTTTACTACATCGAACTTAACATAAGGCAGCAGATCAATTTTATTGATGATGCACAAAGTAGATGAGTGAAACATATCCGGATACTTCAGCGGCTTATCATCGCCTTCGGTTACACTGATCACTACGGCACGCTCCTGCTCGCCCAGGTCGAACATGGCCGGACAAACCAGGTTGCCTACATTCTCTATAAACAGTACCGAATCAGGTACCAGTTTCATCCCCTGCACGGCATGTAATACCATATGCGCATCCAGGTGGCAGCCTTTACCGGTATTGATCTGGGTAACTTTGGTGCCGGTGGCATGAATACGGTCCGCATCGTTGCTGGTCTGCTGGTCACCTTCGATCACGGCAAAGTTTAGTTCTGCTTTCAGATCGGTCAGCGTTCGTTCCAGTAAACTGGTCTTGCCCGAACCGGGCGAGCTGACAAGGTTGATGGCGAGGATATTTCTTCCTTCAAAAAAACCGCGGTTGCGCTGGGCCAGCAGGTTATTCTCCTGCAGGATATCCTGCTCTACCTCCACTATTTTTTTTCCGTTTCCCGGCTGCAGGGAATGATCATGCGAATGATCGTGCTCGTGAGAGTTGGGGCCACAGCCACAGGTTGCACACATAAGATTCGTTTTTGTGAGATTAATCGGGTAGTACAAGCGAACGGAGCCTGAGTTCCTTTCCGCTTTTAACCTGGCACAGATGACTGCCGCATTCCGGGCAACCATCGTATAAATGCGCCATGGCAAATTCCGTTTCACAGTCCAGACAGAATGCCTTGCCTGCGATCCGGTTCACCCTGCGTTGCGCATGTTCCAGTATCGTTCGTTTAACTGCCTGTTGCCAGGCAAAATCAAAAGAATCCATTTCAATACCGCTTAAACAGCCGATATCGAGTTCGATCTCTTCTATGGCAACAGCATCGTGGCTGGCGGCCTGTGCCGTTGCCAGTTCAACAATGCTCATAACAATAGATAACTCGTGCATGTGGTACAGGAGTGGGTTAGGATTCTTTTTGTTTTCTTTTTTTCTCCCAGGCAATACATACACCCGTAACGGCTATTGCCGCCAGTGTTACCAGTACATGTTGTGGTTCGGTGAAATAGTGGATAATGGTATACCCATCGGTTTCTCCATGACCCGGATGCGCCAGTGCCAGTAAGGGAGTAAGCGAAGCCAGCGATGCGATGATTTTTTTCATATAAAAGTGATTTTAGCGGATTACTATCTACTGCAAAGTAGGAAATGAGATTGCGGATAAATATGACAATAATCATTTCGGGGGCTGATAAGCGTCATTTAAAAAGGGTATAGAGACGAGTACTTTGTACTCTCTTAAACCCACACGCCATGTCTAACGAGATCTTTCCCACCCAACAACCTACCTACTACGAAGAGGTACAACGTAAAGGTTATAGCCGCCGTGATTTTCTCACATTTGTCAGCATGATGACCGCCTTCATCGGTCTGGAGAATACGGCCATTGGCCAGGTAGCCAAAGCGCTGGAAACCCACCCACGGGTGCCGGTGATCTGGCTTCACTTTCAGGAATGCACCTGCTGCAGCGAAAGTTTTATCCGCTCTTCCCACCCCATTGTAGCCGATATCCTGCTCGATAAGATCTCGCTCGATTATACCGAGACCCTGATGGCAGCTTCCGGTTTCCAGGCCGAAGAAGCCATGCAGAACACCATGAAAAAATACAAAGGCGAATACATCTTATGTGTAGAAGGCAGCGTACCCATGGGAGCAGATGGGGTATACTGTATGATCGGGGGCAAAACCTCTCTCCAGATCCTGGAAGAAGCCGCCGAAAATGCCAAAGCCATTATTGCCTGGGGCAGCTGCGCCAGCAACGGTTGTGTGCAGAGCGCCAAACCCAATCCTACCCAGGCCACCCCTATCCATAAACTGATCAAGGGCAAACCCATTATCAAAGTACCGGGCTGTCCTCCTATCGGCGAAGTAATGGCCGGCGTGATCGTTCACCTCGTCACTTTCGACCGGATTCCGGAACTGGACCGCCTCGGCAGGCCCAAAGCTTTCTACAGCAAAAGGGTACACGATACCTGCTACCGCCGCCCATTCTACGATGCCGGTTTGTACGTAGAAAGTTTCGACGACGAAAACGCCAAAAAAGGGTACTGCCTCTATAAAGTGGGTTGCAAAGGACCTTCTACCTATAATGCCTGCGGTGTTACCAAATGGAACAACGGCACCAGCTTCCCTATTCAATCGGGCCACCCTTGTATTGGTTGCAGTGAAGAGAATTTCTGGGACAACGGCCGGTTCTACGAAAGAGGCTCTGCCTTTGCCGGCTTTGGTATTGAAGCCAATGCCGACACATTCGGCAAAGTGGCACTGGGCGTAACCGCCGCGGCTTTGGCCGGACATGCCGTTATGACCAACATCCGCAAGAAAAAACTGATCCGCGAAGTGGAAGACGAAGGCAAACAAAATGAACAAGAACTCAAATCCTGATTACTAACAATAACAAGATGTGCCATTGGATTTTTCAAAATATAATGATTAGAATAAAAATGACTGCCGATTCAGGGTGATCAATGAAAAAATTCTAATCAGTCCGCCTAAGGCGGACGGGGCTCCCGGCTGAGCCGGGACCGCGAGCGACATAAAATTTCGAATAGCTGGGTAATCGATTAAAATAGTACCATCCATTAACAATACAATTTGCTATATGAGTAAAAGAATTGTTGTAGACCCCATCACCCGAATAGAAGGCCACCTGCGTATAGAAGCAGATATCGAAAATGGCAAGATCAAAGACGC
>Ga0255338_1000906_pt1 | contig 69339 bp, 61 predicted proteins | sample MeOH1_35cm_T4_19_FD_203715 | JGI IMG/M metagenome (GOLD analysis project Ga0255338, IMG submission 203715) | Sandy soil microbial communities from University of British Columbia, Vancouver, Canada - MeOH1_35cm_T4_195 | ecosystem: Engineered > Artificial ecosystem > Sand microcosm > Unclassified ... | reverse complement strand
GAAGGTCTGGATATCGACCGCCCAGGTGGCAGAGAAGATGCTCATTCTGGCGCGCACCACGCCGATCGAGGACTGCAAGAAACCGACCTTCGGCCTGAGCCTGTTCTACACCGCCGTCGACCGCCGTTTTGTCGAGGTGCGCGAAATCGAAAAGATGGGGCGCAAGGCGGTCGACTCGAACGAACTCTTCATCGACGGCCTGCGGGTGCCGGTAGGAGACCGCATCGGCGAAGAGGGCCGCGGCTTTGAGTACATCCTGCATGGCATGAACCCGGAGCGGGTGCTGATCGCGGGCGAGGCCGTCGGCCTGGGTCGGGCGGCGCTGCAGGTAGCCGTCAAGTACGCCGGCGAGCGCGTGGTCTTTGACCGGCCGATCGGGCAGAACCAGTCGATCCAGCATCCGCTGGCGCAGTCATGGATGGAGCTTGAGGCCGCTGAAATGATGGCGATGCGCGCGGCCTGGAAATACGACAACGGCGTGCCGTGCGGCGCCGATGCCAATGCTGCCAAGTACATGGCGGCCGAGGCTGGTTTCAACGCCTGCCAGCGCGCCATGGCCACACTGGGCGGCTATGGCTACGCCAAGGAATACCACGTCGAGCGTTACCTGCGCGAAATGATGATCCCGCGTATCGCGCCGATCAGCCCGCAACTCATCCTGTGCTTCATCGCCGAGAAGGTGCTGGGCCTGCCCAAATCCTATTGACATTCAAGAGCCCGCGACCGATTTTCTTCCCGCTGAGGCCAGCAATACCCTCCTTTAACCCAGGCCAGCACCCACCCCATCATGACCACCACCCACGACAGCGAACGCGCTGAACAACTGACCATGCTGCGCGAAAGCGCGCTCAGTTTCGTCACCAAGGAATCGCCACTCAACCGTGCCCGCGCCCTGCGCCAGCAGATGCCGGGCTACGACCGCCGCTTCTGGAACGCCCTGGCCGAGCAAGGCTGGACCGGGCTGCTGGTGCCCGAACAACTGGGCGGCTACGCCCAGGGCTTCGCTGAGATGGCCGAGGTGGCGGCCGCCCTGGCTTCTCACGTCGCGCCCGAACCGGTGGTGCCGGTGCTGGTCTTCGCCGGCCGGCTGCTGTCCCATGCCGGTGCCACCGAGCTATCGATGCGTCTGCTGACCGAACTCGCCGAGGGTCGCACGCTGCCCGCCGTGGCTTGGCAGGAAGATGTCACCGGCGCGAAAGACCGGCCGGGCCAGGCCGCGACGCGGCTGGAGCGCCAAGGCGACTCCCTGCTGATACATGGCGACAAGCGCCATGTGCGCCCCGGTGCCGGGGCCGACGGCTACATCGTCAGCGCCACCGGCCCCCAAGGTCTGGCCCTGGTGTGGGTGCCGGCCGATGCATCCGGCCTTAACCTGTCGAGTCAGCCGCTGGCCGACGGCAGCTATGCGGCACAGCTCGACTTGAACAGCGTTCGCCTGCCCGCCAGCCACCTGCTGGCCGAAGGTGCCGCCGCCGTGGCCGCGCTGACCCGCGCCTACGATGAAACCCTGGTGCTGGCCAGCGTTGAACTGCTGGCCCTTGTGCGCAGCATGCTGACCATGACGCAAGACTACCTGCGCACGCGGATCCAGTTCGGCAAGCCAATAGGCAGCTTCCAGTCGCTGCAGCACCGCACTGTCGACCTGTTGATTCAGCAGGAACTGACCGCCAGCGTGGTGGCGCAGGCCCTGGCCCTGCTCGATGACCCGGGCGGCGACGCCAGCGCGCGCTCGGCCCTGGCCAGCCGCGTCAAGTCGCGCGCGTCGGATGCGGGGCTGCAGGTGGCGCGGGAGGCGGTGCAACTGCACGGCGCCATCGGCGTCACCGACGAATACGACCTGGGCCTGTATCTGCAGCGTGCCCTGGTGTTGGCCGCCTGGCTGGGCAATGGCAACCAGCAGCGCCGCCGCTACGCCAACCTCACCCAAAACGCCACTGCGCAGGAGCACGCATGAATACCGCCGCCTCCACTGCCACTGACTGGAATGCACTCGACAACGCCAGCTTTCGCGCCACCCTGCGCGATTTTTTTGAAAAACATTTCCCTAGCGAATGGCGCTACCCGCAACGGCGCCTGCGCTGGTCCGAAATCGGCCCCTGGTACCTGAAGCTTTCGGAAAAAGGCTGGGTCGCGCCGAGCTGGCCAACGCAGTACGGCGGCATGGGACTCTCCCCCGAGAAACTCATCATCTTTATCGAAGAGCAGGAGCGCTGGGGCGTGGCTCGAGCGCCCGACATGGGCATCACCATGGTCGGCCCGCTGCTGATCAACCACGGCAACGACGCCCAGCGCGCCTACTACCTGCCCAAAATCATTTCCGGTGAGCACATCTGGTGCCAGGGTTACTCGGAACCCAATTCGGGCTCCGACTTGGCCAGTCTGCGCACCGAGGCGGTGGTCGATGGCGACGATTTTATCGTCAACGGGCAAAAGACCTGGACCACGCTGGCGCAGGACGCCACCCACTTCTTCCTGCTGGTGCGCACGGACAAATCGGCCAAGAAGCAGGAAGGCATCAGCTTCCTGCTGGTCGACATGAAAACGCCGGGCATCACGGTGCGCCCCATCCGCAACATCGCGGGCAGCGAAGACTTCTGCGAGGTCTTCCTGGAAAACGTGCGCGTGCCGCGCACCAGCATCGTCGGCGAGCTCAACAAGGGCTGGACCATCGCCAAGGCGCTGCTCGGCTTCGAACGCATCTTCCTGGGCAGCCCCAAACAAAGCCAGTACGCGCTGGCGCGCGTGCAGGAAGCCGCGCAGCGCCTCGGCCTGTTCGAAGACACCGGCTTCGTGGACCGCTACACCAAGCTGGCGCTGGACGTGTCCGACCTGGGCGCGCTCTATGGCCGCTTCATCGATCAAGTCAAGCGCGGCGAAACCCTGGGACCCGATGTCTCGATGCTCAAGCTGTTCGCCACCGAAACCTATTCGCGCCTGGCCGACCTGCTGGTCGATGTCATGGGATCGAGTGGCGGCACGCCCGGCTCCACCGCCCTGCCCGGTGGCAAAACCGATGCGCTGACTACCTTCTACAATGCGCGCCCGGCCACCATCTACGGCGGCAGCAACGAAGTGCAACGCAACATCCTGGCTGCCAGCGTGCTGAAGTTGCCGTCATGAGCGCATCGGGCTATCCGGTATTTGACGGCTGCGGCCCGGACGCGCTGTTCGCGCAAGGTTTGGCGCAGGGCCGCTTTCAGATCCAGCGTTGCAGCGCCTGCCGCCAGCATGTGTTTTATCCGCGCGCGCTGTGCACCCATTGCGGCTCGGCCCAACTTGAATGGGTGGACCCCAGCGGGATCGGAAGCGTCTATTCCAGCACCACAGTGCGCCGCAAACCACAGGCCGGCGGCGACTACAACGTGGCGCTGGTGGACCTGGCCGAAGGGCCGCGGCTGATGTCGCGCATCGACGGCATTGCGCCTGACCAGGTGCACATCGGCATGCGCGTGCAGGCCCGCGTGGTCGACGATCCCGCTAAGGGCAAGTTGCTGGTCTTCATGCCCGAAGGCGCCACACCATGAGCGCCACCTCTTACCTGCGCGGTGCGGCCGCCATCGTAGGCGCCAGCCTCGGCGGCGTGCCCATGGCCCCCGGTCGCAGTGCGCTTGAAATTTTGGGCGAAGCGGTGCACGGCGCGCTGGCCGACGCCGGCTTGAAGCTGTCCGATGTCGATGGCCTGTTCACCGGCTCGTCCTACCACTTCCTCGCAGGTTTGTCCGTGGCCGAGTATCTGGGCATCCATCCCAAGTTCTGCGAAGCCACGATGGTCGGCGGCTCGTCTTATGTGGGGCACCTGCTCACCGCTGCCATGGCGCTGCACACCGGCCAGTGCGAAGTGGCGCTCATTTGCTACGGCAGCAACCAGGGCTCGGGCTTCGGCAAGCTCAAGTCGATGGCCGAAACGCCCTTATACGAGGCGCCCTACGAGCCGCGTTATCCGATCTCCAGCTACGCCCTGGCCGCAGCGCGCCACATGCACCAGTACGGCACCACGCGCGAGGACCTGGCGTACATCGCGGTGGCGGCGCGCCAGTGGGCGCAACTCAATCCGCTGGCCCATGCACGCGATCCGCTCAGCATCCGACAGGTGCTGGCTTCGCGGCTGTTGAGCGATCCGCTGTCGGTCCTCGATTGCTGCCTGGTCACCGACGGCGGCGGCGCCCTGGTGCTGGTGCGCAGCGATCGGGCACGCGACTTTCCCAAACCGCCGGTCTACGTGCTAGGCACGGCCGCGGCCACGTGGCACCGCCAGATCGGTGCCATGCCCGACCTGACCGTCACCGCCGCCGCCGAGTCCGGGCCGCGCGCCTTTGCCATGGCCGGACTGGGACCGAAGGACGTGGACGTGCTGGGGCTGTACGACGCCTTCACCATCAACACGCTGCTGTTCCTCGAAGACCTGGGTTTTTGCGCCAAGGGCGAAGGTGGCGCTTTCGTGCGCAACGGGCGCATCGCACCGGGGGGCGAGTTGCCGGTCAATACCAATGGCGGCGGCCTGTCGTGCTGTCACCCGGGCATGTACGGCATGTTCCTGCTGATCGAGGCCGTTCAGCAACTGCGCGCCGAGGCCGGTGCGCGCCAAGTGCCGAATGCGGAGATCGCCCTGTGCCATGGCAACGGCGGCGTTCTCTCAAGCCAGGTGACGGCCCTGCTGGGCACGGCCGCCACCGTCTGATTTTTACATCAACAACCAGGAGTCATTTCATGAACAAGGGCACCATGTTGCAAGACAAAGTGGCCGTGGTCACCGGCGCGGGCCGGGGCATCGGCCGCGACATCGCATTGCTGATGGCATTGCAAGGCGCCAAGGTGGTGGTCAACGACATCGGCGCCTCGGTTGGCGGCGAAGGCAATGACGCCAGCCACGGCCAGCAGGTGGTCAACGAGATCAGGGCCGCTGGCGGCAAGGCCGCTCTCAGCACGGACAGCGTCTCGACCTGGCCTACGGCCAACCGCATCATCGAGTGCGCGGCCGACACCTTTGGGCGCATCGATATCGTCGTCAATAACGCCGGAATACTGCGCGACCGCCTGTTCTTCAACATGTCGCCCGAGGAGTGGAGCGCCGTCATCGACGTGCACCTCAACGGCAGCTTCTTCACCTCGCGCGCCGCCGCCCCACATTTCAAGACGCAGAAGGCGGGCGCCTATGTGCACATGACCTCGACCTCGGGCCTGATCGGTAACCTGGGCCAGGCCAACTACGCCGCTGCCAAGCTGGGCATCGTGGCCATGTCGCGCCACATCGCCGGCGACATGCAGCGCTACAACGTGCGTTCCAACTGCATCTCGCCCTTTGCCTGGAGTCGCATGATCGGCGCCATCCCCACCGACACGCCCGAGCAGCAGGCTCGCGTGGAAAAACTGAAAAAACTCGGCACCCAGCAGATTGCGCCCATGGCCACCTTCCTGGCCAGCGATGCCGCGGCCGACGTCACGGCCCAGATCTTCGCCGTGCGCGGCAACGAGATCTTCCTCATGAGCCAGTCGCGCCCGATCCGCGGCATGCACACCGCCGAGGGCTGGACACCCGAGACCATCGCCGAGCGCGTGCTGCCCGCCATGAAGCAGAACTTCTATCCGCTGGAGAGCTCGAACATCGTGTTCTCCTGGGATCCCGTCTGACGCCACCTACCATGGCGATCAACTACGCGCAACTGATGGCATGGCCGTTCGAGGATGTGCGCCATCGCTACACACGGCGCGACACCATGCTCTATGCGCTGGGCGTCGGCCTAGGCACCGACCCGACCAACGAGACCGAGCTGCGCTTTGTCTATGAGAAAGACTTGCTGGCGCTGCCCACACTGCCGGTGGTGCTGGGCTATCCCGGCATGTGGCTCAAGGACCCGGCCACCGGTATCGACTGGGTGCGGTTGGTGCATGGCGAACAGGGTCTGCGGCTGCACCGGCCGGTGCCGCCCGACGGTGAAGTCATCGGGCGCACGCGGGTGAGCCAGATCATCGACAAGGGGCCGGACAAGGGGGCGCTGATCTACACCGAGCGCACGGTGACGGACACCGCCAGCGGTGAACTGCTGGCCACGCTGACCTCAACCACCTTCTGCCGCGCCGACGGCGGCTTTGGCGGCCCGGCCGGGCCGGTCAAAACCGTGCATGAACTGCCCACGCGCGCGGCTGATCACAGTGTCGATTTCGCCACCCAGCCGCGCGCCGCGCTGATCTACCGGCTCTCGGGCGACTACAACCCGCTGCACGCCGAACCCGCGGTGGCGAGCGCCGCCGGTTTCAAGCAGCCCATCCTGCACGGCCTGGCCACGTACGGCATCGCCGGCTGGGCACTCACCCAGCGCGTCTGCGGCTGCGACCCGCGGGCCGTGCAGTCGCTGGATGTGCGTTTTTCGTCACCCGTTTATCCCGGCGAAACGATACGCACCGAGATCTGGGTGGATGGCAAGGTCGTTTCCTTTCGCGCCCGCGCCGTCGAACGCGACATCGTCGTGCTGAACAACGGACGCGCCGAGCTGCGATGACCGTCCATTGCCTTTCATTTTCGTTTTCTATCATTTTCAAGGAGCCTCAAGATGAACTACGCTGACTTTCAATTCCTCAAGTTCGACCACAAGCCCAACGGCGTGCTGGTCATCACCATCAACCGCCCCGAAGTCATGAATGCCACCAACGGCCGGCTGCACTGGGAACTGACCAAGATCTGGGGCGTGGTCACTGACGATGCCAAGACCAAGGTGGCGGTCATCACCGGCGCGGGCGACCAGGCTTTCTCGGCCGGCGGCGACCTGGAATGGGTGGCCGGCATGGTCGGCAATCCCAAGGAAATCGCCAACACCATGACCGAGGCTTCGGACGTGGTCTACAACATGATGGCCTGCGACAAGCCCATCATCTCGGCCATCAACGGCGTGGCCGTCGGTGCCGGTCTGGCGGTGGCCTTCCTGGCCGACATCAGCATCATGGCCGAGGAGGCCAAGATCACTGATGGTCACGTCAAGATCGGTGTCGCCGCCGGCGACCATGCCGCCATCCTGTGGCCGCTGCTGTGCGGCATGGCCAAGGCCAAGTACTACCTGATGACGGCCGAGTTCGTCAACGGCAAGGAAGCCGAGCGCATCGGTCTGGTGAGCCTGTGCGTGCCGCGCGCCGAGCTGATGGACAAGGCTATGGCCGTGGCCAACAAGCTGGCCGCAGGCAGCCAGCAGGCCATCCGCCTGACCAAACGGTCGCTCAACGGCTGGATGAACGTGGCGCGCCCGATCTTCGAGAGTTCGCTGGCGATGGAAATGTTGTGCTTCCTGGGCGAGGATGCCAAGGAAGGCGTGGCCTCGGTGCGCGAGAAGCGCGCGCCCAAGTTCCCCTCGGCCCAGGTCTGATTGAGTTCGCTCCTTCTCCCTCTTGGGGGAAGGAGCCAGAACTCCCCAAACACACAGGAGAACAGCCTATGGATTTCACACTGAACCAAGAACAACGAATGATCTACGAGTACGGCGACCGTATCTCGAAACAGTTCGACCACAGCTACTGGCGCGGCTACGCCGACAAGAACGAGCGCCCCACCGAGCTGTACCAGCAGATCACCAACGATGGTTTTCTCGGCATCATGGTGCCCGAGGCCTATGGCGGTGCCGGCCAGGGCATGACCGAGATGCTGCTGTTCATGGAGGGCCTGGCCAACAACGGTATTCCGCTGCTGAACCTGGTGGTCGGCCCGACCATGACCATGGGCCTGCTGGCCAAGCACGCCAGCGAGGAGATGAAGCGCCGCTTTCTGCCGGGCGGCTGCTCCGGCGACATCAAGTTCTGCTTCGCGATCACCGAACCGAACGCCGGCTCGAACTCGATCGAGATCACCAGCATCGCCAAGTCCGACGGCCAGGGTGGATTCAAGCTCAATGGCCAGAAGGTCTTCATCACCGACGCCAACTGCGCCGACTACGCCATGGTCGTCACGCGCACCACAGCGCGCGCCGACGTGAAGAAGAAAACCGACGGCTTCACCATCTTCATGGTCGACATGAAGAAAAAGGGTATCAGCAAGACGCTGATCCCGGTTGCCTTCCCGGTGCCCGAGACGCAATGGCAACTGTTCTTCGACAACGTGGAACTCACCGAGGCCGATGTGCTGGGCGATGTCGGCAAGGGCTTCAACATCCTGTTCGACACGCTCAACCCCGAGCGCATCATCCTTTCTGGCTTGTGTACCGGTGTCGGGCGTTTCGCCTTGAAGAAGGCGGTTGCCTATGCCAATGATCGCAAGGTGTTCAACAACACCCCCATCGGCGCCTACCAGGGCGTGCAGCACCCGCTGGCGATGGCCCGCAGCGAGATCGAGATGGCCTCGCTGATGGCGCTCAAGGCCGCCTGGGCCTTCGACCAGGGCCTGCCTGCCGGGGAGTTTGCCAACATCGCCAAGTACGCGGGTGCCGAAGCCGGCATCCACGCCGTTGACGCCGCCATCCAGACGCATGGCGGCAACGGCTTCACCAAGGAATACGGCATTTACGACCTGTACGGTCTGGTTCGACTGCTGCGCACGGCCCCGTTGAACCGCGAACTGGTGTTGAACTACATCGCCGAGCATGTGATGGGCCTGCCGCGTTCGTATTGACAGGCCAACATGAGTAACAGTGCTCCCCTGCCCGCCTTCGGCGCCCTGGCTGGTCTGAAGGTGATCGACCTGTCGCGCGTGCTTGGTGGCCCGTACTGCGGACAGATCCTGGCCGACCACGGCGCGCAGGTCATCAAGGTCGAGCCGCCAACCGGCGACGAAACCCGCGCCTGGGGCCGAAGACGGCACGGCGGCCTACTACAACGGCCTGAACCGCAACAAGCGCGACATCGTGATCGACCTGTCCCAGCCCGAAGGGCGCGAGATCGTGCTCAAACTGCTGGCGAACGCCGACGTGCTGATCGAGAACTTCAAGATCGGCACGTTGGAGCGCTGGGGCATCGGCTATGAGCAGACGCTGCGCGAGCGCTTCCTGCGCCTGATCCACTGCCGGGTCAGCGGCTTCGGCGCCAATGGGCCGCTCGGCGGCGCGCCTGGCTACGACGCGGTGGCACAGGCACTGGGCGGCCTTATGAGCGTCAACGGCACGCCGGACACCGGCCCGCTGCGGGTCGGTGTCCCGGTGGTTGACATCACCACCGGCCTGTCGGCCGTGATCGGCGTGCTGTTGGCGGTGATCGAGCGACAGCGCTCCGGGCGAGGGCAGTTCGTCGAGGCTACGCTGTACGACACCGCCGTGTCGCTGCTGCACCCGCAAAGTGGCAATTGGTTGCAGTCGGGACAGACACCCAAGCTCAGCGGCAATGCGCACTCCAACATCGTGCCCTACGACAAGTTCCCGACCCAGACCTGCGAGGTCTTCCTGGGAATCGGCAACAACGGACAGTGGAAAAAACTATGCGAGTTCCTCGGCCATCCCGAAATGGCCAATGAGCCACGCTTCGCCACCAACGCCGACCGTTTTCGGGAGCGCGACGCGCTGCGCGCCCTGTTGGAGACCCATCTGCTGCAGGTGAATGGCGAGTGGCTGTGTCGAGAACTGCTGGCCGCCGGCATTCCTGCCGGCGCCGTCAGGGCTATTCCGCAGGTATTGACTGACCCCCACACCCTGCATCGGAACATGGTAGTGCAGGTGGAGGGGGTGCCTGGCATCGGCATCCCGGTCAAGCTGTCACGCACACCGGGGCGCGCCCACAGCGCGCCGCCGCGTTTCGGCCAGCACACACGCGAACTACTCATTGAGCACGGCTACGGCGCCGCCACCATCGATGCCCTGATCGCACGAGGAACCGTCGTGGAACACGTTGCGACATGAACCACCGCCTGCCAGAGAGTAGGGGAATCTCCCATATACCTAACTAATGTTAGGCTTCAGAATCAAAAACCCTTATACAGAAATGAAGCTCGCGTCGGCCAGCTGCGCACAGGCAGGTGGTCGACCGTGCAATGTCATAGGCACCTTCAGTGATAAACACCATCAGTACCAGAGAGCAGGGGCCGACCCCGATGAAGGTCATCAACGAGGCAGCAGGACCCGTCCTCGAATGCCGGGGGCTGGAGCGGCGATTCGGCGGCTTGGTCGCGTTGACGGGGGCCAATTTGCGCATTGAGCGCGGTGAGATCTTCGGCCTGGTCGGCCCCAACGGCAGCGGCAAGACGACCATGACCAACGCCATAACCGGCTTCTTTCCACCCCAGGTCGGCAGCATATGGCTCAATGGCCGCAACATCACCGGCATGGCACCACACAAGGTCGCCGCCTTGGGCGTGGCGCGCACCTTCCAGAACCTGGCGCTCTTCAACGGCATGAGTGTGCTTGACAACATCCTGCTTGGGCGCCACATCCACATGAAGCCCGGCGTGGCAAAAACCGCCCTGTACTGGTGGTTGGGTCGCAAGGACGAAATGGCGCACCGCCTCAAGGTCGAGGAAATCATCGACTTCCTGCAGCTACAGGGCGTGCGTGACGAACTGGTGGACAGCATTCCGATCGGGCTGAAAAAACGCGTCGAACTGGCACGTGCGCTAGTGGCGGAACCCAGCTTTCTCGTTCTTGACGAACCCATGGCCGGCATGAACCAGGAGGAAAAAGAATACATGGCGCGCTTTATTCTCGACGCGCGTGACGAGCGCCATGTCACCGTGCTGCTGATCGAGCACCACATGGACGTCATCACCGGCATCTGCGATCGCATGATGGTGCTCAGTTATGGCGAGACCATCGGAACCGGGATTCCTGCCGAGGTGATGAAGGATGAACGCGTGATCAAGGCCTATCTGGGAGGTGCGCATGCAACGCGCTGACATCGACACCGCCAAGAACGGCAACACCACATGGGATCTGGGTGCCGACACCACCCTCATCCGGATTCTGGCCCGCAACGCCGCGCTGCTGGGCCAACGCGTGGCGATGCGCGAAAAGCATCTGGGTATCTGGCAGGAAACCAGCTGGGCACAGCTGCTCGACGACACCCTGGCCTGCGCGGCGGGCATGGAGTATCTTGGGTTTGGTCGCAAAGATGCCTTGCTTGTGCTGGGCGACAACCGGCCCCGGCTTTATATGGGCATGCTGGCAGCCGGGATGCTGGGCGGTTACGCCATGCCGGTGTACCCCGACGCCACGCACGACGAAATCCGTCACTTCATGCACGAGGCGAATGTCCGCTTCGTCCTGGCCGAAGACCAGGAGCAGGTCGACAAGGTGCTCGATCTGGGTGATGAGGGCAAACCGATTGACCACATCATTTACGATGAGCCGCGTGGCCTGGCCAGCTATCCCAATCCCGGACTGGTGTCGTGGGACAAGCTGCTGGCCATCGGTGCGGATCGACTGCGTGCCGAGCCGAATCTTCGAAATGCCTTGATCGAACGGGCCCAACCCGACGGGCCCGCCGTGTTCGTGCACTCGTCGGGCACCACGGGCAAACCCAAAGGGGTCGTGCTGAGCCACAGAAATCTGCTGGCCGGCGTTGGCAACGCGCATCGGGGGGGCGCCTTTACCTTTGGCGAAACCATACTCGCCTACCTGCCCATGGCCTGGGTGGGGGACTTTGCCATCACGGTGGGCGCGGGTGTCGCCTTGCACTTCACCATCAACATTCCTGAGCGCCAGGAAACGGTGCTGCACGACCTGCGCGAGGTCGCGCCCACCTTCTATCTGGCGGCACCCCGCAGCTGGGACAACATGCTGACCACCATCCAGGTGCGCATGGAGGATTCGACGCCGCTCAAGAAATGGCTTTACGATGTTTTCATGAACTCCGCGCTGGCCGCCGAACGGCGCAAGCTTGAGGGAAAACAGCCCGGCCTGAAAGAGCGCCTGATGCGACAGCTGGGCCAGTGGTTGATCTTCGGTCCGATCAAGGACCAGCTGGGCCTGACCCGCCTGCGCAGTGCTTTCACAGGCGGCGAAGCAATTGGCGAAGACACCTTTGTTTTTTACCGCGCGCTGGGCGTGAAACTGCGCCAGTTCTATGGCCAGACCGAAAGCAGTGCTTTCAATGCCTTGCAGGACGCCGAGGAAGTGCGCCTGCACACGGTCGGCAGGCCATTGCCGGGCGTCGAGGTCAAAATCAGCGACAACGGCGAAATCATGGTGCGCTCCGGGAGCGTATTCTCCGGCTACTACAAGCTGGAAAATGCCACCCGGGAAGCACTGGAGGATGGCTGGTTGCGCACTGGCGATGCCGGTTATGTCGAGCCTGACGGGCATATGGTGGTGCTTGGGCGTTTGTCCGAGGTGGTGTATACCGCCCAAGGCGAACGATACATCCCGAACTACATCGAGAACCGCCTCAAGTTCAGTGCGTACATCAAGGATGTGGCAGTGCTCGGGAGCGGCCGCGACACGCTGGCGGCCATCATCTGCATCGACAAGGAAACCGTTGGTCATTGGGCCGAGGTCCGGGGCATTTCCTACATGTCTTACGCTGACCTCTCGCAAAAACCCGAGGTGATGGAACTGATCGCGACCGCAGTGCTGCGCGTCAACAGCATCCTGCCGGATGGGCTGAAACTGTGCCACTTCGTGTCGCTGCACAAGGAGTTCGACCCCGATGATGGCGAGATCACACGCACCCGCAAGCTGCGCCGCAATGTGGTGGAAGAGCGTTATGCGCCCATCATCGATGCGATCTACGGCGGCCAGAAAGCGGTCACGATGAAAGCGCGGATCACATACGAGTCCGGGGAGGTCGGCACCATCGAGCGCCAACTCTCGGTGCAGGAGATTTGAATCATGGATTTTTCACTGTTTGCCGAGTTGGCCATCAATGGCGCACTGTCGGGGTTGATGTACTCCCTGGTGGCGCTGGGAATTGTGCTCATCTACAAATCGTCGTCCGTGCCCAACCTGGCGCAAGGTGCGATGACCATGCTGGGCGCCTACGTGGTTCTGGCCATCGCCAACGGCATTGGCCTTCCCATGTGGACGGCCATTCCTCTGGCAATGGGGACAATGTTTTTTGTCGGCATGGGCATCGAGCGGGGGGCCTTGCGCAGGCTGGCGGGCCGTCCCATCATCATGATTCTGATGATGACGCTGGGACTGGATATCTTCATACGTGCGACAACGATGGCCATCTGGGGCAGCTCAAGTCGTCCAATATCCATCGGCATCAGCGACAGCCCGCTGTTTATGGGGCCGTTGCTGCTCAATCGCTCCTACGTAGTGGGGGCCTTGGTTGCCGCGGCACTGTTTGCATTCTTCTTTTTCTTCTTTCGCACACGCAGGGGCATTGTCCTGCGCGCCATCTCTGATGATTACATCGCATCCTGGTCAATCGGCATATCGGTTGAGCGCGGGGTGGCTTTTTCCTGGGCGATGTCCTCGGTTCTGGCGACGACGGCCGGCGTGTTGTGGGGATCGGTTCAAGGCGTCAATCAAGGGCTGGCGCTGCTTTTACTCAAGGGCTTGACCGTCGCCGTTCTGGGCGGTCTTGACAGCATCGGCGGGGCTATTCTGGCCGGCCTGCTGCTGGGCCTTCTTGAAGGTGTTGCGTCAGGCTATCTCGACCCATTGATTGGCGGTGGCAGCCGCGACCTGGTGGTAGCCGCAACACTGATTCTGACCATCCTGATTCGGCCCCACGGTCTGTTCGGGCGACACGACATTGAAAGGATCTGAAGGCCATGCTTTTTCGTCAATCAGGAATTTTTCACACCAGTTACGCGGACGCGCGGGCACTTTTCCCATTGCCTGCTGATCGCTGGATGATCGGCTTGCTGCTGGCCTTTGCATTCACCGCGCCACTCACCATGAGCTCGCTCGTGCTCAGCACCCACCTGCTGCCCTGGCTGGTGTGGACTGCGGCAGTGCTCGGATTGAACCTGATCCTCGGTTGGGCCGGTCAGTTCCACTTCGGCTACGCCGCCATCATGGGCATCGGCGCCTACACGGCAGTGCATGGCGCGCGCAACGGCATCCCCTGGGAAATCGCGGTGGTGCTCGGCGGCGTGATGGCCGCAGTCATCGGCATCGTTTTCGCTTTCGCGGCGCTGCGCGTGAAGGGCCTTTATCTGGCGCTCAGCACGCTGGCCCTGCAGTTCGTGATGGACTGGGTGATCTCCCATGTGCCGGCCATCAGCGGCGGCTCCCAGGCCACGCTGCAAGCGCCAGCGATGCGCTTGCTCGGTCAGACCGTCACGTCGGAAACCGGCCTCTATTACGTGGCGCTGGGCTGGTGCCTGCTCGTCACAGTCTTCATGCTCAATCTGCGCCGCAGCGCGCTTGGCCGCGCTCTCGTCGCCGTGCGTGAAAAGGACTTCGCTGCGGCAGTCATCGGCGTGCACAGCCTGTATTACAAACTGGTGGCTTTTGCGACTTCGTCCTTCATTGGCGGCATCAGCGGCGCCATCCTGATTTTCACCTTCTACCGGGCGGCCACACCGGAGCAGTTTGCCGTCAATGTATCCATCGAGTTGCTGGCCATGGTGATTGTCGGCGGGTTGGGCAGCATCATCGGCAGCTATTTTGGAGCTGCCTTCATTCTGTTGATGCCCGGCCTGATGAACAATCTGATCGGCTGGCTGGCGCAGCTCGCAGGTACCTCGCTCGGCGTTGAAACGCTGGCCCACATCCCGCATGCGGTTTATGGTGCCTTGATCATTGTATTCCTGCTGGTTGAGCCGATGGGGCTGGGCAAGATGTACACGAACCTGCGCAACTATCTGCTGGTCTGGCCATTCGGCTACGCCCGAAAGTAGAGACGACATCATGCACGCGACTGACAACTTGACTTCCACCCCAACGCTGATTAGCAATCCCGCAGCGAGCCCTGTACCGGTGCTGTCGCTGAACAACGTCGAGGTCATCTACGACCACGTGTCGCTCGCCATCAAGGGCGTGTCGATTGATGTGCCCCAAGGCGGCATGGTGGCGCTGCTGGGGGCCAACGGCGCCGGCAAAAGCACCACGCTGAAGTCCATCAGCGGTTTGCTACGCCCTGAGCGGGGCCTGGTAACCCGCGGTGAGGTACGCTTCATGGGACAAAACATCGATGCGCTGGCGCCTCAGGAACGCGTCATACTCGGTATCGTTCATGTGCTGGAAGGGCGGCGCGTGTTTGAGCACATGACGCCGGACGAGAACCTGATCGCTGCCTCCGCCGTTCGCGGCAGCCGCCAGGACATGCTGCGAAACAAAGACATGGTCTACACCTACTTCCCGCGCTTGCACCAGCGGCGCACCGCGCAGTCCGGCTACCTGTCAGGCGGCGAGCAGCAGATGCTGGCCATCGGTCGGGCCCTGATGACGCAGCCCAAGCTGCTGATGCTTGATGAGCCCAGCCTCGGACTGGCGCCCTTTCTCGTGGCCGAGATCTTTGATATTGTCCGGCGCATCAACAAGGAAGAAGGTCTGTCCGTTCTACTGGTGGAGCAAAACGCAATTGCCGCTCTGGACGTGGTCTCGCATGGCTACCTGATCGAGAACGGACGCGTGGTGATGCACGACAACGCTGAGGCCATGAAGAAAAACCCTGACATCCAGGAGTTTTACCTCGGAGGCGCTGAAGGACACAATTTTCATGACATCAAGCACTATCGCCGGCGCAAGCGCTGGTTGACCTAACCGAGGGCAAAACGCTGTCTACGTCGATATCCGGTTTCGCGTTCAGTCTCTGGGCGTACTGTACGGCGTGCCCATCGGACTTTTTTAACCCGTACGATTCTTAGGAGAACAGACATGAGATCCAAGTTACTTTCTATCGTGGCAGGTCTGGGATTGGCACTTGCCGGTCTGCAGCCTGCACAGGCGCAAGCCCAGCCCATTAAATTCGCGCTTTGTTATGACCTGAGCAAGTCCTACGGCTTTGTCACACCGCAAATCTCCCAGGCGGCGAATGACTATGCCAAGATATTGAACCAGAAGGGCGGCATCGAAGGCCACCCCATCGAAATCCTGGTTCAAGACCATGGCAACGAGCCTCAGCGTGGCATCGAGTGCTACGAAAAGATGAAACGCGAAGGGGCCATTACCTTTGATTTCCTGTCCACGCCGGTTTCCCGCGCCGTTCTGCCTCGCGCCATGGCGGATGGCAATGTGATGATGCAATCTTTCGTAGGCCGCGGCGATGCGGTCGATGGTGATGTGTTCAAGTGGATTTTCCCCATTGGGCCAACTTATTGGGGCCAAATGGCGAACAATATCCACTACATCAAAACCAAGGCCAACGGCAACCTCAAGGGCGTGAAGATCGCATTCATCTACCCCGACTATTCGTTCGGGCAGGAGCCGATCGGCGTGCTGAAGACACTCGCAGCCAAGGAAGGTTTTGACTTGCAACTCATTCCCAACCCGATGCCGGGCAATGACCAATCCGCAGCCTGGACCCAGATCCGCCGCATCAACCCCGATTGGGTGATCAGCTGGAATCTGTCCAGCATGCATGTTGTTGCCGCACGTGAGATGAAGCGCAACGGCATCCCGATGGACAAATACCTTTCAGTCAACTGGCTCAACGAAGTTGACCTCGCCAACATCGGTCTGGAAAACGCAAAGGGCCTCAAGCGTGGCACCAACGTAGTGGGTGGACAGAGCCACCCGCTGATGCAGCAGATCATCAAGGACCTGTATGAGAAAGGCCAGGGCAGCGGTGACCGCAAGCATCTCAATGATATTTACTACAACACCGGTCTGGCCATCTATGCCAGCGTTTTCGAGGGCGCTCGCCTGGCCATCAAACAGTATGGCAAGCCCATCACGCCTGACAAAATGAAGCGCGGTTTGGAAAGCTTGAAAAACTTTGATGCCGAAGCCCTGATCGCCCCCGTGACGGTGACAGCCAAAGACCATGGTGGCGGCGGCAAAACCCGCATCGACATGTGGGACGGCACCAAGTGGGTGCCCCAGAGTGGCTGGTTCTCGGCGTATGACGACGTAATCCAGGACATCGTGAAGAAAGAATCCGGCGAGTTCGCCAAGAATAAACAGTAATTGTCATCCCTTGGGAGGGGCACCATCTGGCGCGTTGCGCACCGAGCATGCCCTTCCCTTGCTGTTTTCGGATCTTCATCCCCTCTCTTGAATGACCGGTGGCGCCCAATGCCACAGCGAATTGGCGTGGTAGCTGCCAAGCCCACGACCAAACACAGAAGAATCTCGCCGCCTTGCCTAACTATCGTTTGACAGTTAAAGTATCAACCTTACGAATGTGGCGCTAAAGGCGCAAGGAGCAACAAATATGGATCTCGATCTAAAAGGAAAATCTGTCATCGTCACTGGTGGCGGCTCGAACATTGGCCGCGGCATCGTGCTCGGCTTCGCCGCGGAAGGCGCCAACATCACCATCGGGGACATTGACGATAAGCAGGCGCAAAAAACGGCAGAACTCGCGCTGGCGAGCGGCGCAGCGTCGGCGCAGGTTGTCAAGACCGATGTCACCAAGCTCGACCAGGTGCAAGCCATGTTCAAGGCGGCCACGGACAAGTTCAGCGGCGTCGATGTCCTTGTCAACAACGTCGGCTGGGACCAGTTGATGTTCTTCACGCAGACGACCCCCGACCTGTGGCAAAAAATCATCAACATCAACTACCTCGGCGTTCTCAACTGCACCAAGACCGCGCTTGAAGTCATGGTTCCTCGCAACGCCGGCTCCATCGTCTCCATCAGTTCCGACGCCAGCCGGCAAGGTGAGCCACGTGAAGCGGTGTATGGCGGCGTCAAGGCCGCCATCAACAGCTTCATGAAAACGATCGCCAGGGAAAACGGGCGTTACGGCATCCGCTGCAACGTGGTGTGCCCCGGCGTCACGATCCCGAGCACCACCGACGAAGTGGGCGGAAGCAGCATGTGGATCGATGCTGGCAGCATGTTCACGCCGGAGCAACTGGAAAAAGTCGCCAAGGCGCTGCCACTGCGCAAGGTGGGACGGCCGCAGGATATTGCTAATTCAGTCGTCTTTCTGTCTTCTGCGAAGGCTGCGGGTCATGTCACCGGACAGGTTCTTTCAGTGTCTGGTGGTTACAGCATGATTGGGTAAACGCTTGGGCATTGTCGGCAGACATACGACGTTGAAATATCAGACAAGAAGGAAAACTCATGGAATTCAAGGATATTCTCTACGAAGAACGTGACTCAGTTGCCTACATCGCGATCAACCGCCCCGACGTGATGAATGCGTTTCGCGGCCAGACCGTCGAGGAACTGCTGCAGGCATTCATGAAAGCAGGCTGGGACAAGCGAATCGCAGCCATTGTGCTCACGGGGACGGGTGACCGTGCTTTCTGCACCGGCGGCGATCAGTCCGCTCATGCCGGCCAGTACGACGGCCGGGGCACCATCGGCATCCCGGTGGAAGAGTTTCACAGCGCCATTCGTGACGTGCCCAAGCCCGTGATCGCCCGCGTGCAGGGTTACGCCATTGGCGGCGGCAATGTCTTGGCCACCTTGTGCGACATGACCATTGCCTCGGAGAAGGCCGTGTTTGGTCAGGTCGGCCCGAAGGTTGGCTCGGTCGATCCTGGCTGGGGCACAGCCTACCTGAGCCATGTGGTGGGCGAAAAGAAAGCCCGCGAGATCTGGTACATGTGCCGCCGCTACAAGGCACAGGAGGCCTTGGCCATGGGTCTGTGCAACACTGTCGTGCCCCACGACCAGCTCGACACTGAAGTCGCCCGCTGGTGCAAGGAAATTGTCGAAAAAAGCCCAACCGCTCTTGCGATCGCGAAACGCTCGTTCAACGCATCCACCGAGCACATTCGCGGCATCGGCAGCTTGGGGCTGCAAGCGCTGAGCTTGTACTATGACACGGCAGAATCCAAAGAAGGCGTGAGCGCTTTTCTGGAAAAACGCCGGCCTGATTTCAGGCAGTGGGCCACGGGCGGCAAGTGAGTGAACGCAAGTCTGGATGACCCCATCCGAAGCGCTCCCCCATGGGGCCACCCCCTCGGAAAAGCTAGGTTTGATACGATTTGATTTTTGAATCTGCCTAACGGTCAATATGAAATCAAATACAGACGCAAAACCCAGCAAGATTGCCGTAGATGGCCCCGATACACGCGAACGCGTGCTGCTCGAAGCTGCACGGCTATTCAGGCATCATGGCTATGCTGCAACCACTTTGCGCGAGGTTGCAGATGCTGCCGGCGTCAAAGCCGGCAGCATCTATTATCACTTCGAATCGAAAGAGCAGATCCTGGATGAAGTACTGGACAAAGGCATCACCATCGTCGCAGATGCCGTACGTACCCGTATTGAGGCTCTTCCCGAAAGTGCACTCTGGAGAGACCGAATCGCCGCTGGCATTGAAGGCCATCTCTGGGGAATGCTGCATTATGGCGACTTCACGTCAGCCAACATCCGCATCTATGGTCAAATCCCGACCAGCGCAAAAAATCGCCACCGGGTCGTGCGGCGGGCTTACGCAGACTATTGGGATCGGCTGTTCGAATCAGCGCTCGCCAGTGGCGAATTGCGCCACGACACCAGCACGGCCATGATTCGGCTTTTCGTGATTGGGGCATTGAACTGGACCGTCGAATGGTACAACCCCCAACGCGGCTCTTTTCGGGACTTCTCACGCCACATCACGGCGATCGTGTTCGACGGGATCCTCACGCATGACAAAGCATGACCGCAATGCATCGCCGGCACCTTCGTCATGTCGCGTTGATGGACTGACAGCAATAGTCCTCATGTCGCCTATGTGGCTCATTGGCAGGCTGACCGGCTGCGTCTGGGGACTCTCAAAATGGACAACCCGCTGCAGGAGCCGCAAATGACCGTTAAGGAAGGCTGGCGCGGCCGGTTCTATGAAGACTTCGAGGTCGGCGACGAGTATCGGCATGCCCTCGGCCGCACCCTGACCCAGAACGACAACATCTGGTTCACGCTGCTGACGCAAAACACGGCTCCGCTGCATTTCGATGCGCACTACGCGGCACAGACGGAGTTCGGCCGACCGCTCGTCAACTCCTGCCTCACGCTTGCCCTCGTGACGGGGCAGACAGTGAGCGATGTCTCGCAAAACGTCATGGCCAACCTGGGGTGGGACGAAGTCCGACTGCCGCATCCGGTGTTCGAAGGCGACACGATTTACTCCCGCTCCACGGTACTGGACAAACGCGAGTCGCGGTCGCGGACCAATGTCGGCGTCGTCACTGTGCGTACCGAAGCCTACAACCAGGGCGGCGTCGTTGTCTGTACCTTCAAGCGCACGGTCATGGTCTACAAACGTGACGGCGCACCGCGTACCGCACCGCCGCTGCCGGCCGACAACTGCCGCTGAAACGCCCCCCTTTCGTCCCTTTCGGCCCCATGGCCGCTCAATCTTTTGATTCTCGCCGCATGAAGCCCACCTCCCTGCTCGATCAATACGGCCCTCGCGAAGCGATGGAATATGACGTGGTGGTGGTGGGCGCCGGCCCCGGCGGTTTGGCCACGGCCATCCGCCTCAAGCAACTCGCGGCAGCAAAGGACGAGGGCGTCTCGGTGGTAATACTGGAAAAAGGCTCCGCGCCCGGTGCTCACATCCTCTCCGGGGCGGTCATGGATCCGATCGCGCTGAACGAACTATTCCCCAACTGGCAGGAACTGGGCGCACCGCTGAACCAACCAGTCACCGGCGACGACGTGCTTTTTCTGAGCGAAACCGGTGCCAGGCGCACGCCTAACTTCCTGGTGCCCGACTGCTTCCACAACGAGGGCAACTACGTCATCAGCCTCGGCGCCCTGACCCAATGGCTGGGCGAGCAGGCCGAAAGCTTGGGCGTGGAAATCTTCCCCGGCTTCACAGCTGCCGAGGTGCTGTACAACGACAACGGTTCGGTCAAAGGTGTCGCCACCGGCAACCTCGGCATTGGCAAAGACGGCCGGCCACACGACGGATTCCAGCTCGGCATGGAGTTGCACGCCAAGTACACCATCTTTGCCGAAGGCGCGCGCGGGCACCTGGGCAAGCAGCTCATCGCGAAATACAAGCTCGACGAAGGCCGCGATCCGCAAAGCCATGCCATTGGCATCAAGGAACTGTGGGAGATCGACCCGGCCCGCGCCCAACCTGGCCGGGTGGTGCACACGGCCGGCTGGCCAATGGACAACCAAACCTACGGCGGCGGTTTTCTCTACCACTTGGAAGGAAGTAAGGTCACGCTTGGCTTCGTCACCGGACTCGAATACACAAACCCATGGCTCAGCCCGTTTGAGGAAATGCAGCGATGGAAGGCCCACCCTGCCATTCGCGCCCACATCGAAGGCGGCAAGCGCATTGGCTACGGCGCGCGCGCCATCACCGCCGGCGGCCTGCTCAGCCTGCCCAAGACCGTATTCCCGGGCGGCGCACTAATCGGCTGTGATGCCGGCTACCTGAACGCCGCACGAATCAAGGGCAGCCACGCCGCCATCAAGAGCGGCATGCTGGTCGCCGAAGCCGCCTTTGAAGCCTTGACCGCCGGACGCAGCAGCGACGAACTCAGCGCCTACCCCGCTGCGTTCCAAGACAGTTGGCTGCACATCGAACTCGACCAGTCGCGCAATTTCAAGCAGTGGTTCAAGAAGGGCAGCCTTGTAGGCGCCCTTATGACCGGCATTGAACAGTGGTTGCTGCCCAGGCTCGGCATCAAGCGTCCGCCCTGGACGATTCACCGTACCCAGGCCAACCACACCACCCTGCGCCCGGCTGCCGAGATGCCGCAGATCAGCTATCCCAAGCCCGACGGCAAGCTCACCTTTGACCGGCTGTCCAGCGTGTTCATCAGCAATACCAACCATGCCGAGGACCAGCCCGCCCATCTGACGCTGAAAGACGCGTCGGTGCCGGTGAACGTGAACCTGGCGAGATTCGCCGGCCCGGAGGCGCGCTACTGCCCCGCCGGTGTATATGAGTTCGTCAAAACCGACGACAGCACCGACCGCCTGCAGATCAACGCGCAGAACTGCGTGCACTGCAAGACTTGCGACGTCAAGGACCCGACCCAAAACATTGTCTGGGTCACGCCCGAAGGCGGCGGCGGGCCGAACTACGCGGGAATGTAGCCGAGAGACGGCGGCTTCAAATCTGAAGTGCAATACCCTGGCTTCAATGAACGAGGGTGGAATACTGCGCTTGACGGCGAAGGCCTGCATCACATTGCCCGCGCTGGCAGGCTTGAACTCGGGCATCTTGATGAGCATGAGTATGAGCGCCGCACTTGCGTTGGCGCCTCCCTTGATGAGATCGCCTTTCCCGTTGCCCGGGAAACTACGGGTCTTCAATCTAGGGCAGGCGCCACATGGATTCTCGCCATGGCAAGCATCTGACCCTCTTCGGTCTGCGTCGTTCGTCGTGCGCCGCAGCTCCAGGCTGATGCTGCTCGGCGCTCGTCCCAAGTCCACTGCCATGGCTCGAGCGCTGTGCTTTAGCTGGACCAGGCTGGCCAGTGTCACTCGGTCTTCAGGTTGGAGTTGTTGATAGGGCTTGGGTTGGCTGCTTTGCAGCTGCGGACCTTACTCGTTGGCAGGTGTCGCACTTCAAGACTTGAATCCGCCGACGTTGAATCACCGGCTCCCATTCGGAAGTGAGCCTGGGCAGAAGTTGCCGCTTGCACTCACAACCGGACTTGATAGCAGCTGCATAGGGATTTCCCGAGTTGCAACCTAACTATCGTTAGATTTATGCTCGTAAGCAAGGGCGAGATGCATTTGTCCCGTGTTGGCCGTGTTGGGTAGGCGGCGTGCCTGCCTTGTGCCTTGCCCTTTTTGCGAGGTATGCATGTTGAGGAAATTCCCCGCCCACCGACCGGTACCTTGGAGACCCGAGGCCATTGGCGCGCCGATGAATCAGGCGCATCCGAGCCGAAGGTCTGTACGACTGCGGCGGCCATCTTGGCGCACCCCTTCACTACGCTCTACCGGCAGACCCGTTCAATGTTTGGGCGCCCGCAGCACGGCGCAATGAACGGCTTGTCATGCTGAATCTCACTAATGTCCAGATCGTTTACGACAACACCATCGAGGCGGTGCGAGAGGCCTCATTGGCCGTCGGCAATGGTCGCATAGTCGCCCTGCTCGGGTCCAACGGGGCCGGAAAATCAACCACGCTCAAAGGCATTTCGGGCGTGCTGTATCCGGAGGACGGTGAGATCAAGGGTGGCCAGATCACGTTTGAAAACCGCCAGCTGACTGGCCTGGCGCCGGACGAAATCGTGCGCGCCGGCGTGGTCATGGTGCCCGAGGGGCGCCGCCTGTTCGACCAGTTGACGGTCGAGGAAAACCTCGTGATGGGCGGCTACACGCGCAGTCTGACCGACGCCAGGCACCAGATGGAGATGGTGTATGGGCTGTTCCCGCGTCTGGTGCAAAAACGCAGCACGGTGTCGGGCTACCTGTCGGGCGGCGAACAGCAGATGGTGGCCATCGGCCGCGCGCTGATGTCGTCCCCGAAGCTGCTGATGCTCGACGAGCCCACGCTCGGTCTGGCGCCCCAAATCAGCGAAGAAATTTTCGAAATCATCACCCGCCTTTGCCGTCAAGAAGGCATGGGCATTCTCCTGGTGGAGCAGAACGCGCAGATGGCGCTGGCCATTGCCGACTATGGCTACATCATGGAAAACGGCCGCGTGGTGCTCGACGGCGAGGCCGACAAGATGCTGCGCAACGACGACGTGCGCGAGTTCTACCTCGGCTTCGGCGAAGGTGGATCGCGCAAGAACATGCGCGACGTGAAGCACTACAAGCGGCGCAAGCGCTGGCTGTCCTGAGAAAGAACATGAACGACACATTGTTGAGGGTCGAAGCCCTGTCCAAGCGCTTCGGCGGCGTCGAAGCCGTTGCCGGTGTCAGTATTCACGTCCGGCGCGGTGAAATCTATTCCCTGATCGGCCCCAACGGGGCCGGCAAGACGACCACCTTCAACATGATCAGCGGCGTCGTCACGCCCAGCAGCGGCACCGTGCATTTCGATGGCTACGACATCACCGGAATGCCGGCGCACCGCCTGGCCGCCATCGGAATCGGTCGGACCTTCCAGAACCTGGCGGTGTTCAAACATGCCAGCGTGGTGGACAACCTGCTGGTCGGCCGCCACTGCCACATGGCCACCAACGTGCTGGATGCCTCGTGGTTCTTCGGCCGGGCGCGGCGCGAAGAACTCGAACATCGTCGCAAGGTGGAAGAGATCATCGACTTTCTCGAAATCGAGGAAATTCGCGACACGCCGGTGGGCACCCTGTCCTATGGCCTGCAAAAGCGCGTCGAGCTGGGGCGCGCACTGGCCACCGAGCCCAAGTTGCTGCTGCTGGACGAAATGGTATCGGGCATGAACAACGAGGAGACCGAAGACATTGCCCGCTTCGTGCTTGACATCCGCGACGAACTCGGCATTTCGGTCCTCATGGTCGAGCACGACATGGGCATCGTGATGGACATCTCCGACCGCGTATGCGTGCTCAACTTCGGCCGCAAGATCGGCGAGGGCACGCCAGCCGAGATATCGGCCAACGCTGCCGTGATCGACGCCTACCTGGGCAGCAAAACCAAGGAGGCCGCGTGATCGACAACCTGGGCGCCTCGCTGCGCGACGGCAATACCACCCTGCCCAAGCTGCTCAAGCATTGGGCTCAGAGCTTTCCGGATGCGCTCGCGTTTCGTGAGAAGGACTACGGCATCTGGAACCGCATGAGCTGGCACCACTACCTGGAGACCGCTAGCCGCTTCGCTCACGGCTTGAAGGCACTCGGATTCGAAAAAGGGGACCGCTTGGCCATTGCCAGCGAGGACAGCCCGCATTGGATGTTCGCCGATCTGGCGACGCAGGCCATCGGTGGCATTGTGGTCGGCATCTACCCCACAAACCCGTGGCCAGAGTTGCAGTACATCGTGCACCACTCGAACAGCAAGTTCGTGGTCTGCGGCGACCAGGAGCAGGTCGACAAGGTGCTCGACGCCATGGACAAGCACGCCACCGGCCTGCCCGACCTGGTGAAGATCATCTGCGTCGACATGAAGGGAATGCGCGGCTACAAGCACGACCAGCTGATGTCGTTCGGCGACGTGCTCGAGCTTGGCGACCAATACGCTGCGGTATCGGCCCAGCACGCGGGTACCTTTGATCGCGCCATTGAAGACACCCAGCCCGACGACACCTGCATGCTGGTCTATACCTCGGGCACCACCGGTCCGCCCAAGGGCGCGATGCTCTCGCATCGCAACCTGATCGTCACCGTTGACAAGCTCAAAGCCCATTTCAATCTAGACCGCCAAAACTACGAGGTCGTCTGCTACCTGCCGTTGTGCCACGTGGCAGAGCGTGCGTTCTCGACGGTGTTGCATCTGCTCACCGGTGGAGTGGTCAACTACGCCGAATCGATCGACACGGTTGCCGTCAATCTGCGCGAGATCGCACCCACGGTGTTTCTGGGTGTGCCGCGCATCTGGGAAAAGCTGCAGCAAGGCATTTTGATCCGCATGCAGGACGCATCGCGCTTTCAGCGCTGGGCTTTCAAGCATTGCCTCGATGCCGGGCATCGTCTATTCGAAAAGGTCGAGGCGCAAGGGGGACAGCGCAGCCTGCCAGATCGCCTGCACTTCTTCGTGCTGTGGTTGCTGATGTTTCGCAATCTGCAGAAATTTATCGGCCTGGACCGCATGCGGTGCGGCTTCTGTGGCGGCGCCAGCGTCTCGCCCGAAGTACTGAAGTTCTTCCGCATTCTAGGCATTCCGGTGTACCAGGTCTACGGCATGACTGAGTCCGGCGGCGTGATTTTCTTCCAGCATGAAAAAGCAGCCAAACTGGGTGCCACAGGCCTGCCCATTGACGGCCTGAACTGGAAGATCGCCGACGACGGCGAGCTCATCGTCAAGCACCCTGCCGTGTTCAAGGGCTATCTCCACGACGAGAGCGCCACCGCCAAAACGGTCGTCGACGGCTGGCTGCACACAGGCGACATCGTGGCGCTGGCTGCCAACGGCGAGCTGATGATCGTCGACCGCAAGAAGGCCATCATCATCACCAGTGGCGGCAAGAACATCGCACCGTCCGAGATCGAAAACGCGCTCAAGGACAGCCTGTATGTGCGCGAAGCCATCGTTCTGGGCGACGGGCGTCACTACCTGTCTGCATTGCTCCAGATCGACTTTGACACGGTGGGCAAGTGGGCGCAGGAGCGCAAGCTGGCATACACCACCTACAAGAGCCTGGCCTTGCTGCCCGAGGTGCGCGAACTGATTGACGAGGACGTCAAGCGCGTGAACAAGCTGTTTGCCCGGGTCGAAAACATCCGCAAGTTCCTGATTCTGGAGAAGGAACTCGACCACGACGACGGCGAACTCACCGCCACCCAGAAGGTGCGTCGCAACGTCATCGAAAAGACCTTCGCGAAAGAGATCGCGATCATCTACGGTGGAGGGGCGGGCTGATGGACTATTTTCTGCAACTGGTCATTTCCGGCATCGCCGTCGGCCTGGTCTACGGCTTCATCGGCATGGGCTTTGCCATGATCTACCGCGCCACCGGCGTGGTGAACTTCGCCCAGGGCGAGCTGATGATGCTGGTGTCCTACATCGCCTTCACCCTGGCCGGCACCTTCCAATTTGGCTTCTGGCCGATGCTGCTGCTGACGACCGTCGCCTCGGTGCTGATCGGCCTGCTGATCGAAGTCCTGCTGATCCGCCCGATGCTCGGTCAGTCGGTATTTTCAACTGTGATGGTCACCATTGGCCTTGCTGTGATCCTGCGCTCGGTGGTGGTACTGATCTGGGGCGCCGACCCCATGCCGCTCAATGCCGGCTTGCCGACCGAAATCATCAAAATCGGCCCGGCCGGCCTGTATCCGGCGCAGCTGTATGCCGTTGGGCTGATGGCGACCGTACTACTTGGCCTGTGGACCTTCTTTCGCTATTCACGGGTAGGTATCGCTATGCGTGCCACCGCCAACGTCCAAACTGCAGCCTTGCTGATGGGCATCAATGTCAAGCGCATCTTCGCCTTGTCCTGGGCTCTGTCGGCCGGTCTCGCCGCCATTGCCGGCGTGTTGATCGGCGTGATCTACGACGTCAACCCCGGCATGTGGACGACAGGTCTGCGCAGCTTTCCCGCGGTCATTTTGGGCGGGCTGGACTCGGTGTTCGGCGCCGCACTCGGCGGCATCCTGATCGGGGTGGTCGAGAATCTGTCGGAAGGTTATATCGGTCGCGGCATGAAGGAGATTGCCGGTTTTGTTTTGATCCTCGTCGTCCTTATGGTCAGACCTTATGGCCTGTTCGGCAAACCTGATATCGAGCGTGTCTGATGCAGAGCGGAAATTTCAAGCAAAACTATCGTCAACTGCTGGCACTGACCGACTCGGTTCCTGTCATCGTCTGGTCGTGTCTGCTGGTGGCGCTGCTGGCCGCCGCGCCACTGCTGTTGTCCAAGTACTACGTGTCTGTCATTCTGCTGCTGCTGATCACAGCGGTTGGGGTGCTGGGCCTGAACCTGCTGACCGGAACCACCGGGTTGATCTCGCTCGGCCACTCGGGCTTTCTGGCGGTCGGCGCCTACACGGCCGGCATAGTGGCCGGCAAACTCGGCTGGCCGATGCTGGCGGCCATCTTCGCCGGCGGCGTTAGCGCGGCCATCGCCGGGATCATCGTGGGCATACCATCGCTGCGTCTCAAAGGGCTGTACCTGGCCATCACGACGATGGCGTTTGCCGTGATCATCAATCACCTGATCCTCAACGGTGGCGGCCTGACCGGCGGCTCGGAAGGCCTGACGGTGCCGCAACCCTCGCTGTTCGGCCAGGCGCTGGGGGCCGAACGTGGCTACTACTACGTAGTGCTGTCCTTTGTAGTGGTGTTCACCTTCATCACCCTGAACATCCTGCGCAGCCGCATCGGCCGGGCCTTCTTGGCGATCCGGGAGCACGACATCGCCGCCAAGGCCATGGGTGTCAACCTGGTGCGCTACAAACTGTTGGCGTTCATGGTCAGTGCCTTCTACACCGGCATCGCCGGGGGCTTGCTGGCCTACTACACACGCTACCTGAACGTGGACAGCTTCAGCCTGCTGATCTCGATCGAGGCGCTCTCCATGCTCATCGTGGGTGGCCTGGGTTCGGTGGCCGGCGCCTTGCTCGGCACGGCTTTCATCGTCCTGCTCAACGAGAGCCTGGGCTTCGTGTTCGGCATGATCGGCGCAAGCTTCGGCGGGTCGGGCTCCGCAGCCGCCTATGAGATCAAAGGCGTCATTTATGGGCTCGCGATCGTTCTGTTCCTGCGTTTTGAGCCCGATGGCCTGATGGGACGATGGCGCGACATCAAGCATTACTGGACCCATTGGCCCTTCCGATTCTGACCCCGCAGCACACACGCGCTGCTTATTCCATAGGAGACCTGCGATGCGAGCACCACAGAAGCTGACCCAGCGCCTTTGCCTCAGCGCACTCGCCACACTTGCCTTCGGCAGCGCACTGGCGGCAGACCCCGGGGTCACAAAGGACAAACTCGTTCTCGGTGCGGTCATCCCGCTCAGCGGCCCGCCCAGCATCATTGGCAAGGCCATCGCCACGACCCTGAAAGTTTGGGAGCAGGATGTCAATGCGCGGGGTGGCATCGGCGGACGCAAAGTCGATATTCGCATCGAGGACGACGGCTATGTGCCGCAGCGCGCCGTCCAGGGTCTCAAAAAACTGATTGATGTCGAACAGATCTTTGCATTGATCGGCACCTCCGGCTCGTCGCAGTTGCTGGCCATGTTGCCCATCATCGACGAGCAGAAGATACCGGCGATCAACCACATCGCGGTCAACAGCGCCCACTTCAACCCGCCGCACAAGACGCTGTTCAATATCGGGGCAACTTACTGCCAGGAGGTCTCTGCCAGCATGAAGCATCTGGTCACATCCCAGAAGCTGCCGGACTCCAAGTTCGGCCTGATATTTCAGGAAGATGATTATGGCGTCGATGTCAAGTGCGGCTATGACCAGGCCCTGAAGGAGCTCGGCTTGAAAAGCAGCATCGAAGTTGCCTACAAACGCGGGGCGAAGGATTTTTCCGCCGAGGTGTTGAGCGTGCAGCGCGCCGGCGCCACCTTTGTGCTGACCGGCGGCATCATCACCGAAACCGCCGCAATGCTCAAAGAGATCGCGAAGAACCAGATGCAAGTCGTACGGCTGGCCGCTCACCCTTCGCATCTGCCTGCGGTACTGGCCCTGGCCGGCCCGGCAGCTGACGGCGTGTACGTCGCCGAGTATGTGCCTCCTGTGACCGACACTGAAACCCGGGGCATCGGCAAACTCACCGCACTGACCTACAAGTACTTTTCAGCCAATGAGGTCACGGGCCTGAACCGGTATTCATTGACCGCTTATGTAGGTGTCCAGTTGCTCGAATCAGCGCTCAACGCCTGTGCCAAAAACCTCACGCGTGCCTGCGTGGTCGAAAAGCTCGAGCAGACCAAAAACTTCACCAGCGACGGCATCATGGCCCCCTTGACCTTCGGACCCAGTATTCGACAGTCGGGGACCCGCCCCATTTTGCTCAAGGCGAACACCAGCGCCGGGAAATTCGAGCGAGCCTCTGATTTTCTGAGTTCCAAGTGATCCTGACGACACGCCACTAGCCCCCCATTTCTCAACCAGGAGTGCCTTTCCATGACACGCAAATGCTTTCAATACGCCGCCACCAGTCTGCTCGGCATGGTCATCGGCCTCACGGCCACGACCGCCGCTGCTGCCGACCCCGGCGTGACCGACGCCAAAATCATCCTTGGCTCGGTGACGCCCGTCAGCGGCCCCCCAAGCCTGCTGGGCAAGGCCCACATGCTTGCCTTGCGGGTATGGGAGCAGGATGTCAACGCCCGCGGTGGCATCAATGGCCGCAAGGTGGAAATTCGCCAGGAGGATGACGGCTATGTGCCCCAGCGTGCCGTGCAGGGCGTCAAGCGACTGGTCGACGTGGAAGGCATCTTCGGCCTGATCGGCACCTCGGGTTCAGCCATGCTGCAAGCCATGCTGCCCTACATCAACGAGCAGCGCTTGCCAACCATCAACGCTATGGCCGTGGCAGCAGCGCACTTCACTCCACCGAACACAACGGTATTCGTGGTCGGGCCAACCTATTGTCAGGAGTTGAGCACCGCCATGAAAAACATGGTGGCGAGCAAGAAGTTGCAAAAGGAGAAGTTTGCACTGGTCTATCAGGATGACGAGTTTGGCACCGACGTGCGTTGCGGCTACCAGAAGGCGATCAAGGAGCTGGGGCTTAACAGCGTTTCCGAGATTTCCTTCAAGCGTGGCACCAAGGACTTCTCGGCCGAGATGCTCAGCTTGAAGCAAGTGGGTGCGACCTTTCTCGCCTCGGGCGGCGTGGTGGCCGAGCATTCGATGCTGATGAAGGAAGCCGCCAAAAACCAGATGCCGCTGACCTTCCTTGCAGTGCACTCGGCCCACCTGACCCCTGTTCAGGCGCTCGCTGGCGCCGCGGGCGACGGCTACTTCGTCGCCGACTATGTCCCGCCTCTGACCGATCTGTCGGTGCCAGGCATGGCCAAGTTCATGGGTTTGGCGCAGAAATATCTGTCAGCCGAAGAGCTGAAGTCGCTCAACCGCTACTCGATCACAGCCTATGTCGGTGCGCTGCTGATGGAAGACGCGATCCGCCGCTGTGGCAAGGCGTTGACCCGCGCCTGTGTCGTCGAGAAGCTGGAAACAACCAAAAACTTCAGCACCGATGGGCTGGCTTCTCCAATCAGTTTTGGCCCCAATGACCGGCACTCGCCGAGCAGCGTGCTCGTGTTGCGTTCCGACGCCAAGAACTCCCGCTTCGAGCGCGTGTCCGACCCCATCCCCGTGCTCGATTGACAGCAGACACCGTTGCATGCATTGACCGTCACCTGCCATACAACAGGGTTCCGTCCGTGTTTCAAAAGGTTCTGATCGCCAACCGTGGCGAGATCGCGCTGCGGATCCTGCGCGCACTCAAGGGCATGGGGCTCGTCACCGTGGTGGCCCACCACGCGGTGGACGCCGATAGCCCAGCCGTACTGGAGGCTGACGAGACGGTCGAATTGCACGGCTCGACGCCCGTAGCTGCCTACCTCGATATCGCGCAGCTGGTGGAAGTGTGTCGGCTCAGTGGGGCACAGGCGGTGCATCCCGGATACGGCTTTCTTTCTGAAAGCGCTGCGTTTGCGCGTGCGCTAGACGCTGCTGGCATCGTCTTCATTGGCCCGCGTCCGGACAGCATCGAACTGATGGGCGACAAGGTGCGCGCGCGCAGGTTCGTCGCCAAACGCGGTTTTCCGGTAGCGCCGAGCGCCATCGAGGACGATGACCCGGCCAGCTTCGTCGAGCGCGCCAGGGCGCTCGGCGCGCCACTGCTGATCAAGCCTTCAGCCGGCGGGGGCGGCAAGGGCATGCGCATCGTGCGTGACCTGTCCGTTTTGGATCGGGAGATTGAGACCGCACGGCGCGAAGGTGAGCGCTATTTTGGCGACGGTCGGTTGTTTGTCGAACGCTATGTGGAGCGCCCCCGGCACATCGAGGTGCAGGTGATGGGCGACGCGCATGGCCAGTTGGTGCATTTCTGGGAGCGTGAATGTTCAGTGCAGCGACGCTTCCAGAAGATCATTGAAGAAACCCCCTCCCCGGCTCTGTCACCTGCGCAGCGCCACGAGATTTGCGAAGCCGCGGCCGGCATTGCCCGCGCCGTCAACTATCGCGGCGCCGGCACCGTGGAGTTCATCTACGGCGCCGACGGCGAGTTCTACTTTCTTGAGATGAACACGCGTCTACAGGTCGAACACCCAGTCACCGAAATGGTGACGGGCTTAGACCTCGTTCACGAACAGGTGCGCGTTGCCCAGGGTGAGCCGCTCGGCTACACCCAGGCGGACATCATGCAGCTTGGTCACGCCATCGAATGCAGGCTTTACGCCGAAGATGCCGAGCATGATTTCCGCCCCGCCACCGGTGACATCCTGTGCTGGCGGCCGCCATCCGGTCCCGGCGTGCGGGTTGATGCCGGCGTGCGCGAAGGTCAGGCGGTGAGCACTGCATTTGACCCCATGATCGCCAAAATTATCTGCCATGGCAACACGCGTGCACAGGCTATCGAACGCTCCATCCTGGCGCTTGACCAATCGGTGCTATTGGGTCTGACCACCAACGCACGCTACCTCACGCGGGTACTGCGCCATGCCGAGTTCCGTGCTGGCCAGGTCGACACCGGCATGCTGGCACGCTGTGCCGGCGAGCTGCGCGAGTCTCTCACGCCCGATGACATCGACCTGTTACTGGCATCGGCGGTGCTCGCCGACCGCGAACTGTTGCGAGCCGTGCACGCAACACCCACGATGCACGCCGCCATGGGACCCTGGAGGAATTAACGATGCGCCGCCGCTATGTCATCAATGGCCAGGTCTATGACCTCGTGGTGACACGTGGAGCGAATGGCGTGTTCCGCGTCAGCCATGGCGAACGCAAGTTCGAGATGCAGGGAAAGGCGCTGCCTGATGGCCGTTGGCGGGTAGCCGTGGATCAGCGCTCGCAAGCCGTCTGGATCGCCACACGTGGCGACAGCCGATTCGTGCATAGCGCTGCCACCGGCGCCCTCGAGGTCGAGGTGATCGATCTCAGCGTACCTTCCGGTGGCGACCGGGCCGGTGCCGCTTCCGACTTGTTGCAGGCTCCGATGCCCGGCACGGTGATCGCGGTTCATGTGGCCGTCGGTGATGCCGTGTGCGTTGGTCAGCCGCTCATCGTGATCGAAAGCATGAAGCTGGAAACCACGCTGACGGCACCGCGCGATGCCCGGGTCAAGGCGGTGCACTTTGCCATCGGCAATACCTTCGCTCTCAAGTCCACCCTCGTGACGCTGCAAGACCTCTGAGAACTGATTGATGAAACGCATCGACTCCCGCATCGACACCGCATCCGAAGCGTTCCGGCGAAACCACCAAGCCATGAGCGCCATCGTCGCGAATTTTCGCGAGCGCATGGAAATCACGCGCCACCAACGTCCGGCGCATGAGCTCAAGCGGGTGCGCGCGCAGGGAAAGCTGCTGGTGCGTGAACGGCTGGACTTGCTACTCGATCCCGGCACGCCCTTTCTTGAGTTCTCGGCGCTAGCCGCCTGCGAGGACTACAACGGCGAGGTACCGGGTGCCAACGTGGTCACCGGCCTGGGGGTGGTCAGCGGGCGCGAGGTGCTGATCCACGCCGACGATTCCAGCGTCAAGGGCGGTGTCTGGTACACATTGACGCCGCGCAAGCTCGCACGCTTGCTGGACATCGCGCTGGAAAACCAATTGCCGGTCCTGCATCTGTGCGATAGCGGCGGCGCCTTCCTTGAAGAACTGTCAGGCGTGTACATCGAGGGTGGCCGGGTTTTCCGCAACCAATGCCTGCTGTCCAAGGCCGGCGTGCCGCAGGTCGCGATGGTGTTCGGCCACTGCACCGCCGGCGGTGCCTACATCCCGGCGCTGTGCGATTACAGCATCATCGTGCGCGGCGCCGGCGGCGTGTTCCTCGGCGGGCCACCGCTCGTCAAGGCCGCCACCGGTGAGGAGCACACAGCCGACGAGATCGGAGGCTGTGATTTACACACCCAGGTATCCGGCACGGTCGATTATCCAGCCGACAACGAAACACACGCCATCGCGATTTGCCGCGAGATCGTCGCGCAGTTCAAGCCCGCAACGAAAAGCTATCTGCCCGAGCGCGATGCCGAGCCACCCTACTACGACCCCAACGAGATGCTGGGCATCGTCTCACCCGACCATCGGGTGCAGTTCGACCAGCGCGAACTGATTGCCCGCATGGTGGACGGCAGCCGCTTCCACGAGTACCAGCCCGCCTACGGTACCACGCTGATTTGCGGCTACGCCTACATCTGGGGGTACCGCGTGGGCATCCTCGCCAACAACGGCGTGTTGTTCAGCGACAGTTCCAAGAAAGCGGCGCACTTCATCTCGCTGTGCAACCAGAACCGCACACCGCTCGTGTTTCTGCAGAACACCACCGGCTACATGATCGGCCGCAACTACGAAATGGAAGGCATCACAAAGGACGGCGCCAAGATGTTGATGGCGCAGGCTGGCAGCGAGGTGCCCAAGTTCACCGTCATCACCAGTGCAGCTTTCGGTGCGGGCTACTACGGTATGTGCGGACGGGCGTGGGATCCGCGCATGATCTGGGCTTGGCCGAACGTGCACATGGGGGTGATGGGCCCCGATCAGGCCGCCAACACCCTCGCCGACGTAAAAATTGCCCAGTTGCGGCGCAAGGGCCACAAGCCCGATGAGGCCGAGATGGCGCAATTGCGCCAACGTGTGTACGAAAAGGCCGAGCGCGAGTCCAACGCCTACTTTGCCACATCGCGCCTGTGGGATGACGGTCTGCTGGCACCTACCGACACCCGCAACGCACTTGGCATGGCGCTCTCAGCCGCCGCCCACGCCCCGATCGCCGACCCGCACTATGGAATTTTCCGATTCTGAAGCGACAACATGACAGAAGACACTACCTTCGGCTTCGACGACGAAGCCCTCGCAACCCGCCCCACCGTCTACCAGTCCGGACTGTTCGACGGCCAGGTGGTGATGGTCAGCGGCGCCGGCAGCGGCATCGGAAAGGCCATTGCCTTCCTGTACGCGCGCCTGGGCGCCAAGCTGGTCATCTGCGGGCGCGACCCAGACAAGCTGGAGACCTGCGCCGAATGGCTGCGCCGGCTCGGCAGCCCTGATGTGCTGGTGCAACCCATGACGATCCGTGAGCCGGAGCAGGTGGAACAGCTGATCGACGTGGCGTGGCTGCACTTCGGACGCATCGACGTGCTCGTCAACAACGCCGGCGGGCAATTCCCGCAGCGGGCGCTGGACTACAGCGTCAAGGGCTGGAAGGCGGTGATCGATACCAACCTGAACGGCACCTGGTACATGATGCATGCGCTGGCCCGCCGCTGGCGCGACACCGGTACGCAGGGCAATATTGTCAACATCGTCGCCACCTTCCAGCGGGGCATGCCGGGCGTGGCGCACACCTGCGCTGCGCGCGCCGCCGTAACCTATCTGTCCAAAACTGTTGCCGTGGAGTGGGCGCAGCATGGCATTCGCATCAATTGCATCGCGCCTGGAGCGATCGCCAGCACCGGCTTCCGTCAGTACTCCCCCGAGGCGGTGAAGGCCTTCGCCGGAGCCAACCCGATGAAACATGTCGGCGACGTGCAGGACGTGGCCGAGGCCGCGGTCTACCTCAGCGCGCCCAGCGGCAAGTTCGTCACCGGCGAGCTACTAACGGTGGATGGCGGCGGACTGCTCTGGGGCGAAGTCTGGACCATCGCCAAACCCGCTTACTTCAAGGTGAACGCATGATTTCGGCCGCCACGCACCACCCCAAGTTCGGCCCGGGCGACGAAGCCCTGGCCGCGCTCCCGACGGTCTATCGCGACGACCTTTTCGCCGGCAAAGTGGTGCTGGTGTCGGGCGCCGGAAGCGGCATCGGCAAGGCGATCGCCTTTCTATTTGCCCGACTGGGTGCCACGCTCGCCATCTGCGGGCGCAAGGCCGACAAGCTCGAGGACTGTGCCGAGAAGCTGCGCGCCTTGTCGGGCCGTGATGTATTTACGTACCCGATGACCATCCGCGACCCCGAGCAGGTGGACGACATGCTCAGTGCCGTGTGGGAACGCTTGGGCGGTGTTGACATTCTGGTCAACAACGCCGGCGGCCAGTTTGCCGCCCATGCGATGGATTTCAACGTCAAGGGCTGGAACGCGGTGATCGACACCAACCTGAATGGCACCTGGTACATGATGCAAGGCGCTGCCAAACGCTGGGTGGAGCATGGCCGGCACGGCAACATCGTCAACATCACCGCCGCCATCGACCGCGGCCTCACCGGCATGGCGCACACCACCGCCTCGCGCGCGGGCGTCATTGCGCTGTCGCGCACGCTGGCCATCGAGTGGGCAGAACACGGTATCCGCCTGAACTGCATTGGCGCCGGCGCCATCGAGAGCAACGGCTTCAACAACTACCGCGAGGAGAATGTGGCAACCTTTTACTCGTGCAATCCGATGAAACGGGCCGGCGACGTGCAGGACATCGCCGAAGCGGTGGTCTACCTCGCCGCACCCTCGGGCAAGTTCATCACCGGCGAGGTACTCAACATCGAAGGCGGGATGCTGCTGTGGGGCGAGTTCTGGCCTGCTGGCAAGCCGGACTATTTCAAAGTCGAGCAAACTTGAGCGCGCAGCCCCCTCCTCCATCGGCAAGCTACCTCCACGGGCCTTTACAGCAGCTCGTAGGGTACGACATCCTGCACAACGAGCGAGGCCTGCATTTCCGGCCGATCAGGCGTGACCACCTCAAGCCCCACGGCGTGCTCCACGGCGGCGTGCCCTTGACCTTGCTCGACGCGGTCGGGGGCAGAACTCTGATTGACCGGCCGATCCCAGGCAGCGGCCAGCTCATCCAGTCGTCGGTAACGGTCACGCTGACTGTCGATTTCATGCGTGCGTTCGGCACAGGAATCCTGTTTGCATCGGCAACGCCCGACCACATCGGCAAGACTCTGGCCTACATGTAGGTAAAGGTGACGCTAGACGACCTTGACGGCGACGTCGTGTCGCGCGGCATCGGTACCTACCGCATCTACACCAAGTCGCTGGTCAAATCGGTCTGATCGGTACACGGCGGAGACCGCCCGGCAAAGCACAGCAGCTCAATGCACATGATCATGGGGCGGCGGAAGGATTTGCGACTAGCGGTTGATGCGTTCGATTTGGCCGAGCAGAGAACTGCGTGTTCGTCCCTTTACTGACTCAATCTTCGCCCTGCGACGCCCCACTCGCACGCGCAAAATCGAATCTGTCAAGCAGAAACTCCATTTGAGACGGTGGGCCCCCCAATTACGGTCTACCCCGGGATCGTTCCATGTACGCCGGGAACAGCTTATAGGCGGTCGCCTCCTCCTGCGACCCTTCGGCTACGACAGGAAATGGCAATGACGGCGAAGTAGTGGCGCCCGGCAACGCAATCGCGATCACCTCGGTGCCGCCTGATTGCAACGGCGGATAGACACGCGCCAGTTGGACCACGCGACGTGCGAGAAAGCTGCCAGACAAGCGGCAGGAAATGGCGCTCACTGTTTCCTTGAGCGCCGCATTCAGTCCCAGCGGGTCACAAGATCTAACTCGGCCGGACGGGGCAAGGGGTACCCCTGTGGCGCGAAGCTCTGATTGAACACTACAAAGGCAAGGTCGCCTCTTGGTGGATGCGGGAAGGCGTGGTGATCGTCGAGGCCATCCCCCCTGAGTCAGGTAGTTGTCGCGGTGACGCTAGTTCAAAGTTGAATACCTGCGGCCTGTGTTTCTCAGCCAACTTCATTCTTCGACCAAAAGTGTACGTCGTCGTGTTCGCCAATGAGCGGTGCGGGGCTTGGGCGATCGGTCACCGTCCGACTGAACCTCGGTGCCGGTGAAGGTTGAAGCACACCGTCTCGCTCAAAGAAAGTGCCCCGAGCGCTGTTGTGTGGGTGGCATGCTGCCTCTTCCAGTGTCAGCACCGGTGCAAAGCACACGTCGGTCCCCTCCAGCAACGCACACCAGTGCGCGCTCGGCTGGGCGCGGAAGATGTCGGCGATCTGGCATTTGAGCGTCGGCCAGACTGCCGGATCGCGTTGCCGTTGAAACTCGGGATCGCTAATGCCGAGCTTCTCCAGCAGCAGCACATAGAACTGGGGCTCCAGTGATGCGATCGAGATCCATTTCCCATCAGCGCACTCGTAGGTGTCGTAGAAATGCGATCCGCCGTCCAACAGGTTGGCCTGCCGCTCGTTCTTCCACATTCCCAGCGCTTTGAGGTCGCAGACGATGGAGGTCAGCAGCGCCGCGCCGTCGGTGATTGCGGCATCGACCACCTGGCCATGGCCGGAGGTGCGCGCTTCGAGCAAAGCGCAAACGATGCCGAAGGCGAGCATCATGCCGCCGCCACCCAGGTCGCCGACCATCGCCGGCGGCGCTACCGGTCCGCCTTTCGAGCGGCCGATCATGCTAAGCGCGCCCGACAGTGCGATGTAGTTGATGTCATGCCCGGCGGCCTGCGCGAGCGGGCCGTCCTGGCCCCAGCCGGTCATGCGTCCGTAGACGAGTCGTGGGTGGCGTGCCAGCAGCACGTCCGGACCCAAACCCAGCCGCTCCATCACGCCCGGGCGAAACCCCTCGATGATCGCGTCGGCCCCGTCGACCAGTGCCAGGACTCGCTGCACGTCCTCGGGCGACTTCAGGTCGACCGCCACCGAACGCCGGCCGCGGTGCAGCACGCTGCGCCGGCCACTGGCCAGGAAGGCACCATCCCCGCGGTCTTTTCCCTTGTCGGCCTTGCGATCCAGGCGGATCACGTCGGCGCCCAAGTCGGACAGCATCATCGCGCAGAACGGTCCGGGACCGATGCCGCCGAACTCGATCACTTTTAAACCTTGCAAGGGACCACTCATTTGTCGTTGCTCCTGAAGCCGAATTGAAACCACAAGCCAGCCGCCTGCTACCCCAGCCAGCGCTTGCGCCGCTTGTAGTGCTTCACCTCGCAAAAGCTCTTGCGCACCCCCTCGCGGTCCAGGCCGAGATAAAACTCGCGCACATCCTCGTTTTCGCGCAGTTCCTGGGCCTGCCCCTCCAGCACGATGCGGCCGCTCTCCATGACATAGCCATAGTCGGCGATATCCAGGGCCACGCGTGTGTTCTGCTCGACGATGAGCAGCGACAGTCCCTGCTCACGCAGGTGGCGCAGCACGGCGAAGACTTCCTCGACCATGCGCGGCGCCAGCCCGAGTGACGGCTCGTCGATCAGCATGAGTTTCGGCTCGGCCATGATCGCGCGCCCGATCACCAGCATCTGCTGCTCGCCGCCCGACAGATACCCGGCCGTGCGTTTTCGCAGTTCGGCCAGGCGCGGAATCGCTTCGTACACGCTGTCCATCGTCCGGCGCATCGCCTGCGCCGATGGGAACATGTGGCCGCCGATGATGAGGTTTTGCTCGACCGTCATGTGCTGCAGCACGCGCCGGCCTTCCATCACATGAACCAGACCGCCGTGCACCACGGTCGCCGGGTCGTGCCCCTGAATCTGTCGGCCGTCGAAGGTGATCACCCCTCCCGAGACGCGGCCATCTTCCGAGTCAATGACGCCGGAGATGGCCTTTAGGGTGGTGCTCTTGCCTGCGCCGTTGGCGCCCAGCAGCGCCACGCATCCGCCTTCGGGGACCTTCATCGACACGCCCTTGAGCGCCAGGATCACCTCGGTATACAACACCTCAACGTTGGACAGCGTCAGCACCGCCGGATTGGCGGCCGCATGGGGCTCGGTACGATGATCCGGTGCTGCAGCAAGGTCTGAATTCACCATTTGGGCACCGTTGGCACGGTCACATCGACCGCCGCCCGCACTACCTTGCCGTCCTTCATGGTCGCGATGTTGACCTTGGCAGAGCCGGTGGGGAAGGGGGCGTCGTTGCTGAAGTCCACGCCTGGCAGTATGCCCATCAGGTCGTTGCCGGTGAACTGGCTGTTCATCAAGGTCTCGCGCACGGTTTCGCCGGTGACTTTGCCGGCGCCCTTGGCCTTTATGGTGGCCTCAATCGCACGCACGGCCACGATGCTTTGGCCCAAGCCCATGATGGTCATTGCATTCCAGCCCGATTTCAGGCCATGCTTTTCCTGCAACATGCTGTAGAACTTGCGTGCGGTTGAGTCGTCTTCGCTGGCATCGGCGATGGCACCCACCTCGAAATCACCGGCAAAGCCGTTCGGGTCGCCAAGTGCCTTGGATGATCCCACCACCCCGTTGTGCAGCGAGAGCATGATCGGGACGTTTTTGCCCAGCGCCTGCAAGGCCCGTTTAGTGGCCACAGCCTGGGCGGTGTTGGTCTGGATCACGATCACGTCGGTGCCGGCGTTGACCAGGCGGCGTACCGCCAGGGTCAGGTCGGCCGGTTGCACTTCGGTCCAGATCGCCTCGACGAAGGTGGCCTTGTCGGGGTTGGCCTTGGTGTAGCTTTGCAGGCCCTTGGCCATGTCGGCATAGGCGGGAGTGGCTTCGGAGGTGATGATCGCCACCTTGACAGGGCGCTTGCCCTGGAGTTTGGTGGTGCGGAACCATTCCAGGAATCCGGCCGCCTCGTGGGCGTAGGTGGGGCGCAGGCTCAGGGCCCATTGGTTGGGTTTCCAGCCGTAGCCGTAGGTGGCGGTGGCCATGAGCATGGAGACCTTGTCTTCCGGCAGGCGCTGCTGCAGCGCAGCAGCATCCGGGCCGCCGAGGCCGAGCACGAGCGCGGGTTTGACTTCGGCCTTGATGCCGGGCCACAGGCTGGCGGTTTGCGCCACGTCGTAGCGCGTGTCGAAGGTTTTGACGACGATCTGCACGTTGAGCTTGCTGCCGACTTCCTTGTTCCACCACTCGATCACGGCGAGTCGCCCGCCCTGCATCTGAGACATGACGTTGGCGTAGGGGCCGGCGAAGTCGGCAAAGGCGGCCACGTTGATCGTCGTCGTTTGCGCGTGGGCGGGCGCATTCAGCAGCAGGCCGGTAGCCAGGGCGGCCGTGAGTTTGAGAAAGGTATTGCGTTGCATGCTTGTCTCCAGTTGTGGTGGTGGTGAGGGAAAAGGGGCGGGGGATTGCGACTCGCTGTGCTGGGCGAGATCAGTGGTGAAACGGCCAGAGCCGGTAGTTGGTTTTCAGGATGTTCCAGCGGTGCATCAGGCCTTTCGGTTCAAGCAGCAGGAACAGCGTGATGATGAGGCCGAGAAACACATTCATGCTGGCGAAGACCAGGTCGCTGCTCAGGCTGGGGATGCGCTCGACCAGGTCAGGCCCGAGGCTGGTGATGGTTTCCTGCACGCCACGGATGAGCACGGTGCCTATCAGTGCCCCGACGATCGAGCCGAGCCCGCCGACGATCATCATGGCGATGAACCAGATCGAGTTGAACAGCGTGAACTGATCGACCGAGACGAAGCGCACCTGGTAGGCCCACAGGGCACCGCCGATGCCAGCGTAAAAAGCGCCGAGCACAAAGGCGCGCGATTTGGCGCCGGCCACGTCAATGCCCATCATGCCAGCGGCCACGTCGTCGTCGCGCACGGCGACGAAGGCGCGCCCGTGGCGGCTGCGCAGGATACCGAAAGCGCCGATGACCATCACGACGGTGACGACAAGAAACAGGTAGTACAGCGAGCGGTCAGTGTTGAACAAAAATGTGCCCAGCCGCGCCGGCTGCAGGCTGAAGCCATTGACGCCGCCGAGCCAGGCTGAGGGCAGATTCAGCACAGTGAAGTGAAAGATGAACTGGGCCGCGATGGTGGTCAGCGCAAGGTAAAAGCCCTTGATGCGCGCCGCCGTCATGCCGAACAGCCAGCCGGCCAGCGCCGCTACCAGGCCCGCCGCCGGCACCGCCACCCAGAACGGCAGCCCTGCCTTGACCTCGACCACACTGGCGGCGTAGGCGCCGACCCCCATGAAGGCGGCCTGGCCCAGGTTGATCTGCCCGGCGTAGCCGGTGGTGATCTGCAGCCCGACCACCACGATGGACGTGACCAGCATCAGGTTGGCTACGGCTACCAGACGCGCCGAGGCGAACCAGGGGTAGATTAGAAGAATTCCGATGAACAGGGCCAGGGTGACCCACTGGGCGCGCGTGCGAATCAACGCGCGGTCGCGCGCATAGCTGGTGGAAAAAATACCGGACGGATCCATGGGTCAGACTCTTTCAATGCGTTTCCAGCCGAACATGCCAGTCGGACGAACCACCAGCACCACCAGCATGAAGATATAGGGGACGACGGCGGCGGCATTGCCGCCGATCAGCGGGTCGATGTAGGCGGCGGTCAGTCCCTGTACGACCCCGACGATGATGCCCGCCAGCAGCAGACCGCCGATGGATTCGAGCCCGGCCAGCAGGGCCACCGGCAGGGCGGCGAAGCCGATTTCGGAGGACAGGAAGGTCAGCGACTTGCCGCTCAGGTAGACCATCGAAGTGATGACCGACAGCACGCCGCCCAGCGCCCAGGCGAATGCGATGGAGCGGCGCACGCTGATTCCCATGGCCAGAGCGATCTGGTGGTCCTCGGCCACCGCCGACATCGCCAGCCCGGTGCGGCTCCGGTTGAAGAACCAGTGCAGTGCCACGGCCGCCAGCACCGCGATGAGGCCACCAAGGGCGAGCGAGCGCGGGATGATCATCTCGCCCAAGATGATTGGCGTGAGGGGAAAGATGGCAGGGAACTGGCGCTCCTGCGGACCCCAGATCACCAGCACCAGTCCGCGCATCAGGATCAGCAGCCCGATGGTGACCATGATCATCGAGAACACCGACTCGCCAATCAGGCGCCTGAACAACAGGCGTTCGATCGCCAGCCCGATCAGCACCGAAATGCCCAGTGCAACGGCGATGCCCAGCGCCGGATGCATGCCGCGCGACTGGATCGCCCACCACAGCAGGAAGGCGCCCAGCACGATCATCTCGCCGATCGCCATATTGAAGACCTTGCTGGCGCGGTAGATGACGACAAAGCCCATGGCCACCAGCGAATACAGCAGGCCGAGCAGCGCGCCGTTGATGGTGTAGTTGATGAATTCGATGATCATGATGTGTGCATCTGGTCGATGTCGGTGGCCACCACGGTTGCGCGCAACGCGCCCTGGCGGCCGTCCTGGTAGGTCACGGCGATTTCGCAGGCAATGTCGGCGGCACCTGCATACAGTCCGTCAATCAGCGCCCCATAGCGCACCTCGAGAAACTCTCGGCGCAGCTTGCGCGTGCGGGTGAGTTCGCCTTCGTCGGGATCGAGCTCCTTCGGAAAATTGGCAAAACGCACCACCCGCGAGCTTTCGGGCAGCAGTTTGTTGATGCGGCGGATTTCGCCCTGCACCAGTTGCCGCACCTCGGGCCGCTGCGACAGGTCGGTGAAGGTGGAGAATGCGATGCGCCGCTCCTCGGCCCAGCGGCTGGTCACCGCCATGTCGATGTTGATCAGCGCGCCAACCCAGGGCCGGGTGGCGTCGCCCAGCACCATCACATCCTTGATGAAGGGCGAAAAGCGCAACCGCGTCTCGATGAATTGCGGGGGATACGGGTGACCGCTGGCGAGTTTGACCAAGTGTTCCACGCGGTCGAGGTACACAAGTTCTCCGCGCTCGGTCTTGCGCATTGCGTCACCGCTGACGTACCAGCCGTCGCGCTGGATGGTGGCGGTCTTGTCGGGCTTGCGCCAGTAGCCGAGAAAGCCGGTACCGCCGCGCAGCAGCAGCTCGCCGTCGTCCTCGATGCGCGATTCCAGCGGCGCGCCGAAGGCAGGGTCCACATCCAGCAGCGGGCCCACGGTTTCGAGGTCGTAGCGCTCGCCGCGGTGGCCGGCAATCAAGCCAAACTCCGAGCAGCCATAGATATTGCGCAAGTGGACGCCCATGGCGTGAAATAAACGAAACACGTCGGGTGCCATGGCGGTGCCGCCTGAAACCGCGACATCGCTGCGAATAAAGCCAAACTGATCGCGCACCGGGCGCAAGGCCAGTGCTTCGGCTACCGGCAGCAACAGGCGCGACAGCCACGGTGCCGTGCGCCCTTCGAGCCGCGCCACATGCACGTCGTGGCCGATGCGTATGCCCCAGCGGTAGATGCCGCGCGCCATCCAGCTCGCGGCGAGCATGCGCGCCTCGATGGTGGCGGCGATGTTCTCCCACTGGCGCGGGCCGAACAGCACGATGTGCGGCGCGAGTTCGCGCAGGTTGGGCAAGACCTGGTCGGGGCCTTCCGGGAAGTTGACCACCAGCGGCGTGATTAGCCCGAGGGTCACGCCCAGCAACTGCTCGGTGATCCAGGCCAGCGGCGTGTAGGACAGATATTCCATGCCGGCTTGCAGCGGCAACGCGCTCTTCATTCGAACCGCGTTGTCCATCAGCCAGCGGTGGCTGATCATCACGCCCTTGGGCTTGCTGGTGGTGCCGGAGGTGTAGGTCAGTAGCGCCAGATCGTCCGCCTGGCCGGCGTTGACTTCGCGTTCGAAGCGCTGCGGGTGCCTCTCGTGCTGGCGCCGTCCTTCAGCGGTCAAGTCATCAAAGGATTGCAGCAGCGGATGCCGGTACGACCACATGCCCGAGTTGTCCCAGTAGGCGATGCCCCGGATGTCGGGTAGCCGCTCCAGCAGCGCGAGCGCCTTGTCGACCTGCTCCTGATCCTGCGCGAAGATGAAACGGGCCTTTGAATCCTCGCAGAGGTAATGCAGCTCGTCGACGGTGGCGTCAGGGTAGACCGACACGGTTTTGGCCCCCAGTGACTGGGCCGCAAACAGCGCCCAGTAATGCTCGGGTTCGTTCTCGCCGATCACGATCGCGGTTTCGCCGCGCTGCAGGCCCTGCGCCGCCGCGCCAAGCGCAATGCTGCGCGTGCGATCAAACACGTCGGCCCATGTATAGCAGCGCCACATGCCTTTGCGCTTGACGCGCTGCGCCAGCCGCTTCGGACGTTCCTGTGCGTGGGCGAACAACTTCTGTGGCAGGGTCGGGACGAATACCGGGGTGGGGCGAATCGCGCTCATGCCGCAGCTCCCAGGTAGGCCTGGATCACGGCCGGGTCGGCCTGCACCTGTGCCGGCGTGCCGTCGGCGATCTTGCGGCCGAAGTCGAGCACCGCCACGCGGTCAGCCAGATCCATTACTACCCCCATGTCGTGCTCCACCAGCACCACTGGGATGCGCTTGGCCTCGCGCACGTCTATGATGAAGCGGGCCAGGTCTTCTTTTTCTTCGGAGTTCATGCCGGCCATGGGTTCATCCATTAGCAGCACCTTGGGTTGCATCGCCAACGCACGGCCCAGGTCAACGCGCTTCCGAAGACCGTAGCCGAGCGCGCCTACCGGCTGGTGGCGGATATTTTCAATTTCAAGGAAATCAATGATTTCCTCGACCGCTTCCCGGTGCAGGGTTTCTTCACGCTGGGTCCAGGGAAAGTAAAGAAATGCCTGCGCCAGACTTGATCGCATCTGGCTGTAACGGCCGACCAGGATGTTCTCGATCACGCTCATGTTGGAGAATAAATGGGTGCCCTGAAAAGTGCGCACCACGCCATCGCGCGCGATCTGGTGCACCGCGCGGCCTTTGATGTCTTGACCACGGTAGTGCACGCTGCCCTTTTGCGGCAGGTAAAAGCCGCTGAGCACGTTCATCAGCGAGCTCTTGCCCGCGCCGTTGGGTCCGATGATGGCCAGCAGCTCGTTGTCACGCACATCGATGGCGACCTCGGCTAGCGCGGTGACACCGCCAAAGCGCAAGGTGATGTCCCGCGCCTGCAGCACCGAAACCTCGCTGGGTGGGCTAATCGAGGAGTTAGAGGTCATGGGTCAGGAGAAGGCGTTGATGCCGGTCAGGGCGCGGCCAATGATGAGTTTCTGGATTTCGGTGGTGCCGTCGGGAATCGGCATCATGCGGGCATTTCTGAATAACAATTCAACGCCGAAGTCTTTGGTGATGCCGTTGCCGCCGTGAATCTGCACTGCTTTTGAAGCGACGTTGACCGCCATCTCGGTCGCGTACCATTTGGCCATCGCGCTTTGCACCTCGCTGCGCACGCCGTGGTCGATCAGGTTGAAGGCGCGGTAGACCAGCAGACGCGCGGCGTCGAGTTCGGTGGCGGCTTCGGCCAGCATGCCCTGGATCAATTGATGACCGCCGATTGGCTTGCCATGCTGGCGGCGTTCCTTCGAATAGGCCACCGCCTTGTCGAGCGCCGCCTGTGCGATGCCCACCGAGGTGAGGCCGACCATCGGACGCGCTTTCTCGAACAGCACCATGGTGTTCTTCAGGCCAGTGCCGGGGGCTATCATCATGTTGGCGGCCGGCACGCGCGCGCCGTCGAAGAATAGTTGTGCAGTCGAAGTGCTGTTGAGCCCCAGCTTGTCGATGTTGCGGCTTTCGTAGCCGTGTTCGGCGCGGTCCACCAGGATCATCGAGATGGCGCCCGAACCTTCTTTTGAGGTACGCACGATGACCATGCAAAAGTCGGAATAGTGGCCGTTGGATATCCAGGTTTTCTCCCCGGTGACAATGTAGTGGTCGCCATCGCGCTGGGCACGGCAGGTGACCTCAGCCACATTGGAACCGACCCCAGGCTCACTGATGCCGCTGCAGGCAATGATTTCGGCGCGTACCATGCGTGGCAAATACTTTTCGCGCATGGCTACGTTCGGGCAGACCTCCAGCGAATAGGCGCCGAGCTGCTGAATCAGCAGCGAGATTGCCACGTCGCCGGAGATGCGCGCGAGCTGCTCATACATCAGTGCATAGGTGAGCCAGGGCATGCCCAGGCCGCCATGTTCCTCGGCAATGATGCCGTTGCCGCCCATGCCGTAGGGCAGCATTTTCCGGAAGATCTCGAGCATCAACTCTTTTTCAATCAGCTTGTCGGGCTGGTAGCGTTCGACAATCGGACGCAGTTCGGTTTCTAGGAAGCGAGTGAAGCCTTCCACGGCCATGCGCTGTTCTTCGGTGGGGAGGAAATTCATGGTGTTGGTCTCGGTGTGTTGTCGGTCGCGTTCAGCGAGTGCTCATGCGTGCGCCGGCATCAATGTGCAAACAGGTAGCGTTGATATAGGGGTTCTCGACGATGGAGCGCACCAAATGGGCCAGCTCGTTGGCTTGACCCATGCGGCGCGGGAACAGAATCATGCGGTCAACGATGGCCTGCGCGACTTTCTTTGGCAGGCCCGCGACCATCGGCGTTTCGAACAAGCCAGGCGCAACCGCTACGCAGCGGATGCCCAGTTCGCCCAGATCGCGTGCCACCGGCATCGTGAGGCCGATCACCCCGGCCTTGCTGGCGGCGTAGGCCGCCTGTCCCATCTGGCCGTCCTGCGCGGCACCGGACGACAGGTTGATGATCACGCCGCGCTCATCGCCCTCAGGCTCATTGCCCGCCATCGCCACGGCGGCCAGGCGCAGCACGTTGAACGTGCCGGTCAGGTTGACGGCAATCACCTTGTCCCACAGTGCCAGGGGAAAGGGTTTTCCCTCGGAAACGGTCTTGGCTGCGTCCGGTACGCCGGCGCAGTTGATGCAAATGTGAATGGCACCAAAACGGGCCAAGGTTGCGTCGATGCCCGCCTGCACCTGTGACTCGCTGGTGACATCTACCTGCTCGAACATGGCGGCAGAGCCCAGCTCGGTGGCTGCCTGTACACCACGCTCGCTGTCGCAATCGAACAATGACACCCGTGCGCCGCCTGCGGCGAGCGCATCAGCCACCGCGCGCCCCAAACCTGAAGCACCGCCTGTGATGATGGCCACCTTGTCATGCAAATTCATCTTCTTCCCTTCAACGACCGAGGATGGTGATCGCGGCCACCGCTTCCTCCAGGCCGAACAGTCCGCCACCGTTCTCGGCGATGGCGAGTCGAGCGCGCTGAACCTGGCGGACTCCCGCTTCTCCACGCAGTTGCATGACGAGTTCATGCAACTGGCCTAGACCGGTGGCACCGATCGGATGCCCTTTGGACTCCAGTCCACCCGAGGTGTTGATCGGGATGCGTCCGCCAATCGTGGTGTCGCCGCGCTCGGCGAGCGGTCCGCCTTCGCCGAACGCGCAGAAGCCAAGGTTCTCACTCTGTACGATTTCGCCGATGGCGGTGGCATCGTGAACTTCGGCCAGCGAAATGTCTTGCGGGCCAACGCCAGCGAGTTCGTAGGCTTGTTTGGCAGCCTTGACGGTGATGTGTTGATCCAGGTCCTCAGGGCGGCGGTTGCTGCCGGTGGCAATGATCGATGCCAGCACCTTGATGGCGCGCCCGCGGTTTGCCAGGCGCGCCAGTGCTGCTTCGGAACACACTACGACCGCGGCAGCCCCGTCGCTGATGGGTGCGCACATCGGCAGCGTCAATGGGTAGGTGATTGGCGGCGCGGCCAGTACCTCGTCAATGGTGTAGGCGTCGCGGTATTGCGCCAGCGGGTTGTGCACAGAATGGCAGTGGTTCTTGGCCGACACGGCGGCAATTTGTCGCTGCGTGGTGCCGAACTCGCGCATGTGAAAGCGACCAAAGGCGGCGTAAATGTCCATGAACAGGCTGTAGGGCGCCTTGGACATGGACCCTTCCGGCGGCTCAATACCGTGCCCCATTTGCAGCAGCCTGCGTTTGTTCTCCTCGACCGTGGCCACGTCCCAGGCGCCATCGAAGACGCTGAACATTTTGGCTTTGTCGGCGCAAAACATTTTCTCGGCACCAATGGCCAACGCGATCTCGCCTGCCCCCGAGCGCACGTACTGCACCGCCAGGTTGAAAGCCGAGCTGGCACTGGCGCAGGCGTTCTCAATGTTGAAGATCGGGATGGACTCGAAGCCCATCGAACGCAACGCAATCTGGCCGCGAATCATGGCCTGGCCTTCGAGCGCGCCCTGGGTTGCGTTGGAAAAGTATGCTGACTGGATGTCGCTGATGGATAGCCCGGCATCGGCCAGCGCGGCGTTCACGGCAGCGGCGGTCAGTTGTTTGATATCGCGGTCAAGAAACTTGCCGGTCGGCGTCATGCCGACGCCGACTATGTAAACGGCTTGGGGGCTGGTCATGGTAATCCGTCCATTCAGAAGAAGTGGGGTGAAGTCAGTAGCCCTTGAAATCGGGCGTGCGCTTGCCGACGAAAGCTGCGAGACCCTCTTGTATGTCGTGCGAATGGCGGTGCGCGTCGAGGACCAGTCGCTCCAGCCGCAGTGCCGAAGCCTGTGGCTGCTCCAGGCCGTCGGCCACGGCCTGTTTCATGCGGCGCAGCACCAGCGGGCTCTTGCTGGCGATGCGCAAGGCGAGTTTTTCGACCTCGGACACCAGCTCGGCATCCGGCACCACGCGGTTCACCAGGCCCAGCGGAACCAATTCGCGTGCGGGCATGGTTTCCCCGGTGAACAGCAGGTATTTGGCGGCGGTGGCGCCGATGCGCCGTGGCAGGATCGCCGCGCCGCCGGCGCCCGGGAACACGCCGAAGTTGGCATGCGCATCGCCGATGCGGGCACTTTCGGCGGCGATGATGAGGTCGCAGGTCATTGCCAGCTCCAGTCCGCCGGCCATCGTCAGGCCATTCAGCGCGGCGATGGTGGGTTTGGGGCATACGCGCAGCCGATCCATCATGCCGCCGACGAGATCGAGAAACTCGCCCATCGCGTCGCTCGGGCCGGGGTCGCCAGCGCTGCTCTCGAACACGCCTTTGAGGTCGGCGCCGGCGCAGAAGGCTCGGCCCGCACCGGTCAGCACGAGGACGCGGATGGCCGGGTCACGCTCGCAACGCACGGTCGCATCGCGCAGTTCGGCGCACATTGTCTCCGACAGGGCATTCATCGCATCGGGCCGGTTCAACGTGATCCACGCCACGGCACCACGTTGCTCAAAGCGGATGGTCAACGGGAGTTGCATCTTCAAAGTCTCCTTGCTTGTGTGGCAGCCAGCTGCGCTTGCCATGCTGGCTTGGGAATCAACCGCGCAGCAGTTCTTCGGCGATGATCATCTTGCGCACCTCGGATGTGCCTGCACCAATCTCGAGGATCTTGATGCAACGGAACAGCCGGTTGATCTCGGACTCCCAGATGTAGCCGCTGCCGCCATGCACTTGCACGGCCTTATTGAGCACCCGGTTGCAGGCTTCGCCGGCGTAGAGGATGGACGCCGCGGTGAGCTTGTGCACATCGCCGCGGCCACCGCCGCCCACTTCCAGATCATTGACCTCGGCCAGGGTGCGCCAGACGAGGGTTTTCATGGCTTCGATCTCGGTGTACATCTCGGCCAGCATGGCCTGCACCATCTGGAAGCTGCCGATGGGCTTGCCGAACTGCACGCGCGTCCTGGCGTACTCGACGCTCAATTCGAGCGCACGTTCGCAGATGCCCACGCACAAGCCGGCCACCAGCGCGCGCTCCAGATCGAGCCCGCTCATGACGATTTTGACGCCTTCGTTTTCCTTGCCCACCAGGTTGGCCGCCGGCACGCGGCAGTTGTCGAACACCAGTTCGCCGGTCTGGCTGCCGCGAAAACCCATCTTGATGAGCTTTTGAGCCACCTTGAAGCCGGGGAAATTCTTCTCGACGATGAAGGCCGAAATGCCCTTGGCGCCAAGCTCCGGCGCGGTCTTGGCGTAAACCAGCAGCACATCGGCCACCGGGCCGTTGGTGATGTAGATCTTGGTGCCGTTGAGGATGTAGTGGTCGCCGTCGCGGCGCGCGCTGGTGCGCATGGCGCCCAGCGCATCCGAGCCGGCGCCGGGTTCGGTCAGGCCAAGCGCGCCGATTTTCGTGCCGTTGCACAGGTCGGGCAGGTATTGGCGGCGCTGCGCCTCGTTGGCGTTGCGGAAGATGTTGTTAACGCACAGGTTATCGTGCGCCGCCCAGGACAAGGCGATGGCGGGGTTCCATCGCGCAAAGGCCTGGCAGATCAGGCCCGAGCTGAACAGGTCCATGCCCGCGCCTCCATGCTCGGCAGGCACGGTGGCCCCCATGAAGCCAGCCGCGCCAATTTTCTGGAAGATTTCCGACGGCCACCATTCCTCGTCGTCCATGCGGCGCGCGAGTGGCACGAACTCCTTGCGCGCGAACTTGTCGGCGGCTTCAAGTACGGCGCGGTCGTCGGCGGAGAGAGCAAAACTGCCAGGGGCGGCCATGTTGGAATGCCTATCAATTGATGAGTTGCAGATCAATGAGCCACGGCGCGCACCAAAGCTGCGCGGACGAGATCTCTTTGGGTTTACGCGAATCTAATGAGGCGTTGCAAAACTGTCAAGCGTTAGGTAGGATCTGTCATTGGTACTCACTTGGAGTGCCAGGACTGGAGACGGTGTCTATGGGATACAGGAATCGGTGCGGATTCATCGGCGGTGGCCGACCTGTTACGCAAGCAGGGTTCTGTCCGCGCCGCATTCGCCCGTGACGCCTTTCATGTCATGCCGCTCACGGCGCGACCATTCATCGTCAAACGACGCTTAAACCTAGCGAGACGGCCTTGGCCCACCAACTCGAGATGAACCTGCTGCGCCGTGGCATCAAGAAAGGTGACCGCGTATGCCGATGCGGCCAAGGGCGGCTGAGCCCGATGGACTCTCAGTGTCGGAGTCCGACATATTTCAACCCAAGGAGTTAGTGCGATGAACCAGAAAGTCATTGTTGCCGGTGTCGGCATGATCCCGTTCACCAAACCCGGCGCCAGTGAGCCCTATCACGTGATGGGAGAGAACGCGGTGCGCCAGGCCATGGCCGACGCTCGCGTCGAGTACACCATGATCCAGCAAGCCTATGTTGGCTATGTGTATGGCGATTCCACCTGCGGCCAGCGGGCGCTCTACCCGGTGGGCATGAGCGGCATACCCATTGTCAACGTCAACAACAACTGCTCCACCGGTTCGACGGCGCTGTTTCTGGCGCGCCAGGCAATCGAAAGTGGTGCCGCCGAGTGCGTGCTGGCCCTGGGCTTCGAGCAGATGGCCGCGGGTGCCATCAAGGCCCAGTTCGAGGACAGGCCGACGCCGTTCGAGGAGTTTGACCGGGCCACCGCCGAGCTCGTCGGACACCCGGAAATTCCGTTGGCTATTCGTTACTTCGGCGGCGCCGGCACGGCGCACATGGACAAGTACGGCACCAAACTGGAGACCTTTGCCAGCATTCGCGCCAAGGCCAGCCGTCATGCGGCGAACAACCCGCTGGCGCTGTTCCGCAAGGAGGTCTCGGTCGATGACGTGATGAACGCACCGGTGCTGTGGGAGGGCGTGATGACCCGCCTGATGGCTTGCCCGCCGACCTGCGGCGCCGCTGCTGCGGTGATCTGCTCCGAAGCCTTCGCCAAAAAGCACGGGCTCGATACGCGCGTTTCGATTACCGCCCAGGCGATGACGACCGATTTTCCCAGCACCTTCGAGTCGCACGACATGATGCGCGTGGTCGGCTTCGATATGGCGCGCGATGCGGCGCAAAAGGTCTATCGTCAAGCCGGCATCGGCCCGCAGGATGTGAACGTGGTTGAGCTGCATGATTGCTTTGCACAGAACGAGTTGATCACCTACGAGGCGCTGGGCCTGTGCCCGCAAGGCGGTGCGGAGAAGTTCGTGCTGGACGGCGACAACACCTATGGCGGCAAGGTTGTGACCAACCCGTCGGGCGGCCTGCTGTCGAAAGGGCATCCACTGGGCGCGACCGGCCTGGCGCAATGCTACGAGCTGACCCATCAACTGCGCGGCACGGCGGACAAACGCCAGGTCAAAGGCGCCCGTGTGGCCTTGCAGCACAACCTCGGGCTGGGCGGCGCTTGCGTCGTCACGCTTTACCAGGCCGCCTGAGCACAGGCGTAGAGAACCAGGAGCCGAAGTCCCATGATTGACAAGAAATTCATCGGCTACGAGGTGCCGCCTACGCTGTGGGATGTGGAGAAGTGGCGCATCCGCTTTTTCGCCGAGGTGATCGGTGCCACCGACCCGATCTACCTCGATACGGCCGCCGCCAAGGCCGCTGGCTACCGCAATGTCGTGGCACCGCCGACCTTCATCTTTGGCGCCGAGAGCGATTCGGGGGTGTTGATGACGTTGCTCGACACGCTCAAGATCGACCTGCGCAAGGTCTTGCACGGCGAGCAGCGCTTCGACTACCACGCCCCGGTGTGCGCTGGCGACACGCTGCGCTTCCAGACCCGGGTCGCCGACATCTACGACAAGAAGGGCGGCGCGCTCGAGTTTGTCGTCAACGACACGAAGGTCACCAATCAGCTCGGCGAGCATGTCTCTGACTTGCACTCGGTGATCGTCGTGCGCCATGCCTGAAGGAATATTCATGAACGTTCAAGTAAAAATCATGGATGTCGGTGACGACATGCCCGTGCTGGAATTGCCGCCGATCAGCCGCACTACCCTGGCACTGTTCGCCGGTGCGTCGGGGGACCACAACCCGATCCACATCGACATCGACTTCGCCCGCGGTGCGGGGATGAAGGATGTGTTCGCGCACGGCATGCTGTCGATGGCCTACCTCGGGCGCGCGCTCACCGAATGGGTGCCGCAGCGCCAGATTCTCAGCTATGGCGTGCGCTTCGCGGCCCTGACCCATCTCGGCGACCGCGTACGCTGCACTGGCAAGGTGCTTGAAAAGCTTGAGCATGCAGGCCGACCCTGCGTGCGCGTTCAAATCAGCGCGACGAAGGCGACAGGCGAAATCACGCTGTCCGGCGAGGCGTTGGTTGCCTTGAACTGAAACCGCCGTTTGGTGGCCCGGCTTTTTTTGTTTTTTTCTTTTAATCACAAGCAAGGACACAGACCATGAAAAAACTCGAAGGCAAAGTGGCCATCGTTTCAGGTTCGGGCCGCGGCATCGGCCGTGCCATCGCCATGAAGTTGGCCAGCGAAGGCGCCAAGGTCGTGGTCAACGACCTCGACGCAGCTCCGGCAGAGCAGACCGTGGCCGACATCAAGACGGCCGGCGGCATTGCCGTGGCCTGCGTGGGCAGCGTCACCGCCGCTGATTTCGCTGATCGCTTCGTCAAGACCGCGATTGACAGCTTCGGCGGCCTGGACATCATCATCAACAACGCCGGCTATACCTGGGACAACGTGGTTCAGAAGATGACTGACGAGCAATGGAACGCGATCATCGACGTGCATTTGACCGCGCCGTTCAAGATTTTGCGCGCTGCCGCGGAGTTCATCCGCGTCGCCTCGCGCAAGGAAGCCGAAGCCGGGCAGGAGGTGTTCCGCAAGGTGGTTAACATCTCGTCCATCGCCGGCACCGGCGGCAACGCCGGCCAGGCCAACTACTCAGCGGGCAAGGCCGGCATCATTGGTCTGACCAAGGCGCTGTCCAAGGAATGGGGGCGTTACAAGGTCAACGTCAACGCTGTCGCTTTTGGCATGATCAAGACGCGATTGACCGAAGCTTCGGCCGGCGGCAACGCATCAATTGACATCCAGGGCCAAAAGATCAAGGTCGGCGTCAACCCCGATCTGCTGGAAATGATGGAGCGCACCATTCCGCTGGGCCGGAGCGGCACGCCCGAGGAAGCGGCCGGGTCGGTCTACCTGCTGTGCATTCCCGAGTCGAACTACGTCAGCGGCCAGACGCTGATCTGCGGCGGCGGAATCTCGATCTGAGGCGCATGCCGCAAACGCATAAAGGCCCACGATGGACATCGTTCAAGGGCTGTGCGGCGCTGCGTGCGGCGGCCTGATCTCCTGATGACCGCGACCCCACACCGAGTCACTAGAAGGGCTGCATAAATGAGCTTGATGACATCCGCTGTCGTGCCAGACTCGCCGAAATTCCAGCGCAACCGCGAAGCCTATGAGGTGCGCATTGTCGATTTGCATGAACGCCGCGCGCGTGCCCTGGTCGGCGGCCCCGAAAAGGCGCGCCTGCTGCACAAGAAGCGCAAGCAGTTGCTGCCGCGCGAGCGCCTGGCTGCCGTGCTCGACCCCGGCTCGCCCTTCCTCGAGTTCGGGCAGCTTGCCGGCGACGGCCTGTACGAGGGCGTGCCGCCGGGCGGCAGCATCATCACCGGCGTGGGGCTGGTGTGCGGGCGCGCCTGCATGCTGATGATCCACGATGCCACGGTCAAGGGCGGCACCTACTACGGCATCACCGCTAAAAAGCATGTGCGGGCCCAGATGTTCGCCTGGCAGCACCGGCTGCCGTGCATCACCATGGTCCAGTCGGGCGGCGCCAACCTGCCGGAGCAGGCGCATATTTTCCCCGACGACGGCCAGTTCGGCTCCATTTTCTACAACCAGATCCGCATGTCGGCCGAGGGCATCACCCAGATCGCGACCGTGCACGGGCCATCTACCGCCGGCGGCGCCTATCTCCCGGCGCTATGCGACGAGGCGGTGATCGTGCGCAACCAGGGTGCGATGTTTCTCGCCGGGCCCGAACTGGTGTACGCCGCCACCAAGGAAGAGGTTGACGTCGAAGCCCTGGGCGGCGGCGAGATGCACAGCCGCATCAGCGGCGTCACTGACCACCTGGCCGAGAACGACGGCCATGCCATCGCCATCGTGCGCGGCATCGTGGCGAACCTCGGCACCGTCGCCAAGCAGCGCTGGGACGTGGTTCCGCCGCTGCCGCCGCGCCATGACCCGCGCGAGATTTACGGCATCGTCAGCGCCGACAACCGGCATCCGACCGACAACCGCGAAGTGCTGCTGCGGCTGATCGACGACAGCGAACTGCAGGAGTTCAAACCCCTGTACGGCGACACCATGATCTGCGGCTTCGCCCGCATCAAGGGTTTCCAGATCGGCATTCTGGCCAACAACGGCGTGATCTTCTCCGAGAGCGCGCTCAAGGGCGCGCACTTCATCGAGTTATGCTGCCAGCGCGACATTCCGCTGCTGTTCATGGCCGATGTGTCGGGCTTCATGGTCGGCAAAGCGGTGGAACAGCAGGGCATTGCCAAGCACGGCGCCAAGTTCATGACCGCCATGGCCTCGGCCAACGTGCCGCGCTACACGCTGATCACCGGAGGCTCGTACGCGGCGGCCTACCTGGCGATGTGCGGGCGCCCGTTCAAGCCCAACGTGATGATGATGTGGCCTACCGGCCGCGCCGCGCTGATGGGCCCCGAGCAGGCCGCCACGACGCTGGGCCTGGTGCGCGAGAACATCCACCGGCGCGAGGGCACAAGCTGGAGCGACGAAGAACGCGAGCAATTCAAGCAACCGATACGCGAGCAGTTCGAGAGCTTTTCCAGTCCCTACAACTACGCCTCCAACCTGTGGTGTGACATGGTGATTGACCCGCTGGAAACGCGCGACACCATGGCTTTGCTGCTGGAGCTGGCGGGCCGTGTGCCGCCGCGAAACACGCACTTCGGCGTGTTCCGCATGTAATTTTGGTCCGCGGTATTGAACATGCTCGAAGCCATTCGCTCCGGCTGCCGCGTGCTCGACCTGACGCAAAACGTTGCCGGACCGTTCTGTACGCAGATCCTCGGCGACCTCGGCGCCGAGGTCATCAAGATCGAACGCCCCGGCAGCGGCGACGATGCGCGCCTGTGGAAGCCGCCCGAAGTGGCCGGCGTCTCGACCGGCTTCGCGGCGCTGAACCGCAACAAGAAGAGCGTCTGCATCGACCTCGACAGCGCGGCTGGCCAGCAGCTGGTCGCGCGCCTGGCGGCCGGTGCCGACGTGCTGGTGCATTCGCTCAAGCCCGGCAGCGCCGAAGCGCGCGGCCTCGGCGACGAGCACCTTCGGCCGGCCAATCCACGCCTCGTGTACTGCGCGATCAGCGCCTTCTGGGAGGTCGGCCCGATGCGCGCGCTGCCCGGCTACGACGCGCTGGTGCAGGCCTTCACCAGCATCATGAGCGTCAGCGGCCACGAAGGTAACGAGCCGGCGCACGTCGGCGTGTCGCTGATCGACATGGGCGCCGGCATGTGGGCCACGATGGTGATCCTGGCCGCGCTGCTGCGCCGCGCCGGCACGGGCGAATGCACGCGCGTGCACGCAAGCCTGCTCGAGACCGGGCTGTCGTGGATGACGGTGCCGGTCGCGAACTATCTGGCCACCCAGCGCCTGCCGCGCAAGATGAGTTCGGCGATGGCGATGATGGCGCCCTACGAGCTCTTCGACAGCGCCAACGGCAAGGTCTTCATCGCCGCGACCAACGACCGACTGTTCGGCCGCATCTGCAGCGCGCCGGGTTGCCCCGAGCTGGCGCAGGATCCGCGCTTTGACCACGTGTCGGCGCGAATCGGCCACCGTCGACTGCGTGGCGGCGCTGCGCGCGGCCGGCGCGCCACGCAGCGAGATGCACGACGTGGCCCAGATGCCGGCGCACGAACAGGTGCAGGCGGTCGGCATGCTGGGCGCGCTGCCGCTGCCGGACGCACCGCAACACCAAGCGATGGGCCTGCCGTTCAGTTCGCAAGGCCGGCGCGGGCGCAGCGGCCAGCCGCCGCCCGTGCTGGGCGCGAGCACTGACGAGGTGTTGACGGCGCTGGGCCTGTATGCCAATGACCTGGCGGCGCTGCGACGGCAGCGCGTCGTCGATTGAGAGACAAGGCCGACATCCACATGAACTTCGACTACACCGAGACCCAGGGCCAGATCCGCGCCGCCGTCAAGGAGCTGTGCAAGGGCTACGGCTCCGAATACTGGCGCCAGTGCGCCCAGGACGGCGCCTATCCGAAATCCTTCGTCGACGCGATGGCCACGGCCGGCTGGCTGGCCGCGCTGATTCCCGAGGAATACGGCGGCGCCGGGCTGCCGCTGCTCGACGCCTGCCTGATCCTGCAGGAGATCAATCGGAACGGCGGCAGCGCGGTGCACTGCCATGCGCAGATGTACACGATGGCGTCGATCCTGCGCCATGGCAGCGAAGCGCAGAAGCGCGCGACGCTGCCGCGCATCGCCGACGGCAGCCTGCGCCTGCAGGCCTTCGGCGTAACCGAGCCCGACGCGGGCTCAAACACGCTGGCGATCAAGACTTTCGCGCGCAAGGTGCTAGGCGGCTACGTCGTCAACGGCCAGAAGATCTGGACCTCGCGCTACAACCACTCGCACATGTACCTGCTGATCGCGCGCACCACGCCGATCGACGCGGTGAAGAAGAAGACCGATGGCCTGAGTCTGTTCCTGATCGACATTGCGAAGGCCGGCGCGGCGCTGAAGGCCACACCGATTCGCACGATGATCAACCACCACACCTTTCAGATCTTCATCGACGACCTGCGGCTGAGCGACGACGACCGCATCGGCGAGGAAGGCAAGGGCTTTTATTACCTGCTGGACTCGCTGCATTCCGAACGCCTGCTGGTGGCCAGCGAGGCCATTGGCGACGGTCACTGGTTCATCGAGAAGGCGTCGCGGTATGCCGGCGAGCGCGTGGTGTTCGACCGCCCGATCGGCGCCAACCAGGGCGTGCAGTTCCCCATCGCCCGCGCGCACATGAACATCGAGGCCGCCGAACTGATGCGCAACAAGGCCGCCACGCTGTTCGACGCCGGCCTGCCCTGCGGCCGCGAGGCGACCATGGTCAAGTACCTGGCCAGCGAAGCCGCCTGGGAGGCGGCCGAGGCGGCAATGACCACCTTCGGCGGCTACGGCGTGGCCTGCGAGTACGACATCGAACGCAAGTGGAAAGAATCGCGGCTGTTCCGCACCGCACCGATCTCCAACAACCTGGTGCTGGCCCAAGTGGCCGAGCATCTACTAGGCATGCCCCGCTCTTACTGACGCACCATGGACTACACGACACTACGCGTTGAAGCCGCGCCCGGCACCGAGCTTGCTGACGGCATTCGCACCCTGGCGCTCAATCGCCCCGAGGTGATGAACGCGATGAACACGCAGATGTTCGTCGACCTGCGCAACGCCATGCACGAACTCGCCTTCGACGACGGCCTGCGTGTGCTGATCATCACCGGCGCCGGTGAGCGTGCCTTCTCGGCCGGCGGCGACCTCAAGCAGCGCGACGGCATGACCGACGGTCAATGGCGGCGCCAACACCAGCTCGCCGAAGAGGTGTTGCTGGCCGTCAAGGATTTCCCGCAACCGGTGATCGCCGCCGTCGAAGGCCACGCGCATGGCGGCGGCTGCGAACTGGCGTTGATGTGTGACTATATCGTCGCTTCGCGCGCTGCGGTATTTTCGCTGCCCGAGCTGCGGCGCGGCATCATGCCCGGTGGCGGCGGCATCCAGAACCTGGTGCGCGCGGTCGGCATGCGGCGGGCCAAGAAGCTGCTGCTCACCGCGCGCCGCTTCTCGGCCAAAGAAGCCGCCGAATGGGGCATGGTCACTGACCTGGCCGAGCCGGGTACCGCGCTGGCCGCCGCAGTCGCCGACGCGCGCGAAATCGTGCTGGCCGCACCGATGGCCACCCACTACGCCAAACTGGCCGCCTCGCGCGGCGGCGAGATTGATTTCCACAGCGGCTACATGCTCGACGTCACCGCCTACAACGTGCTGGTGTCCTCGGCCGACAGGCTGGAGGGCGTGAAGGCCTTCAACGAGAAGCGCCCACCGCGCTGGAGCGGACGCTGACATGTTCAAAAAAGTCCTTATCGCCAACCGCGGCGAAATCGCCTGCCGCATCGCACGCACCTGCCGGCGCCTCGGTATTGCGGTGGCCGGCGTGCATTCGAGTACTGATCGCGATGCGCTGCACGTTGACCTGATCGGCGAGTCGATCGAAATCGGTGGGGCAGCGCCGGCCGAGAGCTACCTGCGCATCGATGCGGTCATCGATGCGGCCCTGCGGACCGGGTCGCAGGCCATTCATCCTGGTTTTGGCTTTCTGGCCGAGAACGCGGTCTTCGCGCGCGCGGTCGAGGCGGCCGGCCTGGTCTTCATCGGCCCGACGCCCGAGGTCATTGAGCGCCTGGGCGACAAGGCGTCGGCCAAGCGCGAGGCCTGCGCTGCAGGCGTGGCCGTGCTCGGCGGCAGCGAGTTGCCGAGCCGCGATGCGGCCGAAGTGGCGGCCATCGTGCGCGGACTGCCGCTACCGGTGATTCTGAAGGCGGCCGCCGGTGGCGGCGGCAAGGGCATGCGGGTGGTGCGGCAGTTGGACGGGTTGATGGAGGCCATCGAGTCGGCCATGCGCGAAGCCAGGAGTTCCTTTGGCGACACTGCGTTGATCGTCGAAGCCTTTGTCGAGCGCGGGCGCCACATCGAGGTGCAGATCGTCGGCGACGGCCATGGCGAGGTGATTCACCTGTTCGAGCGCGAATGCACGCTGCAGCGGCGCCATCAGAAAGTCATCGAAGAGGCTCCAGCGGTGAACCTCGCCCCGGCGCTGCGCGAGGCGATGCTCAGTGACGCGGTGCGCTTGGGGCAGCGGCTGCGCTATCGCGGTGTCGGCACGGTGGAGTTCATTGTGCAGGGTGACAATCACCACTTTCTCGAAGTCAATCCGCGGCTGCAAGTCGAGCATCCGGTGACCGAGGAGGTGACCGGGCTGGATGTGGTCGAGATCATGCTGCGCATTGCCGCCGGCGAGGGCTTGCCCTTGCGTCAGAGCGAAGTGCAGGTGCGCGGCCACGCGATTGAGGCGCGGGTCTGCGCTGAAGATGCAGCGCAAAATTTCCTGCCCTCCACCGGTGAACTGATCGCGGTGCGGTTCCCGACTTCTGGCGTGCGGGTTGAATCGGGTGTGCGGGCCGGCATGGCGGTCACGCCGTACTACGACTCGATGCTGGCCAAGCTGATTGCGCATGCGCCCACGCGCGAGGCGGCACTGGACCGTCTGAGTGGGGCGCTGGGCGAAACCCAGGTGCACGGCGTCGAAACCAACTGCGCTTTTCTGCAGTGCCTGCTGGCCCTGCCCGCCACGCGCGACGCCAGCTTCCACACCCGTCTGATTGACGAGGTGCTGGCCGAGGGGAGTCAGGGCGCGAGCAGCGCGCCGCTGGATCGGCTGGCCGCGGCGGCGGCCTGGTGGTTGCTCGATGCGCGGCGCAACGGCAGGCAATTCGGGGCCTGGTCGGCCCTGGACGTGACGGGTTGGCAGATGCACGCCGGCGACGACCGGCTCACGCCCGTTCCGGCGCTGTTGCTGCGCTCGGGCGGCACAACGCACGAGGCTCGGTTCGGCACCGTTTCGCCCGAGCCCGAAGTGACGGTGCAAATCGGCGCCGAACGGGTCCGCCTGGCGCTGACCGCCATCGCCGGGGGCGATTGGCGTTTGCGCATGGGGGATCGTCATGAGGTGCTGACCATCGTACGCAGCGACGATACCGTGTTTGTGCAGAGCGGCGGCACCGCCCACGCCATCGGCGTGACCTCCTACCTCAGCCAGGCCGCCACCGGCCGCCAGGCCAGCGGCCAGTTGCGCGCGCCGATGATGGGGATGATCCTGAAAACCCATGTGGCGGTTGGCGAGCGGGTACGCGCCGGCGACGTGGTGGCGACGATGGAGTCGATGAAGATGGAGCTGCACATCAATGCCGACAACGATGGGGTGGTGCGCTCGCTGTCGGTGCAGGCCGGACAGATGGTCGAGCGCGGCCTGGTGGTGGCCGTGGTTGAGTCCGAGGGCACCGCCGAATAAGCGCCGGTAAATCCACCATGCGCGCCATCTCTGCAAACCCGGTGTTATCAACGTTAACAATGACGTGTCCGCGACGGCCAATGACCAGCATCCAACTTCCGAACGGTATTCAAGTATTTGAGCGCGGCTGGCTGTCCTCCAACAACATTCTGTTCGTTGGATCGGCATCCAGCGCACTCGTTGACAGTGGCTACAGTACGCACGCGCAACTAACGACCGGGCTGGTCAGCGCCGCTTTGCAGCAGCGTCCGCTGGACTTGCTGCTCAATACGCATCTGCACAGCGACCACTGCGGCGGCAATGCCGCCCTCCAGGGCAATTACCCAGAACTTCAAACCCTCATTCCGCCAGGCCATGCATCACTTGTCTCGTCGTGGGACTCCGTCGCCCTGAACTATGTGCCATCCGGGCAACACTGCCCCCGGTTCACGTTCAATGGCCTTCTGTTGCCGGGCACGGAAATCCAGCTGGCCGATACGGCGTGGCAGATCCATGCGGCACCGGGCCATGATCCCCATTCAATCATTCTGTTTGAGCCGCGGTCCCAAACCCTGATCTCGGCAGATGCCTTGTGGGAAAAGGGCTTCGGCGTGGTGTTTCCGGAGCTCGATGGTGAAACCGCATTCGACGAAGTGGCCGCCACATTCGACCTGATCGAGCGGCTTGACCCGCGCTGGGTCATTCCCGGCCACGGCCCGGTATTCCGCTACCGTGCCGAGGTGCTGGGCAACGCGCGTGAGCGCCTCAACGCCTTCGTCAAGAACCCTGAGCGGCATGCGCATCACGCGGTCAAGGTGTTGCTGAAGTTCAAGCTGCTGGAGCAGCAGCAACTGCCTTTTGCTGATCTTGTCGAGTGGGCCGCCAACACCAGCTACTTCCAGCTCATTCATCAGAGGTTTGTTCCTTCGGTTCCCATCGACCAGTGGATGGAGCAGTTGACGCAAGAACTGGTGCGTTCCGCCGTTGCGCGCAGAGACGGCGACAGGGTCTACAACGCGTGAAACGGACCACGTCGTGAGCCATGCAACAAGGGCACTGACAAGCCAGCGGCCGCATGTGAAGGCCAACCAATCTTTTACCTGGAGATGGAACATGAGTGAAGCAGAAACCGTTTTGTATGACGTGCGCGATGGCATCGCCACCGTTAAGATCAACCGCCCCGAGATGCGTAACGCGCTGTCACCGGCCGCCGCCAACCGGCTGCACGATCTGTGGGGTGAAGTCGATGCCGATAGAAACGTGCGCGTGGCCATCCTGACTTCTGCCGACTGCGGCACTTTTTGCGCCGGGCTCGACCTGCGCGAGGCTTCGCGTGTCAAGAAGGACGAGGGCGTGGACATCCTGACCAAGATGAAGGACCCGTTTCACGGCCGCCAGCGCCGCGTGGCCAAGCCCATCATCGCGGCCATGACCGGGCACCTGATTGCCGGCGGCATGATGCTGAGCCTGAACTCGGATTTGCGCGTGGGCCTCAAGGGCACGCAGGTCGGCATCACCGAAACCCGCATCGCCGGGCGCGGGAGTCCCTGGGCCATTCCCCTGCTATGGATGCTGCCGCAGCCACTGCTGATGGAGATGGTGCTGACCGGCAACCTGTATCCGATCGAAACCTTCCATGGGCTGGGTTTCATCAACTACCTGGAAGACACGCCGGATGCGGTGCGCGCTCGCGCCACCGCGCTGGCCGAACGCATCCGCGACAACGCGCCGCTGTCGGTGATGGCGGGCAAGGAGTCGATCATGACGGCAATGAGCGCCGGCTGCGAGGCCGGCATGGCGCTGGCCCACAACATCTACCGCGCCGCCTACGCCAGCGAGGACGCGCAGGAGGGGCCGCGAGCCTTCGCCGAGAAGCGCAAGCCGGTGTGGAAGGGACGCTGATGTCGCTCCGGGGAGATGCCATCTCCAGCCTGGCCCCTCTGTTGGAGAACAACCGTGCCTGGTCGGCGCGCTGTGCTGCGGAAGATCCGCAGTACTTCGAGCGTCTGGCGCGCCAGCAGATGCCGCGCTATCTGTGGATCGGCTGTTCCGACAGCCGGGTGCCGGCCAACGAAATCCTGGGCCTGCGGCCTGGCGAGGTGTTCGTGCACCGCAACGTCGGCAACCTGGTGGTGCACTCCGACCTGAACTGCCTGACGGTGCTGCAGTATGCGGTCGAGGTGTTGAAGGTCGAGCATGTTCTCGTGGTGGGTCACTACGGCTGCGGCGGCGTGCAGGCGGTGATAGAGCAGCGCCGCACCGGTCTGGCCGAGAACTGGCTGCGCCATCTGGAGGACGTGGCGCGGAAACACGCTGATCGGTTCGACGGCATTTCCGGCGTTGACGAGCGCGCAGCGCGGCTTTGCGAGATGAACGTGATCGAGCAGGTCAGCAACGTGTGCCGCACCACCACCCTGCGCCGCGCCTGGGAGCGCGGGCAGCAAGTCGAGGTGCACGGGCTGGTTTACGGTCTGCGCGACGGCTTGCTGCGGCCAGTCGGGGGCAGCGTCAACGGGGTCAGCGAGTTGCAAGAGCAGTACACCCTTTCATTGGCCATGCTGGACGCCGGCCCGGCCGTTTGATCGCATCAAGAAAGAAGAAAAGTCCCTATGCCAACCGACACGACAAACCCTGCGACCGACAACATTGCCACCCGGTTGGCCGCCTTCGCACACGGCCTGAAGCCCGACATGTTGCCCGCAGCCGTGGTCGAACAGGCCAAGCTCCTGATGCTCGACGCACTGGGCATCGCCCTGGCCTCGTCCCAGCACGACTTCGCGCACTGCACTTACCGCGCCTTGCGCGCCCTGGGCGGCGCGGGTGACAGCGCCGTCATGGGCGCCTTTGCACCCCTGCCGCTGCGCGATGCGGTGCTGATGAACGGCAGCCTGGTCCACGGGCTGGACTTCGACGACACCCACCCCGTCGCGATCACACACCCCAGTGCCAGCGCCTTTCCGTTGGCGCTGGGTCTGGCGGCGCAACGGCACGCCACGGGGGCCGAGATGATCACGGCCTATGTGCTCGCGATTGAGATTGCTGCCCGTCTGGGTGCGGCGGCCCGGGGCGGCTTCCACGACGTTGGCTTTCACCCGACCGGCCTGGTGGGCGCTTTTGGGTGCGCGCTGGCGGCCGGCAAGCTGATGGGGCTGGATCAGGCGGACCTGGAGCACGCGCAAGGCGTGGTGCTGTCGATGGCATCCGGCAGCATGGAATTTCTGAGCGACGGCGCCTGGACCAAGCGCATGCACCCGGGCTGGGCCGGTGTCAGCGGGCTGACCGCCACGGCGCTGGCCGGTGCCGGTTTTCGGGGGCCTTCACAGCCTTATGAAGGGCGTTTTGGTCTGTACGCCAGCCACCTGGCCGCGCGCGGCTTGTTGGCCGATTTATCGTTGTGCACGCGCGGCCTGGGCGATCGCTGGGAACTGCTCGAAGTGGCGGTCAAGCTGTACCCGACCTGCCACTTCACGCACGCCAGCATCGATGCCGCGCTGGCGCTGCGGGCGGCGGGGCTGCGTGCCGAGGAGGTGGCATCGGTGCAGGTGCTGCTGCCGGCAGGGGTGCACCCGGTGGTGTGCGAGCCGGTGGCGGCCAAGCGGCGACCGGCCAACGTCTATGAATCGCAGTTCAGCATTCACCATCTGGTCGCGGTGGCCCTGCTGCGCGGCGAGCTGGGGCTGGCCGAACTGGATGCCGCCAACCTGAGCGACCCGCAGGTGCAGGCGCTGGCTGACCGCATCGAGCACGCGGCCGACCCCGATGCCGATTACCCCACCTTCTTTTCCGGCGAACTGCGCGTGCGCACGCACGACGGGCGCGAGCTGCGCTGGCGCGAGTCAGCGCACCGCGGCACACCGGGCCGGCCGATCACGGCAGCTGACATCGAGGCCAAATTCATGGGCAATGCGCGACTGGCATTGCCACGCGATCAGACGCTGCGCCTGCGCGACGCACTGCTGACAGCCGATCGCGCCGAAGACGCCGCCGCGCTGGCGCGTACCCTGACCCATTCCAACACCTCCGGATCCCTTTAATGACTACCAGCCCGCCCGTCGCCTTTGATGCGGAAAAAGAAAATCTGGTGCTCGACGCCGTCGAGCGCTTTGTCGACCGCGAGATCAAGCCGGTGGCGCAGCGGCTCGAGCACGCCGACGAATGGCCGGCCGACATTGTAGCCGGCATGCGCGAGATGGGCCTGTTCGGCTGCATCATCCGCGAGGAATATGGCGGCTTGGGCCTGTCGGCCAGCACCTATGCCAAGGTGGTGGAGCGCATCGCGCGGGCCTGGATGTCGGTGTCGGGCATCATCAACTCGCACCTCATCATGGCCGCCTGCGTGCAGCGCAACGGCACCGAGGCGCAGCGCCAGCGTTTCCTGCCGCGCTTTGCCAGCGGCGAACTGCGCGGCGGATTGGCGCTGACCGAGCCCGACTGCGGCACCGACTTGCAGGCGGTGCGCACGGTGGCGCGCCGCGACGGCGACCACTATGTCATCAACGGCGCCAAGACCTGGATCTCCAACGGCATCCATGGCCAGGCCTTTGCCGTGCTGGTCAAGACCGACCCCGAAGCGCAACCACGCCATCGCGGCATGAGCCTGTTCATCTGCGAGAAAGGCCCCGGCTTCACGTCCACCCGCAAGCTCGAAAAGCTCGGCTACAAGGGCATCGACAGCGCCGAGCTGGTATTCGACAACTTTCGCGTGCCGGCCGCCAACCTGGTCGGTGGCGTGGAAGGTCAGGGCTTCAAGCACGTGATGGGCGGGCTGGAACTCGGGCGCATCAATGTGGCTGCGCGCGGTGTGGGTGTGGCGCGCGCCTGCCTGGAGGAGTCGGTCGCCTATGCCCAGCTGCGGCGCACCTTCGGCAAGCCGATCTGCGAACACCAGGCGATCCAGCTCAAGCTGGCCGACATGGCCACCCGGGCCGAGGCGGCGCGCCTGCTGGTTGAACAGGCTGCGCGGGCTTACGACGCCGGCCAGCGTTGCGACATGGAAGCCGGCATGGCCAAGCTGTTCGCCAGCGAGGCGGCGGTCGAGAACTCGATGGAGGCCTTGCGCATCCACGGGGCTTATGGGTACTCGAAGGAGATGAACGTCGAGCGCTACTACCGCGACGCGCCGCTGCTGTGCATTGGCGAGGGCACCAACGAATTGCAGCGCCTGATCATTTCCGCCCAGCTGGTGGAGCGCAACCCGGTCTGATGCATCGCCTGGGGCGGTGCCTCGACTCGGTGGTGAATGAACCCCTCGGAGGAAAATTTCTTGAACAACCTGCTATCCGCTTTCCGGCTCGCCGCCCTGCCCGCCGGGACGATTTCATTTCGCGCCGAGGTAAAGGCCTTTCTCCAATCCAGCCTTGAGCCAATGCCCGCCGACATCCGGGCCCGCTCCTGGATGGGCTTCAATGCCGCCTTTAGCAAGAAGCTGACCGCATGGGGTTGGGTCGGCGTGACCTTGCCGGCGCGCTACGGTGGTGCCAACCTGGATGCCTTCTCGCGCTTCGTTCTGGTGGAAGAACTGCTGGCCGCCGGCGCCCCGGTTTCCGCGCACTGGATCGCCGACCGCCAGAGCGGGCCCCTGATCCTCAAGTTCGGCACGGAGGCGCAACGCCAGTTCTATCTGCCCAAAATTTGTAGCGCCGAAGCCTTCTTTTGCATCGGCATGAGCGAGCCCAATGCCGGCTCCGACCTCGCCAGCGTTGGCACGCGGGCCACGCGCTGCGAAGGCGGCTGGCGTTTGAACGGCCGCAAGATATGGACCACCAACGCGCAGCACTGCCACTACATGATCGCCCTGGTGCGCTCGTCGGGCGAGCCTCAGGATCGGCAAAAAGGCCTGTCGCAGTTCATTGTCGACCTCTCGTTGCCTGGAGTGACGGTGCGCCCGATCCGGGATCTGACGGGGGATGCGCATTTTTCAGAAGTGTTTTTCGACAACGTGCTGCTGGCCGACGATGCGCTGATCGGCAATGAAGGCAGCGGCTGGGCGCAAGTCAATGCCGAACTGGCCTTCGAGCGCAGCGGCCCGGAGCGGGTGTACTCCAGCATCGTGCTGCTGGAGCTGGATCACCTGCCTGCGCAGGACACCGGCGGCCTCGGTCCATGCCGCCACCATCGGGCGTTTCGCCACGCACCTGGCCACGCTGCGCAACATGTCGATCGCCGTCACGGCCAAGCTCGTCAACGGGGAAAGCCCGTTGGTCGAAGCGGCCCTGGTCAAGGACATTGGCACCGAATTCGAGCAGAGCATTCCCGCAGTGATCGAAGCCACCATCGCCATGGACCCGGACGCCCTGGTCGATGCCGAGTTGTACCGCGCCGTTGCTTATGTGAGCCAGATGGCGCCCACCTATTCCCTGCGCGGCGGCACGCGCGAGATCCTGCGCGGCATGATCGCGCGCGGTCTGGGCCTGCGTTGAAAACGAAAGCATTCCATGTTTGTACAAGCGATTGAAGATATCCTCGAGGACCAGTGCACGCCCGCCGTGGTGCGCGCGATTGAGGCGGGCGGCTCGACCGCTGCGCTGTGGCAGGCGCTGCAAGGCGCAGGCTTCCTCGAACTGCTGGCGTCCGAGGACGCTGGCGGTGCCGGCCTGCCGCTGACCGACCTGTTCCCGATCCTGTGCAGCTTCGGCCGCTACACGGTGCCGGTGCCAGTGGCGCAGACGATTGTGGCGCGAGCGCTGCTGGGGTCGCAGTTTGCGATGCCCAAGGGCATGATCACGCTGTGCGCTGCGTTGCGGCGCGAGGCCGGTGGTGCCATCGTGTGCTCATTCACACCTTACGGCCGGGTGGCCGCTTTCGTGCTGGCCCAGGATGGCGATGCCTTGTTGCTGCTGCCCTGCGCGGCGGCGCAGCGTGAGGCAAGCGGCGTGTATGGGAGCCTTGCCGCCAACCTGCGCTGGCCCGATGCGCGCGTCGCGACGCACGTACCCGGCGCTGGCCCGCTGCTGCCGACGTTCGCGGCGGCCTTGCACGCCGCCCTGCTCAGCGGGGCCATGACCCGGGTGTTTGAAATGACACTGCAATACTGCAATGACCGCATCCAGTTCGGCAAAACCCTGGGCAAGTTCCAGGCGGTGCAGCACCAGTTGAGCGTCATGGCCGAACATGTGGCTGCTGCCTCGATGGCCGCCGAAGCGGCTTTCCGTACCGACGCCACCACGCCCTCCTTGCTCGCCGCGGCCATGGCCAAATCCCGCACCAGCGAGGCGGCGGTGCTGGTTGCCTCCATGGCCCATGCGCTGCACGGCGCCATTGGCATTGCCGAAGAATACGACCTGCAATTGCTGACCCGGCGCTTGCATGAATGGCGCATTGCCCATGGCTCGGAAGCGCACTGGAACGCATTGATCGGCCATAGCGTGTTGGCTTCAGACACGTCTATCGCCGATTTTGTGCGGTCGGTCTAAGATCGTGACCCGTTCCAACGGGCGAGCGGCCCCGCGAGCCCAGCCATTACCCCGTCAGCTTGCCCTGCAGCTCGGCCACCGTTTCCGGGTTGACCAGCGAGGACAGGTCGCCCGGACTGTCGCCCCGGTACACGGCCCGCACGACGCGGCGCATGATTTTCATGTTACGTGTCTTGGGCAGGTCGCTGACCAGCAGCACCTGTCTGGGGCGGTAGGAGGCGCCCATGCCATGGACGACCGCCTGAGACAGTTCAGCCTGCAGCGCCGCGTCCGCCGCCACGCCGGGCATTGGCACGCAGACGCAGACGATGGCCGAGCCTTTGATCTCGTCGGGCACGCCGATCACCGCCGCCTCTGACACCTTGCCGGTGCCGGTGAGCAGGGTTTCGATCTCCGACGGGCCGGTGCGCTTGCCTGAGACCTTGATCGTGTCGTCGCTGCGGCCGAGGATGTAGAACAGGCCGTCCGTATCGCGCATCGCAAAGTCGCCATGCACCCAGACGCCCGGGAGCGTGCGCCAGTAGCTGTCGAGGTAGCGCTCGTCGTCGCGCCACAGGCTCTTGGTGAAGCCGATGTTGGGGTTGCGCAGCACCAGCTCGCCGACCTGCCCAGGCTCGACCGGCAGGCCGTTGTCGTTCACGATATCGACCCCGGCGCCGAGCCCGCGCGCGCCGAACGAGCCTGGCCGCAACGGATGGTGCAAGGTGCCGGTGAAATTGCAGCCGCCCACCTCGGTGCCGCCGACAATGTTCAGGATCGGTAAACGCTCTTTGCAGACGTGTTTGAAGAACCAGCGCCAGGGTGCCTCGGTCCATGCCTCGCCGCCGGAGCAGGTGATGCGCAATGCAGACAAGTCGTAGCTTTCGACCGCTGTGTCGCCGTAGCGCATCAGGCTGCGGATCAGCGTGGGCGCGACACCCAGATAGGTGACTTTGTGATCCTGCACCAGACGCCAGAAGCGTCCCGTGTCCGGGTAGTCGGGCGTGCCTTCGGCCACCAGCAGGCTGCCGCCGAAATAGCTCGGAATGCAGGCGCA
>Ga0255338_1000905_pt1 | contig 69340 bp, 41 predicted proteins | sample MeOH1_35cm_T4_19_FD_203715 | JGI IMG/M metagenome (GOLD analysis project Ga0255338, IMG submission 203715) | Sandy soil microbial communities from University of British Columbia, Vancouver, Canada - MeOH1_35cm_T4_195 | ecosystem: Engineered > Artificial ecosystem > Sand microcosm > Unclassified ... | reverse complement strand
CTTCGAGCGCGATCCGGCGGTGCAGGCCGCGAATATCCGGGTGCGCCAGGCGCAGATCGCCCTGAACCACCTCGAGGAGCTGTTCGGGACGGAGAAGACCCGTCTGGAGAAGCAGCGCCGGTACCTGAGGCACGCGCCGGACAAGCACATGCGCGCGCGGATCCAGGATGCGCGTGAAGAATGGCAGGCAGCCCAGCTCCTGTTCGATGCGGAACTTGCGCTGGTCATGCGGCTCCTGGAATGTCCCCGCTACCTCCTGTGGTGGGAGCACCTGCGGCTCTACTTCTCACCCCAGGGGTTTGCGAGCCTCTCCGCGGCTTCCGCGCCAGCGGCGGGCCCGGCACTGGCAGTGCGCTCGAACTGGAGGGCGCGGGTTGGCAAGGCGGCCGCGGGCACGCTCGGGAGTACGGCGCTCATCTGGCTCGTAGCTCGCATGTTCTTCCGGTAGCAGACGCATTAGTCACCGGTTCGGGGAAGACATGGAAACAGCACTCAGGGAGGTGGCCTTTCACGAAGCCGGTCACGCGGTGGCTGCCTATCTACTCGGGCGAGATTACCAATACGTCACGATTGGGCCGAATGAGGCTGAGGGAAATCTCGGGCACGTTCGGTACAGCCGTGGGGCGGCGTTGTGCCCAGACGAGGAGGACGTTGATCCAAATCTAGAGCTCGAGATCCTGACGAGTTTTGCCGGTGGGATTGCGGGTGAGCACGGTACCGGCGTTCCGAATCCGACCGGCTGTGGCTCGGATGATCGAACCTCGGTTGATCGGGCGCTTTACCGGGCAGGCAGTGCAAAGCAGACGGAAGAGCGCCTGGAGCAATTGAGGTCACAAGCAGCGCAGTTGGTCGATTGGGCCTGGCCGGCGATTGAAGCGCTCGCCGCGCAGTTACTCACCAGCAGGACTCTCGGAGCGGAACAGGCCAATCAGCTCGTCGAGCGGCATCTGCCGACGGAGAGAAAAGGAGCGACAGCTGTTCTCTGCTGCCGCGTCGATCGCCTCGAGGCGGAACTGCGTGAACTGCGACAGCTCATCGCCGACAGCCAACGTCTGCTGCGGCTTCCCGTTTTACTGGTGGACCCGCAGAATGCGCCCGTGGCGGAACTCACGACCCGGGGCGAGCTCGTGCCGCGGCCGAGCCCGCCGCGAAGATCACCATTCGAGACGGCCGGGTAGGTGGACTGAGGTCGTTAACTGGAGCGGAGTTGCTCCGCTGATCCGAGCACGATCAGGTGGGTCTTCGCCCGAGAGCACGCGGTATAGAGCAGTCGCCGGCGGCGCTCCGGCTCCACCGGCAGTTGCTCCAATTCCGTCAGGATCACCGCCGGTCGTTCCAGCCCCTTGAACCCGTGAATCGAACTGCAGGCCACTGAACCTCTACCTGCTCCTAAGTTCCACGTGAGGGAAGTCTTCCCCAGGGGCAAGCCTTCGCTCCAGGCGCTTCGCCGCTGGGAGCGGGGCGACAGGATGACGATGCTCTCCGGCGGGATCTTCTCGCCGAGGAGCGCTTCGAGAATGTACCGTAGCGCTCCCGCCGCACCACCGTGTCGTGCCGGTGAGATGAAGCGGGGCTCCGGGCCGGAGATGCCGCTGGACTGGAGCGTGGCCGGGGCCTCGTGATACCGGTTGACCACGGCGCAGATCGGGTCCGTGTTCCGGACGTTGCGGCGCAGCCGCACCCGGGGCCAGGAGAAGGGGAACTGCGCCGCGCGGTTGTAGAGGTCCTGATTGCCGTCCTGAAAGACGTAGTAGAGGCCCTCCCGCGGATCCGACAGTAGCCCCTGCAGCGTCAGCAGCCAGGCCGGGTCGAAGTCCTGCCCTTCATCGACCAGAATGACGTCGAACGGGGGCGGCAGCGCCGTCGCGGCCAGCTCCAGCGCTTCCGGCAGCCGCCGCTGGTAGTAGTCCTCGGCGTCCGCCGGGATCTGCTCCGCGTCGGCCGGGAGCTGTGCTTCCGGCACCAGCCGTCCCAACTCGTAGCAGAGCTCGTGGAAGTGCTGGACGCGCACGCCCGACTGGCCCCCAAGCGTGTCCCGCAGCCAGCCCGCCAGGTTGCGGTTGTAGCAGGTGAGGAGGACCCGCTGCCCTTGCTCGGCCAGCCGGCGGGCCTTTTCCGCGGCCAGGAACGTCTTTCCGCTGCCAGCGCAGCCGTCCACGAGCAGGCGAGGATTGTCCTCCAGTGTGTAGAGGAACTGGTACTGTTCCTCCGTCAGCTGGCGCCGCCGCTGCTCGGTCGTCTCCAATTGATACCCCAACCAGGAGGGCAGGTGCCAGGAAGGGGCGATCACCTGGACCAGTGCCTCCACCGCCCGCTTTCCGGGGGGGCTGCCATCCCCGGTGTGGGCCTGCATAATGCTCCGCAGCCGCGGCTCGAGCACGGTGAGGGTGGGCCCATCGAGCGTGATCTCGCGCAGCCCGTCGCTACCAGGCCGAAATGTGGGCGTGAGGGTCACATCCGGGAAACAAACGGCCGTGCCGATCGGGAGCCACTCCCGGGTGCGCGACGCTCCCAGGAACTCGTTCAGCTTCCGCTCGAGTGTCTTCGCCGCCGCGGTGGCCTGGTCATAGGGACTGCGGCGCAACGCGGTCCGAGTCCGTTGCTCGGCTGGCTTCTCGCGTTCCAGGAGGGAGGTCGTATACCATTCGGCTCCCTCCCGCGTGATCTCGCCGCCCTTCACCTCCAGGACGAGAATCCCGAGCGAGGGCTCCGCGAGGATGAAGTCCGCCTCGCGGTCCCAGATCCCGTGCTCATCCCGCCACTTCATCGAGGCGTGGTACAGCACGGTCCAGCTGTCAGGCAGCGCATGCAGCGCGTCGTAGAGGAGGATCTCGGCGCGCAGCTTCGGGTCGTGGCGGTCCAGGTCGGAGAGCCACTGCGGATAGATCTGCGCCATGAAGAAGCCTTAGGAGACGGGGTGGAAACCAGGTTGCCCAGCACCGCGGCGGTGTCCGTGGATGCAGGTTCACCGGCCCGGGACGGCGATCCTTGTCACCCGGACGTGCAGACAGAGCGGGAAACTGCGGCGTCCGGCCAGATCGGCACTCCGGTGCAGCATTGCTGCACCCCATTCCGCTTAAACTGGGCGTGAGCGGTCCACAGACCGTCCAGTGGAGCGGTGGCACGCGTCCCGGACGCGGCCCACGCAAGAGGTGGGAGAACTTCTACATGGATCCAGGAGAACCGGGCGGTAGGGAGGCGAGTGCAGGAAGACGGGTTCCCCGGTTAAGCCGGCGCATGAAGAGACATCTGGGTAGCCACCGCAAGGAGTCCGCCGCGAATCGCGCCTGTCTGCAGTTCGCCGGCGAACTGCTGGCCAATCAACTCCGGCTGGTGCTCGCGACCACGCCCGGCACGGTTCCGCACCAGCAAGCGCTCGCGCGGGAGCTGCGTCGCGCTTTTGACCGCACCCTCCGGGAAGTGCGGCGGCGGTACGAGGCACTCTGCGCGGCGCAAGTGCACCTCGAGGAGGACCGCGGCGGGGGCGAAGAGACTGCCGCCGTCTGCGAGCTTGCCGCAGCCACGGAGCGCTTCGTCGCCGCGTTCGCCTCCCTCGCCTGGCTGCCGGGTGAGGCGCGGATGTCGCCCGAAGTTGGCCCGGACTTGGCGCCGGCGTCCGAGCGGGGAGAGTGAATCTCGGACGCGTGGTGAACCCGCAGTTGCCGCGCTAGAGCTCTTCCCCCGACCGCAGTGGGACCAGTTCGGCGTCCCAGAGGTGCAACTGCGCAAAGTGCGGCCGGGCCTCTTCGCGCAACTGCGACCACTCCTCCGGGATCTCCGGTTCCTGCGCGTCGAAGTCGAGGCACTCTCCCCCGGTTAGCCGCCGCTGCTCCGCGGCGAGAGAAGGACACTCCCCGAAGTGCTCCGGCAGGAACGCCAGGCAGGTGTCCAGCAGGGTCTCCGGAGTATCAGGTCGCTTCGGGATCAGGGTCCGGACGCTCCCCAGGAGGGCCAGGGGCCGGTCGAACCGGTGCGCTTCCCACCACTGCCGACTACCGTTGCCCCCCAGAGCTGCAGCCCCATGGGCTGGATGCCCTCCGTTCCGTCAAAACCGCCCTGACCCCCGAGGCCGTAGATCCGCGAAAATCCCCCCATCTGGCATTCCTCTCCTCGAGCAACTGATACCACGCTTATTGCTGACCGCCGGCCAGCCAGGCCTCCACTGCGGCGAACTGATGCCGGAGCGGTGAGAGGTTGCGGCACCGTCCCCGCAAGTCGCTAAGGGCTCCCGCACAGGGCAGACCGGTGTGTCGGGCATAATAGGCGAGGAGCAGGGCGCCCGTGCGGCCCTGTCCCGCCCGGCAATGAACGTATACGCGGGTGGTGTCCGGAGACGCGAGTACCGCCTCCAGGTAGGCCCACGCCTGGTCCAGCAATGCACCGTTTGCGGCCGTGGCATCCTGGATGGGCAGGTGCCGTCGCTCGATCCCCAGGCGCTCCAACTCCGCCAGGGCCTCGGCTCCGAAGCGGCTCCCCGACCACTCCCACTCTTCCCGGAGGTCGACCACGTGGGTGATGCCGACCGCCTGCAAGTGCCGGGCGTCCCGGGCGGTGAGGGGGTTCCGGCCCGCGTAGACCCGGTCCAGGACGGGGTAGCACGCGAAGGCCGGCAGTCCGGGCGTGCCGTAAACCTCCAGGTGCCGGCGCAGGTCGGACAGCTCCGCGGCGACCCGCTCCAGCCGCTCCCGCTCGTGGAGTCGCTCCAACCACCGCTCCGGAAGCGCCGCGGGTCCCCAGTAAGCTCCCGCGGCGCCGCCCGCGACGGCGGCGATCGTGTCCGCCTCGCCGGCCAGGTTGACGGCCAGGACCAGCGCTTCTTCCAGGCTCCGCCCATGCAAGCAGCACCAGACCGCGGCCTCCAGGCAGTCCACCACGTAGCCGGCGTAGCCGGTCGGCTGGAGCTGCTCATACTGCAAAGTCTCGACTCGCTCCAGCCGCTCCCAGAACCCCGCCGGCAGCGGCTCCGGTCCCGGCGTGTCGCCGGAGCGCCGCCCCTGCTCTGCCGCCCGGCGCCCCAGCACGAGCGCGTCCCGCCAGGCGTCCCGCAGACCCTTGCCGCGCAGCAGTCCGCCAATCCAGAGGCAGTAGACGGCGCAGCAGACCTCCGCCTGCGCATCCCAATGGGTCATCGCGGAAAGGCGCGCGCTCAAGTTCAGCATCTCCGCTGGCTGCGGATGCGCGAGCGCCACCGGGAGCGTGCGCATCAGTGAGCCGTTCCCGGCCGCCCGGCCTTCCTGGGCGTGGGGTGTGCTCCGGCTCGCTTCCACCCAATCTCCATGGAAGCCGGAAAGCGCGGCCGAGATGGTGCTCCCCACGTCCTTGGCCGTCTTTCGCCATTCCAGGAAGCGGCTACCCACCTCCTCCACCGGGTCCTCGGGGCGGGCCAGGATCCCTTCCGCCAGACAGAGCGCCATTCCCGTGTCGTCCGTCCACTCTCCCGGAGCCCACGGGCCGCCGCCGACCATCTCCGTCAGCTGTCCCCAGCGTGCCTGGACCTCGCCCCGGCTCTTGAACTCCGCGGGCGCGCCGAGGGCGTCCCCGCAGGCCAGGCCCAGCAGCGCTCCCCGGATCCGCCCCGTCACCCCTTCTAGTCTCCCGTCCAGCATCATGACCACCTTTTCAGTTGCGCTTCAACAGAGACAGGATACCAGGGTGCCCGTGCAGTGGGACTGCACTGCCGCTGCAGATCGGGTTAGCAGGTAGGCGGCAAACCGGCAGAGGGAAACGCATCAACATGGATTAATAGATAGTTGCCTGCTAAGCTAGAGGACATACGGTTAACCCTCCCCGGCACTCGGCACGGTGTCCGCGGCATTCCTGAAAATGGATCCGCTATGGCAAGGCCGGTGCAGCGCTGCTGCACCGGCCCGGTCGTATTCTGGGCCCTGTGCCGGACGCGTTGATGATCGGACCTTCACGGAGCGTGCTTCCGGAGAGCTGGGGGAAGAGGGGAGTCAGCGTGGTAGCGGTTTACTGGGGGACTGGCGTCGCCGGCAGCGGCAAGACCACCCGCATCCTGGAGCGGCTGGAGGGAGGCACGGAGGAGACGCTCGCCCTGACCTTCTCCCGGCGGGCGGCCGACCGGCTCGAAGCCCGGTGGCTCGCACTGCGGGAAGAACGGCTCCGTCGCGGGGAGCCGCTCCCGGACCAGTCCGTGCGCTTCCTCACGTACCAGCGGCTGGCCACCTACCTGCTGCAGCGGGCGGGGGTACCCGTCTCCGCCGCGCCGCTGGATGACCTGGAAGGTCGCGTCCTGGTCGGAGACCTGCTGGACCGGCTGCAAGCCCCGAGGCTGGAGGGCCTGGAAGAGCGGGCGGCCCGCCGGATCTGGACCAGTGCCGCCCTGCGGGATGACCTCCTGGCGCTCTTTCTCGCGCTGAAGCAGTACCGCGTCGATGCGCCGGGGTTCCAGGCCCTGATGGGCTCGCTGGAGGGGGACCCGCTCGGCCAGGGTGCGGCCCTCGCCTTCGCACGCTATGAGGCCGAGCTCACGCAGCTCGGGGCTCTGGACTTCCGCGGGATCACGCGGCAGGCCCTGGAGGCGGCTTCCGGGCTCGTGCCGGCGCCGGTCCGGCTGCTGCTGGACGACGCGCAGGATGTGGACCCCCTGCAGCTGGAGACCCTCGCCCGCTTCGGGGCCGCGGGACAGCTCTGGTGCTACGCCGACCCGCGCCAGTCGATCTACCGCTTCCGCGGTGCCGTGGCGGAGCCGCAGACCCTGCTCCGCCGCTACCTGCCGGGTGCCCGCTGGGAGGAGCCCGCTCGTGACGGCCGTACCTTCCGCCTGCCGAACGGTGTGGCTCGCGTGGCCAGCCGCTTCCCGATGGACAGCGCAGAGCCCCTCCAGAGCCAGATCTCCACGGAGGAGGCGGGGGGAGTGGATTACTGGGTCTGCGCCACGCCGGCGGCGGAGTTGGAGCAGCTGGCGGAGCGGCTGATCGACGCGTTCAGCGGTGGTGCGACGGTGCGCGATCCGCAGACCCGCCAGCGGCGTCCCCTCCGGCCGGAGGACGTCGCGGTGATCGGCCGCAGCTTCACGGAAGTGCGCGCGGCCGCCGAGGCGCTCTCGGCCCGCGGGCTGCCGGTAAATACGCTGAGTGGGGGAGCGATCCTGATCGCCCGCGCCCTGGAAGAGGGGCTGCGGCTACTCGCCTATGAGGACCGGTACCGTGCGGGGGGCGGCGGAGGCGACGTGGACGCCCGGGAGGCGCGCGGCGAGGCCAATGCCGCCGCCGCACACCTCGCGCGCATCGGTTCCGAGGCCCCGGACACGGCTCTGCAGGTCTCCCGGGTCATGCGGCGTGCCGGCAACCGGGAGTACCTGCTCGCCCACCCGACCCTGGCCGCACTCCGTAGCCTGCGCACGGCTCTCGACGAGGCTCGAGCTCGCCTTTCAGCAGGAGACCCGGGACGAGCCCTGCTCCGGTTGGCCGAAGTGGCCCGGGCGCCGCAGGTGCTCAGCGGCGCGGAGCTGGACGGCGCCATGCAGGTGCTGGGGGAAGCGCTCACTCGCGTGGACCGCCTCCGGCGCGTGCTTTGTCCGGGGGGAGAGGCGGTCTCCGCGGCACGACTAGGGGAGCTCTTGCCGGAACTGCTGCTCCTGGACCGGGTCGAAAGTCGCCCCGGGAGTCTGGCGGTGATCCCGGCTCACGAGGCGAAGGGACAGGAGTGGCCCTGGGTCGTGCTGCTCTCCCTGAACGAGGGGACCTTTCCCGCCCCGGTCCGGCTCACCCGCCTCTTTCAGCCGGAGACGCTGGCGCGCTTGCGGGAGCTGATGGCGCAGGCGTCCGGCCTGGACGAGCGGGATCTCGCGCTGGGTGCGTTCGCGGAAGAGTTTGGCGACGCCGTGTCGGAAGAGGAGCGCCTCTTTCATGTCTGCCTCACTCGGGCGACAGAGCGACTGATCCTTTCCTGTCACACCCACTCCGGAGGCGCCCCGGTGAGTCCGTCCCGGTTCCTGCTCCGCGCGTACCCCGAGGATCTAGAGGTCGCCACCGCGGCCGAGCGGAAAGCGGCCAGTTTCCGGTGTGTGCTGCAGGACCACCTTCCTCAGCGGGAAGGTGGCCGGGCTTCCTGTACGGGCTGCCCCGTCGATCCCTGCCACGGCCGGCAGACCCCGCTGCTGACCGCGGCGCAGGTGGAGATCCGGACACGGGTCACTCCCCCGCCTCCCGCCTGGCCGGCGGTCGTGTCCTCCGAGCGGGTGCTCTCACCCTCCGAACTGCGGGCCTGCTCGGCCTGTCCCCGCCGCTTCTTTCTGGAGCGTATGCTCCGCCTGGGAGAGGCGGAAGGCGATGCGCTCGTGTTCGGCAACGCGCTGCACACCGCGCTCGAAGGGCTGGCCTTACTGCCGGACGGGGAGCGGACGCGGGAGCGCCTCCTGGCGCTCTCCCGGGAGGCGCTAGAGCAGACGTCCGGCTGGAGCAGCGCCGCCGCGCGTGCCCTGCGCCTCCGCCCGCTCCCCCGGCTCCTGGAGAACTGCTGGGGGGACGGACCTTCCTACCAGATCATCGGTGCGCCGGAGCAGCGGCTGACGCTGGAACTGCGGGATTCGACCGGGGCCTTCCACCGGTTCGCGGGCCGGATGGACCTTCCCGCGTCGGACCCGAGCGGGGCGGGGGTGGTCGATTACAAAACGGGACGGCCGATTTCAGCGCTGGACCTCCGCCGACGGATGTATGTCCGCCCCGGCGAGACGAACAGCAAGGGCAAGGTGCTGGAACAGGGAGAGCAGGACTTCCAACTGCCGCTCTATGCCCTCGCCGCGGGCGGGGAGGTAACCTGGATGCTGCACCACTACCTCCACCCGAGCGTGAAAGCGGGAAAGGCGGAGGTGCGGGTAACCCTCGGCGAGCCCGCGGGGGACGCGCAGCTCACGCCGGCGGAGCTGGCAGAGATCGGCCTGGCCGCGGCCAACCTGGCCGGCTGGATCAAACGGTGCGGTTACTTCCCTCCCGGGGAGGATTGCGGAGGCGAGCAGGGCTGCCCCTTCCCGGGTCTGTGCGGGACGGGAGGTGCGGCGTGAACTCCGACCTCAACTTCGGCGAGCCGCCCACCCCGGAGCAGCACGCGATCATCACGCGTCCGCTCTGCGAGCCGCGGCCCATGAAGGTGGTGGCCGGCGCGGGCACCGGCAAGACGGAGACACTCGCCAACCGCTTCGCCTACCTGGTGGTCCACGAGGGAGTGGCCCCAGAGCGCCTCCTGGCGATCACCTTTACGGAGAAGGCGGCGGGTGAGCTGGAAGCGCGGGTGCGCGCCAAGCTGAAGCTGAACGGGGTGCCGCCCCTGGAGCAGCCGCTCTGGATTGGCACCTTCCACGGCGTGGCGCTCCGGCTCTTGCGCGAGAACCACTATGCGGCGGGTCTCCCCCGAGACCTGCGGGTAGAGGCGGATGCGGCGCAGGAGCGGCGGCTGGATCGCCTGATCCTGCGCGGGCTGGAGGGCGAGTACGGGGACCGCTATCCGGCGCTGTCCCTGGAGGTCCTGGCGGCGCTCCCCTTCGCGGGCACGGACCCGCTCCGCGACCTCCTGGTGCGGCTCCTGCGGGCGGCCCGGGGTTCCGGGCTCGCTCCCGGTGCCTTTGAGCAGCGGTTGAATGAGGTAGACGACCGGGTATTCGGAGCGCTCCCGTCCGCGGCGGAAGCCCGCGCGTGGGGTCCCAAGAAGGGAGTCCTCGCACCGGCGCTGGCCGAGCGGCTCGCGTCCGCCGGCCTGCCCGGGCACGGACAGCCTTTGACGAATGATCAGGACAGCGCTCTCCGCAAGCTCTACTTCACCAACCTGGTGGGCCAGGGGGTGGCGCGGGAGCAAGCGGAGGCGGCATTTGCCGCCGAGCGGGAAGCCTTGCGCCGGGTCTCCGCGGCCGCGGCGGTACTGACCGAACTCTACGCCGCGGAGCTGGAGCGAGACGGCGCGCTCGACTACGACGACCTGATCTCGCGCACCGTGGCCCTGCTCCAGATCCGGACCGACCTCCGGGCGGAGTACCAGGCTCGATTTGCTTCCGTGATGGTGGACGAGTTCCAGGACACCTCCCCGGAGCAGATGGAGCTGATCCGCCTCCTGGCGCGTCCGGGCACGGGCTCCGCACTCCCGACCAACCTCCTGATCGTGGGGGACAAGAAGCAGTCGATCTATCGCTGGCGCAATGCGCGCCGGGAGAACATGGATCGCATGCTCCCGGACGAGGAGGGGATCCGGCTCCCGCTCTCCGTCAACTACCGTTCCCTGCCTCGGATCATCGCCTTGGCCAATGACATCGGTGCCCGGCTGGAAGCGGGAGATCCGCAGCTCCAGGCGCAGCGGGAGGGCGAGGGCTGCATCTATCATCCGCCGCTCTTCGGGGGCGGCGATCTCCCGGTCGCGAAAGAGCGAGAGCGGGAGTCCGAGTGGATTGCGGAGGCGATCCAGCGGTTGGTCACGGAGGGGCATCAGGGACGGAAGTTCCAGTACGAGGAGATCGCCGTCCTGATCCGCACGAACCGCCGCTTCGGGTCGCTGCGGGAGGCATTCCTGGCCCGAAATATCCCGTATCACCGGGGCGGCGGGGCGGGCTTCTTTGAGGAGCCGCTCGCGCAAGTGCTGATCGCCTACCTGCGGGTCCTGGCGGACCCGCTCGACGAGGCCGCCTTTGCGCTGCTGCTCTCCCGGCCGCCGGTGGGGCTCACAGACCGGCAGCTCTACCTGCTGCGCCGGGTCCCCCGCTCGCCCCAGGACGAGGCGGACACGAAGCCCCGGGTGCGCTCGTTCTACGAAGGTCAGGCGGCGGCAATCTCCGGCGAGGATCCCGAAGCCCATGCGGAGTTGCCTCTCTCCCGCCTAGAGGAGCTGAGCGATCGGCTGGCGCAGCTGCGGGGCGCGGAGCCCGCGTTCCCCCTGGCCCGGTTCCTGGATCGGGTCGCGCAGGGGACCGGGATCCTCGCGGGGCTCGCTCCGCTGCAGGCTGGCGCCTGGCTCGGGATCCGCGGCAGCCTCCTGGCGGTGATCCGGGAGCTGGTCGCAGAGAGTCCGCACGCCGGACTGACGGAGTTGGCCGAGACGCTCCAGACCTACGAGCGAAACCCCCTGTTGCGGCTGCCTGCCGGGGAAGAGGCGGTAGGGGACGGGGTGCAGATCCTCTCGATGCACCAGTCCAAGGGGCTGGAGTATCCGGTCGTCTTCCTGACAGGCTTCAAGAACGGGGGGCTACCGCGCACTAACTGGGGCTACGATGAGCGCTGGGGTCTGATCCCGACCAGTCTGGACGGCGAGCCGAGCGCCAAGGCGACGCTGTTCAAGACGCTCTCTGGGAGCCGCGATGAAGAGGCCGATGATGAAGAGCGGCTCTGGTACGTGGCGGCGACGCGGGCTCGCGATCTGCTGATCGTCTCGCACGCCGCGGGTGCCCAAGGGAGCTTCCCCTTCGCCGGCGACCTGGAGCACTGGGCGCACGATCCTGACTGGACCCTCGCTCCCGACCTCCTCTCCGTTACCCGGCTGCCGGAGAGTGAAATCCCGCTCTTCCCGCGCCGCGCCGCTGCGGTGCATGGTGGTGCGCAGGTATTCCGGACCAGTTTCAGCGCACTCATGACCCTGGAGGAGTGCCCGGCCAAGCTGTACATCCGCGAGGTGTGGCGGCTTCCGGAGGCGCTCCTTCGTCTTGCTTCGAATCTGGAGCCGCAGGCCGGTGATGAGGATCTACCAATTGGAGATGCGCCCGCGGGAGGCCTGCCGTTAGGCACCATCCTCGGCAAAGCCATTCACGGGTCAATTGCTGCCTACTATCTGGAGCGCTTCCCTGAGACGGAGGACCGCCCGCGTCTGACAGCCCAGTTCGGGAGCCTGACTACGGAGGGGGTGCCCACGGAGACCTACGAGCGGGCCCTGGTGCTGTTCCGTGCGTTCCGGGAGAGTCGCTGGTCTTGGCTGCGGCCTGCCCCCTACGACGTGGAGCGGCCGGTAGCCGTGCGGTTCGCGCCGGATGGCCTGGATGGACACGGGGTGGTGCTGCACGGCGCAATCGATCTGTTCGACCGCACGGTGGGCGGCGCAATCCTGGACTTCAAAACTAATGCTCGGCTGGGGGAAGCGGAGGTGGCGCACTACACTCTTCAGGCGCAGATCTACACCCTTGCTCTCCGCTCCGAGGGGTTGCGACCAGAGCGAGCACCTTCCCTAGTTCACCTCACCCCGGAGGGTCCGCGCGACGTAGAGTTGCGCCTCACCTCAACGGTCGAGGCGGATCTGGATCGCCGCTTACGTGATTACGTAGCAGTCCGCACTTCTATCGGAGTTCCCCTTCCGAATCAGATGCCGCCCTGTGATGGGTGCACTTTCCAGCGATTTTGTCCGCATGCATTGGTATGAGTCAAGTTGAAACAGTAAGGTGGATCCATTATCGAGTGTGGTGATCCTTTAATCTTACTGCAGTTCCAGATGGGGGCTTCGTGCCCGGAATGCTGCTCAAAGACTGTCACAAATCTTAGGAATCACCGCCATGGAGCGGCACGTGCCGCCAGATGAGGACCACGGTTCGGCAAGACACCACCCCGAGGACAACTCGCCTCTAAAAACAGACGCTAAATGACGGTTCTCCTCGACATCGTAGAGCGTATCTCAATCTGATGGCGAGTCGGCCGAATTGTAGGTGGTATGAGCAGATGCCGAAGAGGTTTTAACGGTGAGTTTTGCGAAAACACAATCGACCTCATCCGGCGCTCCCTTAACTTTCACAGCAGGGCGTCATCCAAAGGACTATGATTATGATATTCACCGAAGAGATCTTCACCGTGGCAGAAGTCGTGGAAGGTTGGCGGGAAAATGCGCTTCAGCGAAATGATGAGTATCAGCGAGGTGAGACATGGAATACGCAACAGAAGCAGGCGTTAATTGACTCCATTCTGAGGGGATATCCAATACCTTCTCTCTTTCTCCACTCCAAGGTCAAGAAGAGTATGCGTGGTGCTGTTTCCGAGAAATTCGAGGTCGTGGATGGTCAGCAACGTATCATCGCTCTTGCCGATTTTCTGGCCGATAAGTTTGAGCTGCTCGACCCACGGGACAAGAAACTGAAGCTACCTATGAGCATGAGAAATCTTCCGGTGCCATGGGCTAAGAAGACTTTCTCAATGCTCGGCAGCGAGCATCAAGAGATATTGAAAACGCGGAAGTTGAATGTATACGTGCTCAGCAGTATAGATCACGAGGATCAGGTCCGCGACCTATTCATTCGGCTGCAATCAGGTACGGCTCTAACCCGTCAACAGATTCGTGACGCCTGGCCTGGCGCCGTCGGTCCTTTTATCGAAGGTCTGGCCGGAAAATTAAAACGACGGCCGTCAATCCAGGTCTTTGGATACGTGGACGGTCGAGGAATGCGCGATGACGAAAATGATTCCTCTGACCCTTTCGTCAAACATCGGACCACATGCGCACAAGTCGTTCACATTTTACTTACACGAATAACCGATCCAGCTCGCATTCCAGGAGTGGGTGCATCCCAGCTTGATGCACTTTACCACGAGCAGACGGATCTTGATCCGCAGGGCGAATCAGTCCAGCTCATTCGGGATGTTCTTTCGAGTTGCGATGAAGTATGCGCTCAGTTCGATGTCAAATCATTGGGAAGGAAGAAGCTGCCGAAGATTGGCCTCTTTTGTCTTGCGATGTTCTTCCAAGATGTTCGCAAGAATCCCTTGGTCAGGATGGACAGGGCTGCTATAAGAAAACTTTCGCACTATGTTACAGAGAATCCACCCAAGCCGCCTCGAAGGACAACAGAAGGTCTTCAGATCAAAACGTATTACGACGAATGGCGGGAGGCGCTTCCAGACGGGATTGGAATCTCGATGGACCCACGTCGGATGTTCTCGCAGGCGCAAAAGGACGAACTCTGGGCAAGAGACTGTGGAATTTGCCAGGTTTGCCTGTCTGACGTGACACGAGGGGACGACGAATACGACCACTACCCGGTGCTTTACCGGGACGGCGGGCGAACGGAAATAGTCAATGGCCGACTTGTACACCGAGACTGCCATCCACGCGGTCGGCTAGAGTACAGAAGTCCAGACTAATGTCACCGATGTCGGGTGTATCTCTTGACTCACGGGTTCCCTAGCACCTTCATCGCCGCCGTCTTCGGGTCGCCGTAGAAGATGGGGTCCACGTGCTCCAGGATGTCGGAGCTGACGTCGAGAAAGCTACGTTTGTTCTCGATGGGGATCAGCGCACGCTTGGCGCCGTTGTCCTGGGCCACCTGCAGGGGCTCCGTGAGCGAGCGCAATGGTTTGATATTTCCCTGGACACTCATGTCGCCGAGCACGAGTAGCCCCGGGCTCACTGGGGCCTTTCTCAGCGCGGAGTAGGTGGCAACGAAGAATGCGACGCCCATTTCAGCCTCCACCCGGTTGGCGAGTAGATCGATCACTTCCACGTGGATGTCGGAGAGATCGAGGTCACGCGCGATTCCGAGTTCGCTCTTCTTCGCCTGGAGGTAGCTGAATGCCCGCTGGACCGACTCCTTCATCGCGCCAGCTACTCCGCCAGCGAGTTTCAGCTTTCCGGTGCCGTGTGACACCGACACCTCCAGGCGGTAAAGCCCAACCGTCCCGGACGACGTGACTCCTGCCGTATACACGGTGCCGGGGGAAAGGGGCTCGGAAGAGATCAGGTCTCGGCCACCTTGTTCCGGGACGCCCACGAACCGCTCCTCGCCTGTTTCCTGCAGCGTGTAGCTGAAGGAGGTGTGGTAGTACTCGAAGGAGCCCATCTTCTTGAGTTGCTCCTTCACGCGCCGCCGGCCTTCCAATGCCAGTTCCAGGAGCTCGGACAGCTCCTCTCGGCTTAGCTCGCCGTGGGGATACAAGATCTTGATCAGACCGGAGACCGTCTTCCGCACGGCCTTCCGGTCGCGGGCATTGAGGTGCGCACCCATCGAGAAATGCCGGTCGATCACCTCGGTGAAGTTGTGCTTGCGCAGCGCACGCAGCGCTTCGGCCAGGTAATCCACCACGAACCCGTAATGGTCCGTAAAGAGCTCATTCCGCATCTTGGGTATCTCCCAGCCGGGGAGATAGAAGTGCAAACGGTCGATGAACGCCATGTCGTCGCGGATGATGTCCGGCATCGGGGCGAAGAGATGCCCGGTCTGGACCATCACGTCGATCGGCTGGTTGGTGTTACCGAACAGCGCAATGCTGCCGTCGCCGGTAACGGCCTCCTGGCCGCGCTGGAAGGTGCCGGATTCGCAGTAGGTCTTCATGGTGGTGATGACCTCTTTCGGCATCTTCTGGAGGTCGGCCACCTCGTCGAAGCCCACGACGTCCCAGATCTGCACCAGGCCTTTGTGCCGGCCGGACATGTGTCCGAACAGGTTGGCGACACTGGTCCCGCCCGTGAGCAGTGCGGAGTAGGGTGAGACCTCCTGGACTACGTAGCTCTTGCCGGTGCCCCGCGGCCCCAGTTCCACCAGGTTGTAATTGCGCTCGGCCAGCGGGATGAGCCGGACCAGAAACAGCAACTTCAAGCGGCGCGTCATCTCGCCCGGTTCGTAGCCCAGGCTGCGCACCATGAGGTCCAGCCATTCGTCCGAAGTGAACTCGCTGCGGACCCGCCGGTACTCTTCGAGATCGAAAGTCGCGATCTGGATGGGCGCCAGCCGGTCGATCCAGAACGGGTTCTTGCCGCGGGTTTCCTCGTCGTACTCGAAGCGCATGTCCACCTGCGCCCACACGCCTCCCATCACCAGCCGCTCGTAGTCTCGCACGTAGTGCTCGGGGATGTGGACGTTGCGATGTCCGAAGTTGATCACTTCAGCCCAGTAGTCGGAATCGACGATCCGCACCTTCACCTTGTCGATGAACGTGTGGCGGCCGCGGTCCTTCACCCGGGCCTGTGCCTTCATCGACTCATCGGAGCGGATGTAGTTCTCGGCCAGCGTATCGTTGACCACCTGCAGGCCCATCTCGATCGCGATCTCGTCGGAGGACGCGCAGTACTTGCCCAGCAGAAACTCCAGGACGAATACCGGCACGTTAGCGCCGACCTTGACCTTACGCACCAGATCTTTGCGGACCACCTTTCCCGCGAACAGCCGGTTCACCTTATCGTCGAGGGCATCACGCGCGGGGCCTCCGGGGCGAAGTTCGTAGCTCATGGTCTACATTCCCAATCGCACCGGAATTTCCGCCGGTGAACGGTACAGCTCCGCGTCGTCGCCCGGGTCCCGGATCACGATGCGGAGCGTCTCCGCCTGGTCGTCGGTGAGCCTGAAGCCTACGGTGGCGGGTTTTCCCGGCTCCAGCCGGACCCAGCCCGTGGTACGGTCGAACTCTGCGTTCACCACCATCCCCGCGACCCCGACCTGCTTGGTGCCCGACATCAGCACCGGTTGGACAATCCGCTCGACGGCGAACATGGAAGGGGTGGGGCCGCCTAGCTGCAGCGTTACCGTGAAGATGCGGTTGGTGATGGCCTCCGGAGCCCCCGTGGCGGTTATCGGCTCGGACTGCGTCTCTACCCGCTTACGAGTGGCCGTCCGGGCGACGATGACCGGAATGATCAACTCCTGGAGTGACGGCCCTCCATGGTGGTAAGCCAGCTCTCCTCCCGCCTTGAACACTCCTGCGCCCGCGGGGAACACGAAGTCCAGGTCGGAGGCGTAGCCCAGTGCTGCGGCGCTTACCCGCACGCAGCCGGCGGGGGTAGCACCGCCGCGCCCGATCCAGCAGCGCCGATGGAGGTCTACGGTCTGGCCACCGGGAGCGTCGATCCGCATGGACGCGTCTCGATCGGTCGGGAAGAACAGGTGGCCGTGGTCGGCCGTCAATACCGCCTGCTCCACGCCGGCCGTCGCCAGCTTGCGTGTGGCGCGGCAGAGGTTGTCGATCACCGTGTCCATCACCTGGCGTGCCTGGAACGTGAAGCCGGCTTCCCCCGCGTGGTCGATCTCCTGGGAGCGGACCACTACGACCTGCGCTCCCTGGATCTTCCGGGCCAGCGCGGTAGGGGCCAGGCTCAGCAGCTCATCCAGCGCCAGATCTACGAGCTTGGGGATACGGGACGCTGCGAACTTCTTCCGTGCGGAGACCTCCGGCAGGAAGGCGTCGTCGATGCGCGCTCCCAGCTTTCCACCCTGCTCCACCACGCTGTAGCTGCTGGAGGCGCCCGGTTGGAGCGCCGCCATGCCGAGGGGCGTGATGCTGGGCAGCACCGCGGCCGCGGGCTTGAGGGATACCTCGGAGGCCTTCGCCAGGCGTTCCGCAAGCTCGACGCCCATCTCGAACCGGAGCGCGTCTACCAGGAAGTAAGCCGTCGGCCGGGGACGCTCCGCGACCACCTGCGCGTACAGGTCCGTCTGGTGCAGCGTGGTCGGCAAGGCCCAGCCCGACTTCTCCAGCGCCCGGGTGAAGCCGGCTGCCATCGCCTGGCAAACGTCTTCATACTGCCGGCGGACCACTCCGAGCGCGCGTTCTTCGGGCTCGTCGTCCAGGTTTGCGGTCCAGGTTTCCAGCCGGCGCTGCGCCTGATCCAGGCAGTACCAGCCCTCGGGCGCCGTGTACGCGCGGATCCACGCGTCCGCGTCACCCGCTGCCTGGCGCACGGCGGCACCTACCGCCACGGCGGCGCGCCCCAGCTCCGCCATTCGCCGGCACGCTTCCCACTGCGCTCTGCGGGCCACGTCTCGGTCCAGCCAGAAGCTCTGCTCGCGCTCGTTGATGACGGCGAGCGCCTCGTCGAACCGGCTCCCCGCGATCAGGGTGCCGCAGTAAGTCAGGAGGCGCCGCTCCTCGAAGCGGAAGGTGTCGATGGCGCCCAGCGTTTCGCCGGGAAGTTCGGCATTTCGCAGGCCCAGCTCTTGTTCCACGCTATCGGCGAGGGTGCAGTAGGCTTCGGCGAACTCCTTGCGGAGGCAGGCGGCGAGTGCTCGGACCGCTTCCTCTTCTTCTTTGCTCCCGGGGCCGGGGATGCCGTGCAGGGAAGCGGGTGGGGCGCCGCGCAGGTCCCCCCGGAACTCGCCGGCTAACAGGTAGCGCACGGTGACGGCGCGCACCTTGGCCAGGGAAGCGCCTGGGGGCGGCGTAAGCCCCAGCCGCGCGCGGAGCAGCTTGAGCAGCTCGCCATCAGCCCCTTTCGTCTCGATCTCACTATCCCGGGCGTCGCCGGCAATCCAGGTCGCCAGCAGCGAGTCGGTGCCGCGGGCCTCGGGGAACACGGATTTCAATATTGAGGGAGGCTCGTTCCCGGGCGCCGCGGTCAACGCGCGCACCACGACTCCATACTCCACCTGGCGCTCCGGCGGCAGCAGCTCGTCCACTACGCCCAGCGTGTACTTCCGCTCCAGGACGTTCCGCGCCTGTTGCTGCAGCGAAGGCTCCCAGGTCAACCCTGCTTTCTCCAGCTCCATCAGCACGGATTCGCGGTGATCGCGCACGCAGCCCGGCAGGTACACCAGTGTGGGCTCCGGTGCATCTCCGCAGGCGCGCGGCTCCACGGCCGTCCGCACCTCGAAGAAGGACCCGGTGTATTCGATCAGTTCCGCGACCTGATCGCTGGCTGTAATGGTGGCCTGGGCCCCGCTCTCGCCAGTAGGGCCGCGAAGCTCTTGGATGAACGGGGCGAACTCGCAGCGTGGGTCGTACCAGACCACCAGCTTGCGGCTGCGTAGTCTCTCCGCTAACTGGGCGGCGAGGTAATCGTGCAGGGGGTGCATCAGGAGTTCTCTCCCGCGGGTGGGGCGGCTTGATACCGCTCGGCAAGCCAGCGCACCCGGGCCACCCCGTCGATGGCGGCATCCAGGGGTGAGTTGGCGAGGTGCCGCGCGATCTTGGGCAGGAGCAGGACGAGCAGCAGGTCCGACGAATTGGGGTCGAGGCGGAAGCGGGTTTCACCCATCGTGCGCAGGCGCTCCGCGAACTGTTCCAGCGCCTGCCTTGCCGCCTCGGTCATTGGCTCCGGTACCTCCACAAGCCGCCGGATCCCGTCCGGGGTCACCAACCGCAGCGGCCGGAGGGTTTCGAAGAGTGCCCCGGCGTACCGGCCGAACTCGACGCCGGGAAACCAGCCGCGGAGCCGGGCTACGAAGTCGTAAACGTCCGTGAACGCGCCGCCCTGTTCGCGCTGGCGTCGCTCGGTCTCGCGGAACAGGCTGGCAATCGTGGTGTCTCCCGTTCGCACGGAGTGGCCCAACGCCACGAGCAAGCCCTGCTCGTCATCGGAAAGCGTGCCTGTCATCGGCTTGTACCCGAGGTCGTGCTCGATCTCATTCCACACGTGGGCCATCATGCTGCAGACCTGCACCTCGCAGGGCACGTCCACCACGTTGGCATAGGTGCCCACGAGGTCGCTCTCTCGCAGAAAGACTTCGATGTGGGTGGCCCGGTAGAAGTTGGTGTAGTTCTCTCGGTTCTTGTCCTTGCGCTCGGACACCGGCTCGCCGCCCTTCGCGTCCAGGAAGCGCTTACACACGAGCTGCACCACCTGCTCCTCGTGCCGCTGCTCGTACGTAGCAATGCGCACGGCGGAAAGGTCCCGGATCTGCTCGAACACGGCGTCTACGTCCGGCATCGACTTCTTCCCGCCGGCGGCGAACCGGCGCAGCTTTCCTTCCAGGCTCTTCGGGCTCTTCGCCCGGGACGTTACCTGAGCCCGGATGGCGTTGCCTTCCACGATGTCGGTCCGGCAGATCTCGGCGACCCGGGCGCACAGCTTGAGGTACCGGTCGTACTCGCGGTGATAGCGCTGAATAGTCCGCTTGATGGTGTCGTCGCTGATCGTCATCGCTGCCCTCGCGTCCGGGCGGCCGCCTTCCCGGTAGGCACCGACGCCGCGAGCAGGCTGTTCAGCGCGGTCTTTACCGCCGCGGAGGCGCGCTCGCTCACCAACTCCGCGACGGGCCGCAGCGGCTCGGCGCGTGCCTTCCACTTGCCGTCTTGCTCGACCCAGAACTCGTCTTCCAGCCCATGCGCGATGGCGAGGCTCCGGTCGGTGGCGCACTTCGGCACCACGCGCTCCGGCCACAGGTGCATGGCCAGGTGAGACCAGTCATACTTCTCGGCCACTAGCTCATCAAAGGCAGCTTTCACCGCTTTCTGCCAGGGCTTGTAAGCGATCATGCGCCACAGCGGACCATAATTGAGGATCACCCCGTCATTCAGGTCCGGGTTCCAGAGCGGCGCCACTCGTTCCAGCTCGCCTTTGAAGCCGCGTAGCTCGGCGACGAAGTCTTCCTGCCCCGCGAGGAGCTTCCGATCCGTCGCCGAAGGAGGGGCGCCGGATTCCGAGGTCATTTCCGCCAGCTTGCGCTCTTCGTGCAAGCACTTTTCTTTGACGTGCTCCAGCGCCCGGTAGAGGGTATCCTTCTGGAAGCGATGATAGTAGAGCCACACCGTGTAACTGCCGGAAGGGGTGGAGAGCGGCCAGTAGATCGGCGCTTGTCGCCTGCTTTTCGAGTATTGCTTGAGGTGGTGCGCAAAGAACGCGGATGGCTTGCGGAAGTACTCTCGCAGCGACTTCACCCCAAGCAGCGCGCAGGCCTCTTGCTCAATGGCATCGGCGGAGATACCTGTTTTCTCCGGCCAGATGAACTCCAATACGTCGCTGATCCGCTGCTCGATGTCCAGCGGATGGCTCAGGTCATCCACCAGGATTCCGTCCCACGGTATTGAAACCGGATAGGGGTCAGGAATGTCGTCCGGGCGAGCAGGCAGCCCCTCTCCATTCTGGAGCATTCCGGGCGAACAAACCGGTAGCGCCTCAAATGGGTCAATCAGCTCGTGCGAGGTCTTCTCGTTCGTGGCATAGCGTGTATCCCAGCGGCCCAGTGTGCAGCCGAGAGCGTATGCTAGCAAGTCCGCTGACAGTGCTGGCGCATCGACGCTGGCTATCTCCTCTTCCTCTTCTCCACGTCCGGTTTCATCACCAATGGCTTCGGTGGTGAGGATCGCGGACATTGAGACACGCTCCGCAAGGTCGAGGCCATACAGATCGAAAGTCAGGGCATCGATTTCTGTTTGGATTACGGCGATGGCTTCGTCGGTCGCATCAATACAGCCACTCCAGACTGCGGCACGCTCAACGAGTGTGCCGTAGGTGCTACAAGGCGATTGAAGTACGGCTGGAGTTGTGAAGGCGTGTGAAGTAGGCGATACGGAGCCTACTTGACGCTTCCTGTACCAAGCTTGGAAACTAAGTTTTGAGAGCCTCTTGGATATCTCGGACGGCAGCGCAGGAAAGGGGAGCGTTCGCAGCACGCCGACGACGAATTCTGGATAGCCGAATCGGCCAAGCAGCAATTTGAATAGATAGTCAAAAATGCAGGATGACATCACCGCAAGTAGTGCGCCTAGTTCCTCGCGAGGGGCAAGGGCAGCGTAACCACGGATACTAAAAACACATTTCTCCGGCATAACTTGCGGTGAAAATGCTTTTGCCCGAAGAGGCCAAGTCAAACCGACACGAAAATAGTGATTGGGATTTCGAATGGGTGCTGCACCTGAGCCGAAGGCTACCCCATTAAAAGCGTAGATCTCACGGCCACCCGCATTCCAGTTCACGACTAGGTGAACGTCAGCGTAGAAAGGAGAGAACGCACCGCCCTTCACAAACGAATACCATTGGCTGCCCAGGGATGCGGGTTCTATCTCCCAGTTTAACCGTACAAACCTAAAGTCATCTGAGGTCTGAAGGCCCGCCTTTGCAGAACGGACGTCAGACTCAAATGGCCTTAGTTCCTTAAATATCTGGCGAAGGCGCGGACTGGCCCAGTAGGCGAAAGGGCTGCCTGGTAACAAGGAGAAATCCAGCGGATTTGACACGAATGTGCGAGGTCCAATGCAGCTTGCTATACTGTTGAGGAGCGTTGCTCCTTTGTCAGTATCCGATAGAGCTCGGATGCTTATAAACGGGGGAAAGGCTAATTGTGGCGGTACGGCGATTAGCTTTACTGATGACCAGACCGGGCTATAACGTACAATATCACCAGGGTCTCGCTGGATAAAGCCGTGGTCTGCGAGTTGTTCGAGTTCGGCCGCGGCCTGATGTCGCTTCAGGCCGTCCCGCACACTTTGCCATTTCGGGAGGCTAAATCGGTCTTTCCGGTCGCGCGTTACTCGCTCCAGCACAGGCACAAGAGAATGTGTCAGGTCGCGAGCTTCTGAATCGGACAAACTGCGCAGCACGTAAGCTGCGACCTCGACCATTGCATCCAGCACGCCGATGCCAAGATCAGCCAGCACAATCGGCCGGTAGAGCCGTAGGACAACGCGGGTGCGCCAGTCCTCACTCTGTCCCAGGAAAAAGCCGGTGCGGGAACTGATGATGCCCAGGTATCCTGCAGGGATGAGCCGGCTCTGGAAACACTCCACGAAGGCTTTGTAGACGTCGCCCTTGGTGTCTCCGTAAGTTTCCTCAATGTAGGGCTTGGAAGGGAGGCTGGCGTCACCGAAGGGCGGGTTCATCAGCGCCACGTCGTACCGCTTGCGGCACACATCGATGAAGGCGAAGCCCTGCGCGGCGTCCTCCACAAATAGACGACGGCGGAACCCGACGCCGTTCTCCGCCTGCTCGGCGAAGTTCTTGAGCGCCGTCAGGAGCCTCGCCTCCGCAGCTTCCCAGAAATTCGCGTCCGGGTCCAGGTCGGCGAGTTGGTCCCAAAGCACGTCAAGGCGCGGCTGGCGGGAGATCCGGTTCAACTCCTCGCCGGTGAACAGCGCGCCGGTTTCCTGCCGACGCCGAGCCCAGGCGCTCTGGGCGGCGTCGATGGCCTCCCGGATTTCGTCCTCGATCTTCAGCAGCGAGCCGGCTTCTCCCGCCAGTTGCATTCGGTCGAAGATCGCCTCCAGCAGTGTCTGGAACAGCCCTCGCTCGGCCGCGGGGAACTCGCGCTCCACGAACTCCCGCAGCAGCTCCTTCTCACCCGGCATCGGCTCCGCGCAGACCACCTGCGTCCGGCGGATGGAGGGCCGGTCGGCCGGCTTGATCCCCTGCTGCTGCCACGCCCGCTGCGCCCGCAGCCAGAGGGCCAGACCGGCAATCTGCACGGCGCGCGGATCGATGTCGACCCCGTGGATGTTCCGCTCGACGATCAGCCGCGGCACGTCCCGCAAGAAGGCGTCCCGGTCTGCGTACTCCTCGTGCAGCGGCGTCAACTCCGCCGGGCGCATGAGGGCCTCAGCGCCGAGTGTTTCTTCCAACTCCCAGGCCTCGGCGTAGATCGCCTCCAGTAGCTCGAAGACATACAGCCCAAAATGCATGGAGCCGCACGCGGGGTCCAGCATCAGGATGGTGCGTGGGTCTTTCAGTGGACGATGGGGGAGGTAGACCGGCCGCTGCAGCAGCTCTTCCCGGGTCAGGTCTTCCTCCGCCGGCAGCTCCGGCGCGGCCTCACCCGGTTGGAGAAAGTGCTCGTTGGGGAGACGCACCAGGTAGCGGCACTGCTCCTTGAGCCGCGTTTCACCACGCGTCATCTCATACCAGGTACGGCCCAGGGCGTTATCCGTGAGGAACTCCACCACGTAGCGCGGGGTGAAGAACTGGTTGCGCTCGGCCAACTCCCGGCTGTTTCGCGGCGCCGCGGAGCCACCCTGCTTTACGTCCCGCAGTTGCCGCCGCTCGGCCGGGTCGTTGTAGTACTGGTAGATCCAGCCGAGCGTTTCGTCCTCGCTCCAGACTCCGGCCAGCGGAGCGCCGTTCAGGATAGCCAGCACCGCTTCGAGGCAGGGTCGCCGCGGCCAGAGGATCGATGCCGCGTCGCGCCGATTGAAGAGCACCTTCACCTCGGTGGAAAGCTCGTCGAACAGGCACTCCAGGTAGAGCCGGTAGCCCGCCTCCTCCGGCAGCAGCGGCACCCCGGCCGCCAGGCCGCAGAACTCCTTGTAACCCCCGGACTGTTCTCCTCGGGAGACGCACTCCAGCACCAGTTTCCGCACTTCCAGCAGCTTGAGCGCCGCGAACCGGTTCAGGGTGGTGAAGGCGGCATCCCGCAGGTAATCGGCTACCGCCTGTTGGGGGCTCATCCCGGCGGCTTGCTTGTGCTCGATCGCCGCCACAATCCGGGAGCGTTGGTGCGCCTGTCGCTCCGTTAAATGCGCTCCCGCCTGCGCGGAAATGACGCCGCTCCGCAGCACGTCGAACGTGCCTTCGAGCTGCGCGGCGAAGTCGTCTTCCAGCAGCCGGCGGGCCTTGAGCGTACCCCGTTCGATGGCCTTGCGTGCGTTATCGTCCACGGTTAGTCCTGAAAATGGAGAGGCGGCGGAAGAGAGGTGTGAAACATGCGGCTGCGCGTACTACTGCAAGGCACGTGCCTCGCCGTCGGATTACCCCCCGTTTAAGGAGCGGGGGTGCGCGCGCAGCACGCAGCTCACGGACACCTCCGTGGCGTCGAATTCCGGGGGAGGGCAGCCGGCGGCGGCCATGGTACTGCGGATGGTCTGGATGCCCTGTCCCTCCGCCTGCGCCAACTGCAAGCGGGATAGGAACCACGCCAGGGCCTGGTTGCGCCAGCGCGGCGTGACCGAGCCGGTCCGCAGGTCCTCCAACCGGACGCCAAGGGTGAGCGACCCGGGTGAGACGAACTCGATGCGGTCCAGATAACAGGTGAACCGGCCGGGGTCCATCAGCTCGTAGTCGCGGTGGGCGAGGGCGTTGACCATCGCTTCCTGCAGCGCCCGCCGTGGGTACTTCTCGGCGTTCGGCGCGCTCAAGTCCGTCTTGTCGAACAGAATGACCGCCTGTTCATTCAGCAGCTCCTGCAGCCTCCGGGCCTGGTCCAGCAGCGTCCCCGGCAGCTCAAAGCGGCGGGCGGTAGGATCCGTGCGGTCCCGGCCCGGATAGGCGGAATAGATAGAGAACGCACCGGGAATGAACCGCTGCGGCTCCCGGCCAAAGAGCAGCACGGCATAGTTGCGCGGACGCAGCACGCCGGTCAGCGGTTCCGCCACGCACAGCGAGGGCACGAACGGGGAGATCTGCACTCCCTCCACCAGGTACGGTTCCACCCCTCGATCCGGCGTAAATACCCCCATCCGTTGGAGCGCATCCCGCAGGGTCAACAGATCGAGGTCGTTGACCGTCGCCGCGCCGCACAGGCGGCGGTCCCAGGGCTCTAGGGCGCCTTTTCGCACCAGCAGGTCCCGGAGAGTCCCGTTGCGTGCCTCAATCGTGGAACGGCTCACGCGCACGTAATGCTTCGCGCCTTCCGTTCCGCGGCGGAAAGCATGGGCGGACCCGGTAGCCGGCTGCGTAAACACCAGGATGCGCCGCGTGGGGTCGCCGGTTTCCAGCTCATCCACCAGCGGCGTAATCGGAGGGGAGACCCGCTCCCGGCACCGGGCGATCACGGTGCCCTCCACCTCCTTCAAGCGGGCAGCCGTGAGACCCACCCGCACGAGGCTCGGAAAGCCGTGCTCGTCCTTCTCTTCGCGGGCGCCGCAGACCACGTACCCGCCCCCGAGGTTCTGGAGGTCATTGGCAAACGCACTGAGCGTGGCGACTACGTCGTCGATGTCGGCAACGTTCTCCTTCCACTCGATCTGTTCGCTCTCGCGGCGCGCCAATTCGGAGAGGTCGATGCGCTCACTCATCGGAGCACCACCTTCTTGCCCGCGCCGATCAGGTGCAGGCACTCCTCCCGCAACCCCTGGAGCGCGGCATCCAGTTGCTCTTCCGTTTCCACGCCGCCGCCAAAGTAAGGCTGCGGCTGCACGGCAGCCAGCCGCTCGCCTTCCAGCACCTCCTGTACCCGGCGCACCGCCTGGCGCAGCCGCGCATCGCAGGCGTCCCGGTCGGAGCGCAGCAGCGAGAGCGGGGAGGTGCGGGGCAGAGGCTCCGTCCCGGCGCGGAGCGGAGCAGCGAGGTCGGCCTGCACCTCCGGCGGCAGGTCGTGCCAGCCCGGTGTCTTTGTCAGCAGCTCCAGCGCCTCGCGGTACCGGTCGATCCGCGCCTGCTGCGCGTCCTCGAACCGGCGCGAATACTCCAGCTCGATGGCCCGCGCGTGCTGTTCGATGGCCGGGAGGTCGCGGTAGAACGACTCCCGCTTGAGCAGATCTTCCAACTGCTCCGCCCGGGAGGCGAGGTCCGGATGGAGGTCGGGCTCCAGCTTCAGCACGGGCCAGGCCACCGCAAGGGCCCGCCGCGCCTGCTCCAAATCGTGCACGCGTGGCTCGGTCAGCGCCTGTTCCAGCTCCGCGGCTCGCTTGATGGCGTCTTTGATCGCGCGGAACGAAGCGTTGAAGGTAGCGAGCGCCTGATCTTCGGTGCCGCGTAAGATCGCCTTCATCTGCCCGAGCGCGCTGTCCAGCACGCCGGTTCCAGGAAGCCGGTTCGCGGTCAGCTTCCCCAGCGCCGCCGACACCAGATCTTCGTGGCGGGCCACTTCTCGCCGCAGCTCCTCCACGATGGCGCCGGCACTCAGCTCCCGGACTTCCGCTCCAAACGTGTCGCGGAACGCCTCCGCAGCTTTCACCAGCTCTTCGAACTCGATGCCCCGCTTCGGCCGGAAGGACGCCTGCCGGAATAGGTTGTTGTTCGAGAAGGTCTCCCGCGCCTCGATGCTGGTGGTGGCCTCGATGGTTTGCGCTTTGCTCGTGGCGTCGATCTTGCCCGCCCGCAGCAGCGACAGCACCAGCAGGCGCACCGCCTCGAAGTCCCACCCGAACGGCTCCCGGGCGAACTCGTCGGCGAGGAGGCGTCCACTCGCCGTTTCGCCATAGTTGGCACGCTCCTCGATCCGGTTAAGCAGCTCGCGCAGCGGACCGCTGTCGGCATTGAACACGGTGCGGCCGTTCTCGCTGCGCAGCAGGTTCAGATTGCTGAAAACGGAGGGCAGCCCCTGCAGGTTCTCTGCTGAAAAGAGGGCCTCCACGCCCTTCTTCACGTCGGTCGGCTTGGCCGCCGCTTCCTGGAACCGGTCGAACACCTCCGGCAGCACTTTGCCCAGGATCTCGATCGCGCCCCGGCCGACTTCCTGCGTGCCGTCACTGGGCCTGCGGTCCGTTCCGCGGAAATAGACGCTGCCGGACAGGCAGGCAGCCTTCAGCAAACGCCGGAGCTCCTCCAGGTGCCGGCGCTGCCGGACGCCTTCCTCGGCGATCAGGGCTGGCGTGCCTTCCCCCCGCGCCTCTCGACCCCGGCGGGCCAGGATCTCCCGAGACCGGAACAGCTCCACGATCTGGCGGTCGATCGCCTCGTCCAGGGCGGCCGCCCAGAAGACGTGACTTCGCTCCAACTGGCTGCGGGATCGCAGCTCCTCCGCCAGCGCCGGAAACTCCGCGGGCTCATCGGCAAAGTGGAAGTGGAATGCCAGGTCTCCGCTCGTTACTTCACGTCCGTGGATCGTCAGGCCCGCCTTGAAGGTCTTCGTTTCCAGCAGCGTATACGCCGGCTGAGGTTGCCAGAAGCCCTGCACCACCTCGGTGACGAGCCGGTGCGCATCTCCCGGCTTGGGATTGACGGCGTTCCGGGAGCGCTCCCAGTCATCCTCGGCGGGGGTAGGAATGCGATAGCCGTCGTCCCCTCGCCGCACCTGGTGGGTAGCCTCCAGCTCCAGCAGCGCCTCCTTGACGTCCGCCAGGCGAGAATCGGCCCCAACGGCCGGATACAGCGCTGCCGCGAAATTCTCTTCCGTGCGGTGTACCGTTTTGACGAACTGCAGCAGGCAGATCACCTTGGCGACCGGCTGCGCCAGCGGGTGCTTCAAATCCCGACCGATCGACGCGATTTTCGCCCGTACGTCGGACGCGATGTTGTGCTCCACCAGGTCGTACACCTGATCCAGCCGCGCCAGCGTGCCACAGGGTTCCGCCGCCAGATTCACCGCCGGGTTGATCAGCAGTTGCTGGGCCAGCTTGATGATCGTGCGGTTCGCGCCGCCAACGTGCCCGCCGCCCCCGCCCTGCGTGCGCAGCCCAGACACGATGTCGATGATGAGATCGATCTGATACGGCAGCAGGGGATAGAGATCGATGAAGCCCGGCCGCGAAAGCTCCGGCAGCCGGATCTCGGCCGACATGCGGGTGTTCTCCGTCAGCCGGGCCCGGTGCTGGTCGAACAGCTGCCCCAACACGGCCTCGGCCACCGCGTTCTTGGAAAGCACCCGGCGACTGGTAACCTCGGAGATGTCAGAGGGCTCCAGATGAACTTGCAGCGGAAAGCGGTCCATCAGCCGCCGCAGCTCGATCTTCTTGTCGTCCAGGCCGCTGATCAGCTCGCCCAGCTTCTCCTGGGAAGTGACCACCAGCCAGTGCTTACCGCGTCCTTTAACGCCCAGGCTCTGGACCACGGCCTGGAGATCCAGCATCTTCTGCACGTCACGCGCGACGAACTGGCCCACTTCGTCAACGACAAACATGAGGCTTTCGCCCGGCTTACGGCGCCGCATCAGCTCCGTGGCCCGGTCGGCAAGCTTACCCGGCGTAATATCCGCCTTGTTCTTGACGGCCTTGACCCAGGAGTCCGCCAGCGGGTAAGTATCCGGCTCGAGGTTGTGGAGCACCCGGCTCGCCTGGCTGAGCGCAAAGGCGACCTTGCCCTTCTCGGTGTCCCACGACTTATCGAAGAGCTTGCGATACTCATCCTCGAACTGGGTGAGCCGCCCCTGCTCCTCTAACGCGATCTCCAGTTCGGAGAGATCCAGATCCTTCGCGTAGCCGAGGCTCTGCAAGAAGAGGCCGTACATGATCTCGGTCAACGTCTGGTTGCCGCTGCGGATGCCGCGGTCGGTGGAGACGTCGAAGATCACCGCGTGGGTCGGGATCTTCTCATTGATCGTCCGCAGCAGAACTTCCAGCCGCTGGCTGCGAGCCCGCTCGGCAAACCGCTCCGACGCAGACCTTCCCAGCACATCCCGGTTGTCGATCGAAAGACCGACCATCTTGGCGAAACTGGACTTGCCCGAACCGAAAAAGCCGGACACCCACACCGCGATCCCTTCGTGCGGCTTGTTCGGGGTTTCCAGGTACCGGTCGAAGATCTCGCAGTAATGCTTGGCGAGGGCAGTGGTGGTCTCGTACTCCTCGATCTCGTCAGCCAAGACCTCCTCGTCGGTCTGGTCAACTTTGATGACCTCCTCGATGGTGCGATCGATGGGTTTGCTGAAGAGCTCTCGGATGGCTAGCTCGGTCGCCATGGTGCATTCCTTGTCAGAAGATCTTCGGACGATAGTTGTGCTCGGCGTCCAGCACACCCATAAAACGTAAACCTGACGCGCCGTCGAGGTCGCCGGGGTAAAAGAGCACCGCGGGGATCTGGATCCGGCCCTTCAACTGCTCGAGCAGCGAGAAGGTGCGGTACATGGGAAAGAGACTCCCGGTGCGCTGGATGAAGACCAGATCGTGCAGCGGGTCCGGATCCTCCGGCAGCCGCGCGGCCACCAGATCCACCAATGGGGCGTACTCGGATAGCACCGCCAGCACGGTATCCACCACGCTGGCCACCCCCTGCTCGCGCTCCACGGCAAACCAGTCTTCCAGCGGTCCCTGGGACCGCATCGCTTCCTCCAGGCACTCCGCCAGCGAGATGCGCCGGATTCGTTTGCCTTTCTGCGCGAGACGGGTCTCCAGCAGGCTCACCTGTTTCCGCAATTCGAACTCTTCCTCCGGGTCGTAGCGAAAGAGCGCGTACGGCATGTCGTGGTAGGCGCTAATCTGCTGCCGGGGATCGGGCAGGGCGAGTATCGGCTCCAGGTCCTGTCGTAACCGGTGTACCAGGTCGCTCACGCCACCATCCTCTCCGCGAACTCTCGGGCATTGCCGCACGGCAATGAGATTGCCACCAGACTGCCCGCTACCTGATACTCCAGCTTTCGGAACTGGTGCAACCGCAGCAGCGCTTCTTCTACTGCGCTGGGCTCCAGCAGGAACGCCCTCCAGAGCGGACTGCCCGGAATGCGCGCGGTCCCGCCTTCAAACTCCGCAATGAAGTGGCAGGCGTAGAGAAAGACCGCATCACCGAGGGGCACTCGGGCAAACTCCTTCACCGGCCCCTGACCCCGCAGCACCCCCAGGTCGCGCGCCATCCGGATCAGGTCGCGCGCAGTGCGAACGGCGCCATATTCCGTCAATGGCTCGCCCTCCCCACGCGATACCCCCCACCATTCTCGCACGAAGTCGACCACGTCGTCGGTTCGGACTTGATAGCGTCCGGCTACATACTCGGGAAACAGCCAGTGCGCCGCAAACTGCCAGTAATCGCTTTCGCCGGCCGCGATCGTCAGGAGCAGGCAGTGCTTCCAATCCTGCAGCGGAAAACCGTGTCCGGCCAGCACTCGCAGGGGAGCCGCGGCGGTAGGGTCAGCAAATCGGAGAGACAGCGTCTTCCGTACCTCATCCTTCCACGCATCGGTGCGAAAGTGCGCGGCGAACACGCGGCCGAAGTTCTCGTCGAACGAGGTGCCCTCTTGCCATCCGCGAAACAGCTCGTAGGTCTCTTCCGCCAGTGCCCCTTTGCGCAGCAGTCGCTGGGATCGCAGGCGCCGCTCCTCCATCATCCAGCCGCTCTCCGTAGATAGGGCACCGCCGGGAGCCCGGGTTCTCCCAGGGCAAAGCCGAGCGCGAGCCGCGTCAGGTCCGCATCGCTGCCGGCGAAGACTCCCGGAAGCACGACCGCCCGCCCTTCCGCGCTCCGGCGCAAGGCTGCACACTGCTGGACCTCGCCCTCCGTAACCAGCTCAAAGCGTCGTAGAGTCGCCGCGAGATCGGTCGCTGCCATTCCCTCTAGCTGCTGGAAGAACGGTGCCCAGTCGGCAGCCCGGTCGATCCACTGCTCCCACCGCACGTCGAACTCCTGCTCGATGACTTCAGGAAGTCGCCAGAGGGTGACACTGTCCGGTACATCGAACAACTCCGCGCACCGGTCCGCGGCTACCGCGAACACTGACCTGGCCTGCGCAAAGTGATGCGTGCGAGGGAACCCACGGCGTAAGGCCAGCGGGCCGAGCCTCCCGAGTTGCCCTTTCGTGTTCCACCATCTGGCGAGGTCCATCTCGCCATAGCGAGCGACCACCAGCCGCAACTTGAAGAGCCTCTCCAGATCCGGCACCCCGTTGGCGAACATCCCGCCCTTTACCGGGCTCGGAAGCGACGCTGACATACTAGAGACACCTCATTCCCACACCGTTCCCGCGATCAATTAGGGCCTGTGGTCCCGTCCCCCGGTCTCCGAGTGCTGCGCGCGCCCGAACGCCGTGAGGCGCCCCTCCCCGGCGAAAAGGGCCAAGGGTTCCACAGCGGCGCCAGGCAAGATAGACTGGGATACTCACCGGCGGTGGCCAGGGCGATAAGACCTGGATCCAGCCTGGTATATCTTATGCGGACTCCACATCTTCCTCGCAGTGTCGCTGTCGAGATTCCGCAAATGGCTCCCCGGCTACTCACGAATGCAGCCGTGGCCCAACCAACCAGCCATACTGTTCGCCGCATCCAATCCAGTCTCTTGCATCGCCACCCGACTAGATGAGCGGGAAGCCAACCTGTGGTGTCGCGCTGGCTTGGAATAGCGGTTGGCGCTCCCAGAGCGGACGCGGTTGGATGAGCGCCTGCTACGCCAACCACAGTCGCCGCATTCTGTGGTCACGGAAGGCGTGAAACGCTCCCGATCTGGGTGAACCGCGAGTTGGGCCAGATAGGGGAACGACGAATCAGCAGCATTGCTTACATCGGCAGGTTGATGTCCGCCTCCGGGAAGGCGGTAAATGAGGTAGCGCCAGTCACTTTCCGTTTGTGAACGTAGGCCTTCCCATCGGTCTCTCTTCGGTGTAGCGGCAGGGTGACGATGAAGCCTGGTAGCGAGAGCATCCATAAAACGCCCGCCCATCTGACCGCCGCCTTCGAGTCAGCAATGCTCCCTCCCGGCAGCGAGGGCATACCCGCGCGGAAAACCCGCACATCCCGCACGAACGCGTCCCTCCTTCCCGGGTGGCCAGCCGACCATTAAGACAGTTGGAACAGGCCTGCTCCGTGTGCTCACAGACCGGGTAGTTGGAGCAGCCATAAAAAGCGCCGTACGGTCCCCGGCGGCGGTGCAGCCGTCCGTGTTGACAGGAAGGGCACCGGGCGCTGCTGGCCAAGTCCGCGGTACCTGTGACGTCTTTCTCGTAGCCCCGATCGTCGAGTAGCTCGCGCACGAAGGGGGACATCCGCTCCGCGTCGGCCAGCAGGTAAATACGCTTCCGTGCGCGAGTGAGGGCCACATAGAAGAGCCGCCGCTCCTCTCCATGCGGGAAGGCATCCGGCTGCGCCAGCACCAGGTCCAATGCCGGATCGTCCGCGACCTCCGAGGGAAAGCCGTACCTACCACTGCTAAGGTGCTCGAGGATCACGTAATCCGCCTCCAGCCCCTTTGCCGCGTGGACGGAATGGAACTGGATATTGAGCTGGGGGAAGCGGCGCCGGAGCGCTTGCTGAGCTCCCGCCGGCCGATGAAAGTGGTAGCGGTTCAGCACGAACACGGAGGCTCGCTCTTCGGTGGCCAACTGCGTCAGGAGTATTGGGAGACCGTCCTCACCGTCGGGGCAAAGCTGCACTACCACCGCGGCCCTTGTGCCTCGGGTGAGGGCGGTCAGCGACTTCGGCAGCTGCGCGGGGTTCTTCTGCACGAACCGGGAACTGAACCCCGCGAGCCGGTCATCGAAGCGAAAGGTTTGGCTGAGGGCGGTGGTCCGCGTGTAGCCGAAGTGCTCCGCGAACCGGGTGGTGAGCGAGAGATCGCTTCCCGTGAACCGGTAAATGGACTGCCAGTCGTCTCCGACGCAGAACAACTTGGAGCCGGGGATCTGCTCCCGCAGCGCCTGCAATAGCCGGGCGCGTCCCTGGGAGAGATCCTGGAACTCGTCCACCAGCAGGTAGCGGAACCGCGAGGAATAGGCACCGCTCCGGGTCAATTCCGTGGCGCGCTGGATCATGTCGTCGAAATCGATTTCCCGCCGCCCCGCAAGGAGCTGCTGGTAGGCGAGCTGAACTCGTTCGATCAAGTTCAGGAAGAAGCTGGTCCGCCCCGCATCCCGACCGGCCCCGGTGCGCCCGCGGATCTCCTCGACCGAATGCCCTGTCGATCTGAGGAGACTCAGGAATGTCCCCACGAGCGTGAGGAACGGCTCCCACAAACCCAGGCGGTTCAGCTGCACCAGCGCCTCCTGCACGGGAACGCTTCCGAACACCACCCCGCGCTCCCACAGCTTTGTTTCCAGGCGGGTGAGGAGCACTCCCTCCGCCCGCTCCCAGGAGTAGGTCTCTACCAGCGTGGTTCCCCGGAACACGTGCAGCTCCCGCGCCCACTGCATCTTGGCCTGGTATGACGCCCGCTCCATGAAGGGCGCGGGGTTTCCCGCGCGGTCGACGCCCCAATGCTCCAGATAGATCCCATAATCCGGCAGATAGAAGTCGGGACGATACTGGACATACCGCTCGCTCGCGGTGTCCAGCTCGTACGGGCGCTCGTATTCAAAGCGGATGCCGTGCAGGAGCAGCCAGTTGGCGATCTCGCATTCCTCGTAGGAACGGACCAGGATCCCGGAGAGGGTGCGGGGTTCCACCGCGAGCAGGTAATCGCGGTACTCCGCCTCGGAGCGGAACTCCTGGGCGGGCCGGTAGGGCGCGCGCAGGTGGGTGTGGAAGCCCAGGTAGTCCCGTCGAAAGTCCGGCTCACCGAAAAGATCCGTGACGAGCTGGGCCAGAGTCGCGCGTCTCACCGCCGGGTCCTCGGCCTCGCGGGCGAGGCTCGGCTTTCGGCCCTCCGCCTGGGCCAGGATCTCCAGTCCCAGTGAGTGAAACGTCCGCACGGGCACGGAGACGGAAAACGTGCGCTTCAGCCGCTCTCGTAGCTCATCGGCCGCCTTTCGAGTGAAAGCGAGCAGCAGCAACTCCTCCGGGCGGGCCAGCTCTTTGCGGAGGAGGTAGCCCACCTTGGCGACGAGCGTGGAAGTCTTACCGGTACCCGCGCCCGCTAGGACCAGGGCATTGTCCTCGTCGTGAAGGACGGCTTCCCTCTGGGAGGGCGTCAGCGGATACCGCTCCACGGTGTCGAGCAGCGAGGCGAACCGGGTGGCCTCCGCCTGTACCCATTCTCTATTCCGCCGGTCCACGGTCTCGCGTGCCCCAAGAGAAAGCGCCTGTAGTCCTTGGAGCGTGGCCTGACGCTCCGCCTTGACCTGCCCGAGGAGATCCATTTCCTCGGGGGAGGGGAGTGGCACGGCACGGAGTTCCGCGAGCCATGCTTGGACGTCAGTGTGGGTAAGATACCGGTCCGCAGCAGCAAGGTCGCCCCAGCGACGCCAGAGTTCCCGATAGCGCGGCCACTCTTCCTGAAGTGACGTGCGTACTCGTTCGCTGCGCTGTGCTTCGACTACGGTCGCCAGGAATGCGGCGGCGGTCCGTGGGGCCACTCCGCCCAGAGCATAGACGCCCTGTGGGGCGGTCAGCGTGATCCGGCGCAGGCAGCCCCACTCCCGCACCATTTCCAAGTCCACCTCGGACACCGATAGCCGGTGCGAGTCCGCGCCGGCAGTGACCACCAACTGCTCACGGTCCAACTGGAGCGAGTGCACCACGGGTCGGGCGAGCCAGGCATAGAGCGCGAGCGGCCGGACCGGTGCGGATACGACTCCCGGGCAGTCGTCGGAGCCAGACCTCATTCCGGGGCCGCCGCGTCAGGTGCTTCCGGGTTCAGAAAGTAGAGCCCGTAGGTATTACAGCCCGCGCACTCCACGAAAAACTCCCGCCCGCTCTTGCGGAGCTTCTTTCGCGCTCCGCAGCCGGGGCAATCTTCCCGGATGGGCGTATTGCCACTGCAATCGCCGCACTTGAAGTAGTAGCCGAACTTCCCCCACAAGATGGAGAGCTGCTCCCCCTCGCAACTCCGGCAGCGAGGCCCGGTCTTCGCTGCCGGAGTTGCGGCAGCCGGCGGAGGGGAGTCCCGGACCGGGGTGAGAGCTGGGAGGGGATCAGGAGCGACCGCAGGCGCCGCAGCGATTTGAGGTGCAGGGGCTGGGGTGGGTGGTAAGTCAACCGCAACGACCTGCACCGGCTTCGCATTGGGCTCCCGCACTGGTACGAGCTCCGGGCGAGCCGGGACAGCGAGGGGGCGATGGTGCTCCAGCAAGAAGTCGCTGATGCGCACCCGCTCGTCGGCCGTCAGAAAGTAACCGCCGCTGAGCGGGTTTAGCAGGCTGTTCTCCCGGCCGGCGCGCTTCAGGAGGGCGCGCACTTTCTCCGGCACCTGGTCGGCTTTGCAGACCTCGGGCAGCTCCAGTCCCTGCGGGCGCTCGATCACCCCCGAGTCGGAGATGGCGACCAGCACGTCCAGCGTCATGCAGGTGAAGGTCTTCTGTAGCTTCCCGAGCAGCAACTTCGCCAGCAGCCCTTCCTGGTGATCATACAGGTATGACCGGAGGAACTGACCTTGCCGCTGGGCCTGCAGGATGGGCGACGGCATCCCGGAGACCTTGCGCTCAAAGTGGCGCGTCCACTCCCCATGCGCATTGATGACCACGCGCGAGGTGACACTCTTGCTCTCGATCAGGATGACCCCCCAGCGGTGCAGAATCAGGTGGTCGATCTGGGCGGCATCCCCATCCCGCACCAGGCGGAGGTGGTTAAAGATGCGGAGCTCGGGGTCCTTACCAAACGCCCGGTAGAGGTAGTGCGCCAGCTGCTCTTCGGCAGCATGACCCGCCCGCAGCAGCGGATCTGCCGAACGAAGCGGCTCGAGTTCTTTGAGGATCATGAAGCAGCAAAATGAAAGCCTCGCAGGTTAGTCCGCGAAGACGAGTTACCCGACAGATAATGGTGACTAGCCGCCGCGTCTTCAGGGTTAATTGATCTTCGTTTAGAGAAGCGTGTATCTGCCTGATAAGCGTCAATCCAGATAGCGCGAAGCTAACAACTGCAAGGGAACGGCCGTAGTTCGATTGACCACGCCTGGTGCAGTGGTAGTCTTGGCTCCGTGGTCCCCGCTCTCGACCTCGGGGACCTGCTCTGCACAGATTGAGCAAGCACTTGCACGGCATCGGGCGGCTGCTCGACTTAAATTCGATGAAGCGGCCGGCTGCAAAGGCTAGGTCCAGGAAAGCCGGATTTGACGGTGGGTGACAACCCCTGCGTGCTCGAGCGGGCGACTGGAGTGGTTGAGGTCACCAAGATCAACGCAGCAGTTTCGCCCGACGGATCCAGGTCGAGGGGAGGACGCCCTACGCGTGCAGTCCATTAACGGCGCATGTGGAGGGTGAGGTCCTGGCGGGCACCGACCGAGAGTTCTTAGAAGCAGGAGTGGCGTCCAGCTGGTTTCCGATATGCGGTCGTGGGCTCCAGCGCGTTGGAAATGTGAACGGAAAGTGACTGCTAGTTAGCTGCCTCAGAAGTCCACCATGATGGTCCAGGGCACGTACTGGGTGCAGGGCTGGACGGCAGCCCGCCTACAGGTTCCGGTACTCACCGAGGTACTGGGCAAACCAGTCATTGGGGATCGGATGGGTCTGGGCAAACGGCAGCCAGGGTTCCCCGTAGGCCTCCAGGATCCGCCAGAGGTGGTCCAGGCAGTTGTTCGTGAGTCCCGTGTAGCCCCACTGCTGCGACTCCTCGGCGAGACGGCGCGCCGCCTCCGGGTGCGGCTCACGCACGGTGGCCACCTTGTAGCCATCGTAATCCAACTCGATAAAGCGGGCGAGCATCTCCGCCTCCGTACCGTCGGCCGCCCACCAGTCGTTGTCCTCGCCGGGTGCCACGAAGGGCGAGCCGCTCCGGTTCTCGGTGGAGCCGTAGTAGAAGCGGTCCTCTCCGACCTGAAAACCCCAGCCCACGTGACCGCCGTTGAGCACCCCCGCCAGCGGCGCCCCACTTTTCCGGACAAACACAAAACACCGGCTTTTCATCTTGAAATCTCCTCCAGGTGAGCGGTCAGCGCACCTTCAACGTGTAGTGGAGCAACCCATAGTCTTCGCTGGCCGGCTCGGCGCGGACGCGCAGCAGGTAATCCCCGGCGGCAGTTGCCCGCAGCCCAAAGGTCTCCCGATCCCGCTTGCGGCCGGACGCGCTGACCAGTAACGTCTCCTCCGCGATCAGCCCCCGGCGCGCGTCCAGCAGCGCCACCGACGAGGCGATCTGCCAGCCGAACGGCATCCCCTGTTCCAGGTAGGCCTGCGCCGCCGCTTTCACGCTCTGCCCAGCACGTAGCCGGACCGGGTGCAGTGCAAAGGCCCCGGGCCGCAGGTCCCCCCGGAAGGTAAGCGCCTCTTTCCCCTTCAAGGAGGGCGGCGGCGGCGGCGGCATCTGGAAGCCCGCCTCGAGCTCCCGGACGCGGTCCTCGATGACCTGGTGAAACTTACCGGCCTCCTGCGCCTGCTGGAAGGCGGCGTTCAGCGCCTCGGCGATCTTCGCCAGCGCGCTCCCCTCGATCTGTTTTCGTTCCACTCCGGTGAGTAACTCCGGACCGCTCACATGCTCCAGGCGCGTGAGGGTGGGGTCCAGGGCACTGACCGCATCTACCTCCACATGAAGGGCGGCTGGCTGGCCGAAAGGGTAGATGCGGAGGAGCACCGGGCAGTCCGCCTCGGCCCGCCAGCCCTGCTCTTCGAGCAGCGGCAGTTTGATGTGCAGGCCCAGGTTCAGGGAGAGGGTCACCCGGTAAGCCAACTCGAAGAGGGTCTCCTCGGCCGCCACGGGAGCCAGTTCCACGGAGCGGAGGTGGGCGGAAGCGGTCGTGCGGATCACAATGCCGTGCTCCTCGCTGCGCTGCTCCGGGATCGGTTCCGCCAGGGCGAGCTCCAGCTGCGCGGCGATAAAGGCGGGCGACACGGCCTGGCGCACGAACTGGAGGCCGAACTCATCGAAGCAGAGCTGCGGCCCGTGCTTTTCCCCTCCCTGCCGGGTCTGCAGCACCAGGTACTCCAGGTCTGCGCCCTGTCGTCCTGCCAGGTTGGTCAGGCGAAACCCGTAGGTGCCGGTCTCGCCCGCGGTAAAGGTCTCCTCCTGGAGGTCGAAGTCGGGTGGCCAGGCCGTCACGGTGAGCTCGCTGCTCGTTCCCGGAAGCGCCCGCTCGGAGCTTCCCAGAACGGCCCAGCCCGCGGTCTGCCGGAGTGGCCCCCGGTGATTGCCCAGGTAGAGACGGAAGGTCACCCGTTCCTGCGCTCGCAGCAAAAGGCGATAGGCGGCGGCGGCGCCGGGAGCGAGGCGTCCCTGGAGCGGAGCGTCCGCGCCCACCGGCAGCCAGGGCCGGCCGGGCAGCGCCGGCTCCCCTTTGCCTACGCCGCTCAGGAGCAGGGTGGGCAGATCCAGGGTGCGGCTCTCCACCGAGGCCTCGACCTGCTCCTGAATCTGCTCGGCGACCTTCTCCCGGATCTTCGACTCGACGAGGGGGCGCGCCAGCTGCTCCCAGTACCCGGCAAACTGCGGATCGAACTCCACCTCCGCCGCCGTGACGGGCGCGATGTTCAAAAAGATCGTCGCCGGCAGATGTGTCGTGATCTCGAGGGAGAGCTGGAGGTGCGCGATGCCGGTCACCTGGTTGTGTGCCGTGGGGATTGCCTCGATCACCAGGTTCAGGATGACGTCGAGCGGCAAGCTATAGCGGAGGCAGCAGCGATCTGAGGGGCCCTCCCGCAGCTGGCCCAATCTGGGGGTGGCGGTACCTGAGGCTTCGGGCGTCACCACCTCGATCGGGTGCGGCGGGATGAGGGTGGCGAACTTCTTCTGCAGCAGCCCGCGGTTCATTACGGTCCGGACAAATTCCAGACCGAAGTCCACAAAGCTGACCGGGCGGCCCAGGCGGCCGGGGGTATCAGGAGGTCTAGGCATGAGAGTGGGTCCACAAAGCTCTGGTCCTATTCCTCGGGCGGCAAGGTGAGCCCTGCGTGTGCTGCGCTGAGAGTTCCCCCAGGATCCAGAGCCACCGCTCGGGAGCGTGAGCGCCAGGCTCCATCACTCGCTAAACCTCGCAGAGCGCGGGGAATGCGCTACCGGGAGCACGCGGGCTCCTGCTCTGGCTTCCCCGCGCCACCGGCCGGCAAGCAGGTTGCCGCCGGTGCCGTGATCCGGGCGCGGTGCGGCCCGACCTCCAGCTCGCACCGGAAATCAGCGCAGAGGCGCCGCAAGGTCTTCCACAGTAGCGCCGCCTCGTAGTGCTCGATCTCCGCCGGCATGTAGTCCAGCAGCGTGTCCGCGCAGACCACGATCAGGCGTGTTTTCGCCCGCGAGAAGGCGACGTTCGCCCGGTTCAGGTTCAGGATGAACTCCGCCTTGGCGCCGATCGCCACCGGATCGCTGGCGGTCGCGGAGACGATGATGGTCTCCCTTTCCCCACCCTGCAGCCGCTCCACCGTGTCCAGTACGTCTACCGCTTCCCCATGCTCTGCCAGCACCCCCTTGAGGAGCGAGCGCTGCGACCGGTGCGGCATCACGATCCCTACTGAACTGGGGGTCAGCTTTCCGAGCCGCTCGCCCGCGGCCAGGATCTCCCGGATGATCCCCGCCTCCACCGGGTTACTCTGCTTGGAGGTGCGCTCGTCGTGGGTCACCAGGTACAGCCCGCCGTCCCCCTCCCAGAGCCGGTCCCAGCCCGACGACGTGCCGGGTAATCGCGGTTCCGCGGCCCGGCCCGCCAGCTCGATCCCATCCTGGCGATACAGGCGGGTCAAAAGCTCGCGGATCTCCGCCGGCAGCCGAAACGTGTAGGAGAGCGCCGACTGCGTGATCTGCGCGGGGGTGAGGCTCTGACCGGCCTGCAGGCTCCGGACCGCCTCGTAGGCGGAGACGAAGGGCTGGAAGAGCACCACCGGTGGCCGATCCTCGCTTGCCCAGTCATGCCCCACGATCGGTGCCAGCTGCCGGTGGTCCCCCGCGAGCAGGATCTCCCCGTCTTCCCGCACGAGCGAGGCCAGCGCCAGGAGGCAGGGCAGGACCAGCATGGAGGCCTCATCGACGATCAAGAGCGGCACGCGGAAGCCGTGCTCGTTCTTGTACGCGGCCGTCGGGCTCAGTTTCTGCTCCAGCTTGAGCAGCGCCGCCGGCGTGCCGCCGAGGACGACCACCCCCTGTTGTCGCGCCTCCGCGAGGCGCCCGGCCGCGTTATCCGCCGTCCAGTCCGCGATCCCGCCGCCCGTCGGCTCTTCCGGCTCGGAAGAGTGGATCTTCGCGATCCGTAGCGGAGGCAACGGCAGGCCGGCTGCCTGCGCGGCGGCCCGCAGCGGCGGCTGGAGGTCCCCGAGTCGTGCCAGCAGGGTATTCACCGCCGTGTGCGTGTTGCCGGTGAGCAGGACCACATCGCCGCCGGACCGCCGTGCCAGGATTCGCAGCAGAACCGCGACGGCCGTGGTCTGCGTCTTGCCGGTGCCGGGAGGGCCCTGCAGGAGCTGGATGCGCGCCGAGAGCCCCTCCAGCGCGGCCCGGATCTGGTCCGGCGCGAGCGGGCCCTTACCCAGGACCGTGCCGGAAAGGAGATCTCGATAGCTCTCCAGCAGCCCATCAGCCAGCACGTCCTGCGCAGGGATCACCGCCCCGCGCGGATCGAACCAGCGATACGTGGGCGCGTCGGTCTGGTCCCGCAGCCGCCGGTCCACCCGGCTACTCACGAAGTCCGAAGGGCTTTCATCCACGGTCGCTCGGTCATAGCCGTCCGCGTCCTCCTTCCAGGCGCGACTCGGCACCAGATAGGCCGCGCCTTTGGAAGGGATGATCGAGACGACGATTCGGCCCGTCTCCCAGTCCAGGCTCTCCACCGTCCCGGTGCTGCCCGCGTTCAGCAGCTGCTTCACGGTCTGCGCCCGGCCCGGATCGTCCGCGCAGGGACTGACCCGCACGAAGGAGCCGGGGCCGTAGCTGCAGCGTACCTCGAGCGCCGCCCGGTCGAGCGGGTAGCCCGTCAGGTCGATCCAGCCCCCCAGCCGGTTGGCCTCCAGCGGCCGCAGGTCCCGGAGGGGGAGGGTCTGCCCCTCGCAGACGCGCTGGATGGGCGGCACGAGGCGACTCGCGATCCAGTCGTTCACCTTCACATGCTGTTCCAGGCGCAGGAAGTCGAGGGCGGCGCGGGCCGGCCCGTCCACCCCCAGCGTGAAGGTGGGGAGCTCGTCCACGCAGAGCAGCGGCTTTGCAATGGCCCCGTTCTTGAAGCGGACACTCTCCTCGATCCAGCGCAGCGCCTGGACCCGCGCCTGCAGGTAGGCGCGGAGATAGCCCGGCTGCGCAGCTTCCTGATAGCGCCGGATCGACTTTGCCATGCGCGCGTCCAGGCCCGGAGTGTTCGGATCTGGAAGCGTACCCCAGACGGCGCGCCAGTAAGGAGCCGAGAGAGCATCCTGGAAGCAGGCGCGCAGCTCAAAGGAATGCCGGTCGGCGGACTCGTCTTCGAGCGGCCGCCAGGGACGGTCCAGCTGTGCTCCGTCGAAACGGAGCGAGGTCTTCCAATCGAACAGGTCCTGGAAAAAGACCCGGTCCAGGTGCACCACCTCCCCCTTCACGCGCCGCGTCCAATGGAAGCGCCGTCCGAACCATTTCAGGGAGGTGGCCACCCCGAGCCCTCGCCCCGTCCAGCCCAGCGCGTACCGGGTCTGCACCTCGTCTTCCAGGCAGCTATAGATCAGTTGCTCCAGGCTCGCCCGGCAGCCCAGGAGCTCCCGCAGGTGCGCGAGGAGCTCCGTCCCGCAGCGGGAGCACCCCTCCACGAGCCGCGTGAGCTCTCCCCGGTTCCAGACGTAGAAGTGGAGCGGCGCCCAGCCCTCCGGCGCCAGCTTCCGAATCGCGTCCACCGTCTTCTGGAAGAAGCCGCGGAGCAGCGCCGCTTCCTTCCCGTTGTCCGCCGCGTAGTCACCGGTCCAGGGCTCCCGGATCCAGCCGATGACGTCCTCTCCCTGGACCGGTCCCTGCTCCCACCGGAAACCGCCGTCGCCCTCCACTTTCCACTGCTCCTGCACGTCCGGGTGCGGCCGCCAGCGGCCCTCCTCGTCCTGGAACAGGGTGCTCAGGGGGTGTGCACTCCGGGTGACGTGGGCCGCAATCGCGCCGATGCGGTTCTCCACGTAGTCGTAGTGGATGGTCAGGAAAACCCGCACCAGCGCGTGCCCGTCCTGATCATGCACCGGGAGCTGGCCGTCCCCCGCATGGGGCAGCGGCTCCACCTCGTGGTCTTCCGGGTGCAGGTCGCCGCCGGGAAGAAGGCGCCGCCGGGTCTTCGCCTGCACGACCAGCGAGTGCAGGTCCGCCCGGAACCCCGGCTCGGCGCGGACCGCCTGCGCCACCGGACCGGCGGGATCCAGGTCCGCCACCTGGTCCAGCGTCTCCAGCCCTGCGGCCCGGAAGGCGCGGACGGCGGAGGGATCGACCCCCAGGAGCTCCAGCCGGCGTCCGCGGGCACTTTCCGGGAAGCAGTCGACGTTCAGGGCGCAGTCACCGCAATGGCTATCCAGCTGATAGGGGAGAGTGTCCAGGTCCGCGGCGAGGATCCGGGGAAGGGCGCCGTCCTCCGCCAGGAGCCGCGTCACGTCCGCCTCTTCCAACTCCAGGTCGAGCGGCGAGAGCGCGAGGACGTCGTGGACTTCATTGGTCGCGTCGTCGATCCGCGCGACCACGCACTCCAGCGTTTCCACCGGCACGCCGTCGATGAGTAGCGGGGCTTCCGCGAGCAACCGCCGGAGCAGCATCCGGTACAGCACCAGCTGCACCCGGTGGTAGGTGCGGTCCTTGCGGCTCGCCTTGCACTCCACAATCCGCAGCCGGGGCCGGTCTCCCTCCCAGAGCAGCAGCGCGAAGTCGATTCGGCCGCTCACGCGGAAGGCGCCCAGCTCGCCTTCTACCTCGATCTCCCGTCCGTAGGCGGCTGTCCCCGGTGCCACGGTGGCTGCGGCAGCCGCGAAGAAGCTCCAAGGGGTCGACTCTACTCCCGGCCGGTCTTCATAGCAGCAGAGATCCGTGAGGCCCGCGGCCCGCACCCGCTCCTCCCATTCCCGCTCCCGCTTCCGGCCGGCTTCCTGCAGCACCGGGTCCATCGTGCCGGAGAGTTGAAAGAAGAACGGGAGCTCGTGGGTGAGCTCCCGTTTGTTGAAGTCGAGCTTGAAGCGGCGCTCGCAGGAATGGTGGCGAATGTATTCGCCGATCTGGGTAGCGCGGACGAGGGGTTTGGGAGAGGACATTTATAGCTCGGAAAACCCGGCGCCTTCCGCGACTTCTCTGGGCGATGAGCTCGGTGCTTGCTGGGTACTTGGCTTCCCGGGGACGAACCACCTGCTTTGCATCCGCCTTTCCAGAACTCGGGCACCGGTGCGGTCGCGCGCAATTGAAGTCCAGCGGCCTGTGCAGAAGGGACGAAGCTATCTGGCGAGAACTGTGGCGCTGGCGCACGGCTGGTGTTGTGGAGTGAGTGGCCACCGTTTGTTGTTCGATACATCGAACGCGGCGCCGGATCAAGCCGCCGGGGCGCAGCTTGCCAAATTGTCAGACAGGAAAGGCATAGGTAGATTAGAATTCTACCTATATAGAACCCGATCGTCCCTCTCGCGTGTTCGATAATCCACCGGAGTTGCAACGAGCCTGGGAGCGGAACGACCATCTGATCCAGGATACACCTATGCCCATGAACGACATCATCACGTGGGAGCCAGAGCGACCGAAAACCACGGTTTATCTGTTGCAATGCACTGACTGTGGAAAGGTTTGCCTGTCGGAGAGTGAATCGGGTTCCCAACCTTCAGCTGAACGGGGGCGCTGCGATATAGACGACGGGGACCTACGAATGGATCGGGAGCGGAAGCTCGCGGTGCATAACTGGGGTTACCGAGCGGAACTGGCGATCCCGATCTGCGACGGGACAGGGCCCGATGCCCTGCCGTCCAGACCCAACTCTCCCCCGCATTTCCCGCCCCGGAGTGCTTCAGGATCATCCATCCAGCCTACTCTTGGTGGTGCTAGCCAACCTGGGAATCTAGCGGCTGTCTTCGGTGATTGGTTCCCCTGGAACTCCCGTTCTCAAGTGCCAGGAGCGGAACGCCCAGGGGTCTACATACTTGCCCACTTCTCCCCCGGTTCGATTCCGCAAGGACCGGCCGATCCGTTCGCTGAAGACATCGTTTACATCGGCGAAACCTGTGACCAAACCCTTGGCAAGCGTTGGTACCAGTTCAACAGATCCGCGTTTGAGAAGAAGGGCGGTCACTCTGGAGGCTGGACCTATCAGGGGGTTTGCGCCGAGCTAGGGGGAGACCTTTATGTCGCGGCGTGCCCGGTGTGGCTTCCAGAACCCCAGCAGTCGGCTTACATCCGATACCTTGAGCGACACTTGTTATGGGTATGGATCCAAAGGCACGGTAGATCACCCGGTTGCAACAGTAAGTAGGCACTTCCGGACAAGGGAGCACGCGTCATCAATGGGGCCGTGGTGAAGTCGCTCTGCTATCTGGAGTGCCAATGCTGAGAGGTGTGCTAAGAAAGGGGTGAGCGTCTTCTTGGCTGGAGCGGGTGCTGGCGAGTGGCCCCGACGGTGCGGTAAGGATGGAGTGAGTCGTGAGTAGTCAGAGTTCCGCTATTGGTTGGATTGACTTCTCGTCTGAGCACCGCGAGAAGGTCAAGACGGTGATCGATCTGCTAGGCAGCCCCGGCGTACTCGACGAGTTGGGGGTAGGCGCCATTCGGGACTCGTTCTCGGATGCGCTCTTTCCCGGGCTGTCCACCATCCAGACCCGCGCCAAGTACTTTCTCACGATCCCCCGGATACTTCGCGACTACGAACGGCTGGCGGTCGCGGAGCGGAGGAGCCTTCCGCTCCGCGACTACCTCCGGAATCGGGAGAACCGCGTTATGGCTTGCTTGGCGCAGAATCATCGGGAGGAGCGCGATCCCGGCATCATCGGGATCCGCTTCGCGGGAAAACGCGGGGAAGTGCAGCGGAAACCTTCGTCCGTCTATTGGAATGGCCTTCGCACTTTCGGCTTGGTTGGGACCTCGCTTTCGCTTCGGGAGTTCACGGAGAAGTTCGCAAACCCGAAGGTCGCGCTGCACGACCTGATTACGGGCACGGATACGGAGAAAGGGGATGACCCTGATGCCGTGGAGCGCGAGGGGCCAGCCGTTCACACTGCTGCCTATCCGGATGGCTGGGAAGACGGGCTGACCCTACGTCTCAGCTTTGACGAGGCCACCTTCTTGGCCCGCCAGATCGAGGCCCGGGTGCCCGACAGCTTACTTGGCCAAATCTTGATGGATGACGGCCTCCGCAGCGACTTTGTCCAGCTACCGAATGGCTGGGGGTTCACCGATTTTTGTGATCGATCCGGGATCGCGCAGCGGCTGAGCACGCCGTTGCGGTCAATCGTCTGGGCCGCCCGGGACTTCTGGCAGCTCCTCCACGGAGCGCATCTCCGCTACAACGTGCTACTCCAGCAATATCACGGGACCGCCGAGCGAGGCGAACAGTTTGTCCAGCGGTGGGTGGCTTGGTGCACTGCGATGGAGCGGTTTCTCTGGGACCGCTGGGACACCAGTCTAGTGTGGAATTTAGCGGACAGACACCGCCACCAGATCAAGCCGTTCACGGTGACGTTCGTGGAGCAGTGGATCGCCGCCGTCCGCAGTGATCCAGCTGATACCCCTGCGCTCGACCTCCTGGTTATCAACCAAGAGCGCCGTAACAAACGGGCAAGGGCGCGGCTGCGGCCAGATGCCGACGAGCGGGTGACGCAGTGGGCAGGGCTCGAAACCCTCGAATATCGGTATCCCCAGGCACGGCGCATTATCGATGACATCCACCTGGGCTTGACCGACCGCGAGCTGGAGCATGCTTGATTACCGGCGGGACCGTCTCGACTACGGGGAGCAATTAATCCCCCCGGAAGGATATACGCTCGTACGGGCAATCGGGGCTACATACTCAGTCGACCTGAACACGCTACTCTCCATACCTATCGCCCTCTTTTACCGGCAGACGCTGGAAGGATGCCTGGACGGGGAGCGGGTGCAACTCCTGGAGGCGATCCAGCGCTGTCCGAAAGTGCTACGCATCTATCACCAGGCGGGGCGAATCCATGTACCTCGCCGCCACAATCGCCTTTACGGGCTGCTGGAGGAGTGCGTCGTAGGCGTTCGCACGCAAGACGCGGACAGCTCCTTTCATCCAAAGGTCTGGATGCTTCGCTACGAGGCAGAAGGGAAAACCACCCGGTACCGGCTGATCGTCCTCAGTCGCAACGTGACCTACGATCGGAGCTGGGACATCGCGGCGACGCTGGAAGGCGAGGTGACGGACCAGCCTCAAGAGCGGAACGAGCCGCTCCTGACGTTCACCCGCTATCTGTTGGATCAACAAACCTTCGAAGGGGCGGACGTGTTCCTGGAGGATCTACGCTGCGTAAAGTTCTCGTCACCGCCCGGCTTCAGCGGTAACTTTCGCTTTCACCCGATCGGCGTCGGCAACTATCGCAATCCGGTTGAGAGGCAAAGGGGAGAGCGCCTGATCTGCCTCTCGCCCTTCGTGCACGAGTATGCTTTAGGAAACTTGAGAGCCAAGAGCTCTGGAGAACGCTGGCTCCTTGGACGTAAGGAAGAGTTGAATAAACTCCCGACGGGGAGCCTGGATGGCTTTGAGACCTACGCTCTGTCAGACCTGATTGTGGAGGGCGAGTCCCTGGATGTCGCCGAGGACGGCGGGGGCGAAATGCTCCAACAGAATCTGCATGCGAAGCTGTTTGTCTATCAGCAACAGTCCGGCGCGAGCGTGTGGCTACTGGGCTCCGCGAATGCGACGCGGGCGGCGCTGCAACGAAATGTGGAGTTCCTGCTGGAGTTGCGTGACACCGGTAGGAGCAATCCCTTCGGCCAGTTGCTGGACGAGCTGCTGGGCACAGATCGGATGGCGGGAGTCTTTGAGCGGTTCGTCCCCTCCGGCGATGCGGCTCCGGACTGCACCAAGAACGATCTCGAGCGGCAGGTCCGCCGCCTTGAATACGAGCTGCTCCTGCCCGGGGTTATTGGGCCCGCCCGGCTCGTTCGATCCGAGAACGGCCTTAATTGGGACCTTCTCGTGACCCTCTCCCCGAACGGAGTCGCGTGGGGACCGTTCGCGGTTAGAGTCTCGCCCTTCAACTCCGAGCATCCGCCGCAGCCACTGCCGCAGGATGGCTCCACCGAACTCCGTTTTGAGAACATCAATGAGAGCAGCCTCAGCCGCTTTCTCCGGGTGGAGATCGTCTACGGCAATGAAACTCAGCGAGCGTTCCTGTTGAAGCTCCTGGTGATCGAGGGGATGCCGGAAGGCCGAGTCAGCACGATCATCCGAGGAATCATCAACGATCGGGAGAAGTTTTTCAATTACCTACAGTTCTTGCTTACGGACGGAGCCGATAAAGAGGCGCTGGGCGTGCAGGACGCGCCTATCGAGTCGGGCGTCGGGGCGGACGACGGTGGTTCCGGAAGTATCCAGTCGCCTATTTACGAGCAGTTACTAATTGCTGCCTCTCGCCGCCCCAAACGTTTGAAAGACATTGACGACCTAATGGGCCAGCTGATTCTGGGAGAGGAGGAGAGCATCGTGCCCCCCGACTTTCAGGCGTTCTGGCGTGCCTTCCGCAGCATCACTTCCGAGACCACACGATGATTGACGACTCCAATCTCCGTCGACACATCCAGCAGGCTCTGGAACAGCTGAAAGACTTTCAGCAGGCGACTGTGGACGTGGTCTACCAACAATTGTTCCGAGAGGGCCGCGCCCGCATGCTCGTGGCGGATGAGGTGGGACTAGGGAAGACCATCGTCGCCAAGGGGGTTATCGCTCGCAGGTTGCAGGAGAAGTTGGAGCAGGGGGATACGACTCCCTTTCGGGTCACTTATATCTGCTCCAACCAAATCATCGGGCAGGAGAACCTCAAGAAGTTGGACATCCACCCGCAGGGACAATCCCGCGGGCGAGGGGTAGATCGCCTCGCTTTTTTGGCGCTGAAGCCCCGAATCGAGACAAGGGGCCTCCTGCAGCTTAACACTTTAACACCCGGTACCTCGTTCCGCTCCAGTGAGAATGCCGGCCTCCAGGACGAGCGGAAACTCCTTTACACGCTTCTTCTGGGTGATGCACTCTTGGAAGAGATCGCGGACGGGATCGCGATCCTGCTGCGAGGTTCGGTCGGACGATGCGCACGAGAGTGGGCCCGGGATCTGCGGGGAGCAAGACGCAGCGATCTGGCGGGGCGCCTCCGGGACGACATCACGGGCAAGTTCCTGGCGTACATTCAGCACCCGGACGTGTCGGTCCGTTCGGCGTCCGTGCTGAACCAGCTAAGCTTAGATCATCCGGTCACCCTGTACGACGCGGTTTTCGAATGCGGCTACGTCCTCGACTACGAAAACTATCCGGGCTATAGAAGAACCTGTCTCCAACTCATCCGTGCTCTTCGGAATGCGCTGAAGTCGGTCTGCATCGACTACCTCGAGGCGGATCTCTACATCCTGGACGAGTTCCAGCGGTTCCGGGAACTGATCGACGAGAGTTCCGTTTCGGAAGCTGCTGAAGTCGCGAAGCTCATCTTCGGCAGGCCGGACACGAAAGTTCTCCTACTCTCCGCGACCCCCTTCAAGGCCTTTAACAACGGCAGTGACACCGGAAACGGAGATGACCACTACCGCGAGTTCCGCACAGTCCTCTCCTTCCTGATGGAGAATGACCCGGCCACGCTCACTCGATACGAGACCCACCGTCAGTTACTGTTTAAGCAACTCCTCACGCCCGCGACGGAAGGGGCGGAGATCGATCCGTCGCACCGCGTGGCCGTGGAGAAGCTGCTGCGTCAGGTGATGTGTCGTACCGAGCGACAGAGTGTCTCTAGGCAGCGTGATGCAATGACGGTGGACCGGTGGCATGAAGGACCGGTGCCGCTGATGACCGCGGATGTGGAGACGTTCGTGGCGACAGACGGCTTGGTGCAGGCACTCAATAGCACTACGGAGCGAACTGCTTACCACCTCCAGCCTCCCGTGGAGTTTTGTAAGTCAGCGCCCTACCCTCTGTCTTTTCTGGAAGGATACAAGCTCAAAAGACTCCTCCGCGAGAAGCAGGACCAGCCGAGAGTCCGAACGTCGCTCACAGAAAGCCAGAAGGCTTGGCTCAATCACGAGCGGATCGATGACTACAGTCTGGAAGTAGCGGAGGCCGGTGCGGCTCACTCCCGCTTTGCTTTTCTCGCGCAGGAAGTGCTAGCTGGCCGAGCGGCGACTCTCCTCTGGGTCCCACCTAGCCTGCCCTGTTATCCGCTCTCCGGCGCCTACAGCCAGGCGGAGGGATACTCGAAGACGCTCGTGTTTTCCAGCTGGCTGATGGTCCCGCGGATGGTGGCCTCCCTCCTCTCCTACGAGGTAGAGCGCCGGACCATCGGGAACCAGGCTTCCCAGGATCCGCAGGAGAGGGCGCCGCGCACTTACTTCGTCCCGGAGGGGGCGCGCCGCCACCCCGTTCCCCAACTGGTCTACCGAGTGGAGCGCGATTCCGATCCGAGCAACATGACGAACTTCGCGCTGCTCTACCCGTCGCTCACCCTAGCAGCACTCTTCGACTCGGCGGAGGCACTCGTCTCGGGAAAGGAACGCCAGAGCATTGAGGCAGATCTCGAGAGGCGCATCCGGGAGCTCGCGTACGATTTGGATCTGGAGCAGTTCGCCCGGAAGGAGGGAGAGTCGGATCGCTGGTATTGGGCCGCGCCGCTTCTCCTGGACCGGCTGAGCGCCGAACACTCCGAGGACGTGGAAGAATGGCTCCACTCGGAGGGCATCCGCGAAACGAGCTTTTGGAGAGATAAGTCAGCAGAGGTCTCTGGAAAGAAGGCTCACCTCTACCACCTCCAGCGGGCCTTCAGGGCTCCTTGGGAGATCGGGCTGGGGCCGCTGCCGGGAGACCTATTTGAGGTCCTGGCGCAGCTGACTCTTGGGTCCCCCGCCATTACCGTGTTTCGGAGCCTCCACGCCCTCTACCCTGGGCAGGCCCCCGACCATTGCTTGCAGGCGCTCTCTGCAGCCAATGAGTTCCTAAACTTGTTTAACAAGCCGGAGGCAATCGCGGCGGTGCGCCTCGCCGTGCCGGAAGAGCCGCGCTACTGGCGCAAGGTGATCCGGTATTGCGCGGAGGGGTGCCTGCAAGCGGTCCTAGACGAGTACCTTCACCTGTTGAAACCGGAGTGTGCGACAGTTCGGGCGGCAGTGACTCGCCTGTGCGACTCCGCAACGCTTAAAACCAGCTCCATCAACGTCGACGATCTGGGAGCATTTCTCCGCAACGATCGGAAAAGGATGCGCTGCCATTTTGCCGTCGATCTGGGAAACCAGCGGATTGAGACCGAGGAGGGGAGTAACCGGGTTACGAGCATTCGGCAGAACTTCAACTCACCCTTCCGCCCGTTCGTCCTTGCTACCACGTCCATCGGACAAGAAGGCCTGGACTTCCATCACTACTGTCGTAAAGTCGTCCACTGGAACCTTCCGAGCAACCCCATCGACCTGGAACAACGAGAAGGCCGTGTGAACCGGTATAAGGGGCACGTCATCCGGCTTCAGGTCGCGCGTAAGTAGGGGTAGCACAAGCATTGGAACAGAAACATACGCTAAGCGCGTCGGTGCTCCGTTTCTGCCTTACTGGCTCCGGCGGCGGCGCCGGACTCGCAGCTCGGTATCGGCGGCGGCATCAGACTGTTCCGCGTAGCGCAGCGTCGTCTGGATGTGCTGGTGCCCCAGCCGCTTGCGGATGGTGGCCAGGCTCACTCCGTCGTTGACCAGTTCCGTAGCGTGCGTGTGGCGCAACTGGTGGAGCGTGCAGGTCACGCCCGCCTGCGCACAGTAGGCCGCCCACCGCTCCTGGACCGATTGGTAGCGCAGCGGCCCTCCTTTCCCGTTCTTTTCCGCCCGGAACAACGCTCCATGCCGGTAGCCGGTCCGCTTCAGATAGGTCCGGAGTTGCCGCACCAGGGCGGGGTCATCCAGGAGTACGGTCCGGCGCTTCCCGCCTTTGCCGACCACCCGCAGGTGTTCGTCGTCCACGGTCAGCTCCAGGTCTTCGACGTACACTGCCAGTGCCTCACCGACGCGCAGGCCCGTCTCGAAGATCAGCCGGAAGAAGACCTGGTCCCGGAGGTGCAGGGTCGGGATCTGCGCCAGGATCGTTTCCACGTGGGCTCGGCCCACGCCCCGCGGCGTCGGGGGCGCCAGCTTCACCCGATCCAGCTTGGCCATCGGGTTGGCGGCCATCAACTCGTGTCGGTAGGCCCAGGTCAGGAAGCTAGCGAGGGCGGCTTCGGTCCGGGCCCGGCTGGCCGGCCGAAGGTGGGCACCAGTGGCGAAGAAGGCGCGGAGGACCTCCGCCGTGATAGCCGCGACGGGGCCCGCGTAAAATGCCGCGAACTTGCCCAGGTCCGTCGCATAAGCCCGGCAGGTGTGAGCCGAGCGATTGGCATGCGCGAGATCGGCCAAGAACTCCGTGATGCTTTCCTTCAGCGACGGCACAGCGGACATGGGGGGCACCCGTAGCTCCTCGGCCAACTATTCCGGTGATAACGATAGAATCTGCGTCGTCTCCGTGCGACTTCTCGGTGGCTACGGGAGCGGCTCGCTGCCGACTATTCCAGTGATAAAGAAGCTTATCACCGGAACCGAATTTCTCTCGGGGTCGGTCCTGAAAGCTTTTTGATGCCCGTTGATTTCCTGACAGCCGAGCAGGAGCGGCGCTACGGTTGCTATGCGGGGGAACCCTCTCCCGCGCAATTGGCCCGCTATTTCCATCTGGATGATGCCGACCACGAACTGATCGCTGTGCGCCGGGGTGACCACAACCGGCTGGGCTTTGCGCTGCAACTCTGTACCGTCCGGTTCCTGGGCGCCTTTCTCCCGGACCCGACGGACGTCCCACCCGGGGTAGTGACCGCGCTTTGCCGACAACTGCGGATCACGGAGTCTCACGGGCTGCCCCGGTATTTGGAGCGGCCGACGACGCACCGCGAGCATGCCGGCGAGATCCAGCGTCACTACGGCTATCGGGATTTCAGTGAGCAGCCGGGACATTTCCGCCTGGTTCGCTGGCTCTATACCCGCGCCTGGGTGAGCGCCGAGCGCCCCAGCGTCCTCTTTGACCTGGCCACCGCCCGCCTGGTGGAGGGAAAGGTGCTGCTGCCTGGGGTCACAGTCCTGGCGCGGCTGGTGGCAAGCGTCCGCGACCGGGCAGCGAATCATCTTTGGCAGCGCCTCGCGGCCCTCCCTAATTCCGAACAGCGAGCCCGGCTAGAAGCCCTGCTCCTCGTCCCCGCCGGCGCCCGCCAAACGGCGCTCGACCGGCTGCGCAAAGCGCCGACACGCATCAGCGCGCCCGCTCTGGTGGACGCCTTGCGTCGCCTCACCGAAATCCGCGCTCTGGGCGTGGGGCATCTGGACCTCGCTCGGGTGCCGCCCAGCCGGCTTCAGGCGCTGGCGCGGTATGCGGCGGCAGCCTGGGCCCCAACCCTGGCCCGGATGCCGGCGGACCGGCGGATCGCGACGCTCCTGGCCTTTGCCCATACCTTCGAGACGACCGCCGCCGATGAGGCCCTGGACCTCTTGGACCTGCTGATTACCGACCTCCTGAACCAGTCCCGGCGCCGCGGTCAGCAGGAGCGGCTCCGGACGCTCCGGGACCTGGATGCGGCTGCGCTGCAGTTGCGGGAGGCTTGCGCGGTGGTGCTGGATTCTACCTGGGATGATCCCCAGGTCCGAACCGCCATTTTCGCTCGGGTGCCGAAAGAACGGCTGCTGGAGGCGGTGGGCGCCATTGAGGCGCTGGCCCTTCCCGCCGACGATGATTACTACCGGCAGCTTCTGGACCGCTATCGCCAGGTCCGCCGCTTCCTGCCCACCTTGCTGCGGACCCTGACCTTCGAGGGCGCCGCCGCCGGCCAGCCCCTGCTGCTCGCCCTCCGGTTTCTCCACTCCCTGGAGGAAAAGCGGCCGCCCGATCTGAGCGCCGCTCCCTTGGATTGGGTGCCGCCCGCGTGGAAGCGCCTGGTCGTCCCGGCGGCAGGTCCGGTGGATCGCCGCGCTTACACGCTCTGTGTGTTGGAACGCCTCCGGGAGAGCTTGCGGCGGCGGGATCTCTTTCTCCGGCGCAGCGAGCGCTGGGGAGATCCCCGCGCCAAATTGCTCCAGGGAGCCGACTGGGAGGCGGCCCGACCGCAGGTCTGCCGAACGCTGAGCCGGGCACAGCGGCCCGAGGGGGAGTTGCAGGCGCTGCAGGAGCAGCTCGACGCTGCCTACCGTCGCACGGTCGGCAACCTTCCGGCCAACGCCAGTGTTCGCCTCGAAAGGGTGGACGGACGGGACCGACTGGTGCTGACCGGCCTGGACAAGTTGGACGAGCCGCCCAGCCTACGGACCCTGCGCCAGACCGTTTCGGATCTACAGCCACGGATTGACCTTCCGGAAGCGCTGTTGGAGATCCACGCCCGCACCGGCTTTGCAGACGAGTTTACGCACCTCAGCGAGGGGCGAGCGCGCGTGTCGGATCTCCCGACCAGCCTGTGCGCCGTGCTGCTCGCTCAAGCCTGCAATATCGGCCTGGAACCGCTGGTGCGGCCGGATACTCCGGCCCTCACGCGCCGCCGACTGGGTTGGGTGCAGCAAAACTATCTGCGGGCCGAGACCCTGGTTCGAGCCAATGCCCGGCTGGAAGTACTTTGGAATGGGACGGGGCATCACCTACTACAACTTCACCTCCGACCAGTTCACCGGCTTCCACAGCATTGTCATCCCCGGGACCCTGCGGGACTCGCTTTTCATCCTGGAAGGCCTGCTGGAACAGCAGACGAGCCTGCGGCCAGTGGAGATCATGACCGACACGGCCGGGGCCAGCGACCTGATCTTTGGGCTGTTCTGGCTGCTGGGTTATCAGTTCAGTCCCCGGCTGGCCGACATCGGCGCCGTCCGCTTCTGGCGGATCGATCCTACCGCAGACTATGGTGCCCTGCACAGCTTGGCCCGGCAACGGGTCCGCACGGACCTGATCGCGCGGAACTGGGATGATCTCCTACGGATCGCGGGTTCTCTGAAGTTGGGGACCGTGAGCGCCTCCGAGTTGCTGCGCTCTCTGCTGGGAGGTCCGCGACCATCGACGCTGGCCCGCGCCCTGGGGGAACTGGGGCGGATCACCAAGACTCTCTACCTGCTGGCCTACGTGGATGACGAGACGTATCGCCGACGCATCCTGACCCAGCTCAACCGCGGCGAAGGTCGCCATAGCCTGGCTCGCGAGCTGTTCCACGGAAAACGCGGGGAAGTCCGTCAACGCTACCGGGAAGGACAGGAAGATCAGTTGGGCGCCCTGGGGCTGGTGGTCAACGCGCTGGTGCTGTGGAACACGCTCTATCTCGATGCCGCGTTGACCCACCTGCGTGCGGAAGGAACGGAACCTCGTCCCGAGGACGTCGCTCGCCTGTCACCCCTGGGACATCAGAACATCAATTTCCTGGGGCGCTACTCCTTTGTCCTGGCGGACCCGGTTGCGCAAGGAGAACTACGACCGCTTCGTCGCCCGGACCAGGAAGAAGATCCAGAAGGGTAACCGCCTTAGCGTACGTTTCTGTTCCGATGCTTGTCAGACCCCTACGTACGACGTGCTGGGCCAGCTCATCGACGAGCAGCACCCGGACCTGGGTCCTACCGGCACCCAGTACCACTACGACGCGAATGGCAATCGCACCCAGGTGGTGCGCGGCAGCCTGACCGAGTGGTACGGGGTCGACAACGCCGATAAGCTGCTCTGGACCCACACCACCGCTACCGGCCTGGCGAAACCCGGCGCCCCCACCTCCGGCCAGGCGAGCGGCTACAGCCTCTACGGTTACGACGCCTTCGGGCAGACCGTGGCCCGGGACCGCCGCGGCCGGGACGGGCAGCGCCACGCCTTCGACTTCCGCTGGGACGCCGATGGCCGCCTACGCGAGGTGCGGGAGAACGGCGCCACCGCCCTCTCCGCCCAGTACGCCGCGGACGGTGAGCGGATCACCAAGACGGATGCGGCCGGCAGCCACGTCAACAGCTTCCGCCTCCATGACAGCGTTGGCGCCGGCACGACCTACACGCCCGGCTTTGCCGAGCGGAAAGGCGCCCAGGATCGCTTCACCAGCACGGACCACCTCGGCAGCACCCGTTACCTCACGGATGAGAGCGGCGCCACACCCACGGCTGCGCTCCGCTACGACGCCTACGGACTCCGCAGCGCCAGCGGCGGCACCGACCCCACACATCCGACGGACCACCAGTATGCGGGGGCATGGGGTTACGAGCGCGAGGAGACCGCGGGACTAGGGCTCGACTACCTGCACGATCGGTATTATGATGCTGACGCGGGGAGATTTGTAAGCAGAGATCCAATCGGTGTTTCCGGAGGGATCAATCTTTTTGCATATACCGGGAATGATCCTGTTAACCTTATCGATCCTTCCGGGCGTTCCGGGCAAGGCACGACTGGCGTGCCTGCACCCCCGACTACGGATCCGTGGGGCCGACCTCTCCAGTCGGTAAAGCCTCCGTTTTGGGACGTCAAGACAGCACAGTACCATACACCGCATTATGACGTTGACATTCAGGTTGGTGGTGGTACCCGAAGCTATCGCTACTATCCACAGCCGAACGGCACATGGCGCGTCATCGAGAAAGGAATAGAAGCGACGGACACGTCGGGGGGAACCATAGTCCAGCGCATGACGCGCCTCGAGGCAATACGTGGTAGGATCTTTCGGAGTTTATGGGACCGTGGGGCTCAACGACTCCGATCCCTGTTTCCACAGCGTCCACAATATCAAGAAGCCTGCAAGAGAGCAGGTTGGCGTGTGGGACCGCGCGGAACTGGCCGAGATCCAGTGACCGCAAGTCGTCTATCGAGTCGTTCGGCGGGAAGTGGAGGAGGCGTAGGTGCATTTGTTACTATTGGCTATGGATTGGGAGTCGGAGCCGAGGCAGCAACACATGGACTCCGATGGAGAAAGAGAACGGAACGTGCACTGGCCACTGCTATGGATAGTGATGCCCCAGATCCTGATGGAGGCTTCTAGGGTCAACGCGACTACCCAGTTGGGGTTCGAAACTCCATTGGTCATGAGAGTATTGACCACTCGGCCAGGCAGGTAGCTACAGTTGGATGCGTTAAATGTCTGATAACATTCGAGTCATACATTTTCCCTCTGACCAATCCTTAGGTCTTCTCTCCGTAGTGGATTGTCGTCACTACGGAGAAGAGTGGGAAGTGCTCGGCCCTGCGCAAGGCATTATCAGCATCCCAGGTGGGACGCTGGTTAAACTGACAGCGAAAGGACTGGGAAAGGAAGAGACGGCACATTTTCTAAATCTTTCCCGGGATGCACTAGTCTCTCTCGATCTTTCAAACTGCTCAATAGGCAATGCCGCACTTTGTCACATTGGTCATTTGACATCCTTGCGTGAACTAACTCTCGATCGCAATCCGGGTATTTCAGATGAAGGGTTACTCCATCTGAAGAGTCTCTTAAAACTCGAAAGCCTCACCTTGGGTTTTACGAGTATCAGCGATCTAGGCATTGCTGTTCTAAGTAGGATGCGAAGACTACAGATAGTCAGTGTCGGATTTACTAACATCACCGACATTGGGGTGGTAACCCTGTCTTGCTTACCTCGGCTGCAGTGGCTTTGGTTAACGAATACGAGAACTACTGATTCTGGTGTGGAGAGGCTAGTAGGTCTTGAATCGCTGGCTTGGCTCCGTCTTACTGGAACGGTCGTAACTGATCGGTGTATTCCATCACTTGGACGGTGCACAGGACTACGGTGGCTTTGGGTAGGAAACACCGAGATTACTGAACGCGGGCGACATGAACTCAAGAGGCTGCTTCCTGGCTGCGAAGTCAAAAACGAATGAATGGAATACCATCGGGCAACTCACTCTCGCTGATTCTAGGATCTGTTCCGGAAAAGTGAATGATGTTTCGCTTGATGATCAGCCATCGTCTCTTAATTAGTCGGAACCTGACAGTAGTGGTGGAAACCGGCGTCTTGGATTCAAAGCGTGGGTTGATGTTTTGCCAGCTACCGCTATCACGGGCAATTGGCAACGGTCTGGTAGCCCTAGCTACGAGCCCCGTCTCGAGGGACCCGAAAAAGTTCGAGCCGGTGGCTAATGGTGTGAGATACATAGAAGACAACTAGAAGCACCATAATCTCTGCGCGGATTTTGACTACGTAGCTGATTATCCCATTACAATCGACGAGGTTTGCTTCGTTAAGAGGCTAGATGAGTTGGAAGATGCCATCGGCCGTTATAACCGGGAGTTCAACCAACTCCGTCCGCCCCCAAGTGAGCGCTATTCAGAGCTGCCGCTACGTCTTCAATGCTGACTTAATCGAGTGAAGAGCGACTATTGGGGTTAATAATAGTTCGAGGTGATTTGATGTTTCTGAAACTAGGTTGGTTAACGGTCCTAGCCCTTACGTTTAGCTGCTTGATGCGCGCTAGTGCGAACATAGGTCAGGAAGTGGGAGCCACAGCGACTGACACGGGCTTCGACCTTCCGCGCCTCAAGACTCTTGATGCACCTGCGTTGACGCCGGCGAAGAAGGCCCAGCGCGGGTTGTCCTTCTATCGGGTTGAACTTGAACACCCGACACCACGTTTGCTCCCGCCCTATACCGACTTCAAGACGCACGACTACGTGCTCGCCCGCATCACCCGCAAGCTAGGGGAAAGCGGTGCGGACCTGGAGGCGCTCCGGAAGGCGCGGGAGAAGGCTGCGCCCGGGGAACTACGGGACTGCTTGACGCTCGTGCTGTTGGATAGTGCACCACAGCAGCGCGGAGACACGGCGAAGTCCGGAAAGTCGGAGCAGCCAGCGGAGGCGGAGGCGGCCCGGGCAGACCGAGAGAAGCTGCGGGACGAGGTGATCGCCTACGTCCGGGACGTCAAGCACCCGCTGCGGCTCCGGGAACTGGCGGCCGAGGTGCTGGGCGTCTATGCGGTGCGGGAGAAGGACGCTAGCGTAGGTGAACCGCTGGCAGAGCTGGCGCAGCGGGACCCGCATTCTTGCTACAAAGGCGGACCCGACGGCAAGCCGGTCGCCATGCTGTTCCCGGTGAAGCGCGCGGCCATTGAGGCGATCAAAAAGATGCAGAAGGCCAAACTGCCCCTTCCGAGCTACGTTACTCGGGTGATCAACGTGCCAGTAGAACAGCCACTCCGGACAGGAGTAGCGACCGGTCGTTAGCACTGCTTCATTCAGGCTATCTGCTTTCCGATACCCGGATTGCCTCCTGGAAAGCGACAGCATCGATAGGTCGATAGGGGGACGTGCAATCGGCAAAGTCACCAGTGCAGGCGTGGGTTTCGATCAGTTCAACCAGGTAATCCATTAACCCTTACGCTCCCGACACCGGGATGGAGCGGCTCCGGGCCGCCTCGGCCCGGCAGATTCTGGCGCCGGAGGCGTTGGCGCTGGACCTACTCCGGCGCTCGATGCCGGCGGAAGCCGACGTGTCTACCCCTGACACCGCCGCCAGCTCGGAGCGAGCGGCCCGGCTGGAGCGGATTCGTGGAGAGCTGTCCGGAGAATACGGGGATCTCTTCGAACGGCTGGCGGGATGAATTGGGAGTAACTGACTCTCGTCGACCTCCGGCTGCTCCATGCGGACCGCATCCGCGAGCATGACGGGGACCCGGGACTGCGAGACGAGGGCCGCATGGAATTGGCCCTGGCCCAACCGCAAATGACCTTCGGCGGCGTGGACCTGTACCCCACCCTGGCCGAAAAGGCGGCGGTGCTCTGTTACTCCCTGGCCGCGAATCAGGGCTTCGTGGACGGCATCAAACGGGTGGCCTTCGCGGCAATGGAGACGATTCTCCGCCTCCATGGTTGGACCGTCGGCAGTGACCGGAGGTAAAGAGGCGCTCTGCAGCTCCAGGGGAAAGCTCGTTGAAATACCCGCCCAGGGCGGGAAGGTCTTGCTGGCCATGGGCCAAAAGGTCGGGAGCCTCGGGTTCCAAATGAGGTACGACGGCCGGCGAAACGTTGTCCAAGCCGCTGCCGTGATCAGCGCATATGCCGTGATCGGTGCATAGGACCGACAGCAGCGAGAGCGGCACGAAAGTAGCGACGTTGTGAGCGAAAATGCCCCTGCTGGCTTCAGGGACGGGCCGCCAGTCCCGCCAGGGAGAGCAGCGTGGCCAGGAGGTTGGGAGGTTGGAACTTTTCCTCCCGTCAAAGCCCTCGTGGAGGGACGCTACTCTGCCTCGACGAATAGCTCCCCGCTGCTTCACCTTACCAGTCAGATCAAATGATGATTCACCCTCGCCGTCTCCTCTCCCCCCTGGCAGGCGCTCGGGTGGGCGCGCTGGCCCTCACGCTGGTCGCCACCGCTGTCGCGAGAGCGGACGCGCCCCCGATGCGAGAGGCGCGGCAGGTCGAAGGCTGGACCCTCTCCATCGATCCGCGCCTGCTCACTCCGGAGACGAAAGCCGCGACGGAACGGGCCGTGGATCTGCTCCAGGCACAGTTAATGGAGACCGTGCGGGTGGTGCCGGAGGCGGCGGTCAAGGAGCTGCGCGGGGTAAAGCTCTACTTCTCGCCGCAGTATCCGGGCATTGGCCCGGCTGCGGAGTATCACCCCGGCGCGCAGTGGCTGAAAGATCATGGGCGCGATCCCGGGATGGCGAAAGGTGTCGAGTTTACCAACGTCTCGATCTTCCCCGCCGAGATCCGCCGAATGCCGAACTTCGCCCTCCACGAGTTGGCCCACGCCTACCAGGACCAGGTGCTGGGCAGCAACCGGGACCTGGCCGCGGCTTATGAGCGCGCGAAGGCCGGCGGGACCTACGATGCCGTCGAGCGGCAGGATGCCCAGGGGCGAAAGTCCCGGGGGCGTCATTACGGCCTGAGTAATGTCCAGGAGTACTTCGCGGAGAGCAGCGAGGCGTTTTTCGTCCGCAACGACTTCTACCCGTACACGCGGGACGAACTCGTCCAGCACGACCCGGAAACCGCACAGCTCCTCGCCAGGCTCTGGGGCGCGCCGCTGGAACTGCCGGTCCTGAAAGTCACTGCGCCTCCCGCCTCTCTCCACGCTCCATCCTTCTACCGAAAGTACTTGGAAGCCAATGGGTACCCCATCCTGTCTTCCGAGAAGGTCAACGACTACGCTCTCAAAGAGGCGGCGTACCTGGTGAACCTGATGCTCGCCCGGCGCCCCGACGTCCGCGAGGCGATGATCCAGAGCGGCTCCCGCCTCTGTATCCTGGGCTACCAGGAGTTCACCACGGACCTGCCCGGCTGGGAGCGGCTGATGCCCCGGGACTTCTGGGACGCCCGCGCCCGGGGCATGGGCGGTTCGGGGACGGACCCGCTCTGCTCGTGCGCCGAAGAGAACCTGCTGAGCTATCCCGGCGATCCTTACGCCGCCGAGAACATCCTGATCCACGAGTTCGCGCACAACATCCACCTGCGCGGGATGACGAGGGTCGATCCCAGCTTCGACGGGCGCGTGAAGGCGGCCTACACCGCCGCGCTGGCGGCGGGCCTCTGGAAAGGCAAGTACGCCTCCGTCAATCACCACGAGTACTTCGCCGAGGGCGTCCAGTCCTGGTTCGACAATAACCGCGAGAACGACCACGATCATAACCACGTCAACACCCGCGCGGAGCTCCTGGAATACGATGTTGCCCTGGCCGCGCTCTGCCGCGAAGTCTTTGGCGATACGGAACTGAAGTACACGAAGCCGGCGACCCGCCTTCGCGATCATCTGGCGGGCTACGACCCCACCCAGGCCCCGACGTTCATGTGGCCCGCCCGGCTGGACCAGGCCCGCATGGACATCCGCAAGAAAGCCCTCGAACGCAGCCAGGGAGCCGCGGAGCCGAAGAGGTAGCGGGGGAATGGGTGGCAAATCGCGGAGTGAGAGCTTCCGAGACCAGTGTCTTGCGGGAGATTGCGGGAATTCCAGGGGTTGAGCTTCATGATTTGGTTTCGCCACACGTCCTGGTGCTGCACGCTCCTTTTCTCGCTCGGGACCGCGCTGGCCACACTCCAAACTGCCGCACATGCGGAGTCGCCATAGTGACGGCCCAGGTGGGCAGCGCCCAGAAGGTTTACTGGACGCTCTCCAGGGCAGGGCGCGAAACGGTGGCGGCGGTCGATCAACGGAGCTTTACCTTCACCGCCGGACCGGTGGTGGGCGATGAAAGCGTCACGCTCAAGGTGACCGCGATCAACCAGCGCAAGTTGCTATATGGCGAAAACGGCCTGGGGGCCTGAACCTTTTGTCAGGTGCTCATTCCCACGGAGGAGCTGCTTCGGCGGAGCCGTGCCGTCGGGTCGCACCGCTTCTCGTCCGGCACGGGTGAGTAGAAATGTCCGTTAGTCACACTGCGCGCAACCTTTTACTGGCGCTGACCGGCATGCTCCTGGCTGCCACGGCGCTGCCGGGACAGGCCGCTGCGCCGGTCTCGCTTCCGCCGCTGAAGGACTACGGGCTCAAGGACTACCTGCGGGTTTCCCAGGATCTGCCCCACCGGGAAGATGCCCCCTGGAAGCTGATCTGCAGGATGCCGTATAACTGCCAGTTCCAACCGTGGATCGAGGTCACGGGGTCCGCGGGGAAAGAGCTGAAGTTCAACTCCAGCAACCCACTCGTGCTGTATCTCACTCCGACCGAAACGTACACCACCGGGGCCGGAACCCGAACTTACGAAGCGAAGAACTGGATCAGCGGCGAGGGCGCCGTCTACACCATTCCGGCGGGGGTCACGGTCCACGCGGTTCGCTACCGTGAGACCGGCTACGATACCGAGTTCGCCGGGTCCTTCGAGTGCAACGATTCGGACTACAACACCCTGTGGCGCAAGGGGGCCAGGACCGCCTACCTGTGCATGCGCGATCACTTCTATGACTGCCCGGATCGCGAGCGCGTCGGCTTCTGGGGCGACGGCACCCCAGAGCTGAACCAGTGCTTCTATGCCTTCGACCGCAAGTCCCACCTCTTAAGTAAGGACCTGGTGCTGCGGAAGCTGGAGCCGAAGTTCTACCCGGGCCAGCACCTGGAATTCCTCGGAGAGTATGGGATCTGGTTCTACTACCTCCATACCGGCGACCTGGCGACCCTTGCGGCGGTTTACGACCAGACGAAGACGTTTCTCCTGGAGACCTATCGCACCGGAAACCGGTCGACCTGGTTCGATTGGGGAAAGGACAGCAAAGATACCAGCGTCATTGAGAACTGCTTCCTGTACATCGACCTGGGAACGCTGCGCAAGATGGCGCTGGCGACGGGTCATCAGGCCGATCTTCCCGCTATCGACGCCCGACGGGAGGCGATCCGGAGCAGCTTTGACGCGCGATTCTGGAAGGGCAAGTACTACCAGTCCGCCGACGTCTCGGCGCCCGACGACCGCGCCAACGCGATGGCTGTGAACGCCGGCCTTGCCGACCGGACGAAATGGGAATCGATCTATACCGAAGTCCTCAGCAAGACGACCAACTCCAGCTGCTTTTTCGACCGCTGGGTGTTCGAGGCTCTCTGCACGATGGGCAAGCAGGACCAGGCCCTGTTGCGCATGGCAAGTCGCTACCGAACGATGATCGGCTGCAGCTTCACCACGCTCTGGGAGCATTACGACCGCTGGTGGGCATCCCGGCTGAACGCATTTGACGCCGCCTCCTCACTGAACCACGGCTGGAACCCTCCGGTACTCGTCCTCTCCCAGGACATTGCCGGCGTGCGCCCCCTGGAGCCCGGCTGGACCACCTTCCAGGTGCTTCCCCGGGAGGCGTTCCTTACCCGGATTAAGGTGACGGTTCCCTCGGTCAAAGGGAACGTCGAAGTAGCGATGCAGAAGACCGCGACGCAGTACTCCCTGCGGCTGGTCTCGCCGGATGAGACCTCGGCGATCGTGGGGATACCGCGCGGCGCCTTCACGAAGCTCGAGTCGATCACCATCAACGGGAAACGGGTCTGGCAGGGGGGCTTTCTGAAAGGCCCGGGCGGGGTCTCGTGGGCCGGAGAGGAAGACGGGTATCTGAAGTTCAGTGTCCCGCCCGGCAAGTGGCACTTGGTGGGCCGGGGGGTGCTCCCGTTGACCTCGCCCAAGCCGGTGCCGCCGCCCGCGCCGCGGGAGGTTCAGCTGAGCCGAAAGGGTTGGACGGCTGCAGCTTCCACGCCGGACGGGACGTTTCTGTTCAGCGGCGCGAAGATCCCCATTGAGGTGCCGGCTGCCAGCGCCCTCGACGGCGATGCCTGGACCGGGTGGCGCGACATGACCCACACCCAATACCCGGGCCAGTGGTTCCAGGTAGACATGAAGCAGCAGCAGACCTTCGATCAGGTAGTGCTCGACACTACCTGGGCGCTTTGGGATTCTCCCAAAGAGTATGCAGTGTGCGTCTCCCAGGATGGTGTCAACTGGGGAGCACAAATCGCGGTGGGCGCGGGCCAGCTCCGCATTACGTCCATCCGTTTTCCACGCCAGAGGGCGCGCTGGCTCCGCATTTCCCAGACGGGAGCTGATCCCACTTATCACTGGTCGATTTACGAGCTGAACGTGTACCGGAGCCGGTGATGTCGCAGGCACGCTGGATCTGGCCCGGATGGACATCCGCCGGAAAGCCCTCGAATGCAAGGGGAAAGCCGCGGAGCCGAGAGCGGATCGCTGCGGGAGAAACAGGAGGAGGACGGGATGAATCGTTCATTGGTGCGGTCTTGGGCCGGCATTCTTGCCTGCACGATCGCTGCTTTGATGCCCCCCGCGATCGCTGCGCCGTCCAGGGGGAAGAGAGCGCTTCAGACCCGGAGGCTCGGCCGGTGAAGGTGTTCGTCCTGGCGGGGCAGTCGAACATGGAAGGGCATGGGATCATTCCGGCGGATCCCCAGCGGAACGGCGGCAAAGGCAGCCTGGAGTACCTGGTGAAGGACCCGGCCACCGCGTACCGGTTCAAGCACCTGGTGGATAGTGACGGTAAGTGGCGCACCCGGGACGACGTGTGGATTCACTACCTGAACCGCAAGGGGAAGCTCACGCCGGGCTACGGGGCGAGGGAAGACCGGATCGGACCGGAGCTCGGGTTCGGGCAGGTGATCGGCGACGCGCTGGAGGAGCCCGTACTACTGATCAAGCTGGCCTGGGGCGGCAAGAGCCTGGCACAGGACTTCCGCCCACCGAGCTCGGGCGGCGAAGTCGGCCCGTATTACCGGGAGATCGTCGAGCGGACCCGGGCCGTGCTGAAGAACCTGAAGCAGGAGTTTCCGGAGTTGGGCGCCCGCAGGTATGAGCTGGCGGGATTCGGCTGGCACCAGGGGTGGAACGATCGCATTAACCAGAATTTCAACAACGAGTATGAGAAGAACATGGCCCACTTCATCCGCGACATCCGCAAGGATCTCGGGGTGAAGAACCTGCCCTTCGTCATCGCGGAGACAGGGATGAGCGGGCCGGAAGAGAAGCACCCGCGGGCACTGTCGCTGATGCGCGCGCAGGCGGCGGTGGCGGAGTACGAAGAGTTCAAGGGGAACGTGGCCTTTGTGGCGACCCGGTCGTTCTGGCGAGACAAGGAGGGATCGCCTAGCGGTCAGGAGTACCACTGGAACACTAACGCCGAAACCTACTACTTGATCGGAGCGGCCATGGGCCGGGCCATGCGGAAGCTGTGCGAGAGCCGGCAGCCCGGTAAGTGAGCCCGGCACGCGGCGCCAGGGCTGCCGGGACAGCCGGGACAGCCGGGACAGCCGGGACAGCCGGGACAGCCGGGACAGCCGGGACAGCCGACGGATGAATTCGCTGGTAACCCCGCGTTACGTCTCTCTACAAGCTCCGCGACCACGGGGGAGGTTAGTTTGCCCGAATCAGCGGCGGATAGTCCTGCAGCAATCCGCGCCCGCCGACCATGGCTTCCACCTCGTCCAACTCCAGCGGCGCCGCGGCGGTGAGTACCTCCACGCCGGTGTCGGTGATCGCCACGGTGTCCTCCACCCGCACATAGAGCTGCTCCTCCGGCACCCAGAGCTGGGGATCCAGCGCGAACACCAGACCCGGCTCCATGGGCCGCCCGAAGTAGCGGCCCACGTCATGCACGGCCATGCCCACCGGATGCGACAGGTGCCCCGGAAACGTGAGCGTGCGGAGCGCCGCTTCCCGGTAAGCCGGCTTCGACCAGGCGGTCGCCTCTACCACAGGGGCCATCGCCGCGGCCGCCTCCGCGAGCACGGTTTCCGGGGTTACTCCGGGCCGGAGGCGGCGAAGCAGCTCCTGATGATAGGCGACCATGAACCCATACAGCTCCCGCTGCACCGCGGAATAGCGCCCGTTTACCGGCCACATGCGGCCGATGTCGCTGGTGTAGTACCCCAGGTCGGGGGCGTAGTCCATCAATACCAGCTCCCCATCCCGGAGCACGGAGCCCAGGCGGTTATAGTGCGCATTCCAGATGTTCGCGCCCGCCGCGATGATGGGACAATAACCGCACCCACGAGCCCCGTTGACGCCGAACACGTAATCAGCCACGGCTGCGAGTTGATACTCATACAAGCCAGGGCGGGTGGCCCGCATCGCCTCTCGTACCGCTACCCCGGTCAGCTCGCCGGCGCGTCGCATCTGGGCGAGCTCCGCCGGGCGCTTGTGCAGGCGCAGCGGATCCAGCACCTCGTTGAGGTTCTGCAGCTCCGCGTCCGGCGCCCACAGGCGCACCTGATCCAGAAACCGGGTCTCGTCGTCCGGGCCGGCCGCCCACGGGTCCGCACTGGCGGCACGGCGCTGGTGCAGCAAGACGTCGCGGCACGCCTGGCGACCTTCCGCGGGAGAATGGCACACGTAGACCCGGGAGAGCTCCGCGAGATCGGCGGCCAGCGCTCCCAATGGACGCACCGCTTCAATCCCGGTGAGTGCCCGGACTTCGTCCGGAATACCAGCGCTCAAGATCCGCCCCTCGCTGCTCTCGTGCCGCGGGTTGCGGTCGGGCAGGTACAGGGTAGAGCCTCCGGAACCGCGCAGCAGCAGGTAGGCATGCGGAACCTCTACCCCGGTGAGGTAATAGAACTCATTGGTCTGCCGGAACACCTCGAAGGTACCGGATTCCCGGCCGCCCCGGAGCACGGCCGCCGCTCCAGCGCCAATGGCCGCCGCCACCCGCCCACGGCGAGCCGAGAGTTCTTCCGGAAGAAAGTCCTGCTGGTAGTAGGGGGAGGAAAGGGCAGGCGTAACTGGGGACATCAGAACCTCCTCGCGAGCAGTTTAAAACCAGAATTCAGGATTGCGGCAAGCCCACACTATCAGCGCCGAGGACAGTGGCGGCTCGTTGTATACCCCCTCGGCAAAACGACTGATCGTCGCGCGTAGCCGCGGGGTCAAGGCCCGCGCCAGGGCTGCCAGGAGACCGACTCTTTCCAGGCTGTTCGGGAAGCGCCAGGCCACCTCCTTTCGCGGAAACCGGTCCGGCACCACCGCCAGCGAGTGAGTACACCCCGTGAAGGGTGCGACTCCGGATGAGGAAGGTCAACGGATCGCACTGGCCCGGGCATAGCTCCGGAGGCCCAGATTGGGGTGGCTCAGCATGGCAGCCCGCAGGTGGAACAAGGGCTTGGCGGTCTCGACACCCTAGCACACGCCAGTCTGCTTAAGCCCTATGGCAATCAGAGGCCTACCCACGCCACCTGTTCGCTGCTAACAAGATCCGGCGAGAACATTCCGCTGGGCGCGCGGTAGCCATGGGTGCTGGCGGGAGGTAACGTGGAGGTGGACGCGGAAGGGTCCAGGGCGATGCTCGCAACCGGAGTCACGATCGCGCGGGCGGTAGCAGCGGAACCGACGCCCTTTTCGGCAAGTTTTTCGGAAGTCCTGGGTGCGTCTGACCACCCGTCACCACACGTGCGGAGGAGTCCGGAGAAGCGCCCACCTGTCTCACCGGGACGCGGACCCCTGTAGGAGCTAATCGGCATGCGAGCAATCCGGGCACTTGCGGGCCTAGTGGCCGCAGTTGCGGCTGCGGCTCTTCCCGCTTCCCGCGTCGGGTCTGGAGAGCGCGAGCCCACAGTCACGGTGCTGGAACGCACTTCAGACCCGCTGCTGCGCGCAGACCAGCCGTGGGAGGACTTCTCCCTCAGTTATTGCCAGGTTCTGCGCATCGGCGGGGCGTGGCAGCTCTGGTACAATGCGCGCGACCATCACTACCGCGGAGCCGCCGACGGGTTCGTCTGCTACGCCCGCTCGAAGGATGGGCTCCGCTGGGAGAAGCCGGCCCTCGATCTCGTCGCCTATGCGGGGGATCGGCGCAATAACATTGTGGCCGTCGGCTGCAACCTCGGCTCCGTTTTTGTGGATGACGCGGCCCCGGCCGCAGAGCGGTTCAAGGCCGTCGTCACCCGGCCGTCAGGCGATCACTCCGGGGTCTTCGGCGGGACCTCGGCGGACGGGATCCACTGGGTGTGGGGCGACGAGCCGCTGCTAAAGTGCAGCTCCGACACCGCCAACGTCTGCTTCCGGGATGGGGGCCGCTACCGCCTCTATTCCCGCCTCTGGACTGAACCCCCGTACGGCGGCCGCCGCATGATCGGTTACTCCGAGTCGGCGCGGTTCGGTGCGTTCCCGGACCCGGCCGTCATTCTCCAGGCTGACCCGCAGGACGCCGGTGACGTGCATTTCTACAGTTCGGCGGCCACCAAGCTCGGACCGCAGCGCTACCTGATGCTCCCTTCCGTTTTCACCACGGGTGACGGCCTGGTGCGCCTGCATGCGGCGTTCAGCCGGGACGGGCGGCAGTTCCAGCGGGTGGGTCGCTGTCCGGTCGTAGCGCCGGGGCCGGGGTTCGACCGTGCGGGCCTCTATGCGAGCCCGGGAGCCGTCCCCGAGGGACGGCCAAATACCTGGTGGTACTACTATCTCGGCCTGGCTACCCCGCATGATCAGAGCCAGCCGGGAAAAGTCGTTAGCGATGGCGGGATCGGTCGGTTCCTCGTCCGGGTAGTCGACTAAGCGATTTGACGAATACAGGAGGGCGCAGCGTTTTGGCCGGGGAGGCGGCGAGCCCCTGCCGCCGCTATGCCCGGCCAAAACGCTGCGCCCCCTCACCTGCTCCACAGGTGGACGTGGACAATCCGGTAGAGGCCCGAAACGTCGGGGTAGGATCTGCAGAGTCACGGCCTCCTAGCCGGTTGCTGACAGCAACTGAATGCGTTGGGCTTAACTATCTGGGGAAAGCTTACGACCCGAAGGGCACGTGCAGTAGCCCCGCAGCCCGCCGCTTGGTCGCCTCCCCGCGCCGGTCATATCGAGCCGTCGTGGTGACGTTCGCGTGCCCCGCCAGCTTCTGCACCGTGGCAATGTCGGCTCCCGCATCCAGCAAGTCACTGATAAAGGTGCGCCGCAGGTCGTGCGGGCTGAAGCCCTTCACCACCGCTTCCCGGGCGCGCTTGCGCAGAATGTACAGGAGCGCCTGGTCGGTCATGCGGCGGTGCTGGATCTTCTTCCCCTTATTGACCGGGAGGAGGAGGGGCCCGGCCGTGTCGCCCCGGTAGTGGAGCCAGCCCTCCAGCGCCTCCGGCCCGCCACCGCCGAGGTACGCGACCCGCGCCTTCCGCCCTTTCCCCGCCCGCACCGTCAGCGCGCCGCTCTCCGGATCGTAGTCCGCCAGGTCCAGCGCCACCGCCTCGGAGCGCCGCAGCCCGGCTCCGTAGAGCACGGCCACCACCGCCGCGTCCCGGGCTCCCGCCGGACCCGGATCTGCCGCACACGCCGTGAACAACACCCGCAGCTCGCCGTTCGCCAGCGCCCGACCCCGGAGCAGGCTCTCGCCGCGGATGGCGGGCAGGTCGCGAGCCCGATGGTAGGTCTCCGCGTCCAGGTAGCCAAGCCGCCACGCTTCCTGGAGCACGCCGCGCAGGGCGGACAGCATCTTGTTGGCCGTGGCGGGCGCGTGCCGCTCCGCCAGCGCGGCCCGCACGGCCGCGGTGTGCTGATACCGCACCGCTGACCAGTCGAGCGTCGCCGCGTCCCGCTCCCCTGCAGTCAGCAGGTCCGCGATCGCCTCGAGGGACTGCCGCATCGTGCGCCGGGAGCCCGGCGCCAACCGGGCCAGGTAGACGAGCACCGGGTGCCGGTCCGCCGAAACGAAGGGATCGGCCGGTGCGAGGGCTACCGCCGCGGAGGGGGCGGGCGGGAGCAGCTCGGCGGGAGGGGAGAGGGGAGCGTCCATTACCTTAGTACTAAGAAGAAGCGGGGGTCTGCCACCCGGAGAGGCCCGGGGGGTCTACGGAGCCGGCTCGCGGAGTTCGATCCCGGTGGCGGGAAAGCGGCGGTCGAAGCTCCAGACCCGGGAGGGCGCGGCTCCGCGGGCGAGCGCCCAGAGCAGGGCATCGGGCACACTGACGCGCCCGCTGTCCCGGCACGCCAGCAGCGCCTGCACGACCAGGTC